>Ga0315542_1002565_pt1 | contig 11008 bp, 13 predicted proteins | sample SalMarSW160120MG_FD_202541 | JGI IMG/M metagenome (GOLD analysis project Ga0315542, IMG submission 202541) | Salt marsh sediment microbial communities from the Plum Island Ecosystem LTER, Massachusetts, United States - Salt Marsh Sediment SW1601-20 ... | reverse complement strand
TCTTAACCAGAAGCCCTGAGGGGCAACCCGCAAACCAAGTTGGGCCTTCCCAAAATCCTGCCGGATTGACTTTTTGAGGTTCCGGCTCCTCCGCCTCGCTAAATCCTCTCAAATTCCGATTCAGATAATGCCAACTCTCTGAATAACTTACTGAATAAACAAATTATTTAACCGAAAACTTACCCCATTGACGTCAAAGGCCTTAGCGTGGGTACCGTGGGGGTCTCCAAGTTATCCGCCGTCGGCAACGTCTACAATTTGAAGTCGGCTGCGGACCTTGCCGGCACCTATATGGCCGGCGCGGTGGGCGTCGCCATCGCCGGCGGCGTGAAAGGCACCCTGGCCGGAAATGCCAAAGGCGTGGTCATTGACCTGAAATCCAGCCAGGCGGGGGGCCGGGGCCGCCCGGGGCGCTGCGCCCTACGGCATATTGGCGCCCAAGGCGGGTTCAGGGGATGAGAGGCGGGGCAGCCGGGAAAGAAAAATTTCCGGGGCTCTACCAGTCCCTGGATCAATAGTTGCCGGGACCGATGGCCCTGGCGTTGCTGTCGAAGAAGTAGTTATCCGGGACGGTCGCCCCGCAGGCGGCGCAGGTATTGGCCAGGCCGATGATCGAATTTTGGTTCCGGGCTCGAGAGTTCGTATCGGCGCAGGCTCCTATCCCCAAGGCCACCAGCACCAGCAGAATCAATCCTTTTTTCATGTGACCTTCCTTCCTGGAAGATTTTCCAGCCTCAATAATTTTCTGCTGCGGTGCCTGGGGGCCCGTTTACCATCCAGGAGACTCGCACCGGAGTCTCTATCCTGCCGGGTCCGATCCGGGGTAATGGGCGGCTCCACTGCCCGCCGGCCCCCGTTTTAAGGGGAAAAATATCCCTAGGGCCGATGGTGGACCCTCGGGTGGAACTATCAGCCGGCGGCGCCGACGGCTTTAACGGCTGCGATATTTCTCGAACTGATCGACGAGAAAGCCGCCCAACATACCTGCACCGCCGCCTATGGCCGCGCCGGCGGCGGGCGAACCCGCGGCCCAGCCGACGAGGGCGCCGGTGCTGGCGCCGATGGCGCCGCCGCTCAAGACCCGCTGTTGCGTAGCGGTCATACTGGAGCAACCTCCGAAGCACAGGGTTGCCACCACCAACAGGACGACCACCTTTTTCATCTAATCCTCCCCTGTCTGGTTAATATGCTCAAGCACAGGTTACCACCAGGTCCCCCCAGTAGTCAACCGGGGCTGGCGGGGTCCTGGACCCGGGGGTCCGCAAAGGCAGGACCCGCACCCGTTCGGGAGGGAAAGGTGAAGGTCAAGGTGAATCATCGGTTCCCTAGGTCGTCACGGGGAATATGAGGGGACTGTTCCTAGGGTCGCCCTTGAGATTTTTGATACTGGTCGTAGGCATACCCCCCCAGAGCCCCAGCCCCCGCGCCAATGGCCGCGCCGCAGGCCGGGCACCCCGCGGCCCAGCCGATGAGGGCCCCGCCGCCGGCCCCGATGGCGCCTCCGCTCAAGGTCCGCTGCGTGGTGTTGGACATGCCGGAGCAACCGCCCACCAAAAGCGCCGCCACCATTACGAAGACAGCTATCCGCTTCATTTCTTTCCCCCCCCTTTAGGAGTCTCCGGCGGACAAATCTTGGTGACTCGCCTGAGGACCACCTCGATCACCGGGGTGGCCAACTTGCCGGGATTCTCCTGGTAAAATTTGTCCACTTCCCGGATGATCTGCATCACGGTTCTGGTCTTCAAATCATCCACGAAGGCCCGGGAGATACAGGCCGTTTTCCTGCCGTGGGAGACGGCGGTTTCGAAGTCGGACATATTCCCCATGCCGAAGATATATCCGGCCTTGGCGTCCTCGGAAACTTGCTGCCAATGCACGCCGGTCCACAGGAAGGCCTTGCCGGTCTCCACCGCCGGGGCTGCCGCGGTCAGGCTGCCGACCAAGAGCCCCACCATCAGCAGGACCACCGCGGGTCTCATTTTTTCTTTCCCGCGGGAGGCGCCACCTTGCAGAGTTTGGTGCAGCGTTCCATGATCACCGTGATCACCGGCGTGCTCAACTTGGCGGGATTGTCCTTGTAGAACTTATCCACCTCGGCAACGACTTGCGCGATGCTCTTGGTCTTCAGCTCATCCACAAAACCCCTGGCGATACAGGCCGCGCCGCCGGTACCCCCCGCGGCGTTCTCGAAATCCGCCATGTTGCAGATGCCTTTGACGTAGGACACCTTGATTTCCGTGTTCATCTCTTTCCACTGCTTGCCATCCCACAGGAACCCTTGCTTGGCGGCCAGGGCTGCCGTAGCCAGAGCGCAGAGAAGCACCAACACTGATACGCAAGCTAGACCCTTAGTTCTCATAAGGCTTGCCCTCCTTGACTGAGGAAAATGTGTGGCCTGCTATTCGACTTTACCTTCTTCAGGACCACCCCGATGTTTGGGCGCTGGGGCCGGATGTTTCCTCTTGTGGTTTTTGAGGTGTTTTTTCTTGGCGACTTTGGCGCCTTTCTTGTGGCCCTCGGTTTTCGCCGCGGCCTTCTTAGAGGCCCTTTTATGCGCCTTTGCCTTTGGCTTTGCCTTGGTTTTGGTCCTGGTTTTGGCTTTTGCCTTCCCCTCCTTCGCTGGCTGGGGGGCGGCGGTTGGCTCCTTAGTGAGCGGCTGGGCCAGCGGCCTCTGGCCCTCCAGCATGGGGGGCACGGCCGGCGGGGCCACCTGTCGCTGCGCCCTGGCGCTTTGCAGGCTCAAAAGCAATAATCCGGCGGTGGCCAGGGTTATGAGTTTTTTCATCTCCCTCCCCTTAAACAGGACATAAATTGAAAAAATCGGTGGTGGCGGTGCAGGGACTTGAACCCCGGACACTGCGGATATGAGCCGCATGCTCTAACCGACTGAGCTACACCGCCAGAGCTTCTGAAAATATAGTCAGCAATGCCGGTTCTGTCAAACAAAATTGCGGGCCCCGGTCCTCCGGTCCCGGCCGTTTTTTCCTGGCCCGGCGGACGTGAAATCCAGGTGCGGCCGCCCCCCGGCCGGAGGCGCCTCCCCGGCCCGCCGCCTCAGACGCCCACTATCTCCGGGAGCTGGGAAAAACGCTGGATCAGAAAATCCGGCGACGCCGCAGTCAGGGAGTCCAAATCCCCATAGCCATAGGTGACGGCCGCGGTGAAGGCCCCTGCTCCGCGTCCTGCCTGGATGTCCGCGGGCTTATCCCCCACCATCAGGGTGCGGGAGGGTCCCATCCCCAGGTCGGCGGTCAGGGCCAGGAGTTGGTCAGGAGCGGGCTTCAGGGGGAGATTGGCGGCGCCCCCCCGGATGGCCACAAAAAATCGGGCGAGGCCCATGGCGTCCAGGGCCTGTTGGGTTAAGCGCCAGAGTTTATTGGACAGGACCGCCAGCCGTTTCCCTTGCAGTCGCTGGAGGGTCCCCACCACCCCGGGATAAACCAGGCTCAATTCCCCGTTGTGCCGGGTGTAGTGGTCCAGATAGAGTTGCAGGCACTCATCCACTTTGTCCTGATGCGCCGGCCCCACCAGCCGCTCGATCAATTTACGTTCCCCGCCGCCGATCATCTGGCGAATCGTCGAGGGGACGTGTTCCGGCAGCCCCAGACGGTGGCAGGCAAAGTTGGCGGCCGCGGTCAAATCCGGCAGGGTATCGGCCAGGGTGCCGTCCAGGTCAAAGACGATGAGGTCTAGGTCGATTTTTCCAGATTTATGGGACATAAAAGTGCCTTCGATTTTTGGATTTCGTCAAAAAATGAGGAGGCTTAAGAGATTAGCCAACGGAGTTGAGGCCGCGGCCAGATTGAGCCGGAGAGAGTTCCCGGCCTAATCCCCGGCCGGATGCATATCCTGATAGCTCGGCAGGCCTCCCAGGCTGATAGCGCTCTTGACCGCGCCCAGGATGGCCTGCTCCAGGGCGGCTTCCGCCAGCAGCCCTACGTGATGCAGGTCCGCCTCCACCTGGGGCTGCGCCAGGACAAAGACCAGGTCGCCGTCAAACAGGGTGTGGACCGGGCGGATGGTCCGGGCCAGGGCATTGTGGCCCATCTGGGCCACCTTCTGGGCCTGTTCCCGGCTGAAGCGCGCATTGGTGGCCACCACCCCGATGGTGGTGTTGAGCTCGCCGAACTTGCGCCGCACGAAGCCCTGGCGCAGCAGGGCCGCGGTGTCCACAAACTCATGGCTGTCTTTGTCCCGGCGCGCCCCGGCCAGGATGGTCCCGGTCCCCGGGTCCACCACGTCGCCAAAGGCGTTGACCACCGCCAGGGCCCCCACCTCCAGGCCCTGATGGCCGGAGAGGAAACTGGTGCCCAGGCCCCCCTTGGTGGCCTGCTGGATTCCCAACAGCTTGCCCACGGTGGCCCCCACGCCGGCGCCCACGCTGCCGTCCCCCTGGGGTTGGCCCTGGGCGGCCTGGCAGGCCGCAAAACCCATGGCCTTGTCGGGACGCCGCCGGTAATTGCCCACCGCCAGATCATAGATCACCGCCGCGGGCACGATGGGCACCCGGGTAATGCCCACATCGAACCCCCGGCCCCGTTCTTCCAGGTAGGTCATCACGCCCCCCGCGGCCTCCAGCCCAAAGGCGCTGCCCCCGGCGACGCAAACGCCGTGCACCTCGTCCACCACGTGGAGGCCCACCAGGGCGTCCATCTGGCGGGTGCCGGCCGCGGAACCCCGAATATCCGCGCTCCCGATGGTCCCGGGAGGACAGAGGATGACGGTGCAGCCGGTCACATTCTCGAAATCATTGGCATGGCCCACCAGGAAGCCCTGGACCCGGGTAATCATTGGCTGGGCACGCTCCCGGAGGCCGGCGGCACGATCTGGATGGACCCATCCGCCATGGTGAGAAGATATAACGCCGCGTCTTCTTGCCGCTGGGCGTTGAACCCCTGAAACCAGGGAAGGTTCGGCAGGCTCTTGAGGGTCAGCAACTGCTGGCGCAGCGCCGTCCGGCTCACAGCCTGGCGCAACTCCGCCATCCGGGCCATCACCCGCATCACCACGTAACCCTGGGCCGCCAGGTAGTCCGGTTCTTCCCCGTACTTTTGCTTGTAGGCGGCAATGAATTTCTGCACGTCGGGGTTGGGGTCCCCGGCAAAAAAGGCGCCAGGAAAGATGATCCCCTGCAAGGCCTTCTTCTGGTCCTCGGGCATGTTGAGGTTATTCAAGAGATTGGTGCCCAGCAATTGAGCGCCTTTGAGAGGGGTCCCGGACAGGGCCCCGGCGATGGCGGCCACGGTGGCGGCGTCGTCGGGGATGAACAGGGCCAGGCCTCCCGGCGTCCCTGGCGCCTGGGGCTTGAGACTCTTGGCCAGGGTGGCCATGGTTGGCCCGAAATCCTGGGTGCCGGGGCTGAAGTAAATCTGGGCTTCCAGCTCACCCCCCTGGGCCGTCACCTCGTCCTGAAAACTTTGCTGGAAGGCGCGCCCGTAAAAGGAATCGGGGTAAAAAATGGCGAAGCGCTTGATCCCCATACTCAACGCCTGGCGCACCAGGGCCCGCACCTGCTGACTGGGCGTCAGGAAGGCCTGAAAGATCCAGTCGCCCGTCTGGGTCAGGCCATCCTTCTGGGACAGGGCGATGAGGGGGATGGACGACTGCTGGGCGGCATCCGCCGCATTCTGAGCCGCGGACGACGACAGGGGTCCCAGGATGGCCAGGACGCTCTGATCCTGGGCCAGGTCCCGGGTGAGGCCGGCCGCAGTCGCCGGGTCCGTGCGGGTGTCCCGAAAGAACAGGGTCACCGGGGCCCCTTTGGCCCCCAGTTCCATGCCCCGCTGCACCCGAAAACCGATGGTGCTCAACCGGCCGCTCAGAGGCAGGAGGCAGCCCAAGACCATTTTGCCCCCGGCCAGGAGGCGCTCAGCGTCCGCGGCCTCCGGGCTGTTGGGAAAACGCTCTTTGAGGGTATCCACCCACTTAACGGCTTCCTCGGGTTTGCCGGAATCCTGGGCCAGGCGGGTCAGGCGCAGGAGCAGGGCCGCGCTCAGAGGATTTTCCCGATAGAGGGCGGCCAATTGCTCCAGTTCCGGGACGGTGGCCTGCTCCAGGAGACGGGTCTTCAGGTCCCCAAACCATTCCGGGTCGCCGGAGGCCAAATCCTGGGCCGCCAGACGCAGGCGGTTGAAGGCCTGGTCCACCCGGCCCTGTTTCAAGGCGATTTCGGCCAGCAGGGCCTGGGTGGAGAACCACAGGGACCGGGGCAGGTCCTCGGCGGTGAGGTTGTTCAAGACCTGGGAAGCTTGCTGATACTCGCCCAGCTTAAAGGAGGCCCAACCCACGCCGTACCGCGCCTTCCGGGAGACCCCCGGCGCCGGCTGGCGGGCTAAAATACTCTGGTAGCGGCGCAGACTCTCCTGCCAGTCCCCCATCAGGCCGGCAAGCTCCGCGGCCCGGAGGCGGGCATCCATCGCCCGGGACCCCTGGGGATAGCGCAGCACGTACTCGTTATAGAGCTGATACGCCCGCCGATAGGCCTGGTGCTGGTAACTGACTTCAGCCTTCTGAAACAGGGTGGCGGCGGTTATTTTGGCATGAGGGGCCGGAGCCTCGGAACTCAAGGGGGGCGCCATGGTGGCGCAGGCCGGCAGCAGGGCGATTACCAGGCACAGGACAGCGAGCTTTCGTACCATAACAGTGACTTCCGCACGTGAGGGTCCATGGTAAAGGGGGGAGAGACCGGGAGCCCCAAGCCCCCGCTCCCTCCCCCACCGGTTATCCCCTGATCCGGGGAAGGCTCACAGTCGCCGGGCTCCGGGGCAGGGTAATATGGAAGGTAACGGCCGGTCCGGGTCAGGGTTGCAGGTCCTGCCCCGGACTGCGCCGGACTCATTTCACTTCTTCGAACTCGGCCTCCACCACTTCTTCTTCGGGTTTCTTGGCCTTCTCTTCGTGCGCCGCCCCCGCCCCGGGGCCGGCCCCCGGGCCTTCGCCCGGGCCGCCCGCGGCGCCGGTTTTGGCGTACATCTGCTCCGCCAGCTTATGCGAGGCCTTCATCAGCTCCTCGCTCTTCTGCTTGATGGCCTCCTGGTCGGTCCCTTCCATGGCGGTCTTGAGGCTGGCGACGTGGCTTTCGATGTCCGACTTGGTGGCCGCGTCCACCTTGTCCCCCATCTCGGACAGGGTCTTCTCGGTGGTGTAGATCAAGGTATCGGCCTGGTTGCGGGCCTCGATCAATTCCCGCTTCTTGTGGTCTTCCGCGGCATTGAGTTCGGCATCCTTGATGAGGTTCTTGATCTCATCCTCGGAAAGACCACTGGACGCGGTGATGCGGATGGACTGTTCCTTGCCGGTGCCCATATCCTTGGCGGAGACTTGGACGATGCCGTTGGCGTCGATGTCGAAGGTGACATCCACCTGGGGGATACCCCGGGGCGCCGGCGGAATGCCGAACAGCTCGAACCGCCCCAGGGTCTTGTTATCTCCGGCCATATCCCGCTCGCCCTGGAGCACATGGATGGTCACCGCGGTCTGGTTGTCCGCCGCGGTGGAGAAGACCTGGTTCTTCCGGGTGGGGATGGTGGTGTTGCGGTCGATGATCCGGGTGAAGACGCCACCCAGGGTCTCGATCCCCAGGGACAGGGGGGTGACGTCCAGCAGGAGGACATCCTTCACCTCCCCTTTGAGCACCCCGGCCTGAATGGCGGCGCCCACCGCCACCACCTCATCCGGATTCACCCCCTTGTGGGGTTCCTTGGCGAAGATCTCCTTGACCTTCTCCTGGACCTTGGGCATGCGGGTCATGCCGCCCACCAGGATGACCTCGTCGATGTCCTTGGGGGTTACTTTGGCGTCCTGCAGGGCCCGCTGGCAGGGACCCGCCATCTTGTCGATGAGGTCCGCCACCAGACCCTCCAGCTTGGCCCGGCTCACTTTGATGAGCAGGTGCTTGGGACCCGAGGCGTCCGCGGTGATGAAGGGCAGGTTGACTTCGGTCTCCATGGAGGTGGACAGCTCCATCTTGGCCTTTTCCGCCGCTTCTTTCAAACGCTGCAGGGCCATCTTGTCGTTGCGCAGGTTGATGCCCTGTTCCCGCATGAACTCATCCGCCAGGAAGTCGATGACCCGCTGGTCGAAGTCATCGCCTCCCAGGTGGGTGTCGCCGTTGGTGGATTTGACTTCAAAGACGCCCTCGCCGATCTCCAGGATGGAGATGTCGAAGGTGCCGCCCCCGAGATCGAACACCGCGATGCGTTCGTCCTTCTTCTTATCCAGGCCATAGGCCATGGACGCCGCGGTGGGCTCGTTGATGATCCTGAGCACCTCGAGGCCGGCGATGCGCCCCGCGTCTTTGGTGGCCTGGCGCTGGGCGTCGTTGAAGTAGGCCGGCACGGTGATCACCGCCTCGGTCACCTTGGCGCCCAGATACTCCTCCGCGGTCTGCTTCATCTTGTTAAGGATCATGGAGCTGATCTCCGCGGGGGAATAGACCTTGCCCCGGATATCAATATGCGCATCGCCGTTTTCCGCCCGGACAATCTTGTACGGCAGGACTTTGAGGTCCCGCTGCACTTCCGGGTCCTCAAATTTGCGGCCGATGAGCCGTTTGACGGAAAACACGGTATTTAAAGGATTGGTGATGGCCTGCCGCTTGGCGATCTGCCCTACCAACCTTTCGCCGCTATCGGTAAAGGCCACCACGGAAGGCGTGGTGCGGGTGCCCTCCACATTGGGGATGACCTTAGGCTCGCCACCTTCCATAATGGCCACACAGGAATTGGTGGTGCCTAAATCGATGCCTATAACTTTGGACATTTATCTTTCCTCCTGAACCATTGTATCGGTTTGGGTATTTTCAGTATTTTGGGGATTGCGGGCCACCACCACCATGGCCGGCCGCAGCAGGCGCTGGTTCAGCAGATAGCCCTTCTGTAATTCTTTGATGACGCGGTTGTCCGGGAATTCCGGCGCTTCTTCCTGCATCACCGCGTTATGAAAAGCCGGGTCGAACTGCTGGCTCACGCTGTCCAGCGGGGTGACGCCGAAGCGGCCCAGGACCTTGAGAAACCCCTGGCAAACCAGGTCAATGCCTTCCAGTAACGCCTCCGGCGCCTCCAGTTGCCGGCCATGTTCCAAGGCTCGCTCCAGATTGTCCACCACCGGCAGCAGTTCTTTGACGAGGCCCTCATTGGCGAATTGGAGCAAGTCCGCCCGTTCCCGCTCCTGGCGCTTTTTCAAATTTTCCAGATCCGCGGCCAGCCGGAGCAAGCGGTCATAGTTCTCTGCGGCTTCCTGGGTTTTTTCTTGCAGCTGATGTTGCAGCTCCGTGAGATCCCCCGAAATCTCCGGGGTCACTTCCGGCGCAGTCTTCTCATTCAGGGTCTCCGTTTCCTGCGAACCCTTATCGGACTTGGATAAGGTCATAAATCCTTTTCTCCTTGTCATACGTGCCACCGCCTAAAAATTACCCGGCCCTCCCGCCACCGGGCCTCCTGAGATGGACCCGGCAACAGGGGCGTTCGACTCAGGTCTGCCGCCGGGTGAGCAGGTCCGTGACCATAGAGGCCGTGTAGCGCACTATGGGAATCAGGCGAGCGTAATCCATGCGCATGGGGCCGATAACTCCCAGGCACCCCAAGGGCGTTTCCCGGGAACCATAGGAGGAAGCCACGAGGGACAACTGCATCTCCGGCAGTTCCTCCGGACTGATAATAATCTGCACTCCCTGGGCCGCCATGGTTTGATCCAGCAGGGTGACGAGTTGGTGCTTTTCTTCAAAGGCCTTGAAAATGCCCCGGATCTTGTCCACATCGGCGCTGAACTCCGGGTAATCCAGGATCTGGCTGGTGCCGTCGATATAGAGCTCGTCTTCCTCATCATTTTGCAGGGCCTGCCGGCTGAGGCTCAAGGCTTGGGACAGCATCTTGTCGAACAGGCTCTTCTCTTCCTCCATCTTGACCAGGATCCGGTGCCGGGACTCCCCCAGGGTCAGGTTCTGGCACAGCTCGTTCAGGTAGGCGCTGAAGCGGTCCAGCACCTCCTGGGAGAAACGGCTTTCGGTGCGCACGAATCTGGTCTGCACCTGGTTATCCTGGGATACCAGGACCGTCAGCACCCCATCTTCACTCAGGTGGATGAACTGAATATGCTTGAGGCGCATGCCCTGGGGGCGCGGGCCCAGCACCAGGGCGGGATGGCCGCTCACCATGGACAACACCCGGGAGGCCTGGCGGAACAACTCCTGCGGCTCGTGGGCCGGGGGCGAGAAGGCCTCCTGGATCAGTTGCTGCATGGACCGGCCCAACTCCTGGACGGGCAGGATGTGGTCCACGTAATACCGGAAGCCTTTGGGAGTGGGGGTCCGCCCGGCCGAGGTGTGGGGCTGGTGCAGAAAGCCCCGCTCTTCCAGGTCCAGCATGAGGTTGCGGATGGTGGCCGGTGAGAGGTTGAGGCCCGAGGTCTTGGCCACGGTCCGGGACCCCACCGGTTCCCCAGTGACGATGTACTGGACCACCACGGTTTTCAGTACCCAGGTATCCCGCTCTCCCAGGAGTTCCATGACGCTTGTCGGTTTCATTTTCAAACTTAAAAGGTAATAAGAGTAGGGGGATTTGTCAAGAGATATAAGGGTTTTTTGGCCCAGGGGCAGTGTCTCCCAGCGGCCCCGCCGGACGGGTCATTTATCCCTGGCAACGGTGCCGGACGCTCTCGCCCTCCACCATGTAAACCACCTGTTCAGCGATGTTGGTGGCATGGTCCCCCACCCGCTCCAGATTGCGCACGATGTTAATCTGGCTCTGGGCCGGAACGACGGACTCCGGGGCCCCGGTCATTTCCTGGAGCAGGTCCTGGATAATGGCGTAGTCCATGGCATCCACGTCGGCGTCCGCCAGACAGACTTGCCGGGCCAGATGCGAATTGCTCCGGAAAAAGGCCTCCAGGCTCTGGCGCACCATTTCCTGGACGCTTTGCGCCATAAACTCCAGGCGGGGATGAATGGGCCGGGGGGCCCACTGTGCCAGGGTGAGCACCTCTTCGGCGATATTGGTGGCGGAGTCGCCGA
>Ga0315542_1002564_pt1 | contig 11009 bp, 11 predicted proteins | sample SalMarSW160120MG_FD_202541 | JGI IMG/M metagenome (GOLD analysis project Ga0315542, IMG submission 202541) | Salt marsh sediment microbial communities from the Plum Island Ecosystem LTER, Massachusetts, United States - Salt Marsh Sediment SW1601-20 ... | reverse complement strand
TAACCCCGTTATTAATGAGACTTAAATCATATAAACAGCACTCCTGTTTCTATTCCCTGATTACCGATCCCTGATACCTCCCGAATTATGTTTTACATAGTTTGGGTCCTGCTAAACCCACCCTCTTAGCCGACACGCCTCAGCCACTCTGGCCACCGACACTAGATAAGCCGCTTGGCGCATATTGACCTTCTCCTGGAGCTGCATCTCGTGAACCCCTCTGAACGCAAGGGTCATCTTCTCGTCGAGCCGGCGATGAACTTCTTTTATATCCCAGTAATAATTATACGTATTTTGAACCTGTTCGAAGTAAGATACTGTCACGCCGCCGGCATTGGCCAGAAAATCAGGGAGTACGATAACCCCCTTATCATACAGGATGTCGTCCGCACCCGGCGTCGTCGGCCCGTTTGCCAACTCACATAAAATGTTGCATTTAATCTTTGGGGCGTTTTTTTCCGTAATGACATTTTCCAAAGCCGACGGAAACAGTACCGTCACATCGAGTTCCAATAAGTCTTTATTGGAAATGTCATCTGCACCTGAAAATCCTTTCAAAGTACCGTTACTGAGTTTATAGTCGACGAGCTCCCGGGCATCGATCCCTTTGGCGTTATAAACACCGCCTTTGGAATCCGAAGCTGCCACGAGTTTCAGTCCCAAAATTTCTTCACCGAGAAGTGCGGCATACTGACCGGCGTTTCCAAAACCTTGTACCGCCATGGTTTTGCCCTTTAAATCGATTTTGTAAACACTGGCGGCTTCACGGGTCACATAAATCCCCCCTCTTGCGGTGGCATCCCCCCGTCCCTGAGAACCGCCGAGGGGAATTGGTTTTCCGGTGATGACGCCCGGATGTTTCTCACCCACAATGGTTTCGTATTCATCCATCATCCAGGCCATGATCTGAGGCGTGGTATACACATCCGGCGCCGGAACATCCTTGGTAACGCCGAGTGTTCTCGCAATAGCACGGATATAGGCACGGGCAAGACGTTCCTTTTCCGTTGCCGACAGTGCCTTGGGATTACAAATCACCCCGCCTTTTCCGCCGCCCAAGGGAATATCCACAACAGCCGTTTTCCAGGTCATCCATGCTGACAGGGCACGTACCGTATCAATGGTTTCATCGGGATGCCACCGGATGCCGCCTTTTGCAGGTCCGCGTGCGGTGTTGTAAGCAACCCTGAACGCATGGAATATTTTTGTTGAACCGTCATCCATTTTCACCGGAAGTACGACTTTTAGTTCTTGCATGGGCCACCGCAGTAATTCGTGCATGGCAGGATCCAACCCCAGTCTTCGGGCAGCATCGTCAAGCTGCTCCTGGGCGATTTTAAAGGGATTGAGGGCATCTTTCATGGCAGGCTCCTTTTAGTTTTTTATTGGTTATGGGTCATTGATGGTTCGTCATTTGTTGCAGACATTTTATATTAACCCATATGAATGTATTATTTCAAGCCCTTAAAAATTCTTATAACCATTCTTGTTAAACTGTGTTATCGTTTGGTATCGTATTTTATATAAGAATTTTATAGAGGTGAAGTGACGGAAATTAACCTGATTTACATAACCGCCGGTAGTAAAGACGAAGCTGTAATGATCGGAAAAGCGCTCATCAACGACGGACTGACCGCCTGCGTCAACATTATCGAAAACATGTACGCCATTTAAATGTGGAATGGAAAACTCCAAGATGACATTGATGTATAAAATCCAGCAGAAGTTTATACCTATGTAGCTGTTTCTTTTCTGGGAGCTACTTTTTCATTTATTAAGTTGGGCGGCCGGGTTCCTTTCAAACCTTCCGCCATATTCCTTGCCGCCATCTTTGCCATCCGCAATCTTGTTTCGATAGAAGCACTTCCGATGTGGGGTGCCAACACCACGTTTTCTTTGATTTTGATAAGTTCCGGATGAACACTGGGCTCTTCTTCGAACACATCCAGGGCTGCGCCTCTGATTTGGCCGGCCTTGATGGCTTCAGCCAAGGCTGCTTCGTCCACAACCGGCCCTCTGGAGGTGTTTATTATAATGGCAGTGTTTTTCATTGCCTTGAATTCTTGGGTCGAAAACATATGTTTTGTCTTCTCTGTCAGCGGGACATGAATACTGATAAAATCACTAATGGCAAGGAGTTCGTCGAATTCTACAAATTTGGCGCCATATTCTTTCTCCGCCCTTTCTTTTCTAGAAACGCTATAGTAAATGACCCGCATGTCAAACCCTTTTTTCGCTCTTTTGGCCACCGCATGTCCAATGGCGCCCATACCGACGATACCTAACGTTTTTTCATAGATGTCTACCCCCATATGAGGCTGCATGAGTTGCCAGTTTTTGAATTTTCCAGCCCTTGTGTATTGATCGGCTTCAGGTATCCTGCGGGCGGCGCCAAGCATCAGGGCAAAGGCCAAATCGGCCGTTGTCTCCGTCAGCACACCCGGGGTGTTGGTCACCATAATACCCCGTTGGGTCGCAGCGGCGATATCGATATTGTCATATCCCACGGCAATGTTGGAGATTACCTTAAGAGACGGAAGTTTATCCATGACCGCAGAATCAATGCTATCATTGAGCAAACAGATAAGCCCCGCCTTTCCGTGAGCCCTTTTAACCAGTTCCCGAACGGGCAGAATTCTGTCCGAGTCATTGATATCAATGGTATGCCCTTCTTTCTTCAATATGTTTATGGCATCTTGAAAAACGCTTCTGGTAATAAGGATTTTAGCCATTTTAAAACAAAACCTCCCCGACTCCTCATTTACTTATAACTTTTGTTGGTTCGGAGTCCCGCGTTCAAGGGTCACAAATTATATTTGGGGATAGAAGGTAAGAAGGTGAGAAGATCAGAAGTTTTGATATAAAAAGGACCTCCGACCTTCTTAAATTCTTAAAATTGGCGGCGTACAACAATGCACCAGAGAGAGATTTTACCCTAAAATATTTTTCCCGGATTCCGACACTAAAGGCTTTTTAGCTATTTTAGGGTGCGAAGCTATTTAATTGCCAACTCAAACCTCTGCTCTTTAACAATCTTTCCCCATTGTTCTCCCTTTTGCTGCTCTACGAGTTGAAAACCATGCTTCTCATAAAGATGTTTGGCAGCATGAAGACCTTCAAAGGTCCAAAGAAAAACACATCGGTAGTCTTTGTTTCGGCAAAAGTCAATGGCCGTTTGGATAAGCAAGTTACCGGCACCTTTTCCGCGCAGATTGTCGGACACAATAAACCACCGTAAATGTGCCCCCTCGTCTTTGGCATGAATCCCGTCGATAGTAATGGATCCTTCAATGCGATCCTCCAGCGAAACCATCCAGATGCCATCCTGATTTTCGTCGTATCTCCCGATGAATTGGGCCATCTCTGCCGCTACCTTTGATTCAAAAAAGGGACCGAATCCCCAATGGGTATGGTAGTAGGTCCCATGAAGTTCAACCACCCGGCCGACGGAACCGGGAACATAACCGCTCGTTATCTTAATTTCTGACATGTGACTTAGAATTTACCTTTCTAACTTACGATTCTACAATATGTTTTTGATACTGTTTATATATATACTTAAATGTTAAGATGGTAAACACTATGGATGTGATTAAGGCAGTTAAGGCAATTGCACCGGCGAATTGTTTTCCGAATAGAATAATGAATAACGTCCCGTAAACAAATTGAAAAAGCATCCAATACAGTCGCAGAAACGCTAAAAATATTAAAGGAGAGACACACCAAAACAAAATGTTTAAACGTTTTTTCAAACGTATCTTTTCATTTTGCTCCATCCGGGCTGATGCTCCTTTTTCAAGCTCGGCGATTCGTTGGTAAACATATTAATAAATTCTATACCCGGCATTGTAATGTGATTGCCGATAACGACATCCCATCACCCTGATTATATCCATGTCATAAAGAACGTTATCGTTATTCCAAACGATAAAGTTCTTTCGTGAGATCCAAAAACCAGGGAGGCTTTTGGATGATCACATAGATTAATATCAGGCCGATAATGGGTATGGGAATCACAACATCAATTATTCCAAGCAAAATTAAAACCAATATGGATTTTGTTCGAATGTTCATCATTTTAAAAATGTTAAACGTTTAAATCGGAAATCACAATATTTAGCGCCTTCCATGATGGTCTGTGTTCTTCTTAATTCGATCTGCGGATTAAATCCCTTTAAGAACGAGAAATCTCTGACACACGAAAGCGTGAATCCCAAATCCTTTATCCCCATTGTTTCGTACATCTGGGCATAGCCACAGTACGTAACATCAAAAAATAACTCGTTGTCAGTTTCTTTAATCATCTTTATTTCTATGGCATCTTCATTGCTCCATACTTCTTTTACGATTTTAGACAGTTCGGTCAGGGTGTTTCCTTCATATTCCTGTGCCATCTTTTTCCCTGACGCGATGGCATCTTCGCTGATGACCTTCCCGGCAATTTTTATGGCTTTTTCATAGCCGATTTCTCCTGCAAAACCATAAATCATTGAAGAAACCAAGGGGGCTTGAATTTCTCTTAACTTCTGATGTGTTATTTTCATTTTAGTCTGTCTCCTCTTCACAGATAGTTACTCTTTTTTCATCTGATGTTTATTCCTGAATTTTGCACGTCTTAGCCCTGAAAGTTCTGGAAATCAGGCCTCAGAAGATGCGTAACAAAGAATTCTGTTGAGGAATTTATCCTGGATATTATTTAGCATCATATCAGATGTTTATAAAAAATCAAACTGTCAAAAGGATAATCGGGATTTTATCAAGATTGACAGTTGGTTTTTTAAATAATAGAACAATATGAGTACTTGATAAATCTACATTAATAATAGATGGTTGCAACAAAAGTTTTTAGAACCTATCTCAAAAACAATCTAAGTGCCCATGGCAGTGTTGTGAAACGGCTCAAAATGCTCACATACTACGTGTATGCTCCGCTTTTTCACCGTTTCACGCCTTGCCCTTAACCCTAATCTTATTTTTGAGATAGGTTCTAATCAGCAACTTTTATTTTTTTCTTGAAGGCATTCAATTCAAAGTCCATGAAAGAAATTTCTCATAGAGCATCGGCGTCCCAGATTTTGTTGACCATTGCGGCCTTTGTGGTGGTTATCGCGGGTATGCGTGCCGCCGTGACCATCGTGGTGCCTTTTCTGCTGGCCGCATTTATCGCCATCATCAGTGCCCCACCGTTATTCTGGTTGCATCGGAAAGGCCTTCCCATATGGCTGGCCTTGATTATCGTAATTTCGGGTGTTTTATTGACCGGCTTTCTAATTTCGGGACTGGTCGGTTCATCCATCAAAGATTTTTCAGATGATCTTCCGGCATATGAAGCCAAGCTTCGTGCGCTAATCACCGGAGTGGTAACCTGGCTGGAATCACACAAAATAGACACAGCAGGCCTGGCAGTAACAAAACTGTTTGATACGAAAGCGGCCATGAAGCTTGTTGCCGGGGGATTGAATAGTCTGGGGCAGGTCCTCGCCAATGGGCTTTTAATTTTGATGATCGTGATTTTTATACTCATCGAAGCGTCAAGTTTTCCGGTCAAGTTGCATACAATATTTGGAGATGAAAAAAACACTCTGGAAAATTTCGACGAATTCATCGATACCGTTAAACAATATATGGCCATTAAATCCTGGATGAGCCTTGCCACCGGCATTGCGGTTTTTATATTGCTTGCCGTTGTCGGGGTTAATTATGCTGTGCTCTGGGGTCTTCTGGCGTTCTTTTTGAATTACGTACCCAATATCGGTTCGATTATTGCGGCCATACCAGCTGTATTGCTCGCCCTTATCCAACTCGGATTTGTCAAATCCGTTATCGTGGCAGCCGGTTTTGTTATTATCAATCTGCTGGTGGGCAATGTCATTGAACCACGATTCATGGGCCGCGGTCTCGGTCTTTCCACACTGGTGGTTTTTTTATCGCTTATCTTCTGGGGCTGGGTATTAGGACCGGTGGGGATGCTGCTGTCCGTTCCGTTGACGATGACTGCCAAGATCGCTTTAGACAGTAGAGAAGAAACGCGATGGATAGCCACACTTCTTGGGCCGGAGATTTCGGCCAAGAATGGAGCGCCAACGACTGAGGAAGCCGAAATAATAGATTGATAAAATTCGAACTTCGTGATAATATTATTTTGTTGTAAAAATTGGATCGCAACAAACTGAACCGGGCAATCTGCCCGGTGAATTTTTTTTGGAGTTCTATTATGTCCCTTAATGAAAGTCCGGATTGTAAAATCGAACATATTATTCATGCTAACGACATCGAAGTCATTGCCCAAGTCGCTACCACCCTTAAAGATGAACAAATGCAGTATTTTTCGGGCAATCTTGACTGCCTGACAACGGATCTGCATAGTACAAAAGCCAGGCTTGGAATTAACCAGGAAAAGCTGAGTGTCTTTGAACTCAAAGGAAACAAGATCTCTTATGAAGCGAGATTCTGGTTCTATATTCCCGAATACGCTGCAAACCTCACCATCAACCAGTTGATGATACCCGGCCTTGACGTCGGCAAGATATACTTGAGAAATTCTAAACTCAAATACACTGCTCAAGAACTCATCAACCTGATTTCAAATCGCATCATCATTGTTCCAAAGGGAACCAAGGTGCTTGAGGAAGGCATTCTGGCCGTACCGGTGATGCCTTTTGTGCATCTTCCCAATCCTAAGGTCCTGACTCCCGAATATTTAAAGGCTGCCGTTCAAAAACATATACCTCGTGAAGATCTATATTTTGTCCAGCCGGAACAAAAGGTAGATCAGGTCATCGTGCCTGCCGGAAGCGGCGTCATATCCCATACAAGCCTTTTTACACAGCAAAACGAAATGTATATTATAGATCCGGAGCACTCAGATGCCAGAGTGGGAAGCAGACACACCAACGGAATCATCTACCTTGAGCTTGTCGGCGGCGAAAAAGACTTTGTCAAAGAGATGGCGCATTTTGAAGTCTACAAGCCAGCCTCCTACCTGCAAAATGTTACGCGAAAGTTCTATATTGACTTAAACTCCGCCCTATTAGAAAAACTTTACGCGGAGAAGGCCGTTAACGAAAAAACCATCGCAGCCGTTAATGAATCCCAAGGGCAAAGGTTCATCAAGCTAAATGAAAGGTACGATCAACTGCTGCATGAATTGAAACCTGATACCGCATTGATCCTGCAGGATTTCCCTAACCGTCGCCTTGCATCTTATCTCATTGTAGCTGCCGACCTTGGCCTTCTCAGCGATCTGACATTCAGAAAGGCTCCTGAAGAGGAATACTTTTTCCGGGCAGAGCACCTTGTCTTTATGAATACGCTCCAGGATATGGGGGTAAAGATTTATTGGAAGAGCCCGCTGCAAGGTGATCTGGTCTTATACAAACGGTTTTTTATGAGGTCTTCGATAATACCTTCATTTCATGAGGCCTTCAGTTCAAGGAAACTGGCCGCAATTTACGGTACTGCGGGCGCCGTAGATGCCGACACCCGAAAAGAAATCATAGACAGCATCAAGTCATTCAAAGACTTCCACGGCGGTATTTGCGGTATCCTCACCGGGGGCAGCGCCGGAAGTATCATGTCGTTTGTGTCCAAAACAGCATCTTCTCTTGGGCTGCTTTGTGGCGCCGTATATTGGAAGATTCCAGGGGTAGACATTTTTACCCAAGTGGATTTTGCAGCACATCTAGGGCGAAATGATTTGCTGGAAAGGCAGGAAATTTTATCTGAAACCACCGAAGCAGACATTTATTTCAAGGGCGGTGTCGGCACCAACCTTGAAAATGCCATTACCTTCGTAAAAAAGAAGCTTGGTATCGGTTACTACAAACCCCAAATTTTTGTGGGAGAATTTTATAAACCGCTTAAAGACTTGCTCACTCACCTGATATCCGAGGGTATGGTCGATTCCAGCGTTTTTAATAATTGCTATTTCATCAAGCACGGCGCCGAGATTTTTGAAACGCTTTGCAGACATTTCGGCTCGGAAGACAAAATGGTTCTTGAAGTCTCGGTGAACGAAAAGCAGTGATCCCATGCAATCCAAAGATAACAGGGGATCTCATTTCACCTGAAAATATAACCCCCCAAATTGGGTAAGACCTCAATTGAGATAAGAATTAGCAAAAGACCGTCTAAAATTCTCCACGACGTTTAAATTTCAGATTGTTTCCCAGTCATGCTTTGAATCTCGACGTTTATTAAAACAACAGATTTCAATAATGCGTCTTCATATATAAATGATCCGTCGGCGTATTGGTTCATAATAATATCAAAAGCCTGTCGTTTCAGATCATCATCCGTAATAAAACCGGCTTTACCAAACCCGATAACACTTTTATATCTCATTCCCCACTTACATGCCTTGGCGGATTTTATTATTTGTGTAAATATTTCAAATTCAAAACAAACATCCGGGTTTTTTTTAAGAATTTCAATTTTTTTCCCTTTCGGGGCGCTATGAAAATAAAGGGTATTATTTTTGAAGCCAAAACACAAAGGAACGATGTAGGGTCTGTTTTCTTCACACATTGCGAGCTTGCACACTTTTGATCTCGAAATGATGTCTTCAATGGCTTTTCTATCGGTAATTTCTTTATCACTTCTTCTCATATCATTTCACATTTTTTATATTCACTTGTTGTTTAATTGTGACACCCGAACATGGCCAACCTGGATATTTGGTTCATAATTGTACGGTGCCCCGACAAAAAATGATTCCTGTGGCAAAATATTATGCACAATGTATTTTTCCAAATCAATTAAATAAAGATAAAATCCGCGTTTAAACATAATTTTCATTAATCCCGAAACCCTTTAATATACAATAGCTGGGGGGCAATCAGGATAATAATACTATATATCGTATTTTTCCTTGAAAAATCTTTTTATTTAGTATAGAAAAAATTCTTATTTGTAAATAAAAGATAAGGAGGAAATTTATGAGAGTTATTGCGAGTGCGAATCAAAAAGGAGGATGCGGTAAGACAACAACAGCCATTAACCTTTCATCTTCATTGTCTCTGAAAGGACAAAAGGTATTGCTCATCGATTTTGATCCTCAGGCCCACGCAACCATGGGTCTAAACGTTAAGCCTTCCGATCTCGATAAAACTATTTATGATGTGATAACGCCAAAGAAAAATTGGCTTTGGGGGATTGAGGATATCGTGGTGCCGGTTAAAGACAACTTTGATCTTGCGCCTTCAAGCCTAATCCTCAGTGCATTCGAACAAGAGCTTTCAGGACTGGAGAGGAGGGAACACAGACTCTTTCAGGCCATTCAGCCTCTCAAAGAACAATATGATTTTATTGTAATTGATTGTCCCCCAAGCATAGGGCATCTTTGCTTTAATGCACTTCGTGCCTGCGATGAAGTCATTATCCCCATCGACATGAGCCTTTTTTCTCTTCGCGGTGTTGCCAAACTCATAGAGATCATTATCATGCTTAAAGATAAAATCGGCCATGATATTAAATCTCGTGCGCTTATCACGATGTATGATCGCAGGACACGGTACTCCAGAACTGTTCTAGAAAAAGTTCAAGCAGAATTTGGAGACAATGTCTTTGACACGGTAATTCGTTACAATATCCGTCTCAGAGAAACAGCAGATCTTGGCCTGCCTGTTGGAGATTATGATAAACATGCCATTGGCCACATGGATTACGAAAACCTGGCTGAGGAGGTTATTCGCTCAGAGGAAACCAGAACGTACCAGGACCTCAACACCTCCAACACGGCGCAAGATATGTTGCAGAAATCAGAAGAATATATTGACGCTGCCGCAGAATTGCCCGAGGATGAATCGCCAGCTTCCGAAAGGGAGGAATTTTACGAGGATGAATCGACTGAATCTGAGATAGAGGAATTTTCCGGGTATTCTTCTCAATCCAATTATTCACAGATGATTGAAGCCATTGCCAATAGATCCGCGGATTCTTTTACTAACGATGAGGATGGAATTTAAACTTTATCAATCGCTGCTTAAACGAACAGAGGAAGTAAAGGACGCATTCTAAATGGAAAAAAAGAGCTCGGGAAGGGGTCTAGAGGAACTCTCAAACATATTTTTGTCAACCAAAGAAAACGCTAATGAGAATTCGCCTCAGATCGAAAATCAATGCGAAATCCAGGAAACAGTGACTGTTCGTAAAAAACTTGCGTTTTACAATGATGAGAATGTTCAAAAAAATATGGCAAAATCCCTGTCCAAGCATATAGAAAAAGGATATAATATAAGGCGTATTTATCTGCAAAAAAATGAAGATATTTCAACACCGGGAAACAGAATACACAGAAAGGAAAATGTAATTATTTCTATAAAATCCTCCGTCTGATTTTTATGGTGCTCATCGATTCATATTTTTTTTATACGAGACTCTGAGCACCACCTCATTTTTATGCTTTTGTTTAAAAATCTTTAATCCGAATAAACGAATTGGTAATAAAAGGCAGGACAGGCTGTGGTTCTGCCTTTTGTCTTTTCATTATTTTATTAATTGCATTCATCGCCCAAACCCATTAAATAAAGGTCCATTCAACTCTTTATTAATTATTCAGTACAGTTCATTTTATGCATTATTTATTACTTATTTTTGTGGTTTTGTTTTGGTCCGGAAATTTCGTTGTAGGAAGAGGGATTCACAACGATATACCGCCCATAACTCTGGCATTCTGGCGCTGGTCGGTTGCTCTGTTGATTATCCTGCCCTTTTCATTAAGGCATATCCTAAATCAAAAGGACTTAATTCAACGGAACTGAAAAATTCTTACATTGTTGGCGATTATTTTTCTAAATGAGGAGTTAAGAGAGTATCATGTCAAAGGGACCATCTTAATTTTTACAGGAATATTTTTAACAACCGCCGGCAAAATCAAATTTTTGACCCGTCGCTGAGCTTAACAGCCGTATCGTAAACCAACAGTTCAGCGGCACTCCCCAAAACACTCGTGGTCATTTAGCGAACAATGATTAGACTTATCTTATTGGGTCTTTTATCCGCAGCTTTTT
>Ga0315542_1002560_pt1 | contig 11021 bp, 10 predicted proteins | sample SalMarSW160120MG_FD_202541 | JGI IMG/M metagenome (GOLD analysis project Ga0315542, IMG submission 202541) | Salt marsh sediment microbial communities from the Plum Island Ecosystem LTER, Massachusetts, United States - Salt Marsh Sediment SW1601-20 ... | reverse complement strand
TCGGAATGCCAGGCACCCCACAAACCTTTCGTGGTCCTCTCCGTCCTGGACCTTGTCGCCGAGGGCGAAATTGATCGAAACATCTTCGAACCTTCCTTTGAACTGCTCGACACATTTAATGGATACTGGACCGCGATAATGCCTCTTGGCACCAAGGGCAACATGGCGTATCCGTTTCCTCGTCTCAGGACTGACGGTTTGGGGCTGATCAATTTTCAGTTGATGTTTCGAGCCAGGCAAAGACGGGGGATAAGGACTTGATTGACTTCTCAATGGGAGGGATTTACGATTGCAGCGTAATCGGAAAGTAAGGAGGCAATGAATGCTTGCAAAGCTTACGGCAAAAACCAGATTACAATTCCGAAGGACGTCCTATCCAAGCTCCCCAAGGTCGAGTACTTTGACATGGAATATAAGGACGGGGTAATCCTGATGAAACCCGTGAAGGTCTTTGATGCGGATCTCGCCGGGGTAAGGAAAAAGATTCAGAAACTGGGCCTTTCCGAGGAATGTGTGGCAGAAGCGGTCCGTTGGGCCAGATCCAAATGACCAGGATCGTGCTGGATACGAATGCACTTGTAAGCGGTCTCCTGTTCGGAGGCGTCCAAGGTCGAATAGTGTCATTGTGGCAGGAGGGGAAACTCCGACCCCTCTGTTCGAAGGTAATCGTTGAAGAGTATCTCCGGGTTCTAGCCTACCCCGAGTTCCGTCTGACGGAATCAGAGATCAGTCTCCTTCTCTCCCATGAGATCCTCCCCTATTTCGAGGTGATCGAGGTAAAGCCAGGGGAGCATTTTGTGGCCTCAGATCCCGAGGATGACAAGTTCGTATGGTGGGCTCTTCAAGGGGGTGCAGAGATGATTGTCTCAGGGGATGAACATCTTGTGAAACTCAACTCTACCCCGATACCCGTGCTGACAGCTGCAGAATTTTTGAAAAGAAAATTTCGTCACAAGGTAAACTCAACCCCCTGAACGACCCGCCTTTGGTATTCCAATGTCAGGTTCTTTGCGGGGAAAAAGCGATCAGAGAATACTCGGGGAAGGCAGCGGGACCGGGTGACAGCCAGGGACTTGCTGTGCTACCGGTCTGCGGCTGAATTGAGGATGTCGACAGTGGATATCGCCAGGAGGTTGGACCTGACACCCGCTGCGGTAAGTTTCGCGGTTCAGAGAGGCGAAAAGATCGTTGAAGAAGCAGGATATCAACGTGAGGAGGAAGAAATGGATATACCCAAAGCGATGCGGGCAGCAGTACTGATGGGCCCCAATACCCTGGAAGTCAAGGAGATGCCCACGCCGAAACCGGGTCCAGTGGACGTCCTGATCAAAGTCAACGCCTGCGCCATCTGCGGCAGTGACGTGTCTCTGATGGCCCATCCCTGGAAGGGCCAGCCGCCCTATGGCTCCTTCATCCCCGGCCACGAGTACTCGGGCGTGGTCGCCGCGGTTGGCGAGAGCGTGGACGAGTTCAAGGTCGGCGACCGCGTGGCGGTCGAGGCTCACTACGGGTGCGGCCGCTGCATCAACTGCCGGCGGGGCGACTACACCTCGTGCCTCAACTACGGCAACACCAAGAAGGGGCACAGGGCCAACGGCTTCACCACCAACGGCGGGTACGCCGAGTATGTGGTCAACCATATCAACACCGTGTACCACGTGGCGGACAGCATCTCCCTGGACGATGCCTCCCTGGTGACCAATGCCGGATGCATGTGCTACGGCTTCGAGACCGTGGGCGGGCTCATCGCAGGGAACTCCGTCGTCGTGATCGGAGCGGGCCCCCTGGGGCTCATGGCGACGCAGATCGCCAAGGCGCTCGGCGCCGACCAGGTCATCCTCCTCGAGACGATCGCGGACCGGTTGAAGATGGGGACCGAACTGGGCGCCGACTACCTGGTCAACGTCCGCGAGACGGATCCCATTGCCTTCGTCAAGGAGAAGACCGGGGGCGCCGGGGCGGACTTGGTCATCGAGGCCTCCGGCAGCAAGGTGGGGCCGGACCTGGCTCTGCACCTCTGCAAGCGGATGGGAAAGGTGCTTCTGATCGGGTTCTCCCACGAGCCGGTGACCGTCGATTTCAACTACATGGGTATCCACAACATCCACATCTACAGCGTTCGCGGGGAAAGCCGGGCCAACTGTGCGCGCGCCCTCTCTCTGATGCGCCACGGCAAGATCAACGCGGCACCGATGATCACCCACAAGTTCCCCCTGGAGCAGATCCAGGAGGGGTTCCGAATCTTCACCAATCGTGAAGCCGGAGCGATCAAGGTCTTGGTCAAGCCGCTTTCCCCCTTTTGCTACTCTCAGAGTTTTACACTCTATGAAGGAGAAGATTCATGAGACAGGAGACCCATCCAGCCACACAGCCGTACAGATATGAACCTCTGGGTTCTAATTCGACAAATGGACGCCGACAGGTGACAAAGGCGGCACTGCTGAAAGTCGCGGGCGTTTTTCTCGCGGCTATTTTCTTTGCAGGCTGGCCATGCACATACCCGCATCAGGCGCATGCGGGTGAGCAAGCAAAAGCAGGAGCCATGCCTGACTATCTTTCCCGGGAAGAGATCCAATCGGTAAAGGTCTACAAAGCGGTCGTGCCGGCAGTGGTGACAATCTTTACCTCTCGGGAAGTGATTCAAGAGGGAGGAGCTGCAAAAAAAGGAGGTATTGCCAGCGGCGTCCTGATTTCGGAAGAGGGCCATGTGCTTACAGCGGCTCATGTGGTCAGCGGCGCTGATGAGATCGTCGTAAAGACGCGAGACGGAAAGATGCGGCCGGCAGAGCTTCTTTTCAGCGAGATGGGTGCAGACATAGCCCTCATAAAGCTCATCACGCCTGCACCCGAGCTGAAGCACGCCGAACTGGGAGACTCAGACCGGCTTTTGGTTGGGCAATCGGTTTACGCCATAGGCAGTCCATATGGTTTGGAAGATTCTTTTTCAGTCGGGCACATCAGCGGGATTCGCAGCTTCGACCGCTATTACGACGGTTCGATTCAGGCCAAATTCATACAAACCGATGCTGCGATCAACATGGGAAACAGCGGCGGTCCTCTCCTGAACTCGAAGGCCCAGGTCATCGGGATAGCCTCCCGGATACTCAGTGTTTCAGGGGGGTTCCAAGGGATCGGATTTGTTGTGCCCATCAATACGGCGAAGCAGCTCTTATCTCTCAAAGACCGCGTCTGGTTAGGCATCGAAGGCATCTATTTGAACAGAGAGGGGATCGCCACGCTGATGAACCGCGACCTGAAAGGCGGCTTGCTCATAGAGCGAGTTACAAAGGGGAGTCCCGGAGACAAGGCGGGTTTGAGAGGCGGCTCAGTCCCGTCACGGATGCTGGGCCGGGATTTTTTGTTGGGCGGAGATTTGATCGTGGAGTTCGGCACCAAGGAGGCCTGTAACAGCGATTGCCTTGCAGATGCCAACAAGCACTTTGGCGGCATTAACAAGATCCCGGTGAAATTTCTGCGTGGCGGTAAGATGCTGGAGACAACCATTGATTTGTCGGGCACCCGGCAGAATTTTCTAGAGGGAATTAAGCACTGATCACAGAGACAAATCATTAAGATGCCCCTGTAGTCAAACAACAGTCAAACAAACCAGCCATCGACGTTAAGTCCACCATGGAAGATACTTTCTGGCCCTACTGCCGACGGTATCGTCGTGACAGCGGACCAAGCCAGCCTTTGGATACGGGCATAACACACCAGGTAAATTGAGATGGTGAAGGTAATTTTTTAGGGAATCTTGTATGAAACTTCATGCTACAAGACCGAAGTTTCCTGCTCGATCAAACTGGCCCACCGGCCAGCGGCCAGGCTGGATTCCGGATAAGCCCTGCGGGCTTTCCGGAATGACAACAGAGGGATACCCCGCTGCTTGCGGTGGGGTGGTTTATTCGCCTTGTCGGCCTTTTCAGGTTGACTTCCGAAAAATACACCGTTATCTTGTTGATTATCCGGAAAATCCGGGGTCAGCCCTTGATTTTTGACAAGAGAAGGGTCAAGTCTGCTTTTGACTGTTGTTGCCGGTGGTGGGAGATTGAGAAGAAAAGGGGCAGGACCTTCATTCTTCGGGTGGAAAAGTGGGCCGGGATCCTGTCCTCGGTTCGTCCACAAGCATGTGGGAAATATTGACAGCCTTGTCAAATGACAAGGACAGACCCCACTCCACTTCTTGGATTGAGGAGCGCGCCTAATCGGGTTTTAACCCGGAATAACCTTCACGCTCCCGTCTTCAATCAGGCCTTGTAGTTGTGCCAGGAGACTTCTCTCCTGGGGGTCTATCAGCCCGTCTTCATCCGCGATCATCATGATCCTTGCCCGTTCAGTTTGGCTCAACTGGTGGTCATCTATCGCTTTTTTTATCATCTCGTTCAGCTTTTCTGCGGACTTGCTCGGTTTCTGCATAAGCGGCTCCTTATCAATTCCAGGTAATTTTCGATATGTGAGTTTACAATATCATAGTGATAAAAATTGTATTTTTGCCAGAAAAGGATGTCAAGGACAATATTGACGACTTCGGGTGTGGGAAAGGGGTCGCACGTAGGCATATGTTGGATTTACACGAACGTTTTGATGAATGTACCCTTTGTTAATCTCATTTAATGCTTATATTCTTGATAACATATTCCCAATTAATTTGACAACCTATCTCTTGGATGAAGCTATCATTAAACGGAGGGGAAAATGCAGAAAAAATGGAGATATAAGGATTATGAGATACAAGAAGGATTAAAACCCGGAAGCACAACGTTTCGATATTTTTTTGTTGTTTCAGAAAAAGGTATGAGAAAGGGTAATTATTGTGTCTGGATAAAGGATGACGCCTTATCCCGTTTTGATGAATCTAAGAATTTTGACAGTATTATCTTGTCTCAAAGAGAAAACTGGAGCAAATGGGTTAAGCAAAAAATTGACGAGCAGGATTTTCAAAATCGTGCGCTAAAATTTGATAAAATGGGTGAATCGGAGATTCATCTATCTGAAATGGACGAACATGTTACCATGGATTCGAAATAGAAGCTTGAAAGATAAGGTTTAGGAGAGGATATGTATAATGTCACTTGAGAAAGCGGGGAAATATGCTTTTGAAGTGGGGACGTACAGGCCACCGAGTGAGGGGGGAAGTTTCTCACTGCTATTGCGCTTTACCAGGAACTGCCCGTGGAATAAATGCACTTTTTGCGGCATGTATAAGCACGAGAAATTCTCTCTGAGGACCAGTGAGGAGATTAAAGGCGATATTGATTCGATCGCCGAACTGATCAAAGATATGCAATCTCTTTCATGGGAGCTCGGGTATGACGGGCAGATCAATAGAGACGTGATCATTAGTACGATCGAAAGAGAACCGGAACTCAATACCAGCCAGGGGTTCGGTATGATTCTAAACTGGCTCTCATCCGGGGGGAAAACCGCCTTTTTGCAGGACGGCAACAGCCTAATGATGCCGAGTGACAAACTGGTGGATGTGCTCAAGTATCTTCACAGCACCTTCCCATCCCTGGAACGGTGCACCACCTATGCCCGTTCAAAGACCTTATCGAGAAAACCCCAGGAGGAATTGACCGGTATTCGGAAAGCCGGTCTGGATCGGCTGCACGTGGGTTTAGAAACCGGGGACGATGCCCTGTTGAAAAAAATAAAAAAAGGAGTCACCGGGGAGGAACATGTTGCCGGTGGCCGAAAGGCCATCAAAGCCGGTTTCCAGTTGTCTGAATACTGGATGCCCGGCTTGGGGGGGAAGGAAGACTGGGAGAATCATGCAAAGAACACTGCATTGGTATTGAACGGCATCAATCCGCATTATATCCGTTCCCGACCCTTTTCACCGTGGGCCGGTACACCGATCCATGATGATTATGAAAAGGGGGCGCTTACACTCTTGTCACCCAGGGAAATGTTAATCGAACTGAAACTTCTGATAGAATCGCTGAATGTCACTTCCAAGGTTTGTTTTGATCACGCCGGCAACTGCTGGGTCAATCGAAACGGTCGGCTCTTGTTTACCCAGAGCTATGAAGGATACAAATTTCCCGAAGAAAAACCCCATCTGTTGGAACTAATAGAAGAGGGTATCGAAGCCTGTCCTCGTCCCCGATCGGGGAGCGGAAATCCGGATTCCGGATAAGCCCTTCGGGCTTTCCGGAATGACAACAGAGCGATAGCCCGCTGTTTGCGGCGGGGCGGTTCATTTTGACATCTCCGGCGTCAAACCGGATAAGATGGGATACTGAGTATAAGGAAATTCATGCGCAGGTAATTCCCGGGATTTCGCATGGCAAGGATGCACTCTGAATACACTTCCTCTGACCGGCTGGATCTCAAAAAGTTATTCACTTACCTTCTGAGCCCCAGGTTAATATTGACAAACCGATTTTAAGTGTGTGTTAATACACATTGTGGATAGCCGAAAAATTATCAAAATACTTAAGCAAAATGGCTGGTATGAGGTTGCCAAGATTGGTTCTCATACACAATTCCGGCATCCGGAACGAAAAGGGCGTGTTACAGTACCGCACCCGAAAAAGGAAATTCCGTTTGGCACAGTAAAAAGTATCGAGCGCCAGTCAGGTATCAAATTCAGTTGAGGTGCAACCATGGCGAACTATATTGCTATCGTGTACAAAGAAGCCGGAACCGATTTCGGCGTATCGTTTCCGGATTTTCCAGGGTGTATCACCGCCGGGGGAAATATCGATGAAGCCAAGGATCTGGCCCAGGAAGCTCTCACTCTTCATATCCAAGGTATGCTCGAAGATGGCGAACAATTGCCCGACCCCTCCAGGCTCGAAGAGATCATGAGCGATCCCGATTACGCCAATGCGGTTGCTTATTTGGTCGTTTCGGTACCTGATGCCAAACCCCGCACGGTCAGGGTGAATGTCACCGTGCCTGAAATGACCCTTAAAAAAATCGATGCCGCCGCGAAAAAACGCGGTATGTCAAGATCATCGTTCTTAGTACATGCAGCACAAAACGCTATACAATCTACCCAGTCCGATGCATCTGCTTAGATTTTTTCTCACTGGATAACGTTCTGCCCTAACCTCGGCTGTGGAGTACAGCGGAACCGGCGTAGTGTTGGACGCGGTTATTCCTGAAAATGGGCGGAAATGGGGTCGGATGCTTCATTTCTACACCGGGTTGAATACCCCCGTCGCTTGCGACGTTGCGGTCATTTCCGCGAGGCCTGTCCTCGACTCCGACCGGGGAGCGGGATTATGGATTCCGGATAAGCCCTGCGGGCTTTCCGGAATGACGACGGGGGGATACATCGCTGCCGACTGCGGGGTGGTTCATTGTTGATGCCATGCCGAGAAAAGCAAGACAGGCCGCAAAAATGCTGACAGAAAGTGGATAGTTTTCAGAACGTAGCGATTGTCGAGACAGCGGCTCTCCTGCCGGGGTTCCTTCTTTTTTTTGAAAAAGGGAAGAAAGAGCCGGCCTTTTCCGTGGGGTTGTTGAAGCAAGACAGGATGAGCTTTCGGGATCGATAATTCCAATTCGCATTCAAGCGCTACCGGCGTTGGCTGCGTCGCGGACTCCTCGACGTACTGTTCATGTACGCCTCCGTCGCCCGCTTCTTGCCGCTAGGTATCATCTTGAATGCAAAATGGAATAAAATCTTATCACCGCAAAGGCGCAAAGCACGCAAAGGATTTGATTTTTCTTTACTTCTCGAAATACCAGGCGCTATTCAACTTGCAGTCTTGACGCATGGAACAATGGAAGAGCGGTCCATCAAGCAAAAGGCGAAAGGGTTTTTCATGAGAGTGCCGATCATCCTCGTGATTGTCCTTTACGGGGCGATCTCATATGCCTCCGGGATCGAAATGGTTATCGAGCCTCCCAGGGAGAATCTGCGGGCGGGAGAGGTCACGGAATTTGCCGTTTACTTCTGCAATTCGGGGCACGCCTCCTCGGAACTGCGCGTGCCTGCCCGTATCTCCTGCCGGCTGCGCGCCGGTGCTGAATCCCTGGAAGTGACAGCATACCGGGTGCGCTCGACGGTCGAGGACACCGTGACTATATGCGGAGGCTGCTTTCGGAAAATTCGGTACAAGCTATCCCTCCCGCCAGCCATGACCGGAACAGTCACCATGGGCATACCATGTTTCGAGGGGACCTCTGCGGTGTTTGCGGTCGGGCCGGGGCCTTCGCAGCAAGCGTCGCGACGTGGAGACGTCGAACCGAAGAAATTGGAAACCATGGATTCACTCTACGAACTGTATCAGCCGTATATGCGGAACATCATGCCGTATGAGCCCATGTATTTTCTCGTGGGAACCGATCCGAAAAAGAGCAAGTTTCAGATCAGCTTAAAATACCGCCTCTTCGATCCGGAAAAGACGCTGACTCAGGAGCATCCCTGGATGAAGGGTTTTCATTTCGCATATACCCAGACATCCTTCTGGGACCTGAAGTCGGCTTCGAAACCATTCGAAGATACCAGTTATAAGCCGGAATTCTTTTTCCTGTCGCCCAACATCAGAAACCCCTGGACAACCGGATTGTTTGTGAAAGGCGGCTTTCAGCACGAATCAAACGGACGGGGCGGTGACGCTTCACGGAGCACCAATTACCTGTACGTTACGCCCATCTCTATCGCATACAGCGGAAACAGCGGGCTGGGCGTGATGGTCGCGCCCAAGATATGGGCGTACATCGATAACGATGACCACACGAATCCTGATTTGAAGGACTACAGGGGATATTTCGACCTGGAGACGAAAATCGGGAAGGCGGACGGTCTTGTGCTGGGTTCTCATTTCCGCTGGGCCGAGAAAGGCGCTTCCGTTGAGCTTGATTTGACCTATCCGCTGGGCCGGTACGTATTCAAGGACCTCAACTTGTATTTCCAGGCCCAGTATGTCAACGCCCTGGGGGAGAGCCTGCTCAATTTCAGAGATCGGACCCGGGCACTGCGCCTCGGGGTTGCCATCGTTCGCTGATCCGCTCCCGTACCCTGAACGGAAGATCAAGGAGCGGAGTGACAGGGCGAAAGATGAAAGCGGGGTCGGACCTTTCATTTTGACATCTCCGGCGTCAGACCGCAGATCCTTAGATACGGCTTCCAAGAAGCGGGGGCAGAAAGTACATGCCCAGCCGTAAGATCTCGTAGATGCGCCCTTTTGCGGGGGATCATCCTGAACAAGCCGGCGTACTGAGATTGTAACTCAGGAAGACATTTCCTTCCAAAATTGCTTAGGGTCGATGGGTAAAATCAGGTAAATCTCCCTGAATAGCCTTAGAGACAAGAAGACTCCTCCTACCGTGTCCCGACGCCGTTTCTCCGAAATCGTGCAAGAACCTGGGCCAAGTGGTCCCCAAAGGGGGGGAAACCGGTGAAATCGACCGCCTCGACCTTCCCTGCAACGGCCTGAAGGTCCCTGATCAGGACCTGGTGGGCCGTGATCATCCGGGTCTGTTCTTCCGACAGGCCGCACAGGACAACCCCCATGTGCAGGGCATAGTATTCGTGGGTCGTCTCCAGGGTTTCAGGAACGACAACCGGGCTGAAACGGACTTCTGTATCCCTGTTTTCATACACTGCGCTGAAGCCGGCCGGGATAGCTTCGACAGACACAGGCACCAGGATATGGCTGAGCAGCAGCCCGGGATTCTCCGTTTCCACGCCCGGGTTGCCGGCCGTCACCATGCGGTAGTGAAAGGACGATGCCAGGTACCGCAGCACATCGTTTGCCGTTATGGTGAACGAGGACGGATCGTCCCTGGCCCACGCGCAGAAATCGAAGAGGTTGTGGATCGGGGTCCGCTCGGGATTCGCGTCCGCAATGGAGACAAGGGCATCATAGTCTGCGTGGGATTGGTTTTCCGATGCCCGAAAGGCCTCGAACAGGCGCTGCTCCGTTTCCGGGGTCACCGGGCATTTGCAGCTCAGTATCCCGTACAGGAAGGTCCGCAGGGCCTCGGATTCAATCGCTCTGCTCATCCGTTCTCTCCCTGTCGCCGAGAAAGGGTTCGACCTCCACCAGGCTGCAGTGGAAAGCGCAGGTTTGGCCCGCGTCGGTGAGCCGCTGGCTGGTGAGCTGATTGACGCCCCTGCCGTCCGGGTGAAGGGCGGGAGACCTGATTCCCTCGGCCACCAGGAGTCCGGGCCGGGTGTCTTCGGTCACCCTGGCCATGAGGCGGCACTCCCCACGGCCGTTGAAGACCCGGACCTGAGTGTTGTCGGCTATCCCTCTTTGGGCGGCTGTTTCGGGATGGATCAGGACGCTGGGAGGGCCCGCCTCGTCACGGAGTTCCCGGATCTCGTTAAAGGCGGAATTGAGAAACAGCCTGTGGGGCGGGGTGATGAGTTCCAGGGGAAACCGGGCGCCCCCTTCGGGGTCCCGGATCACCCGGCCGTTGGGGAGAGGGTCGAGCCCCTGGTCCGCCCAGGCCGTGGAGATGAATTCGACCTTGCCGGACGGAGTGTTGAATCCGTGTTTGTAGGGGTTGTCCGGGATGGCGAGGCGAACGGCCTTCCCGGCGAGGAGGCTGCCTGTATCAACATCCTTCATGAACGGGGACGGATCTTTCAGCATCTCGGCAACGCATTGGTCCTCGGTGAGGGAGAAGACATCCTCCCGGAACCCCATTTTTTCGGCCAGGGCCTGAAAGATCGCCAGGGTCGAACGGCTTTGACCGACCGGAGGGATGACCGGCTCGGCGATCCGGATGTAGTTATGGCCGTAGGACCGGTAGAGGTCCTTCATCTCGAGGAAACTGGCGCCGGGGAGGATGATGTCGGCCATGCGGGCCGTGTCTGTCATAAACATCTCCTGAACCGAGACAAAGAGGTCTTCCCGGGCCAGACCGGCCATGACCTGCCTCGACTGGGGAGCGACCGCCGCCGGGTTGGACAGATAGACATGGAGATACTTGATGGGCGGGTCGTCCAATTCGGTCAGGGCCTTGCCCAGTTGTACCATGTTGACCCACCGGGTGCCGGGGGGGCAGAGATCGGGCCGGGCCAGGAAGGAGAGATCCGAGGGAGCGCCGCCCAG
>Ga0315542_1002559_pt1 | contig 11025 bp, 7 predicted proteins | sample SalMarSW160120MG_FD_202541 | JGI IMG/M metagenome (GOLD analysis project Ga0315542, IMG submission 202541) | Salt marsh sediment microbial communities from the Plum Island Ecosystem LTER, Massachusetts, United States - Salt Marsh Sediment SW1601-20 ... | reverse complement strand
GACGCCTTTTTCTTTCATCTCCATAAAGGCATCGATGTCAGAGACGACGGGTATTTCCGGGAAATTATAAACCGCGGGAGGAGAAGCGGTCAGCCACTCCAAGGTGCGGCCGTCCCAGGGATCGCCGCTCGGATCGCTGAGGGCCTGGCGCTCCTTAATGCTGACGAGCAATTGAATTCCCTGAAAGAGGATGCCCAGCGCAATCACGGCCGCACCCAAGGCGGCGACGAGCAGATAGGGGTGCCAGGCCGGGTTGGCATAATGCGCCATGCGCCGGGGCATGCCCATGAAGCCCAGCACATACAGGGGCATAAAGGCAAGGTAAAAGCCGATCAGCCAGCACCAGAAGGCGCGTTTGCCCCAATCTTCCTGCAAACGAAAGCCCATGGCCTTGGGGAACCAATAATAATAACCGGCAAAAAAGCCGAACAGCGAACCGGGGATCAGCATATTGTGGAAATGCGCGATCAGAAACAGGCTGTTGTGAAGCACGTAATCAGCGGGTGGTACCGCCATCAGGACGCCTGCCGACCCGCCGATGGCGAAGGTCACGATGAACCCCAGGGTCCAGTACATCGGCGTCGTAAACCTTATCCGGCCACGATACATGGTGAAAAGCCAGTTGAAGATCTTCACCCCGGTGGGGATGGCAATCAGCATGGTCGTAATCCCGAAAAAGAGGTTGACGTTCGGGCTGGCCCCCATGGTGAAAAAATGATGCACCCAGACGGAAAAGGACAGGATCGTGATGACTGCAGTGGCCCAGACCATGGATTTATAGCCGAACAGCCGTTTTCCGGAGAAAGTGGCCACGACCTCCGAAAAGATCCCGAAAGCCGGCAAGATCACGATATAAACCTCGGGATGCCCCCAGGTCCAGAACAGGTTGGCATACATCATCATGTTACCGCCAAACCCGTTGGTGAAAAAATGCATCCCCAGGTAACGATCCAGGGTTATCATGGCCAGAGCGGCCGTCAGCACCGGAAAGGCCCAAACCATGAGCACGTTGGTGCAAAGACTGGTCCACACAAACAACGGCATCCGCATGAGCTTCATGCCGGGGGCGCGCATCTTCAGGATGGTGACCAGAAAATTGATCCCGCTCAGGGTCGAGGCGATCCCGGCGATCTGGAAGGACCATATCCAATAGTCCACCCCGACGCTGGGGCTGTACCGCATTTCGGTCAGCGGGGTATATCCCGACCATCCGGCTTGGGAAAAATCACCCACCCCCAAAGATACCATGACCAGCATCGCCCCGGCTGCGGTTAGCCAGAGACTGAGCGAATTCATAAAGGGAAAGGCCACATCCCGGGCCCCGATTTGCTGCGGTATAACGATATTCATCAACCCCACCAGAAACGGCATGGCCATGAAGATGATCATGATCGAGCCGTGGGCGCTGAAGATCTGATCGAAGTGCGACGCGGACAGAAAGCCCAGGGAGCCGCCCGCGGCCACGGCCTGCTGAGAGCGCATCAGAATGGCATCGGAGAACCCCCGCAGCAGCATGACCAAGGCCAGGATAATGTACATGATGCCGATCTTTTTGGGGTCCAGGCTGGTCAGCCATTCTTGGTAAAGGTAGGTCCACTTGCCGTAATAAGTGATCAAGGCCATGATTACCAGGCCCAGGAAAACCGCACCAATTACGGCGCTGAACGTGATCAGATTGTCATACGGAATCGCCGCCAGGGTTAACTTGCCAAACATTTCAATTGTCCCCCGCCACGTCGCCTCTGGCCTGTGGTGCCACGGCGCCTCGGCTCATAGCGCCGGGCATTTTGCCCCAATTGGGATCGTATTTGCGCAGGATATACAAGAATAGACCGGGCTTGACGGCCGAGAAATAGGTCACCGGGTAGTAACCGGCGCTCGGCTTGGCGAGCTGCTCATAGCGCTCCAGATCAAGCAATTCCTTCGATTGCCTGACCTTTTGCACCCACGCCTGAAACTCTGCACGGGAAACCGCCTTCGCCTTGAAATGCATGTAAGCGTAACCGCGGCCGCTGATTTGATTATTCTGACCGGCATAAGTGCCTTCTTTATCAGCCAGGAGGTGCAATCGGGTTTGCATGCCTCCCATGGCATACATCTGGCTGCCCAACTGCGGGATGAAGAAGGAAGTCATGACGGTGTCCGAGGTGAGTCTGAAGCTGACCGGAACCTTGACGGGAAAAGTAATTTGATTGACCGTGGCGATATTTTGATCCGGGTAGATGAACAGCCATTTCCAATCCAGGGATACGGCTTCGATGTTGATGGGCTTTGCGGCCGAGGCGATGGGCTTATAAGGGTCCAGAGCATGGGTCCTGGTCCAGGCCAGAATCGACAGAGCCGTGACAATGGCAATGGGAACCGCCCACATGACCAAATCGATTTTGGCGGAATAACTCCATTTCGGCATATAAGTCGATGCAGTATTGGCAGCTCGGTACTTGCGGGGAAACCAGAAAGCCATGATGAAGACGGGGATGACGACGATCGCCATAAGTGCGATAGCCGTAATGATGACGAACCGCTCCGACTCCCCGATCGGCCCTTTGGGGTTGAACAAGACTATCGAGCTGCAACCTCCGAGGCAAGTTATGGCACCTAGGGATAACCAGCCGGCCAAAACGGCATATTTCTTTTTCTGCATTTATCCCCCAACGTCTCAAGGGTCTTTATATTTTGGAAAAATTAACCGCGGCCCGGCTGCATCTGATCGCCTGGAGGATTATCAGGATCGCTGCGAGGAGCTTGCCGCACCTGAAAATCCGCCGGCAGCCTTCCGGACGTGACTAACTCTTTCACACAGGGTGGACCAATTCCCAATCTAATTGAAATTAATACAAAAACTAATAAATTAACTGCCGAAAATTGTCTAAAAATCAATGATCCTCAGGGAACCGGCTCGTGATAAGCCCTAGGTTATCATCCCAGATATCAGGCAATTCTTAAATGAAAAATTAACCGTTGGGAGTAAAGATTGCAAGGTATCGGCCGAATATTCCTGAGCCCCTCACTAAAAGGTCTGAATTTGAGACTCAGCTCTCGGCGGGATGCCGAGGGCCGTGGGCTTAGGCCAAGAAGCGCCCAAAATCCCCGAACCCGGGAGAAAAAAAGGGCAGGCCCGCCGGCCTGCCCGCAGTTTCTTTGACAGTCAGGAAAAAGTCTATCTGGCCGGCGCGCTCACCGGTTTAACCGCCCGGCCCGGGGTGATGTCCTTCACAGGCTTGCCCTCCGGCGGCAGGCTTTGCAGATAGGCGCCCGAGGACTTGTCCAACTGGGCCACGGCGATACTGTAGTCATAGAGGGACATGAGATAATCGCCCCGGAAAGAGCCGTAACGTTCGAAGGCCTGGAAGATATCATCCATTTTCCCCAGCCCCATGTCGAAGTTGCTGAACGCGGTGATCAACCAGCGGCGGGCGTTGATGTATGCCTTTTGCATACCCAGGGAAGCCCGGTAATCTTCCTTGAGCTTGCCGTAATCCTTGGCCACCTGCACCGGGATGCCCATAAGGGCTTCCTTTTGGGTGTACCGCAATTGCTGCAGTTCCGCCCGGGCCTCGCCGATCTTGGCCTTGAGAATGCCGAAATCAAAATGCCACTTGGCCCCCACCATGGGCAGGGCGCCATTATCATTAAAATAGTCGTTGATATAGGGGTCGGGGTTGTAATCCCGGCCCGGGGCGCCGGCCACCTGACCTACCACGGCAAAGAAGAACGACGGATAGCGGTCGGCCTTGGCCGCGTCCACCAGCAATTGCCGGGCCACCAGACCATGCTTGAGCTGGGAGAATTCCGGGCGGAGCTGCAAGGCCAGGCGGACGTAATGGTCCAGGCCGCCGGCCGGGGGCTCGGGGGTCGGCAGATCCGTGGGCACCCGGAAATTCTGGCTCGCGCCGTAGCCGATGAGGGCCTTCAGGGCCAGATACGCCACCTTGGAGCCTTCGTCCGCCTGGGCCGCAAACTTCTCCACCCCGCCTTCATACATGGCCAGGCGATACTGGTCGCTTTCCCTGACAGTGGGCGAATTGGCCGCCAGGAGGCGGGTGATGCGTTCCCGGGCATCCCGAAGATAGGTGCGGGCGTCCTTCACCGCATCCTTGCCCTGATTGGCCAGGATCAGGCCGTAATACGCCTGGGCCACCTGGAGCATGACCTCGCCCTTCTTGAGGTCCACCCCGGACTTTTTGACTTGGATGTTATTGGCCGCGGCCTCTTCCCGGTAGGCGATCTTGCCGAAGGTGTAAAGCGGTTGGACCAGGGCAAAAGTCAGGTTGCCAAAGACGTTCACCCCGTGGAGCTTGTCTTTGGGATCAGGAACAAAGAGGGTGCTATTTTTACCGACCGAGCGCACCTCAGCCAGCCGGGCATTGGGAACCACCCCGCCGGTGACCACGGCATCCAATTGCGGCCAGCGATAGCCGTGGGCTTCATTCTTTTGCTCTTTCGCCAGGGTTACTGCGCTTTTAGTGGCCTTGATCGCCGGGCTGTAATTCAAGGCCATGACCACAAGTTGTTTGAAATTCAGGACCGGAGCCTCGGCGCCGCTGGCCGCAAGTGGCGCCAACAGGAAGGCCAGGCCCAACATTGCTCCCCCAATACGGGCCCTAAGATACATATCCCCCCCTCCTTTAAGCCGGGATTGCTACAGATATATACTACATAAACGTCTCACCAGAGGCAATAATTAGAAGCGATCATATCAGGGGAAAGAAAAAAATTCATCTAAATTATTACCAGAACTTGCTTTCTGCGGCGGCCGGCGGGGAAATTATTGCACCGGCAAAGATAAATGAGACCTCTGCGAAAGCCTTATGTAGGATAGCCGCCCTCGGCTGTCCATCCTTCATTTAACCGCAGGCGAGGGCGCCTACGCTACATTTTGATCGCTTAAGGGAGCAAAGAGACTTTCGCAGAGGTCTCAAATTGGTTAGAATAAAAATCTGGATTGAAGTAAAGGAGACCTATGGACGCCGCAAAACGCATCCTGGTTACCGGCGGGGCCGGCTTCATCGCCTCCCACGTGGCGGACCATTTGCTGGCCGCGGGGCATGACGTGGCCGTGGTGGACAACTTGAGCATGGGAAAACGCGAATATGTGCCGGCCGCGGCGCAGTTTTACCCCTATGACATCAAGTCGCCGGAGACCGCGGCGCTCATCCGCGACTGGCGGCCCCAGGTCATCGTCCACCACGCCGCCCAGATGAGCGTCCAGGCCTCGGTGAGCGATCCCATCTTCGACGCCCGGGAAAACATCCTCGGGTCGCTCAACCTCTTGCAGGCCGCGGCCCAGGCCCAGGTGGCCAAATTCATCTTCGCCTCCACCGGCGGCGCCATTTACGGCGATGACGCCCCCCTGCCGGCTTGCGAGGCCGACCGGCCCCAACCCGAGGCCCCTTACGGCATTGCCAAGCTCGCGGTGGAGCACTATTTGCATTTTTATCAGCGGGAGCACGGCCTCATCCCCATCGCCCTGCGCTACGCCAATGTCTTTGGGCCCCGCCAGAACGGCCAGGGAGAAGCCGGGGTCGTCGCCATCTTCATCGAAAAGTTCCTGGCCGGCCAGCAGCCCCGGATTAACGGCGACGGTTTGCAAACCCGGGACTTCGTCTTTGTGCAGGATATCGTGGCCGCCAATCTCCTGGCCCTCAATTATCCCCAGGCCGGGACCTTCAACATCGGCACCGGCCGGGAGACCGATATCCTGACCATTTATCTGAAGCTCCAGGAACTCATGGGCTCGCCCCTGGGGCCGGTGCACGGTCCCGCCAAGCCCGGCGAGCAGCGCCGCAGCGCCCTGGACAGCACCTGGGCCCAAAAAGAGCTGGGCTGGCAGCCCCGGAGCAGCCTGGACGAGGGCCTGGCCCGGACCGTGGCGGCCTTCCGGGAGGCCTGGACCCCAGAAAGGCTCCAGCAATCGTCATGACCCTTGCCGGTAGTGTTCACCCCCCCATTTAGGCAGTCTCCCAGCAAGCGGCGTTCCTGCGGCGCGCGGCAAGCGCACCGCTGCTTGCTCTCTTGATATAATCCCTAGCCATGGACATGGATGGATGACAGCATGGAAACCATGATCGAAGTTCAGGACTTGACCAAGTATTACGGCCCCCATCTGGCCGTCAGCCGCCTGGAATTCCAGGTGGCGGCCGGGGAGATCGTGGGCTTTTTGGGTCCCAACGGCGCCGGCAAGACCACCACCTTGAAGATCCTGGCGGGCTTTCTGGCCCCGTCCGCGGGCACGGCCCGGATCAACGGCTATGACTGCGTCACCGACTCCCTGCCGGTGCGGCGTTCCCTGGGTTATGTCCCGGAAAACGTCGCCATTTACCCCGACCTCACCGTGACCCAGTTCCTGCGGTTCGCCGCCCGGGCCAAGGGGGTGGAGGCCAAGGCGGAAAAAGGCGAAACCGGCCGGGTGCTGGCGGCCTGCGGCCTGGATGACGTCCGGGGCAAGCTGGTGGCGGCCCTCTCCAAGGGCTACCGCCAAAGGCTGGGGCTGGCCCAGGCCCTCTTGAACCAGCCGCCCCTGCTCATCCTGGATGAGCCCACCATCGGCCTGGACCCCTCCCAGATCGTGGAAATCCGCCAGTTGATCAAGGACCTGGAAGGGGCCCACACCGTCATGCTCAGCAGCCATATCCTGCCGGAGGTCAGCCAGTTGTGCCACCGGGTGATCATCATCAACCGCGGCCAGATCGTGGCCAGCGACACCCCGGAAAACCTCTCCCGGCAGTTGGGCCGTGGGTCCCGGGTGGTGATGACCGTCACCGGACCGGCAGACCAGGTGGAACCCGCCCTGCAGGCCGTCGCCGGGGTGAGCCGGGTGCTCAGCCAGGGCGGCGGCAAATACCTGGTGGAGGCCGACAACGGCCATGAACTGCGCCCCCAGTTGGCTCAAGTGGTGGTGACCCGGGGCTGGCAACTCCTGGAATTGAAGGCCCAGGAGTTCACCCTGGAAGATGTGTTCCTCAATCTCGTAACGGAAGAAGAGTCATGACCCAGATACGCGGTTGGCTGGCGGTGGTGCGGAAGGAATTGACCGTCTATTTCGGTACCCCGATTTTTTATATCACGGGGTTCTTCTTTCTGCTCCTGGCGGGATATTTTTTCTACACCAATGTCATCTATTACAACATCATCAGCTTCCAGGCGGCCCAGCAGGCCGGCAATCCCCAGGTGGCCGCCCAGCTCAATCCCCAGCAGATGATCTACCGGCCCCTGTTTGCGGTCCTGGGCATCATCCTGCTGTTCCTGGTGCCGTTCATCACCATGCGCCTTATGGCCGAAGAAAAGCGTTCCGGGACCGCGGAGCTGTTGTTCACCTACCCCCTGACCGATTGGGCCGTGATCGCCGGCAAGTTCGGCGCCGCCCTGCTGGTCTATCTCATCCTCCTGGCCTTCACCTTCAGCTACTCCGTGATCCTGGGCCTGATCACCCGGCTGGATTGGGGCTCCCTGGGCGCCGGCTACCTGGGCCTGGTCCTCTTGGGGGCCGCCTGCCTGTCCCTGGGGCTCTTTGCCTCCAGCCTCACCGAGAATCAGATTGTGGCCGGGGTGGTGGCCTTCGCCCTGCTGCTCCTGTTCTGGATCATCGGCTGGGTCCAGGAACTGGGGGCCGGTGCCCTGGGATCGGTCTTCCAGGACCTGTCCCTCCTGCACCACTTCGAAAACTTCACCCAGGGGGTAATCGATACCCGTGACCTGGTTTACTGCCTGAGTTTCATCTATTTCTTCCTGTTTCTCACCAAGAGACAGTTGGAATCTCGGCGCTGGAGAGCTTAATCGTGACTTGGGGAGATCGCTTCCAAAAACGCAGAGTAATGTATGGCGCCGGCTCCGCCGTGTCGGTGCTGCTGGTGCTGGGTATCCTGGTGCTGGCGGCCTGGCTGGCCAACTGGCGCCCCGTGCGCTGGGACACCACCCGGACCCAGACCCAGTCATTGTCGCCCGTGAGCCTGGCCCTCCTGAAGCAGGTGACCAAGCCCCTCACCATGACGGTCTTTCTGCCCGAGGCGGCCGGGGAGCGCCGGACTGCCAAAGATGTCTTGCAGCTCTATGTCTTTCATAATCCCCGGATCAGTTACCGCTTCGTGGACCCCGAGCGCCAACCCCTCCTGGCCAAGCAGGCCGGCTACCGCTATGCCGGCAACGTCCTCCTGGAATACCAGGGCCGCCACCAGATGGCCGACCAGCCCGATGAGAACGCCATCACCAACGCCCTGCGCAAGGTCCTGGAGGTGGCCCGCAAGAAGGTCTATTTCCTCACCGGCCACGGCGAGCGGGACCTGGATGACGCCAAGCCCGGCGGCCTCCAGGTCGCCAAAAAAGCCCTGATTAACGAAGGCTATGAGGTGGAGACCCTCAACCTTCTGAGCCGGGGCGCGATTCCCAAGGATGCCGCGGTGGTCATCGTCGCCGCCCCCAAGAAGCCGCTGCTGTCCACCGAGGTCCAGGCCCTCAAGGCTTACCTGGACCAAGGCGGGCGGCTCCTGATCATGCTGGAGGCCTTCGAGGACGGCGGTCTCAAGGACTTCCTGGCAGGCTACGGCGTGGGCCTGGATAACGGCATCATCCTGGACGTCAACCAGGTGAGCCAGGCCCTGGGGGTGAGCGCGGTCATGCCCCTGGTCTCCCAGTACGGCCCCTCCAAGATCACCCGGGATTTCAAGAACCTGGTTACCATCTATCCCATGGCCCGGCCCCTGATCCTGAAAAAGGACCTGCCGGGGGTCACCCTGTTGCCCCTGGCCACCACCATGTCCACCAGCTACGAGAAGATCGGCAAGGACTGGATCAAGGCCCAAAAAGCCGGGTTCGACGCCAAGACCGACAAGAAGGGGCCCTTCACCCTTGCCGTCCAGGCCGAAATCAAGCTGACGCCGCCCAAAACCGGCCCGGCCCCGGCCCCCGCCGGGGAGCACGCCAAGGCGCCCCCCAAAGACCCCAAAGCTTATCTGGTAGTGTTCGGGGATGTGGATTTCGCGGCCAACAGCTTTTTCAATCTGTTCGGCAACGGCGACCTGTTTTTAAACGCCACCAACTTCCTGGCCCGGGCCCTGGGCCAGATCACGGTGCGCCAGGCCGCCAAGGCCCAACTCTTGAACCTGAATACCGGGGAGGCCTGGGAGTTGTGCCTCATCAGCGTGATCTTTGTCCCCCTGGTGATGCTGGTGGCCGGCATCTGGGCCTACCGGCGGCGGCGGGCCCGGCGATGAACCCCCGGCGGCTCCTTCCCTATCTGGTGATTTTCCTGGTCCTGGCCGCGGGCTACGCCGGTCTCCGCTGGCGCCACACCACGCAGTTGGCCCGGGAGGCCCAGGCCATGAAAATCTTCCACCTGACGGCCACCGACATCAGCGACCTGAGCCTGGTCCGGGGCCGGGACGTCATCCGTCTGGCCAAAAAGGACAAGGTGTGGCGCCTCACCGCCCCCCTGAGCTCCAAGGCCGACCAGACCACGGTGGACAACCTGGTGGCCACCCTGGCCCGGCTCCGGAAGGAGCGGGACCTGGGGGTGGAAAAGAAGCTGGCCCCCTTCGGGCTGGTCCATCCCGGCCTGGTGGTGAAATTCACCGCCAAGGGCAAGCCCCACCAACTGGCCATCGGGGCCAAAGTCCCGGGGGGCGAGAGTTATTACGTCCTCAGGGACCGGGACCCCCACCTGCTCATGATCACCGTGGGCAGCAAGGATTCCCTGGACCGCAACCTCCTGGCCCTCCGGGACAAGATCCTCCTGGCCTTCATCTCCGACGAAGTCAAGGGCCTCAAGATCAAGACCGGCAAAACCGAGGTGGACCTGGAGAAGACCGGTCCCCTGACCTGGCGCTGGGTGGGACGCCCGGACTTTAAGGTGCGGGGCGACCGCGTGGATCGCCTCCTGCGTGATTTGCACCTGGCCCGGGCCAAGAACTTCCTGGAAGAGACCCCCGGCCAATCCGCGGCCTTGGGCCTGGTCCCGGGCCGCCAGACCGAGATCACGGTGCTGACGTCGGCCGGCAACCCGACCCTCTGCCTGGGGGCCAAGAAAGACGATACGGTCTACGCCCGCCAAGGCGCGGCCGGACCGGTGCTGCTGGTGGATGCCGCCCTGGCCAAGGAAGTCGACCAGACCCTAACGTCCCTGGAAGACCGGCGCCTGTGGTCCGGGGCTATTCCCGCGGTCCATCAGGTGGTCTGGGGCCCCCCCGGCCAGACCTGGACCGCCCGGAAAGACAAGGAAAATTGGCGGATCACCGGGCCGGATAAGGCCGTGACCCGCCAGCCCTCCATCCGGCTGGAGATGGCCCTGTGGGATTTCCAGAAACTGGAGGCCCTTAAAACGCCGCCCCCGAAGGGCGCCCCGGCCGGCCCCCCGGCCTTTGTCCTGGACCTCCGGGATCAGGCCGGCAAGCCCCTCCTGCACCTGGAGGAGATGGGTCCCCAGGGCAAAGACGATCTCCTGGTCCGCACCCGGATGGGGGGAAAAACCGCGGTGGTTCTGGTGTCTCAGGCCAAATTCAGCCAGTGGCAGGACGAAATCCGGCGCCTCACCGCGACCGGCGGCCAGGCCGGAAAATCCCCGGACAAGGCTGAAACCGGCCGGGGAAACCGGCAGTGAATCGGGTGACCTTGAGGGCCGATTGATACACCCATGGCGGACAGTGCCCGCCTGCATGAATGCCGATAGTGTCATGTCCCAAATATACTTTTCAAAGATATACGTCAGCTTTCCTAGGGGCGGCCATGTGTCCGCTCTTGATTGGGGGCGCACTCCCCGGTATGCCCCGATACAAATTTTGTAAGATATTCCCGGGACGAGTTACTGGTGGAGCGTTTCATAATTAGCTGGACTTAAAATCAGGATAGAGGCGCGGATTTGGCAGTTTAAGGCCCCCTTTTCTAAGGGGGGATTTAGGGGGATTTTAAGGGCTTACCAAAATCCCCCCTAACCCCAGGCGTGTCCGGCAACGAATTTGCATGAGGGGTGGCAGAGACTGACCCAAGAAATGGAGCCCAAGGCTTTAGCCGGAACCGGTGCAGCTGAAGCGGCAA
>Ga0315542_1002557_pt1 | contig 11029 bp, 4 predicted proteins | sample SalMarSW160120MG_FD_202541 | JGI IMG/M metagenome (GOLD analysis project Ga0315542, IMG submission 202541) | Salt marsh sediment microbial communities from the Plum Island Ecosystem LTER, Massachusetts, United States - Salt Marsh Sediment SW1601-20 ... | reverse complement strand
ATGTTGAATTTGTTTTCCATTTCGAATTGCCATTGTCTTACTAAAGTTGCTGGCACAATGATTAAAACTCTTTCTGCCAAGTTCCTGGCCATCATTTCCTTTACGTATATTCCTGCTTCAATAGTCTTTCCAAGCCCAACCTCATCTGCTAAAATGACTCTTGGAAAATATTCCTCTGATAATCGGTGAGCGACATTTATTTGATGTGGCATTAAAGTAAGTCTAGAGTTTGTTATACATTTAATTTGATACGAAGTATAAAATGAATGAAAGAGATTCGCCCAATATTTAATTAGGAATTGTCTCGGCGGATCAAGTTTCTTTTGTTCTAAAATTTTCTTCACTGGTTCTTGATAAATGGAGAAAGTATCAGATTCAGAGACTTGATCGAGTTTCCCATTTGGATAAAGGACTTCATATGAAATCTTTCCATTTTCTAGTAGAAAATCATTGGAATTGATAACTCCAACTCCATTACGAGTGACTACTCGCTCATTCAATTGAAAAACATGATGAATTAAGTCAATAGGATGGATTATCTTAGTGACATTATTCTCAAATCTGACTTTATATTTAATAATATACTGAGTATCCTCTTCATCAAGAGATTTAGAGGTCGGAATTTCTAATTTCCCTATTATTCTCCCTATACCTAATTCAAGGTTAAATCTATAATTGATTAAATTTCCTATATTAAATTCTTGGCCTTGGCAATATATATTGAAACATTTAGAATATTTTGATTCTAAATCGTTGCTACAGAAAGGGCAAGTATAACCTTTAATATTTATAACCATAAGACTATTTTTCTCTATATCTTTACTAAATGAAGTAAAAAGTATAAGTTTTGTCTTTTTAAACTCTAAGCGCTGCAAAAGTGGAAATAATAGAAAAAATTAAACGTACCTATGTAGGGAAGAATAGAAATTTAGTCTTTATTGACTTTTTTTCAATGAAAAAAGCTTAATCGCTTTCAGGAGAATCATATTTCCATCTGTCTATCGTGAATCTCCAATATGATTTTACCTTTTCAATCATTCTTCGAGAAAATTTGTAAAGATTTTTCTTATAGCTATGCTGACTATCTAAATAAGAACAAAATAATGGAACAGCTTTATTAAAACCGTCAATTCTCAAATTTTTATATATTTTTTCTAACTCGACAAGAGGTTGTGTTTCCAAATCTTCAAACTTTACTTCAATTAAATTTTCTTTTGGAATCAACTCTCTCTCTTTAAAATAAGTTTTCATCATATTTTTATATATCCAGAGAATATCTCCTTCAATTTCTTCATCAGAAATTCTTTGCAACTTAAATGCATCAACTGTTTTCTGATAAAAACGCTTCGTCGATGCAAAGACGACAAATGGATTCCTATAAATATGTATGAATTTAGCATCTGGGAACAATTTCAAAAGAAATTTTATTCTTCCCGTATTTGCAGGATTTTTCAAGATTAACTGTTTACCATGCATGTTCCAAGTAGTCTTTCTCAGGAGGTAATTATAGATATCTATCCACTTTTCCTGTATTTTTTTAGGAAGATTTTCAAATCTTATGTATTTGAAATAAAATTCCCTGAGCTTTTTTGGGAAGTAAAAACCATTATAGAAAGTATATGGAAATAAGTTGGAAAGTGCCATCTCTTCCTCTTGAGCTTTTTCAAGTCCCATCTCCATGTTATCCATGGGTCTCTTTTTCGGCAGAAATACACGCATAAAGAATTTGAATAAAGGATTTTCTAAGAAAGCATTGGGAAACATTGCTTCTAACATTGTTACGAACCCAAATTGAGGATCTTGGCATAATAAATTATGCAGATGAGTAGTTCCACTTCTCCAGTGGCCCAATATGAAGATTGGGGCCTTTTTAATCTCAATTTTATCGATTAATTTATCGTATCTCCACCTTTCATAAATCCTGAAAGGAATTCCAATAGAACTAAGAAAATCTACAAAGAAAATTCTAGGAAAATATCTTAAAGAAAAGGAACGATTTGAAATCACCATCTTACTCCAATTTCGTACCGAAGTACCGAGTGATGGTCCCATTTTTTCCTGAAGAGTATGTTTATGCTTTTTCATTCGAGACTTCTCATTAAGATTAACTATTACAAGTAACGTTAGGGCTTTATTTTTGATAAATCTTCTTTCTAAAAAAATAAAGAAATTTCACAAGAATGCTTCTATATTCCTTTCTCAGTTAATTTTTTTTTGTAAATATTCATCTATTGCTTTAGCTGCTTTCTTTCCAGCACCCATAGCTGATATTACCGTGGCACTTCCCGTGACAATATCTCCTCCAGCGAAGATATTTTCGATATTTGTCTGCCCATCTTCATTAGTTTGGATGTAACCCCACTTATTCACATTTAATTCAGGAATCGATTTAGTTAGAACAGGATTTGCTTTTGTTCCTACTGCGACTATTATTGTGTCTGTCTTTATGAAGTATTCTGAATTTTCAATCGCAATTGGACGTCTACGCCCTGAATCATCCGGTTCTCCTAATCTCATTTTCACCACTTCCATTTTCGTCACGTTCCCATTTTCATCTCCAACAAATCTCACGGGATTAGTTAAAAATTGAAATTCTACTCCCTCCTCGACAGCATGATGATATTCTTCTCTTCTGGCAGGCATTTCTGCTTCAGATCTTCTATATACAATTACAGCTTTTTCAGCACCTAATCTTAAAGCAGTTCTTGCAGAATCTAAAGCTACATTTCCTCCACCGATTACTGTTACGATTTTTCCAATTTTGATAGGGGTATCATATTCGGGAAATCTATATGCTTTCATAAGATTGGATCGTGTTAAAAATTCATTGGCTGATAAAACTCCATTTAGATTTAACCCGGATATATTTAAAAATGCGGGAAGACCTGCACCAACACCGATAAAATAAGCTTTAAATCCCATTTCATTGAGATCCTCAATCGTTAATGTCTTCCCAATGATTGCATTATAGTTTACTTTTACATCAAGCATCTTAAGGGTTTCAATTTCTTCTTTTACGATCTCTTTCGGTAAACGAAATTCAGGGATTCCATATGATAAAACTCCTCCACCGGCATGAAAAGCTTCGAATATTGTCACGTCATAACCTCTCATTGCTAATTCTCCTGCACATGATAATCCAGCAGGTCCGGATCCTATCACTGCAACTTTAATTCCGTTGGGAGGTTTACATTCTGGACATTCCTTTAATTGGTTTTTACGTTCCCAATCTGCGATATATCGTTCTAAATACCCAATTGCGATTGGTTCTCCAAGGGATCCAAGCAAACACGAGTTTTCGCATTGTACTTCTTGTGGACATACTCGCCCACATATAGCAGGTAATAGGTTACTAGATTTTATTTTGTAAAGTGCTTCAATTTGCTTTCCTTCCCTTAAAAGTTTTATAAATTCAGGAATTCTAATGTTTACTGGACATCCAGTAACACACAATGGCAAACCGCATTGTAAACATCTCTGAGCTTCTTGTTTCATCATCTCATCACTTAATCCATGGGGTACTTCTTCAAAATTAGTGATTCTTTCACTCGGTTCTTGTTCAATCATTTTTACTCTCTGTTGTTCGATGTATCTCTTGTGTTTAGATTTGGAAATTCTACTTAAACTCTTAAAATTCTTATCACCTGCTCGAATTTCTTGTTTCCTAATCAAATTCATATCAAAAGCTTTCTGACAAAAATCTGCACCTTTCTTGGTACGAATAATGACAGTTGACCATCCCGGTTCTGAGCCTATCGATCCTACAGAAATATCCGCATGTTCTGCAGTCAAATCATCACAGAAAAAGCATCCAAATCTTCCATACTTTTTAATTCTTTTAATCGGAATTTTTGAAATATTACTTTCTTGATCATAAATTATAAATGAACCTTTATTGATATCCATCTTCTTGATATCTGAAGGATAAACGTGAAACTCATTTTTTAATAGTTCCACGATTTTATCATAATCAAAACTTTCCATGCAAAAAACACCGATTTTAAGGGCAATATTATCGAAGAAAGGCCTATTAAGAGGGAGCATTGAAATCTTTTTTAAAGCTTTCATTATGCAAGGTGTTCCTACAACGGCAATTCGCTTGTGATCTTTAGCATCATAAAATATCTTGAGTAAAGGGACGTTGGTGTATTTTGTTCCAGCTGTTTTTAGCAGTTCTTCCTCATTTTCAACAAAAACTGGCAAGGGTTTTAATGGTTGATCTCCTAAGGTAACAGCAAAAGTACCATCAATATACCCTTCTTTAAATGCAGTTTTAAGCATGGTTGTTACTATTCCACCATCTTGGGCAACATTTCTTATCCTATCTTCCGTAGTTTGGGCTGTACAGAGTTGACGATAATATTTTAATTCATCTGTGAATTGGATTTCAACATCCTCATCATTTAATTTGTTTAATTGGCTTGGAAAAAAAGATCTTGGACAAGCCGAAAAACACAATCCACAATTCATACACACCTCTTCATCAATTTCAAATGTGCCTTCCAAATAATCTATGGCATTAACAGGACAGATAGCTACGCATAATCCACAGCCACAACACAGATTTTTATCTTTTATCAATTTAGTACTTGGAAATAATCCTGGATGGTCTGAGTTTTCGATTATTTCTTTGAAGAATCTAGGATGTTCACCAAGAAATGCTAATAATCCTAATTCCCTGAGATAATCGATGCTAATATTTAATATATCACTTGATAATCCTAAATCCGCTTGGATTTTATCATAATCAATCTTTCCTAATTCCTTGATTTTCTCGAGTATTAGAATTCTCGTCTTTTCTGCCTCAGTTAAAGAATGAATTAAAAAATCGTACTGACTTTTATTATATTTTCCTCTCTCTAAGATTTTGTTTTCATTTTCTTTTAGTACGTTAATTAAAGGGGATTGAATTTCCATCTTATTGAACCTCGCTCTTAAATTTATTCATTGCTTTACATTCGTGATCATATTTCTCCAAGGATTCTTTTTCAAGATCAATGAATCTTCTTGATCGATTTAACAAGTTATCGAAATCAACCGCATGAGCATCAACATCTGGACCATCTACACACGCATAATAAACATCACCATCTAATGTGGTAAACCTACACCCTCCACACATTCCAGTTCCATCAATCATGATAGTGTTTAAGGATGCATAAGTTTTGACCTTGGGTAAATCTCCTTTCCCATCCGTGGTAAGGGACACATATTTCATCATTATTAATGGTCCGATAGCAATCACTATACTTATTTTCTGATGTATGATAATTTCTTTTAATGGCTCAGTCACCACTCCTTTAATGCCTTCAGTTCCATCATCGGTGCATATGATTAACTGATCACTCACGCTTCGCATTTTGTCACGCCAGAACAATAAATCTGTATTTCTAGCGCCCATAATCGAAATTATTGTGTTTCCTGCTTCTTTCAATTCTTTGGCTTGAGGATATATAGGTGCGATTCCTACACCACCCCCAATAAGAACTACGGGATAGTCATATTTCTGAATGTGTATTGGATTCCCTAAAGGACCAACCACATCAAGGATTTCATCTCCAATGTTTTGGTTTGATAAAAGTTTTGTACTTTTCCCCACAACTTGGAACACAATGGTTATCGTTCCTTTAATTCTATCATAATCTGCTATAGTTAATGGGAACCTTTCTCCAGTTTCATTTATTCTTAATAAGATAAAATTTCCAGCACGTGCTTTTCGAGCTATCAGTGGAGTATGTAGAACCATTTCAATTAATATGCCACTTCTACCAAGTTCTTTTTTCTCTAATATCTTATATGCCATTCTTGAACAACGTGATTTTAATTATTGTTATTAAAATGTTTATATCCAAGCAATCTAAATTAAGCACTTATTTTTAAATTGATTATTATAAAAATGTAAAGCATTGTAAAAAGAAAATAATTTTTTTAATCAAGAAATTTATAAAACCTTTAATTAAGAAAGAGTAATTTTCCTAGAAAAGTAGTAAGATCAATAACTTTAATTTTTTCTTTTAATTCAGGGTGCTCATCTAGGTAACAATTAAAGTGAGTTAAACATTTTGGGCAACTCACTATTAAGTAGTCAGCTCCAGTTTCTATTGCTTCTAGAATCCTATCTCTTTGAAGCGTTTTCGAATATTCATTACAACTTATATAGGCATTTACTCCACAACATAAGGCATCTTCTCTGATATTCTCCATTTCGATTAGCTGAACGAATGGTATGGACTGTATTACTTCTCTTGGTTGGTCGTAAATTTTACTAAATCTTCCTAAACGGCACGCATCATGATAAGTTACTTTTAATTTATTTGTAACTGGAAATTTTAAACCATCCAGTAAATTTTCTTTTAAAATGTATTCTGAAATATGATATATATCAAAATCAAATTCTGAATCATCTTCAAATAGCTCTGGATATTTATATTTCCAAGTATAGTATCCTTCCGCGCAACTAAAAACTAAGGTTTTAACCCCCGCTTCTTTATAGATTCTTACATTATGTTTTGCTAACTTCTCGAAAGTTTCTACATCTCCTTTCCACAAACTGTCATGTCCACAACATTTCTCTTCTCTTAAAACTACTGGAGTTATTTCTTTATGGTTGAGTAGTCCAATAACGGTTTTTGGAATTTCTAAATAATCAAGAGTTTTATAAAGAGGGACAGTGGGATTTTTACCGTAGTTTACTTTTCCTGTGGGATCGTTAATACGCTGATCGATATTGTTGCAACTTGCACAGTTTAAACAGCGATTTGCTTCTGTGATTGCAATTGCTTCAGTTAATCCTTGCTCTACCTCATCAAAAGAGCTGACTCTTTTTTCAATGCTTAATTCTTGCATGTTATTTCTCGCTTTTTCATTAATTCTCTTTTTCGGAATTGGGGATATTTTAAAATCAGCTCTATTAACTCTATCTTTTCTTAGATCTTGACCTCTTAAGTATCGATCAATTGATATTGCTACTTCATATCCATTAGCGATGGCATTGATAGCAATTCCTTTTTGCGCCAATATATCTCCTCCAGCAAAGACTCCTGGAATATTAGTTTCTAAAGTTTGTTTATCATATTTTATATGCCCCCGCTTATCAATCTCTAATTCATCTTCTGCAGCTTTGATAAGTTTAAAATTGGCAATTTGACCGATTGCGAGGATAATTGCATCTATTTTAATTTTGAATTGAGAACCTTCGATTTCAACAGGTCTTCTTCTCCCCGAAGCGTCAGGTTCACCTAATTCCATTTGAATGCATTCTGCTTCCTCACAACTACCCGATTCTCCACTAATCAAATGAATTGGATTAGTTAAAAATTGGAATTCAATGCCTTCACGTTTAGCATCTTCAACTTCCTCGTTTAAAGCAGGCATTTCATTTTCAGATCTCCTGTAAATTACCATTACTTTTTTAGCACCTAATCTTAAAGCAGTGCGGGCGGAGTCAATGGCTACATTTCCTCCACCTACAACGCCGATAACCTTGCCTTTAAAATCGTAAGATTTGTTATTAATATTTACATCTTCTAAAAATTGTAAACCATGAATAACATCATCTAAATCTTCTCCTTCTATTCCCATACCACGACTTTCACCTAATCCAACTCCTATAAAAATCGCTTTATAACCTTGTTTTTTAAGATCACTAAAAGTCAGGTTCGGACCAATTGGTGTATTAGTCCTTATTTCCACTCCCATTTTTTCAATAAACTCAATTTCATAATCCAAAACTTCTTGAGGTAAGCGATATTCAGGAATCCCACTTCTTAATTTACCTCCTTTAAAAGCCGATTCTTCAAATATTGTTGGTCTATAGCCTTTTAATGCCAGATAAAATGCTGCTGACAAACCTGCAGGTCCTGCACCAATAATAGCAACCTTCTCCTTTTTCTGATCAACAGATTTAAATCTTGAATGTCCTTTATTTTGGATTTCCCAATCTGAGACGAATCTTTTAAGGGCACGTATTGCAATAGGATTGTCGATCTCTTCCCGATTACAATTTTCTTCACAGGGATGGGTACATACTCTACCACATACGATTGGTAAAGGATTTCGTTCTCTTATCAAATCTAAAGCTTCTTGAAATTTACCTTCCTTTATCAAAGCAACATATCCCTGAACATCAACTCCGGCTGGACAGGCATCTGTACAAGGAGGAATAGAGGTCATATAAGGAGTACAACCCATGAAGTATCCAATCTCACCTTTTTCTGTTATTTTTAGATTAGTGCTACTAAGAAATCCAAGCCTATCATTAACTTCAATTTCATCATTCGCCATCATTTGGGCAATATTGGTATATTCTCTATCATGCTGACAACTTTTCATTTCTTGTTGCAAGGGTTCATAAGTAGAAACGAGACTTCTAAGGTTTAAAATGAGATCAAGAAAATTTACACCTGTTCCTTCTTTTGACATTGGACAATACTCAACACATTGTCCACAAGTCAAGCAATTCCAAATATTATTTTTCTCTAGTGCTTCTTCAACTGATGAGAAACTTATATCAGTTATTAGATTTCTTGGAAAAAATGTACCTAAAAATGAAACAGGACAAGAAGTGTTACATCGATTACAACTATAACAATAATTCACAGAATTAATTACATCTCTAAACAATTCAGTTGAAATCTTTTTCTTAGCCTTTTTTTGATCTGCGATTTCTCCAGATTCAGTCATTATAAATCAAATTAAGTGTTTATTGTTGATAAATATAGAGATACAAAATTTTTATATAGTATGATTATAGTAAAAAAGGAGTTTTTCTTTTTCCCTTTAACATTTTCAATCATTTTTTCAGAACTTGATCACGTTTTTAAAGGTTAAAATTTCTCTTTGTAGATTTAAGAGATATAAAACATGAAGGTATTTATTTATCAGTAAAATAAAAGTTGCTTTAAGAATGGCATTTGAGCCAACACTAAGAATAATTTAGGTTCTTTAAACCCATGTTTAATAACTGTCACTAAAATTTAATTGTTTATCAGCTTTCATATTATCCGATTATCAATAGTTTAAATAGAATAAAAACCAAGTTAAAATATCTTTCAACTAAAGTGAGTTTTAATTAATTTATTAGTTGAAGATTAAAACTCTCTTATTGCTCAATATAAGAGGTAAGCTAATAAATAGTAATTAATAATAATAAATTGTTTAATTAAAAAAAATCAAAAATATTGAACAGATATACGTGAAGAAATATGAGTAAGGCTAAAGAAATTCCCGTACCCGATCAAGTAAAAGGGTATAGTCAAGTTCGACTTGATGTTGATTTAACAAACGGGAAAATCAACAAGACTACGTTATCCAAAGAGTTCATGCGTGACTGGATCGGTGGTTATGGCTTTGGAGCAAAACTCCTTTGGGATGAACTGAAGCCAGGTATTGATCCATTAAGTCCTGACAACGTGTTTGTTTATGCTCATGGTCCATTCCCAACAACAATACTTCCAACGAGTTCAAAATATGGTGTATTTGCTAAATCTCCACTAACTGGAATGTTTGGGATGGCAATTTCATCTGGTTCCGTTGGAGCTCAAGCCCGGCGCGCTGGAATCAATACCGTTGTTTTTAAAGGTAGGGCTGAAGAACCAGTCTATATGGTCATAGATGACGATGACTATTATTTGGTACCGTGTGAAAAAACGGTTTGGGGAAAAGGAACCTGGGAAACTGAAGAACTTTTAAGAGAAGAATTTCAAGATCATCGTTTAGCTGTCATGTCAATAGGCCCTGCTGGTGAAAAAATGAGTCGAATGGGTTGTATCACCAACGATCGAAATAGGCAAGCTGGAAGAACGGGAATGGGAGCCGTTATGGGCTCTAAGAATTTAAAAGCTGTCTGTTTTCGAGGAACCAAGGGTGTTAAAGTCGCTCAGCCTGCTGAATTTTATAAAATCGCCAAAAAACTGATAAAAGTGGCAAATGGACCTGCCACAGCTAAATATCGGGATCTTGGTACTCCTGCGGGTATAACAAGCTATAATAAGCTTGGAATGTTCCCAACGATGAATTATAGAGAAGGTACATGGGAAGAAATTGACAATGGTGCATTTACAGGCGATACATTAAATCAAGATTGGATCGTGAAAAAAGTTGCATGTTCTCAATGTTCAATCGCATGTGATCATATCGCTAAAGTACCAAAAACGCATCCTGAATATCCAAACCTATACGCATCAATCGATGTCGAAATGTGTTATTCATTTGGATCTAATACTGGCTGTAAGGATTGGCCTACAGTGTTCAAATGCGTCGCACTTTGCGATGATTTGGGCATAGATGCCATTAGTGGTGGCGTTACGGCCTCAATGGCATGTGAGCTCTACGAAGAGGGGCTAATCACCAAGAAAGACTTAGGATATGAACTTCCATTTGGAAGCACGACTAATCTTGTTCGTTTTACAGAAGAGATGATCTTAGGGAAAGGATTTGCCGGTGAGGTGTTTGGTGATGGATGTAAACAGGCTGGATTACGGCTAGAAGAAATGGGTAAAAAAAATGCAAGTTATTATGGAATGCATATCAAAGGTTTAGAAATGCCAGCTTTTGATCTTCATGGCATGTCATCATTTGCAGTTGGAGAAAGTGTATCTATTCGTGGGGCTTGTCACTTAAGAAATGGTGCATATGGTTTGGATGCTAAGGGAAAATTCGACAGATTCGGTTATGACAAGCCATTGGAGCGCGGGAAGGCAATCAAAGAGCTTGAAGACGTGTATGCCATAATTGATTCCTATATTGTCTGTAAATTTACTCGTGGAATTTATGAAAATGATGCGGAAATGGCAAAAGTATATGAATTAGTCACTGGAATTCCAGTAACAGATGAATCCATTTTAACCAGAGGTGAAGCGATTGTTAATCTCTCTAAGTGTTTCAACATTCGTGAAGGATGGACAAGAGCAGATGATCATCCACCCGAGAAATTCTTTAAGGATGCACATACAAAAGGTCCAGCCAAGGGAGTCACTCTCAAAGAAGATGGTTTTCAGACGTTATTGAGTGGTTATTATGAAGCAAGAGG
>Ga0315542_1002555_pt1 | contig 11032 bp, 10 predicted proteins | sample SalMarSW160120MG_FD_202541 | JGI IMG/M metagenome (GOLD analysis project Ga0315542, IMG submission 202541) | Salt marsh sediment microbial communities from the Plum Island Ecosystem LTER, Massachusetts, United States - Salt Marsh Sediment SW1601-20 ... | reverse complement strand
TGTCTTAATACATCGGATGCAGAAATCCAAAGTGAAAGAGGTTTTTCTCGAGTAAATTCATTTATAGATTTTTGTGTTTTGCCTTCTCTATGAGTTTTTTTTGGAAATTTTATTTCTAAATTAGGATGATGTGTACCTATAAAAATGACTCTTTCTCTGGTTTGAGCGACTCCAAAATCGGCTGAATTTAATACTCTCCATTTTACACGGTAATTGATATCTTCAAACTCATGAATAATCTTATCAACTAAGGGGATTAGGTGTGATTCTACCCCTTTATTAATCGTAGATATATTCAGAGTCAATTCGTCAAATTCTTCTTTCTCTTCTAGTTCAAACTCTCTTTGAGCACCATATCTTTTAAGATCTTTATATCGCTGTAGTTTTGAACAATTAGTTTGGAAATCACTCTTCTGATCATTCGTTAAATTCGGATCAACGTGTTTCATATGGATTAATCCCTTTACATTTTCCATTATAAAAATGTCTGGCTTTACATGTTTAATTACATCGACAAATTCCAAGTATAATTGACCTCTAGGATCATCGGGATTTCGATTACCCGCAATACTATATGCTTGACAAGGAGGCCCTCCAATTATTACATTTATTTTCCTTGATTGAATTTGATTAAAAAGTTTCTTTTTAATTTCGGGATTCCTGATATCCCCTTCAATCATTTTTGTTTTTTTATGATTATATTCATATGTTTCTACAGCGGGGTGCCAATATTCATTTGCTGCAACCACCTCAAAACCAGCTTTAATAAATCCTTGACTAAAACCTCCACATCCAGCAAACAGATCAATTACTGTAAAATTATTCTTTGTCAGAAGTACCACCTTGATAATAATCACAAAAATCACATAAAGGACATTCATCACATCTTGGATTTCTTGGTAGACAGAGTAATGCTGCGAAGTCTAATATAGCATAATTGAAACTCTTAAAATATTTATCAGGTATGATTTCTTGCATTCGTTCCGTTAACTTTTTATCTCTTGAAGGCGCCCCTTTTACGGGAAATGAGTAAATTCTTTTCATTATTCTTCCTACATTTGCATCAATAATTGGGACTTTAATGTTAAAAGCAAAGCAAAGTAAAGCGTTAGCAATATAATCTCCTACTCCTGGTAATTCAAGAAGTTGCTTTTTACTTTTGGGAATTGTATTATTATCGCTGATGATCATCTCAGTAAGCTTTTTCAAATCTCGAGCTCTTCTATTGTATAAACCAAGAGGTTTAAGTAAATCTGACAAAAAAGATTCTTCTAATTCGCTTATACTAAGAGGATTGGGATATTTATCAATAAAATCAGGAAAAATCTTCTCCACTTGTGCTGCATTTGTCTTTTGAAGCATTAATTCTGCCATTAGTAATTGAAATGGCGTTAAATTTTCATTCCGCCAAGGAAATTCACGTTTGTTGGTTTTATACCATTTCAGCAGTGCTTTAACAAAAGTCTTATCTTTATCTTCCATTTTTTATTGAAAATTATACAAAATCGTAGCTATATCTATTTAATTTACTTTAATAAAATATTTTGTTATTAATTGTTTGACTTCTTACTCGCAACTACAGTTATCCAGCCTTCTTCGACGTTTTCATATATTCTAACGTTTGAAAATCCAGCTTCTGTCAAGAGTTTCTCAAATTGACTGGGATTGTGGAGCTCAAAATTGCATAACTCTGCCCACTTTCGAGTATTTTCCATTTTCTCTGGATTTTCACATTCATACATTTCATTTACTAAGAGAAAAATTGCGTCTTCACTCATCACTCTCAAAACTTCCTTCAAATCGTTTATTAAATCAGGCCAAAAATAGTAGGTTTCGAAAGCAGTAACTAAATTAAATTTATTATCATCATATGGAATTGCAGAAACAGTTCCCTTTTTAATCTCGACGATCCCATTTTTAATGTATTCCTTATTTAGTTCTGAGCTAACTTTCACAGAAGTATCTGAATAATCTATCCCGAACACTTTACCCTCATGAATTGATTTTGCGAATCTATAGATGTTACGTCCCCCGCCACAACCAATATCTAATATTTGATAATCTTCCTCAATTTTTATGTGAGTCAATCCCCATCTTGCTAAAGATTCATGATGATCATTCATCTCTTTTGCAATTTTTCTGCCAAAAATCCCTTGAGGCTTACGGACGTTTTCTGCAATTTTACGTTCTTTTCTCATTTTATTACTCAATTGATGGAATAGGGATTGTTTTATGAATTTTATTCATAATATTTAAAATAAAATGCTTTTTAGATTAGAAATAACATTTAGAAAAAGATTAAAAATGAAAAAGAAAGAAATACATGTCGGACCATACTTATATCCAATGCCTGTAGTTTTAGTTGGTGCTAATGTAGATAAAAGGGCAAATTTCATGCCTATAGCATGGGTAAGTATCGTTGAGCATAAACCTCCAATGATCTCTATCTCTGCAAATCAAAATCATTATACTAATAAAGGAATCGAAGAAAATAAGGCTTTCAGTATTAACACTCCTGATGAAAATATGATAATTCCCATGGATTATTGTGGATTAAAATCTGGAAAAGAAACGGATAAATCCTCCGTTTTTGAAGTATTCTATGGAGAATCCAAGAATGTTCCAATGATTAAAGAATCCCCTCTAAATTTGGAATGTGAAGTTGTTCATAGCTATGATACACAGAAAGGGCATTCAATATTTATAGGTGAAATAAAACATGCCTATGCTGATGAGGATGTTTTACATAATGGAATACCAGAAATTTCAAAATTGAATCCAATTATATTTTCCATGAATGATAATAATTATTGGAAAGTAGGCAAACATCTAGGACGTGCTTGGTCAATTGGTAAAAATTTTGAACTAAAATAAAAGGTTATTACCGAAATTTAATTTTACCTTTTTGTATTAGCCCTTTGCTTAGTAAAATGTCTATTTCTCCGTTAAGCCAACATAATTCATCGTAAGTAATTGAGGAGTTGAAAATCTCTTCTGCTTTTTTGCGAATATCATCTAAAGTTGCCATCCCAAGAGAGATACGTTCAATTTTTTCAGCTAAAAACCAGCATAATTCATCATAACTAAAATTCTTTAAAGAAGTGAAATAAGCTGCTTCTTGAATTTGAGCTTCAAATTCTGTCGATTTATCCTCATACATATCTTCCGTGATATCTGAAATAGATTTTCGGTGTAGCCTCTGTTGTTCTAGCCAAGCAAGAATTTGATATTCGGATTTATCACGAATTTCTTTAGATTTCAATTCAATTTCCTTTTCTCCATGTTTCATTTGCATGTTCAGTTTCATTTCAGCTCTTCTCTCCATATGTTTACCCGGAATTAACCCCTTTTTCAAATCCTCCATCATGGCTAAAAAAGATCCGTATTCTCGATTTTGCTTCATTACTAGTATTCTGATTTTGCCAGATTGTTCTCGTTCAATCTGTCTGGCAAATTCTGCACCATATTCTTTCTTTTTCTCTGATGAATTAACTCCTGCCCAGATATAAACCGTATTTTCTTCAATATCATCAATTACATATATTTCATTATCCTTAAACTCTAACTTATAGATTTCAACGAATTCTCCATTATTATTGATTCTATATAACCTCATTGGACATCTATATCATAAATATTTACTATTATTGAATTAAATCTTTTTTAGTTATAAAAAGTATTTCTTTATTTTTAGAGAACGTATATATACCATTTAATTAAAAAAGCTTCACAGTCTCATGGATTGTTTTTATATTTTCATTTGAAATAATATTATAGTTTAAATTTTGAGTTTGATTTTGATTGATAATGCCTTCTCAAAAAGAAAATTCAGAAGAAAAATTTACTTTTGAGTTTTATGATGAAGAATATGCCAATAGTTTGGAAGACGAAGATGTAGAAGTATTTGAAGATTATAATGAAGTAAATTTTGAGAAGGATTTAAATGATGAACAATTGGCAATTGTAAATGATTTAAAAGGGCCAATGTTAGTCATTGCGGGTGCAGGTTCGGGAAAAACACGCACTATCGTTTATTCTGTTGCTAAATTATTAGTGTCAGGGATCAAACCAAGCGAAATTATGCTAGTAACATTTACAAATAAAGCGGCTAATGAAATGATCGAGAGAGTGAAAGTTCTTCTTGGAAAGAAACCAAAGGGAATATGGGCAGGAACATTTCATGCATTAGCTAATAGATTTCTAAGGAAGTATGCTAAAACACTCGGATTAAAATCAAATTACACTATAATGGATGAAACTGATTCAAAAGCTTTAATGAAAATTGTAATTAGCCAATCCAATACAAAAGAATTAGAAGAAAGATTTCCCACTCCAGCAATGACTAAAGCAATTTTATCATATTCAATTAACTGTAATAAATCTATCAAAGAAGTTATCCAGTGGCGATACAATCAGTTTGATAATGAAAAAATTATCATGAAACTGAAGGAGGTCTTTAGAAAATATGCTTCAAAAAAAGCTGAAGATAACCTAGTGGACTTTGATGATTTGCTAGTATTTTGGAATAGCCTTTTAGATGAAAGAAATGTTGCGAGATTAATAGCTAAAAGGATTAAATACGTGTTAGTCGATGAGTATCAAGATACCAATTACATACAAGATGAGATCATTCATAAAATAGTTAAACAAAATCCTACTCAAAATGTTATGGTAGTAGGAGATGATGCACAAAGCATTTATGCATTTCGTGGTGCAAACTATGAAAATATTCTAAATTTTTCAAAAAAATATGAGAATTGTAAAACGAGAGCAATTACATACAATTATCGGAGCATTCCTGAAATTCTTAAACTTGCAAATAATTCAATCATTCATAATAAAAAGCAATACAAGAAGCAAATGCAACCTACTCGTTCTAATGGAATGAAACCATTCCAAGTAGATGTCGAAGATGATAAAACCCAAGCTAGGTTTATCGTCAATCAAATTTTGAAATTACGTTCTGAAGGAATTAAGCTAGAAGATATGGCAATACTCATTCGTGCGGGTCATCATTCAATGAAAATCGAGTTAGAGCTCCAAGAAAAGAACATACCATATGAAGTAAGAGCAGGAGTAGCATTTTTTGAAAAAGCACATATAAAAGATATGATTGCGCATCTTCATATTATTGAAAACCCGTATGATGAGATTTCTTGGTCTCGAATTTTTAATATTATACCTGGAATAGGTACTAAATCAGCATCAAAAATTTTCAAAGCTATTTCTCAAACAGAAAATCCAATTCAATCTGCTGCAGATCCCCTATTCTTTGAGCAAAAGCTTAAGGGATCAAGGATCTCACATCAAGGTAAAAAAAATATCATTAGCCACATGAAAAATCTTAAAGGATTCAGTTTAAATGACGAACCACCTAACGTCATTAAAAATTTGATTAAGCTTCTTGAGAATCATTTAAAAAATAACTATGATAATTGGCAAGAGAGGATTGAAGATTTAAATCAACTAAGTGTTTATGCTCAAAATTTTGAATCAATCAGGAAATTGCTTGAGACTTTGAGTTTAAATGGTTCAAATCTTGAATCAAAAACAGTTCTAATGGGAGATCAATCTGAAGAAGAGAACCCATTAGTAATATCAACCATCCATCGAGCTAAAGGGTTAGAATGGAGAGTAGTTTTTATTCCAATGTTAAGTCAAGATTACTTTCCATCAAGTCAAGTTATTGGTGATCAAGATGCATTAGAAGAAGAAAGAAGAGTGTTTTATGTAGCAGTGACCAGAGCAAAAGACCAATTATACCTCATTTCCCCAGCATTAATCCAATCTTTTGGAGGAAATCAGATTGCTAGATTATCTCAATTCATTTTTGAGTTAAATCCAAATGTTTATAGAGAATCCAATGTCAGATTTAAATCAAAGTTAAATTCCCCTACCCGAGACAGAGGATCTCTCTTTAAGTCAGCAAAAGATTTGTTAGATGAAAAAAATAATTGAAAATACTAATCCTATTTAATTTCACCAAGGATTGTTCAAAAATTAGATCCCTTATTTTAAATATGATTCTAAACTTGATGCTCGGTATTTCGCTGCTTTTTTAAGAAGATTTTTACTGTTTTTAAAACTTGCCCGCTTTATGGCGTCCTCAAGCCTTAACCATGCATAATCCACATGCTCATAACTAATCCTTACTTCTTTTGTATGAGACCGGATTAAATAACACTTTACCCTTTTATGAATTTTTTCCCCTTTAAAATTAAAATAATACTCGTAATCTTCTTGGAATCCTTTAATTATGGTTGCATCAGTAATTCCAGATTCCTCCTCTAATTCTCTTAATATGGTCTCTTCATCTGATTCTCCTTTCTCTTTATGACCTTTTACAAATCCCCAATGACCTAATCCATATTTAAGTAATAAATACTCCTCTCCATTATAAACTACTGCCGCTACAGAAAACTCTTCTTTCATAAGGATCATCGGCTATTTTAAAATCGACTTAAAAACTCGAATAAAATTCTCTCCTGCTATTTTTTTTATTTCTTTTTTAGTGAAACCTCTTTTCTTTAGAGATTTAAAAATTTGAGAAAACTCTGAAACGTTTGCTAAGATTCTAGGATATTGTATTTGAATTGGATTTTCTCTCGCTTCTTCTGATGATGTATCAATAAGCTGTATGTTATCTTCAACAGCATAATCTAATAAATCAGCTCCAATTCCAATATATTCAATACCAACTAAATCTACTATATAATCAACATGATCTATTAATCTGTTAAGGGTTACGTGCTCTGGATTTAAGTCAATGAAACCACCATAAAGATTCATTCCGATTACTCCTTCTTTATTTGCGATTGCTTCAATCTGATTATCTGTTAAATTTCTAACATTATTACAAATTGATTTTACGTTGGAATGTGAAGTTATACAAGGTACATCTATCGTTCTTATTACGTCCCAAAATAATGGACTTGAAGAATGAGAAAGATCGATAATAATCCCTATTTCCATCATTCTAGAAATTGCCTTTTTTCCAAAAGTAGTTAATCCTCTCGGATTTTTAACTCCTATTCCATCACCAATCTTATTTCTCTCATTATGAGTAAGAGTGATAAGCCTAATTCCTTTTTTATAAAATTTTGTAAGAAGGTTAAGGTTGGAACCAATCGATCCCGCTCCTTCTAAGGCTAAAACAAAACAAATTCTTTTAGATAATGCATCTAAATCAGTTCTCGTAGTAATTTGACGAAATATGTGAGATTTCGTTTCGATTTCAATATTAATAATATCTATTATTTTAAAAATTACCTCAGCATTTCTTGAGTCTATTTGGGGATAAAAATCAAAATCTCCTCCAACGACTAAGCATTCAAGATTTACTCCTCCTTTTTTTAATCGATTCAGATGGACTCCTCCTAATATATCATAATTTCCTCTCTGATGTTCAAACATTACTTTGATTCCAAAATCGGAGTGACAATCTACAACATTCATGGGGTGATCATTTAATTCGGATTATTTTTCAACACTTTTTCAATTTTTTGAACTGCATACGCGATATCATCTTCATTTATTCCATAATGAGTCACGAATCTTATTCTTTTACGAGGTGATTCAATAAAAGCAAGTACTCCTTCTTCATATAAATGAGAAAGGATTTTATTTAAATCAATATCATTGGGAAAGTCAACCATAAGGATATTGGTTTCGGGTTCTTGAACCTGTATCGGGAACTTAATTTGTTTTAATCCTTCTGAAAGTAGTTTTGCATTATCATGATCTTCCTTTAATCTTTTAACCCAATTATCCTCAAGTGCAATTAAACCAAAAACAGCGATAATTCCTGCTTGACGCATTCCCCCACCTAACATTTTTCGAAACTTTCTCGCTTTATCAATAAATTCACTTGACCCTGCTACAATAGAACCAATCGGACAACTCAATCCCTTAGATAAACAGAACATTATGGAATCTACATTTTTAGTAAACTCTTTAACAGGTAAGTTAGAAGCAATTGAAGCATTGAATATCCTAGCTCCATCTAAGTGAAATCTTAATCCGTTATACTCAGAAAAACTTTTCATATCTTCCAATTGAGAAGGGTAAATAATTCTTCCTCCATGGGCGTTATGTGTATTTTCAGCACATAATAAAGTAGTAGGAGGCTCGTGAATATCTTCTTTATTACGGATTTTTAATTGAAGCTCATTCAATGAAGGAACTCCTGATTCAGTTAGATAAGTTCTGGTCATTAAACCTCCAATTCTTGCAGCGCTTCCCACCTCATGAATAAAGATATGGCTTTCCTCTTCGACCAGAATTTCATTCCCTGGACGAGTGTGTGATAACAATGATACTAAATTTCCTTGAGTACCAGAAGTGACTAATAAAGACGCTTCTTTACCCATAATCTTTGCTGCTTTTTCTTCCAATTCATTTACTAATGGATCCTCTCTCATTACATCATCCCCAATTTTGGAATGATCCAAATTTTTAACTGCTGTCCACATTTCTGGAGAGGGTTTTGTCACCGTATCAGAACGTAAGTCAATAATTCGCAAAAAGTACACTTTACTCTTTAAAGTTAAGTTAATGAAAAAAACAGATTATTGTATTTAATTTTAAGTATTTTTATATTTTCTTTTATAATGCTAAAATTTTATAATAGTTTACTTTTATTATTTAAACGCTGGTAAATGTAGATTTAGACGTATCATAAATCAAGAAATTGAACATATAGGTATAAAAAAAGAATAATGCATAGAAGTTCTCAGATTACTTGGAAAATCATTATTGTCGGAAATTCTGGTGTTGGTAAAACTACTTTACTACATCAATATTTATCTAAGAAATTTAAATCTAAAGCAGAAACTACTATTGGCTCTAACTTCTTTGTAAAATACTTAAACATCCCAGAAAAGAAAGAACTTATAGCACTTCAAGTATGGGATCTTGCTGGGCAAGAACGATTTAAATGGGTTCGAAATGCATTCTATAAAGGGGCCAAAGGAATAGTTTATGTTTTTGATCTTACTGATAAAAATTCTTTTGATGTACTCATGAACTGGAAACACGAAGTTGAGAACGTAATAGGGTTAATTCCATGTGTTTTAGTTGGGAACAAACTTGATCTGATTGACACTATCGATAGATCTATTGAAAATAATGAATCGGACTTTTTAAAAAGAGAACTTGGAGCCGTAGCTTACATTGAAACAAGTGCAAAATTGGGTACCAATGTTGAAGAAGCGTTTTATAATCTTGCCGTTGAACTTATTAAAAAGTATTAATCTTAACTTTTTATAAATATCCTTGAAGAATGTATAAGTGAATTTTATAAACTATAATCAATTTCCTTAAAATTTATGGATTCGTGTAAAAATTATGGAAATTGATAAGCCTTCAAAAGAAGAACTACTTAGAAAATCAAAACTTCCTGGAATAAATTCGCTTAAAATGCATAAGTTCTATCAAGGTAAAATGCAACTCATTCCTCGATGTCAAGTTCGAAATTATAATGATTTTAGCATATGGTATTCACCTGGAGTTGCTTCACCAAGCATGGCAATTTATGAAGATGTGAAAAAAGTTTATGATTATACGAGTAAATGGAATTACGTGGCAATAGTAAGTGATGGGTCAAGGGTATTAGGGCTTGGTGATATAGGCCCAGAAGCAGCAATGCCAGTTATGGAAGGAAAATCTCTTTTATTTAAATATTTAGGTGGTGTTGACGCATTTCCTTTATGTATTGGTAAAAATGAGTGTTGCGATGCAAATCAAATAATAAATTTCGTGAAAATGATTCAACCTAGCTTTGGAGGAATTAACTTAGAAGATATTAGTAATCCAAAATGCTTTACTGTATTAGACACCTTACGTAAGGACCCAGAGATAAACATTCCTGTTTGGCATGATGATCAACAAGGAACTGCATGCGTAACCCTTTCTGGATTACTAAACTCTCTAAGGATTGTTGGAAAGAACAAAAATGAAGTAAAGATCGTTTTTAATGGAATAGGAGCTGCGAACTTCGGAATTTATAGATTATTAAAAGCGGATGGTTTTGATCCTAAAAAATTTCTATTTGTAGATTCAAAAGGTATTTTATACAAAGAAAGAAGAGATTTGGCGTCTAAAAGTAATTACAAAGTTGAAGTTTTAGAAGAGAGTAATCCGGAAGGATTACAAGGAGAATGTGGTGATGCTTTAATTGGAGCTGATGTGTTAATATCCTCTAGTATTCCTGGGCCCAGAATAATTAGAAAGGAATGGATTTCTAAGATGGCAGATGATGCAATAGTTTTCGCATTAGCTAATCCTATACCTGAAATTTATCCTTGGGAGGCAATAGAGGCAGGTGCTAAAATTGTTGCTACAGGGCGTTCGGATTTTCCAAACCAAGTGAATAATTCCCTCTGTTTTCCAGGCATATTTAGAGGTACTTTAGATGTTAGAGCTGAAACGATCACCGACGAGATGTGCATTGCTGCATCATATGCTTTAGCAGATTATGTGGAAGAAATTGAAGGATGTTTAATTGACACATGTATTCTTCCAAGTATGGATTATGAAAATATCTTTATAAAAGAAGCAGTAGCAGTGGGGTCAAAAGCAATAGAACAAGGACTTGCAAGATTAAAATTAAGTGAACAAGAATTAGCAAATCGCGCAAAATTAAATATAGACAATTCTAGGACACAATTTGAATCCTTGATGAGAGAAGGATTGATTCCTCCTTTCGAGGATTATTCGAAATAGTTAGTTAACAAGAATTTTTTATCTTTTGATTGTTTTGATGATATTAAACTCCTGAAGTTTTTCAAGAACTTTTAAGATATTATTATTAGGTAAAAATTAAAATTCTTAAGTTTAAAACAATTTTAGAACATATTGTACTTTATTATGTGAATGTACTTGGTAAATCAAAATACCGAGAAAGTTGAGAAAAAAGAGTTTCCAAGACCAGATACTCCTTTATTTGATCTATTAAGTGAGGATGAAGAAACTAAAAAAAAAACATTAAAGAAGTGGAATTTGTTTAATAAGTGGCTTATAATTCCATTATATA
>Ga0315542_1002553_pt1 | contig 11033 bp, 12 predicted proteins | sample SalMarSW160120MG_FD_202541 | JGI IMG/M metagenome (GOLD analysis project Ga0315542, IMG submission 202541) | Salt marsh sediment microbial communities from the Plum Island Ecosystem LTER, Massachusetts, United States - Salt Marsh Sediment SW1601-20 ... | reverse complement strand
GATGAAGATGGAATGAAGACATTTGATGGCGAGAGAATGCGAGATCGCTTTGAAATGGAGGCTGGTTGGAACTCTTCCCTAACGCACAGCCGGTAAAAATGGGTACTGCCGTTTGAACAAAGCGTCTTTTTCCAACCGCTTCACCGCATTTGTGATGTGGTCGAAAAACGCCCCGGAGTCACATGGCAACTCACCCTGCAGCGAAGCCGGAACAGAATGGTCAGAAAAATCGAAAGGGAGGAATATCTAATTCAATGGGCAACTGCCGATGTTTGTGAAGCGCGCTGCCGTTTGAAAAGCACCAGACCCCACGTCACGCCAATCAGAATAGAGATGATGCTAAGAATCTGCGCCATGGTCATCCATCCCCACAGGATTTTCGGGGTTAATCTCCAGAATTCCGCCACGAAACGCTCGATGCCGTAGAATACCAGCATTCCGCTTAACATCATACCGGGCAAATGAGGGCGTTTCCGAAGCCGCCAGAGAATGGCAAAAAGGATCAACGACATCAATAGCTCGTAAAGAGGAGTCGGATGAACCGGAACGTCCGTCGGGACTATACCATGGGGGAAACTCATGGCCCACGGCAGGTGAGAGGGCGGCCCGTAATCGCCATCGCCGGCCAAAAAACAGCCAATTCTTCCGATGCCGTAACCGAGCAGCAACAGCGGAGAGATTAGATCGGCAATCACCAGGTCCGGCGCAGAAAATTTATGGATAGTCCACAAAACAGCAAGCAGTCCCCCAATAAACCCGCCATACCAGGTGAGTCCGCTTCCGCTAAATGTCATGCTTACCGGGCTTTTTAAAAATTCACCTACATGCTCCAGAATGAAATAGAGCCTGGCGCCAACTATGCCGCCAATGGCTGCCGCCATGATGACCGAATAGGCCCACTCCCCGGGAAAATTATTATGTTCAAACTCTCTCTTCAAAAGCCACAGGGTGGTCAAAAAGGCAATTGCCAACATCAGGCCGTAACTGCCGATTGTTATCGGCCCTATTTTTAATAATACCGGAAACATAATCCTTAATCACCTTCTATATAAAATATATTTGGTTTCTTAATTGTCTAACGCCAAATTTCATTTTAAGAATTTTCCATTGGCATTGTTATTATTTTTCGCAGTGCAAATTGTTCCCCGCAAATAAAAATCGGCTGATTTATGAAATGACGTTGGCAATTTTGAAATAACCTGTGCGCGGTCAGGCGGTTTTTACCGAAACAGCCGGACGATAAGATCCCCGATAAAATAAGCGACACCCGCAACACCCAGGCCGACCACAAACATGTCGAATCCGCTGCGGATGACACCCCTGCCGGTAAAAATGTTTCGCGCAGCGCCCACACCGAAATGGGAAATCATGGCCAGGGCAAAGGCTGTCCAGACCGCGGCGGTACCACTGAGAAAGATAAACGGCGCCACCGGAATAATTGCCCCGATCGCAGTCGCAATACCGGTAATCACGCCTTCCCGCAGGGGCGTGGTGTGCGATTCGCCAATTCCCAGCTCCTCCCGCGACATCTCCTCCAGCGTCCGCTGCGGATTGCCGATGATATCTTCCGCTAACTTCATCGCCTGCTCTGGATCAATGCCTTTCGATTCGTAGATGAGCGCCAATTCTTCTTTTTCCAAATCGGGCATCAGGGAAATTTCTTCTTTTTCCATGGCAATTTCGTGGGCGTAAACTTCTTCTTCGCTTTTCGCGGCAAGATAACCGGAACTCCCCATGGAAAGGGCGTCGGCAACCGTGCCGGCAAGACCGGAAATGAGGACAATCTGGGGATTAACTGCAGCGCCGATTACACCCGCCACCAGCCCGAAATTAGCGGTAAGTCCATCGTTAAAACCATAAACCACCACCCGCAGAAAACCGCCGGATTGCGTCTTGTGCCACGGTTCGCTGCCAAAGCTCGTGATTTCCCGCAAGGTCCGTGTGTGCTGAATGGATTCTTTAGCCAGGGTGCCGGTGATTTTTCGGGACAGTTCCGAAGAGCTGTTTTTCGACAGGTTCAGGTAAGATTTCACTTCCCGTCCTTCTTCCCTCAACATTAAATCGTAAACGTGCCTGCGGTTAAAATGGCGGCTGAACCATACCAGGAAGCGGGCTCTCGCAGAAGGCTTTACCGACGTCACTTCCACTTTGTCGGATTCCATCAGTTCTCGCAACATCGCCGCATGACGCTCCTCCACAGAAGCCATGCGGCGCAAAATATCCTTTGGCTTTGCCTCGGTTTCTACTTCCGCCAGGGCGTGGTACAAAAATGCGGCATCCACCTCATCCTGCAAGTGTCGTTTCCATGCCGAAACAGTCTTCGCGTCCGATTTTTTCATCGATTTCCCTGCCTTCCATTTGAAATTCAAACCCGTGTAATTACGCAACCAAATATAGTGAGATGCCGGTACCGATAAAATATTTTTTCCTGGCTGGAGTAGCTAAATTTTTCCTTTCATGAAATCTTCATTTTGTCTGATTATCGTAGCCGAGTTGTTCTAAGCCAACTTTTGTAGTAGGGATGGTTGAGCATAGCAAATAATTTCCCGGTAGTGATTCAGATTTGGTATTGATGGTATAGAGAAAAAGCAGGTTTTGTCCAATCAGCGGAGTCTTGGGGAGGAGAAGGTTAATGACAAACTCGCCGTTCAATGGAGTATCGCCGCAAGCCCAGGCAATTTCCCATGTTTTCATTATAAGCCTGGTTGTTCTGGCGTTTATTTTGGTGCTGGTGCTTGGATTGGTGTTGTTTGTTATGATAAAATTCCGTGGACGGGAGGGAGAGGCGGAACCACCCCAAATTTTCGGGAATAAAAAGCTGGAAATCACTTGGACGGTAGTACCGGGATTAATACTGGTTTTCCTGTTCATATTGACCGTCATTTACGCAAACAGATCGGATCCTTCGGTTCCCAAAGGAAGACAGCCCGACCTGGTTGTGATAGCGCACCAGTGGTGGTGGGAGTTGAAATATCCCCAAACCGGTGTAGTGACGGCTAACGAAATTCACATGCCGGTTCACAAGAAGTGGCTGGTGCGAATCGAGTCGGCGGATGTCATCCATTCCTTCTGGGTGCCGCGTTTGGCGCGTAAAATGGATGCGATTCCCGGTCATCCAAATCATATATGGCTGGAATCGGATTCCACCGGAACCTACTGGGGAACCTGCTCGGAGTATTGCGGCGCGCAACATGCCGGGATGCACATCCGGGTTATCGTGCAAAACCAAAAGGATTTCGATGCATGGTCGAATGAACAGCAGCAAGGCCCCAATATTCCGCAAACCGGCGATGCCGCCAAGGGGCAACAGCTTTTCGATCAGCTTACCTGCTTGAACTGCCACGCTATCAAGAACATCGGGCCGAACCTGACGCACGTGGGAAGCCGGGAAACACTCGCTTCCGGTGTAATCACCAATACGCCGGAAAATATGGCTCGCTGGCTGCACAATCCGCAAGCGGTAAAGCCCGGCTGCAATATGCCCAACCTCTACCTGACCAATGAACAGGTGAAATACTTGGTTGCTTACCTGGAGGCATCAAAATGACAGATTCGAATACCACCACTTTATCCGCTCCCATTTCTCTGCCGCGCGAATATAAGGGCTTGTTGAGTTGGATTACAACCATCGACCACAAGCAAATCGGCATTCTGTACCTGGCTATGACCTTTTTCTATTTTTTAGTAGGCGGAATCGAAGCTATTTTTATGCGCATTCAACTTGCAGTACCAAATAACACATTTCTTTCCCCCAACAGTTATAACGAGATTTTTACCATGCATGGCACCACCATGATTTTCTTGGTGGTTATGCCCATGCTGATTGGTTTTGCCAACTACCTGGTACCGCTGATGATTGGGTCGCGGGATATCGCCTTTCCGCGGCTGAATGCACTGGGCTTCTGGCTCCTCTTTTTTGGCAGCCTGATGCTCTATTTTAGTTTTATCGGCGGCGGGGCGCCATCCGCCGGATGGTTCAGTTACGCCCCGCTGAGCGAAAAACCGTATTCCGCCACCCCCGGCCTGGATTACTGGGCGCTGGGTCTGCTCCTGATGGGGGTTGGCACGGTGTCCACTGCCATCAACATAAACGTGACGATTCTCAAATATCGTGTAAAGGGCATGTCCTTGAAGCGCTTGCCGCTTTTTGTCTGGATGGTTTTTATCAACGGATTCATCATTCTGTTTGCGCTTCCTCCGCTGAATGCCGCACTCGTGATGCTGCTGGTGGATCGCCAGTTGTACGCGCATTTCTTCCAGGCAGTCGCCGGCGGATCGGCAATAATGTGGCAGCAATATTTTTGGGCTTTCGGGCACCCGGAGGTTTACATCATGATTTTGCCGGCCTGGGGAATGATTTCCGAGATTATCCCCGTTTTTTCCCGCAAACCGATTTTTGGCTACGGATTTGTTGCCGGCTCAACGTTGGCTATTGGTGTGCTAAGTTTTGCCGTCTATGCCCACCACATGTTTGCAGTCGGTCTGGGGCATCCTTTCAATATTGCGTTCGCATTCTCCAGTATGGCCATCGCCGTTCCAACCGGTATTAAAATCTTTAACTGGATTGCGACCATGTGGGGCGGCCGAATACGGTTTACCACCTCCATGAAATACGCCATTGCTTTTATCGTGTTATTCACCATCGGTGGGCTAAGCGGGATAACCTTTGCGGTTGTTCCCATCGACTGGCAGGTGACAGACACTTACTACGTGGTAGCCCATTTTCACTACGTGCTTTTTGGGGGAACCCTGTTTGGCATTTTTGCCGGAATTTATTACTGGTTTCCCAAAATGACCGGCCGCCTGCTTTCGGAGAAGCTGGGAAACTGGCATTTCTGGCTGACATTCATCGGGTTTAACCTCACCTTTTTTATTCAACATTTTGTAGGTTTACTGGGAATGCCCCGCCGCGTGTACACTTATCCGAATCTGCCGGGGTGGGGCTGGATGAACATGGTTTCCACCATCGGTGCTTTTGTTCTGGGCATATCGGTCCTCATATTTTTATGGAATATCTTCATCTCGCTGCGAAAAGGCAAACCGGCGGGAGATAATCCGTGGGAAGCCTGGACGCTGGAATGGGCGGCTTCTTCACCGCCAGCACCGCACAATTTCGAGCTGGTGCCGCCGGTGAACGGCCGACGTCCGTTATGGGACCTTCAACATCCCGACACACCGGATTGGAAGCTAAACAAAGCGGAATCGTAAAAGGGAAAACAGAATGCACAAAGATAAGATGATCATGTATATGGTGGTTGCTACGGAGGCGGTATTTTTCACGCTGCTGATTTTGGCATACCTCTATTTCCACAAATCGTCGGGAACGGGTGCCAAACAAACCGCGCTCTTGGACCCGCTGAGAACATTTTTTTTCTCGCTGTTTCTTTTTTCAAGCAGCTTTACAGTTTGGCGCGCGGAAAAGAATGTAGATAAAAGGAACTTCGGGCGTGGCGGTTTCTGGCTGCTCGTTACTATTTTGTTTGGCGCCACCTTCCTCGTCGGGCAGGGCATCGAGTGGACCGGACTGATTCATCACGGCGAAACAGTAAGCGCCAATCTGTTTGGCACCACCTTTTTCACACTCACCGGTTTTCATGGAATGCATGTGCTGGTGGGACTGATCGTGCTCTCAATCCTATTCGGATTAGCTGTTTTAGGTGATTTCAAAAACTCAAAAACAGCATTGTCGGTTGGGGTGTTCGCTATCTACTGGCATTTCGTCGATATCGTGTGGGTGTTTATTTTCACCATTGTTTATCTGGGGGTCATTTCATAATGCTGGAGCACTTCTTTCTTTCTGCCTGGGAGTGGGATCCCTCTATCACTATTGGCTGCGCACTGCTTTTGATCGGCTATCTGGTATTAGTAGGTCCACGTTTTAACCGGCGCTCCCTTTACTTTATTTTGGGATTGGTCATTTTCTTTTTGGCCCTGGTTTCGCCGCTGGATGCGCTGGGAGACACCTATCTTTTCAGCGCCCACATGTTTCAGCACATCCTCTTTATCCTGGTGGTGCCGCCGCTGCTCATTTTGGGAATTCCCAAATGGCTGGTAGAAAAGGCAATGAAATTTATCCTCTTCCGCAAAACAGAACGGTTCTTCAACCGGCCGGCAATCTCTTGGATAGCCGCTGCCGGAGCTATGTGGTTCTGGCATGCTCCGCCGATTTTTAATGCTGCATTAGCCAACGAAACCATTCATATCATCCAGCATTTGAGCCTGATGGTGGCCGGAAGCATTTTCTGGTGGTACATTATCGACCCGTTGAAGGAAAACCGCCGCCATCCCCTGTTTATGGTATTGTACATTTTCACGGCCTGCGTCGCCTGTTCGATGCTGGGAATTCTCATTGCATACTCGTCGCCGGGGATCTACCCGGCCTACCTGCATCCTGATGACACCTGGGGATTGTTGTCTATTATTCGCAATCAATGGGGAATTTCGCCATTAGCCGATTTGCAAATCGGCGGCCTGCTGATGTGGGTGCCGGTCTGCTTTGTCTATATAACGGGAATTATAGGAATGTTAGTGCGCTGGTACACTGAAAAGGATGAGGAAGAGAATCTCACTCCCATTGAGGAACCGGCCCCACTCGATCTAACGGCAAAAAGCGAACCCGAAATTCCGGAGCTGAATGATGAACGAACAAAATAAAAATCCGATTGATAATTATAGGGATAATGACGCCGCGGGAAATGATCGTGGCAGAGCAAATTCGGAGAATCAAAAAAATGCAGCCAAGGCGGAAAACCGTGCCGAGGATGGCTGGCTGCCGCCAATGCCCCGGGAAGAGTTGCCGGAACCGACCTTTTGGCCCATAACGCTGGCCTTGGGATTGACACTGCTTCTTTGGGGTATTGTAACAAGCATTTACATTTCTATGGTTGGTTTCATAATCGTTGTGCTGGCGGTTCGCGGCTGGGTTCACGATATCCGCCGGGATCATCAAAAACAGAGCGTGGAGAAATATGGATAATTCAGAACAAACCCCGATAAACCGGCGCAAATTTTTTACCAGGCTTAGCGTCTCTTTAATTACCCTTTCTTCCATAATTGTGGGGCTTCCGTTCATCGGCTTCTTGTTTGTTCCACTTTTTCGAAAAATCAACCGGGGCTGGCGGGACGTAGGCCATGTCGACCAGTTTACAGTCGGGGCGACGGTGGAAGTTGCCTACAAGGATCCCACGCCGCTGCCGTGGGCGGGAATCTCTGCAAGAACGGCTGCCTGGTTGCGCCGGAAGAGTCAGACAGAATTCATCGCTTTTTCCATAGATTGCACACACCTGGGCTGTCCGGTACGCTGGCTGCCCGATGCAAATCTGTTTATGTGTCCCTGTCATGGCGGAGTTTACTATAAGGACGGCCGGGTCGCGGCAGGCCCGCCGCCTGAGCCTTTGCGCCGCTACCCGGTTCGCATCAAAAACGATCGGGTTGAAATTTACACCAGCCCTTTGCCCATTATTTGAGACGGTCGTGGAGGGCATTAAATTGGAATTATTGCTCGAAGGAAATAGAACCGGGCACTATCTTGTTGAAAAGGATTCGGGACGGTGTTTCGCTTTCAGGGTTTTCCGGAGCGCAGATTTCAGCGGATGGTGGAAAAACGGGTCCGACGGGATGCTCGGCAGTGCCAACAAAACGATAGTGGAGGAGATCGCAGAGCGGGAAAATTATTGATACCATATTTACCTGCTGCCTTAGCAGAGAAAAAATACAGGAATCGGATTGTCCTGCTCGAACCGACAGTAATTACAATCATCAAACAGGGTAATTGACCATCATCCACTACAACAAGCAAGAGGAAGCCTGATGAAATTTTTTGGGAAAATTTGGAATTGGTTTGATGATAGAACGGGAATTGCCGGCGCTATGAAGACGGTACTGACCGAACACCTGGTGCCAAGGGGATCCACCTGGTTGTATGTTTTTGGAAGCGCGACGCTGGTGGCATTTATCATACAGGTGGTGACAGGAATCGCGCTGGCAACCATTTATGTCCCTTCCACCGGTGAAGCCTACCAGAGTTTGCAGTTTATTACCAACAACAACTGGATCGGCCATTTTGTGAGGGGGCTTCACTACTGGGGCGCCTCGGCGATGGTTCTGCTGGTCGGCATTCACCTGATTCGGGTATTTGTAACCGCCGCCTACAAATTCCCGCGTGAGATGAATTGGTTATCCGGTGTCGTATTACTGGGCCTGACCGTGGTTATTGCATTTACCGGCCAACTGCTGCGCTGGGATCAGAATGCGGTTTGGACGGCGGTGGTGGTTGCGGAACAGGCAGGCAGAATTCCGCTGATCGGAAAATGGGTGGCGCATTTCGCCTTATCCGGAAATGTTATCGGGGGCGCTACTTTAAGTCATTTTTTTGCTTACCATGTTTTTATCTTGCCAGCCCTGATAATCGCCATAGTCGGATTTCATCTCTACCTGGTGCTCAGAAATGGCATTTCCGAACCCCCCAAGGCGGGGCGACCGGTGGATCCTTCCACATACCGCACGTGGTACAAAAACTTGTTGAAACGGGAAGGCCGTCCCTTCTGGCCGGACGTCATGTGGCGCGATGTCGTCTTTGGGTTTATTGTAATTCTGGCAATCACCGGACTCGCCGTGCTGTTCGGTCCGCCGGCATTGGACAAGCCGCCCAATCCGACTATTGTAAAAGCGCTTCCCCGGCCAGATTGGTACATGCTCTGGTATTTTGCCGTGCTGGCACTGAGCCCGCATTCAGTGGAAAGCTACATTATGATTGGCGCTCCGCTTTTGGGCACCCTGATTCTTCTTCTCGTTCCATTTTTCAGGCGGGGAGGTGAAAGACACCCGATTAAACGCCCCTGGGCTGTGGGCGCCGCCCTGATGGTAGTTATGTCAATCGGTGTGCTTTGGAATGCCGGGGTTCATGCCAATTGGTCGCCGGATTTCAGCGCCAAGCCGCTGCCGGTTTCGGTAATCGGGGATTCCACCGGGTTTGTCTACAATGGCGCCCAGGTGATGTTTAAAAAAGGTTGCTTTTACTGTCACAACATTGCCGGCGACGGCGGCCACCGCGGGCCGGAGCTGACATTCGTGGCAGATCGCCTCACCGAAGATCAAATGACTATTCGCATAATGAACGGCGGTTATAATATGCCGTCGTACGCCGGAAACATGACCCCCCAGGAGCTGATGGAGGTGTTGGCGTTTCTCAAGACCCGAAAATCACATTAAGAACGAGAACAGAAAGTCAGGAAGAAATCCCGGAATGCGAGAATTCCTGTGAGCACCGGGTAACCAAGAAGGAGTAAAAAAATGAATTCCAACACGCAAGATTACCGAGAACCTTATAATGCCCGCCTGCATTACTTTGCAATTATTGCGGCCATTGCGGCGGTGTTGCTTATTTTAGCCGGGGCAATGGTGACCAGCACGCATTCGGGAGATTCGGTGCCGGACTGGCCGCTGGCATACGGTTCGTTAGCTCCGCCGATGGTGGGCGGAATTGCTTTTGAATACAGTCACCGGCTGGTGGCCGGCTTCACTTCCATTCTGATCGGCATCCTTGCCATCTGGCTGTGGATTGCCAAACCGAGGCGCAAGATACGGTGGCTGGGTCTGGCGGCGTTCGTGGGCGTGCTGGCGCAGGCTGTGTTAGGCGGCATTCGCGTCCTGGTGGTAAACAGCCAGGCACTGAGGGAGTCGCTTGGCTTCCTGACCGGAACCACGAATTTTGATGTGGATCGGCTGGTATTTGCAACCGCACACGGCATCCTGGCGCAAACCATTCTATGCCTGCTGTTTGCCATCGCACTGTTTCTGTCGGAGTCCTGGCTGAAAACTGACATCGCCGGCAGCACACCGCGCCCGGGCTCCGGGATTCGCTGGGCCGCCATTATCCTGATGGCGTTTACTTTCGTGCAGCTCGTCCTCGGCACGCTCATCCGGCATACCGGCGCATCGTTGATTATCCCCGATTTTCCGCTCTCTTTCGGGAAAATCATCCCGCCTTTTGGCAGCCTGCCGTCCTTTTCTTCCGGCGGGATTTCCGCATCGCGGAGCGATTTAATATTCATGGTGGCACTCCAGTTCTCACACCGGGTAATGGCGGTTGTCATTTTAGGGATCGTTGTTTATCTTTTTGCAGCCGGCCGGAAAGCATTTCGAGGGGGAAAGGCTATTCGATATTTGCTCTACCTGACGATTGTTCAAATCGCCCTTGGCGCACTAAACATCTGGGGTTCGCTTTCGGTCTTCACAACGGTGCCGCATGTAGTGGTCGGAGCGACAATATTGGGGACAAGCACGATCCTGGTACTTTGGTCCTGGAGATCGCGGGCCGCTGTAACCAGTGTGGTTTCAACTACTCCAAAGAGATCTGAAGATGCCGCTGCCGCGACTGCATAGGATTGGGCAAACAGGGATGAACCAGTCGATGTCCGGAACAAGCCGAATGGACTTTTCGGAGGAGATTCTATTCTCATGATTCACATTTTACCCACACTTAATGCTATTCTCAACAGCCTGAGTTTTGTGTTGCTGCTGTTCGCCTTTTTCTTTATCAAACAACGAAAAGTCGCTGCCCACCGTGCTTTCATGCTCAGTGCTTTTGGCGTATCGGTACTCTTTCTGGTCTCGTACCTGACCTATCATTCGCAGGTTGGAACGGTGCATTTTACCAGACGGGGCTGGATTCGCCCGGTTTATTTTTCCATATTGACAACTCACACCATTCTGGCGGCGGCTATTGTTCCCCTGGCGCTTATAACGCTGAGCCGGGGGCTGAAGGCAAAGTTCGCCCGGCATATAAAAATAGCCAGATGGACGCTTCCCATCTGGCTATATGTCTCCCTCACCGGTGTTGTGATTTATCTACTTCTCTACCGTCTGTGAGTTATGGCTGAAAACAGAGCTATTTGAATTTTGACACGGCTTTGTCCACCGAATCCTTCAGATCCTTCCAACTGCTATCCACCCCATTCCGAAGATTTTCCCAGCCATCCTCGCCGGCATTTTGCAGCTCCTTCAATTTCTTTTGGGCGGAATCCCGCTTCTTG
>Ga0315542_1002552_pt1 | contig 11034 bp, 13 predicted proteins | sample SalMarSW160120MG_FD_202541 | JGI IMG/M metagenome (GOLD analysis project Ga0315542, IMG submission 202541) | Salt marsh sediment microbial communities from the Plum Island Ecosystem LTER, Massachusetts, United States - Salt Marsh Sediment SW1601-20 ... | reverse complement strand
TTTGATTGGGGGAACAGGTTTGATGATCGCAAATTTTACCGTTATCGGTACCGTGATTTTATTGCTCTGCCTGGCATACATATTTTATTCTCTCACAGCCCGGCACGGATCAACAGAAAAAGAAACGCCGGCCTTAAAAGCGATACTTCACAGCAATGCGGTTTCCATTGATACCCTGATCATGCGAATTGTTGACATCATGCTCTGTTTTCCGAGCTTTTTTCTGATTTTAACGGTGGTCGCCCTGCTTCCTGCAAGCATATACAACATTATGATCGTCATCGGACTGACCAGCTGGATGGGGACGACACGGTTTGTCCGTGCTGAATTTCTTTCATTGAGAGAACAGGATTTTGTGGCAGCAGCAAAGGCCCTTGGTCTTAGCAATTTCAGGATTATCTTTCGTCATATCATGCCCAATGCCATCGCGCCGGTGCTGGTTTCCGCCACCATCGGAATCGCTTCGGCTATTTTAACCGAAGCAGGTTTGAGCTTTCTTGGATTCGGGGTTCCCCCGCCCCATGCCACCTGGGGTAACATTCTTTCCAACGGCAAAAACTTTATCTTTGATGCACCCTGGTTGACCTTTATACCGGGGATTGCAATACTGATTGTCGTGCTCTCTTTTAATCTTTTTGGAGAAGGTCTCAGGGATATCTTGAACCCCAAGCTCAAGGAACGACACTAAACGATCGTCAGCGTGAAGCGGGGGAGTAAACCCCGTGAACGCTGACAAATAATCAATGGACGAACGACCCATGACCCATGACCGGATTCTTCTTTATGTAGACAATTTAAAAGTCTATTTTCAAAGCAACGGAGCACGCGCCCGTGCGGTGGACGGAATCAGTTTTAAAGTCCGGGAAAAAGAAACGGTCTGTATTGTTGGAGAATCCGGATGTGGGAAAACCGTTTCAGCACTTAGCATTCTCGGCCTTATTCCAACACCTCCCGGAGAAATCGTTGACGGCCAAATCGTATTCTCAGGACAAAATCTTTTAGCGCTGGATGAAAAGGAGATGCAAAAGATTCGAGGAAACCATATCTCCATGGTTTTTCAGGAGCCTCTAACATCCTTAAATCCGGTGTTAACCATTGGTGATCAGGTTGGTGAGGCCGTTCGTACACATCGAAACATAGATAGAGAAGTACTTTTTCAATATGGTGTTCAACTCCTCAAAGATGTGGGTATTCCATCCCCTAAGCAACGAATGAACGACTACCCGCACCAGCTCAGCGGCGGACAGAGACAGCGGGTCATGATCGCCATGGCCCTGGCATGTGACCCGGATTTGATCATTGCAGACGAGCCGACCACTGCGCTTGATGTTACGGTACAAGCCCAGATAATAGCGCTTTTTAGATCTATCCAAGAAAAGCGGTCCATGTCGGTGCTATATATTTCCCATGATCTCGGTGTCGTATCAGCCATCGCTAATCGGGTTTATGTCATGTACGCGGGTATCATTGTAGAACAGGGCCATACAGACCAAATTTTTCGCACTGCCCGGCACCCGTATACCCAGGGACTGTTGGCGTCGCTTCCCAGCCTTTCAAAACGGGGTAAAAGACTTCACAGCATCCCCGGCAGCGTGCCGAACCCGGCGTATAAACCTACAGGGTGTCCATTTCATCCGCGGTGTTCTCATGCCCTTTTATCCTGTCGGGAAGAATTTCCCGAGATGTGCGATTACAGCGAGGGACACCTGGCCCGTTGCCCGGTATTATTTAAATCTAAAGGGTACAAGGATTCGAGGGGTAAAGTGAAATACTAAAAAATTACAATGAGTTGAAAGTCTGACAACAGTTATACAAGCTAGTTTAGAGCTATATGGAATCAAAAAACAAAAATAATCACCCCATTCTCCGCGTAGAAGGGTTGAAAAAATACTTTCCGATTCGCCGAGGGTTTTTACAAAAAATTGACGGCTGGGTAAAAGCCGTGGACAGCGTGAGCTTTGACATCGAACAGGGTAAAACCATGGGCCTGGTGGGAGAAAGCGGCTGCGGAAAAACAACGGTTGCCCGCCTTATTTTGAAACTGCTTGAATCTGATACGGGAAAAATTATTTTTCAGGGTCACGATATCAGCCGTTTTTCCGAAAAAGAAATGAAACCGTATCGAAAAAAAATGCAGATCATTTTCCAGGATCCGTTCGGATCACTGAATCCCCGTATGACCATCGGACAGTCCATAGAAGAAGGGCTTCGAATTCTGGGCCATAAACACGGATCAACCCGTAAACAGCGCCTTGGGGAACTCTTGAAAATGGCGGGTATGTCTCCGGAAAGCGAAGACCGATATCCCCATGAATTCAGCGGGGGCCAGCGCCAGCGCATCGGTATCGCCCGGGCCCTGAGTGTTGAACCGTCATTGGTTGTATGTGATGAACCGGTTTCGGCGCTGGATGTTTCCATCCAGGCACAAATTATCAACCTTTTAAAGGACCTTCAGGATCAGCTGGGGTTAAGCTATCTGTTTATCTCCCATGATCTTAATGTGGTGGGGTATCTTTGCAACACCATTTCCGTGATGTATAAAGGACATATCATGGAGTTTGCTTCTTCGGAAGATATTTTTGACCATCCTCACCATCCTTATACCATATCTTTGCTATCGGCGATTCCAGATCCGGACCCGGACAAAAAATGGCTTGTTAAATCTTCGAATGGTCATACCGGCGATTCTGATATTGTTCCGGAAGGATGTAAATATCAGAATCGATGTACCATCGCTGAAACAGCATGTCGGAAAGAGAAAATCGTTTTCGAAAAAGTTGGAGAAAATCATTTTGTCAGATGCTGGAAAGCTGCTAAAAAAATATAACCTTAGTTTTACACTTGAAAATGGCTAAAAAGCGTTTGAAGTCGCTGGCCGAAATGAATTTTTAACTACAAAATATTTAGTGTGTCATGGAGAAAATCATATGAAACCTGTATTGTTTGAAAAGGACGGACCCATTGGATGGTTGACATTGAATCGACCGGATGAACGGAATGCACTTTCTCTTAACGTGATGAATGATATGCTCGACGAACTAAAAAATATCGCACAGGATCAGGATATCCACGTCGTCGTTATCAAAGGCAACGGACCCGCGTTCTGCGCAGGACACAACCTGAAAGATATGGTCGGTGCGGACCTGGATATTCAGCATTTTTATACCATTTTTTCGGTATGTGCGAAGATGATGCAAACCCTTCACAAACTTCCACAACCCGTTATTGCTCAGGTTCACGGTATTGCAACGGCAGCAGGATGCCAGCTTGTTGCTGCCTGCGATCTTGCCATCGCTGAAACCGGCGCCCAATTTGCAACACCCGGTTCAAAAATAGGCCTTTTCTGCACGACCCCTGCTGTTCCGCTGGTCAGGGTTATCGGAAGAAGACGGGCCATGGAAATGCTTTTGACGGGTCGATTTATCTCCGCTCATAAAGCTGAAAAGTTCGGCCTGGTGAACCAGGTCGTCGCCCCGGACAAGCTTTTTCAAGAAACCAGAAACCTGGCCATGGAAATGGCGCAATACAGCCGGTATACCCTTGCTTTTGGCAAGCGGACATTTTACAGCCAGGTAGATCTAAATGAATCCTCTGCTTATGAATATGCAACCCATGCAATTGCCATGAACTGCCTTGATGAAGACGCTCAGGAAGGTATTAAGGCTTTTCTCGAAAAACGAGCACCTGTGTGGAAAAATCGGAAAGAATAAAAGGAACGAGGAGCCCCTCGTTCCTTTTTGAGACCTGTGCAAAACCCCTCTTTTTTCAAAGGTCTTTTTTTGTTTATTGGAAACAAATTCTATCGCTTTGAGAACTGGAATCGAGCACGAGCACCTTTTTGGCCGTATTTTTTTCGTTCCTTGACCCTGGAATCACGCCGAACAAATCCGGCTTTTTTTAACACCTTTCTTAAATCCGGGTCGGCCAGCATCAGTGCCCTTGTAATACCATGTCGAATTGCGCCGGCCTGTCCCGAAACACCGCCGCCGACAACCCTGCTTTTTACATTAAACGATTCAAGGGTATTGGTCAAAACAAGCGGATGCTTCACCATCCCTTTTAAGGACTCAATCTTAAAATATTCGTCGATGGGCTTATTGTTGACAATAATTTCACCGCTTCCCGGTGTTAACCATGTTCTGGCAACGGAAGTTTTTCGTTTTCCAGTTGAATAATAAACGCTTTCTTTTTCCATACAACTCCCCGATAATTAATAGATGATAACGTGATTTAATTAAATTTCAAGAATCTCCGGTTGTTGAGCCTCATGGGGATGATGATCTCCGGAATACACCTTCAATTTTTTAAACAGTTTTCTCCCCAACCTGTTCTTCGGCAGCATACCCTTAACGGCAAACCGAATGAGATCTTCGGGTCTTTTTTCCATGAGCTTTTTGGCGGTGATGGTTTTAAGGCCCCCGATGTAGCCGCTATGCCGGTAATAATTTTTCTGATCCCATTTCCTTCCGGTGAGAGCAACCTTATCCGCATTAATGACAATAATCCAATCACCGGTATCCGCATGGGGGGTAAAAAGCGGGTTGTGTTTTCCCCGTAGACGGGCCGCTACGGTGCTGGCGAGTCTACCCAGAATCGCATTTTCGGCATCCACCAGACACCATCGTCCCTGGTTGTCGGTATCTTTTGCACTATATGTGTACTTTTTCACCTGTCTTTCTCCTTTGAGTAAAACCCGATAGATATAATAGAAAATATAACTGTGTCAAGGGAAAAATCGTAAGTCCATCCAGGATTTGACACTAAAAATAATTTCTAATATATATTTGAAGCCTGTTGGTTTCACAAGAAATTTCTGTGTGATGAATTATTTTTAGGAAATAAGGTGCCGCCCGATGGAATATTTAGAAACCGAAGTAAAATTTTACTTGCCGAATATGGATCCTATAAGAACCCGCATGATTGAGCTTGGCGCTGTTTTTAAACATCGAACCTTTGAAACCAACATACGATTTGAAGATGCTGAAAAATCGTTGATTCAAAAAAAATCTCTGTTGAGGCTGCGTAAAGATAAAAAAATTACACTGACTTATAAATGCCCCCCCCCCTTTGAAGACAATCAGTTTAAAATATTAAAAGAATTCGAAGTTGAAGTCAGTGATTTTGACGCCATGGAACATATCCTGAAATCTTTGGGATTCCAAGGTGAACAGGTATACGAAAAATGGCGTGAAACTTATGTGTTTGGCGATACTCACCTTTGTTTGGACACCATGCCTTACGGAGATTTTCTTGAAATCGAAGGCAAAAAAGAATCGATCCAACAGTTGTCTTCAAACATCGGCCTTTTGTGGGAAAAACGGATTCTTCTGAATTATCTCACCATTTTTGATATCATAAAGCGCCAATTAAATCTTTCCTTTTATGATGTCACATTCGGTAACTTTAACAATATCCGGTTTGATATGAGTCAATATCTCAACCTGATCGAAGCAGATGCAGGTAATTAAAACTTGCCGTATCAAATGCCCCTGCTTTAGCCCTGCTCCCAAACCTCTACCACTTTATTTTACTAGAGGGGTCGGGGAGTTTTTCTCTTAAATCCTTTAATATAGCCTACGCCTCGGAGAGCGGAATGGATGATCTTATTTTAAATCGGATGCTGTCTGAGTGGCTTAGTGATCGTTAGAAAAACAGGCGAAAGCCGATATCGTATCTTTAAAATAATTTTAAAATTACACAGAGAACCTATTGATATTCCAAAGATAGTTTCCTGTTTTTTCTTTACGATCCCTTGCCGCGAGTTCATGCGGTTTAAAATAAGATTATCCATGCAGCGGTTGTTTAGAAAAAGGATACCAACCCGTTTTTTTATGGACAGAGCCAAATCATCTCTGATATAGACCACAAGGTCGGATTTTTGATATTTAAAAAATGCTATGTTTTCTGTTTTGACTCTAAATTTACGTTTTGGACTGGCTGATGACGGTGCCAACAACTGGCGATATCGGAAGAAAGGCTTTCAGCCTTTTCTTGAAAAATATCGTACGGATTTTATCGGTTTTCAGGAAGCCAATGACTTCCAGACTGATTTTCTCCACAATATATTGACGGAATACAACACCATCGGAAAGCGAAGCCCTTCACCCTCTTTCTGGCAAAACAACGTTATCTTTTATCAAAAAAACTGGCACTGTATCCACCATGAACATTTTTTTTTGAGCCCGACGCCCTCGATACCGAGCCGATATCGGAAAAGCATCTGGCCGAGACAATGTACCATCGGTATGTTCAAAAAAGACCGCCGACAAGTGATATGTATTAATACGCATTTGGACTTTGACGTTTCGGTTCAGGTGAAAAGTGCCAAACTGATTCTTGATCGGCTGTCTCATCTTCCAAGCGAGATCCCTGCTATTCTCATGGGAGATTTCAATACGGCGCCGTTCAGTCCATGTTATGATATTTTCACGGGACATGTTGATACATCATCGGTAAATGTGGACTATTTTAAAAATGCTTTTAAAAAGCCTTTTATGGGAACCCACCACGGATTTACCGGAATTACAGACAAAGATCCTATTGACTGGATTCTCTTTCGGGGGAATATCACGTTAATAAACAGCAAGGTTATCCAGGATACCTTTAACAATATTTACCTATCGGATCATTTTCCCTTATGTGCTCAATTTGCGTTGGGAGCTGAATCCTAAAAGAGAATATTATGGGCCTTCTTTCATCACGCATGTCCATCACTCGCTATCAGGTTACAGGGCAACTGAACGGATCTGTTCATGAAACCGTCTACCAGGGCCTCAAACAACATGCGATTCCAAAAATCGAGGATGACGGCTCTGAAGCCTCCGTCGGCTGGACGTCCTTCGAAACCCCGTATGCACCTGATTTTGAGGGCTATTCATTTGTTTTTGGTACCGATATGGTGTTCGCCCTGCGGATCGACAAAAAATCCATTCCGCCGAAGCTTATTCAGAAACATTATGCCCTTTACGTGGCCAAACGCCTGGCTGATACCGGCCGGCACTATTTATCCGGCAATGAAAAAAAATCCATCAAAGATCATGTGGTGAACACCCTTGTCCAGCGGATTCCAGCCACACCGAATGTTTATGATTTGGTGTGGAAGTACGATACCGCCTCTTTGTGGTTCTTCTCCAACTTAAAAGCCGCCAATGAAGCTTTAGAGACACTTTTTATCAAATCCTTTAACTTACAGTTGATCCGCCTGTTTCCCTACACCACAGCCGATCGAATGGCCGGACTTTCGGATAAAGAACGCGATGTTTTACAAAAACTGGAAAAAAGCGGATCTGAGGAATAACTGATGCTGGATATCGCCGTTGCATATAACCGTTACAAATTTTTGGGGAACGAATTTCTCACCTGGCTGTGGTTCATGATTGAAACCGATCAGAGTTCGTTTCGCCAACATGACCCGGATCTTGTATCTTTAACTGTCGGAAATCGGCTGGTCCTTGAAAACACTCACAACAACGCCAAAGAAACCGTCACCATTAAAGGCGATAATGCCAGCCTGGAAGAAGGACTGGTGGCGCTTACAAAAGGCGCTGCGGTCACTGAAATACATCTGTCCTACAAAACCGGTGCTCAAACTTGGAAATTTAGTCTCAAGGGGGAAAGCCTCAACATCTCCAACCTGAAACTGCCGGAGACCGGTCCGGTGGAAACCCCGGATGACCTTGAGGGCGTTGTTCTCGAGAAGGTATATCTGATAGAAAAGGTGATCGGGCTTGTGAACAACCTCTTTTCCCATTTCATCCATCTTCGAGTATCCGATACCTGGCAAAACCAAACAGTGTCTCGAATCCGGAAATGGGCGACATCTAATTGAAATTTTTCCATTCTGACGCCAGGCGATGTGCTTTACGCGTCGTCTCCGGCAAGCGATATCCCTTACAATATCCCAAAACAACATCAATTCTGGTTTTTAAATCGAGTCATCTTTTGATAGGGTCATCATGAGTGGACTTTTACCGGTAAGAAAAAACTTGACCCAGTCAAAACTGAATTTCATCAGCTCAACGTCTGATTCCCGAAGTTGGTTGACCCTATCCTGATGCACATTAAACCTTGATAAAAAAGTGCTTTTAAAAACAAACTGTTTAAATTCATCGACGTTAAAGCAGGCCATAAATGCCATTTTAAAAGCAGGATTGTCCATTCCTTTCGGGCCCCATGGATTTGAACGAAACAGGGTGTCGATATCGACCCATAAATCATTCATATCATTGTATAACTGAATCTGCTGATCCTCAATCCACTCATTTATCGTCCATTCACGAGATTCTTTGTGGCCCTTGCAGTAGGAATCTTTGGCAATGAAATACAAAACGGTTCGTTCAATCTCATCACCGGTTCTTGCCACAGCACGTTCTATTGGATACGCTCGGCAGGAAAATGGACGGTCTTCGTATATCATACACCCGTTTATTGACAAAAACGGACACCATTTCTCGTCATTGTCCGTCATTTTCAACATAAGACTTGGAAAATAAGGATTGTCTCTAATGGCTCGAAACGTATACTGATCCAAGAACTGATCTGATGAAATGTCGAGCCGGTTTTTCATGCGGATGATATCATATGGATAAAGATACATGTCCGCATCTTTGCAGCAACGGGTAAAACAGGTGATGCCGGGATGACAATCAAAAAAAAATGCGTCTGTCGTAAGACGCCTGCTTCTACTGCCGGTTGTTGGAAGGGGTGTTTTTTTCATCTTTAAAATTTTCGCGCTCCTATCATTCCGGTAATCTGTAACTGAAAAACAGGCACATGCCTGCCGCAATCAATGAGGCCCAAAAAACCAACGTTACCCCCTGGGCAACCGCTTCCCGAAGGGCTTTTTGAACATTTTCCGTGAGAAGGGATTGTATCTCCGGTCGAAATAGGCCTTCGATGACATAAAAAACCACCCCTGAACACAATGTCAACATAAAAAGTCCACCGCCATGAAAAATAATTGACAATAAATCCGCCCAAAGTGGGCCCCAAAACGCTTGATAAACCCCAGACAAAACTGATTAGCGACATCATTTTGCCCCGTCTTTCCGGTGGAGTAATATCCGCCAGGACAATATAGGCCAGGGCAAAATTACCGCCTGCGCCCACGCCTTGAATCGCTCGAGCGACGGTCAGCTGAGCCATACTGTGAGATATCCCTGCAAAAACTAAGCTGATCAAAAAAGATGATGACGGATATCATATTTTATAACTTATGCTTTTTTAAAAAAAGGATGGACATTACAACAAAATTTTATTAAAATTATAAATATTTGTCCTGCCAAAAAAAACATGAAAACGAATTCATACAATAAGAGCTCAGACAGACGGCCGGAATCCAGAACCATACTGGATCGCTATTACAGTGTTGAATTTCAACTACAAGATACCGGAAATGTCTATCAATTTAAATTGCGGGACATGTCATCAAAAGGACTGGGCATTCTGGTGAACAAAGATTCTGCAGTATTGAAGCATTTAAAGGTTGGAGATACTGTGGCTATGAAATATATTCCTCCGGAATCCGCAGGCTCGTCTGAATCTGTAAAAACACAAATCGCACATATTACCCAAAAAGATGAAGAGCCGTTCAAAGGGCATTTTCTCATCGGTCTTTTAATCACAGAAAGAGCGATTATTGATCCCTTATACCCAACTTCAACTTAACACAATAATATTATTTGGTTTTCTTAATAAATTCTTCCCCCGACCTGCTGTTCTGCGAAGAATTATCCCCTTTCTCATGTTTGAATAAGCATCCGATATAGCCAAAGATCTTTTTGATACCCCCAAAGCTTCGGCAGCAGCCAAATCATCAACCCGATAAAAATGTTCTTGATACGCATGAAGATGGAGATCGGCAACCATCCAGCGTCACTCCATCTTCATGAGTTGTATGTGGTTACAAAACTTTTTACGTATTACTTAACCGGCGTAAATTCTACTCTTCGGTTTTTGGTTCGGCCTGCTTTCGTATCATTACTGGCCGCCGGTTTCGTAAAACCAAACCCTTTGGTGGTAAGTCGTTTGGGGGCGATCCCTCTGGCCACCAAAAAATCCTTTATCGCTTCGGCCCGTTTTTCTGAAAGGGTCATGTTATACGCTGCGGTTCCGGTATTGTCGGTATGTCCATCGATCTCGACGGTGAGATCCGGATTTTTTTTCATTATCAAAACCGCATCATTGAGCATGGGATATGCCTCAGATTTCACTTCTGCGCTGTTAATATCAAACAGCACTACCGCATCATAGGTCCAGCATCCCCTTGCATCAACCGTTGCTCCCATAGGTGTATTCGGACACTGATCCAGGTAATCTGCAACACCGTCACGGTCAGCGTCCAGCGGGCAACCAAAAACATCCACTTTGACGCCCTTAGGCGTATTCGGGCACTTGTCCTTATTGTCCGGAACACCATCGCCATCGCTGTCTAAAACGGCAACAGGAGCAGGTTTGGCCAAAAATACGCCTTCGACAAAACCCGCGAGACTCGACGAGGTGGCAAGTCTGTCGGCAGTGGTTGAAAATCCACAACCGCTCACTCCTGCGATCTGCTCCAAAATCATTTTGCCGTCAGAATCATCTCCCACCTGTACCGTATCAATGCAAAGCCTGTTGCCGAACTCGCCTTTTAGATCCTTGGCTGCCTTCACCGGTGCCTGGTCCATGTCTGCACCATCACTAACGATAATGATTGCGATGGGACCTCGGGTCGATTTCAAGTCTTTACCGGCAGCGGCAATGGCTTTTGCCAGCGGAAGAGAACTATCCCCACTGGGCCCCTTGATATCTTTTAAGGCGGATCCAAATCCAGTCGTCGAATATGATTTAACACCATATACTAACATCGTCGATCTATCCGGTAAATAGGCGCTGTGGCCGAATGTTCGAAGCGCCCCATTGTACTTGAGTTCCGGAAGGGTCTGGTTCATCGCCATTAAGAACTTTTTGGCGATTTCAGCTTTAGACGTTCCGTTGTATTTATCAGCCATAGAAGAAGATGTGTCCAGAATCACTACAAAATTGTCTACTTTC
>Ga0315542_1002550_pt1 | contig 11041 bp, 8 predicted proteins | sample SalMarSW160120MG_FD_202541 | JGI IMG/M metagenome (GOLD analysis project Ga0315542, IMG submission 202541) | Salt marsh sediment microbial communities from the Plum Island Ecosystem LTER, Massachusetts, United States - Salt Marsh Sediment SW1601-20 ... | reverse complement strand
CGACGAACCGACGCCCTCACACCCAGGAGCGCCCAGGCCTGCTCGATTGTGGACACCACCGCACGGACGGGGAGCCGGTTGCGGCCGATCTGTCGGCCGCCGATCGATCGCCACTGCAGGGTGTATCGGCCGTCGTCGCGACGGCCGGCGTCGAGCGCAGCCACCCACTCGCGGGCTGCAGCGAGGTCGTCGCCGACCTGTGACGGTTTGGGGCCACGAAGCGGCACTTCGATCGGATCGAAGGAACCGCCGTTGGCGTAGGCACGCAACAGCGATCCGTCGTCCCACCGCCGTCTGACCCGGGCGACAATGTCATCTGACGTGGTCCACCCGGCACTCATGACCGCCGTCCGTCGCGTCGTGTGCGGTACTCCTCGATCGTCATCGTCTGGACGCGAGAGAACGTTCCGGTCGGATTGTCGACGAATCCGATCGCCTTCACGTAGGGCTCGATGACGTGAACCTTCTGCAATGGCGTGACGATGAGAAGTTGTAGCCCCAGCGTCGCGAAGAGTTCCAGCGCGTAACGCGTCGAGACATCCGAGCCGCGCCCGAATGCCTCGTCGATGACTGCGAACCGGAAGTCCCGTGACTGCTCAGCACCCCACTCGAGCCCGAACTGGTAAGCAAGGGAAGCCGCGAGGATCGTGTAGGCGAGCTTCTCTTTCTGACCGCCGGATTTGCCGTCGGAATCGCTGTAATGCTCCCATTCATCGCCGGTCTCGACGTCGCGCTCCGACGCGGAGAAGACGAACCAGTTGCGCACATCGGTGACGCGTCGAGTCCAAGTCTTGTCGGATTCGGCGTAGCCGTCCCGACCGCGGAAGCGCTCGATGATCCGCTTGACGTCGAGGAAGCGCTGCTCGGAGTACTGGTCGCCATCGAGCGCAAGGCTGTCGTTGGTCAGGTTGCGCAAGTCCGAACGGAACTGCGCGACATCCTGATTGGTGGTGAACTCCTTCTCCAGTCGGATGTAGCGACCCGGGTTGTAGGGCACCGCACCGAGCGCCTCGTTGATGCGATCGACGCGTTCGTCGATGGCCGACGCCTGCCGGTTGAGCCAGTTGTTGAACCCCGCCAGCTCCTGGATGGCGTTCTTGTTGAGCTGCTCCTTGAACTCGGCCTCGAAACGCGGGAGGTCATCGGTCGCGACGCGATCACGGAACGCCAGGAAATCGTGGCGGGCCTCGACGTTGGCGTCCATGTCCGCGCGGAGCTCGGGCCATCGGCGCAAAACCTCGGTCATGCTCTGGCTCAGGTTCAGCGCATAGCCGCTGAGTTGACCGCCGAGTCGATCGATGCGCCGATGGAGATCGTCCGAGAGCGCCATCTCGGCCTCGGCGCAGGCCGCCGCTCGCGTCGGACGGTTCTTCCCAAGGCGCGCGTCGAGGGCCGCATACGACGAGCGGGCGGCTGCCAGCTGTTCGTCCGGCTGCGCCGCGACGAACTCGTCGTCGCGCTTCTTGTTCTCCTTTGCGTCTTTCGCCGCCTTGGCCGTGGTCGCGAGCCTGCCCGTCAGCTTCTCGATTAACTCCCCGACGACTTTGGCTTGCTCGTCGTTGTCGGCGAGCGCTCGCGCGATCTCCTCCAGGCGCGACGAGCCGGCCAGCAAGCGGTCGCGTTCGGCGTCGTGATCGTTCGCACGCGATTCGGCCTCGTCGACATCGAGGTCGTCCCAGGAGTGGTATTCCTCAATGCGGGCGAGGGCTTGCAGTTTTGCTTGCACCGCATCCCGCTGTGCGTCGAGCCTCGCCAACTCGGTGGCAGCCGTCGCGAGCTTTTCCTCCAGCTCGGCGAGCTCGTCGCGAAGCGCGGCGATCTTTCGCTCGTTGGCCCAGCCAAGAACCCAGCGACGGGGGTCGTCGACGCGGTGCCGGTCGTCCTTCTCGTGGCGCTCGCCCGAGTGCACCTGGCCCTCGCGGGTCACAGCACGCCGCTGGCTGCGGAACTCCTCAAGGCTCGACGCGCATCGGTAGTCGGCCCTCTTTGCGAGCTCGTCGGCGAGGTACTGATGGAAAGGCCCGTCCCTGACCTCGATGCAGTCGGCGAGCCAAAGCCCCTCACGCCTCGGCGATTGCAGCGGAACCCGTTGTCTGGCAACTCTTTCGTAGACGAGCTTCGCGCCGAACCTCTTGCCGCCTCGGTCATGGAACGTGAGCCTTCGGCCGTTCACCCACCCGGCGACGGCGTCGTAGTGCTGCTGCGGCACCAGCAGCGAGAGGGCGAACCCTCGCAGCACCCGTTCCGCGGCGCCCCGCCACTCGGCGTGTTCATCGGTCACGTCAAGCAGTTCGCCCGCATACGGAAGGTCGTCCGGCGTCAGCCCGAGGGCCGCACACAAATCCCCGCGCACCTCGACCTGCTCGACTGGCAGGTTGCTGGTGCGTTGCTCCAGGCTTGTCAGTTCCTCTGAGATTAGGTCACGCTGCCGTTGGAACTCCCTCTCACTCCCGATCGCGTCGGCCGTGGCCGCATCGAGGGCTCGCTTCTCCGCGATAAGCCGCGACCGCTCAGCGGAGGCCAGGGCGGACAGGGCCGCGAATTCCTCGCTGCCGCCGACCTTTTCCAGTCCGGCATCGGCGACGGCGACATCGAACCGCGTCCGGGCATGGCGACGGCTCTGGGCCTGGGCACGAGCCTCGCCCGCGAGTCGCTCCAGCTCGCCGACGCGGTCCCCACCCGCCTTGGCGCGCTCCTCGATGAGCGAGTCGCGTTCGTCCTTTAGCTTCTGCTCCTTGACCTTTGCGGCGTCCTGCTCCTTCCACAAGCCCAGACCCTCGGCCTCCAGCTTGGCGATCTCGTCGGCAAGCAGACTGGAGCGAAATTCGGCGATGAAGAGCCGGACGGCGGAACGCTCGCGCTCCAACGACTCACGCTCTGCGAGCGCGGCGTCGTACTTTGCCGCGGTTTGCACGATGGGCTCGAGCGCTTCGAGCTGCTCTCGCGCTCGCTTGACAGCGTCGTGGGCCTTGGTCAGGTCGTCGAAATGGGCGATGATGTCGCGAACCCGATCGGTCGAGTCGCTCGGTTCGAGCATGTGGTCGCGCACGAAGTCATTGAGGTTGCCGACCGACTTCATCGAGACGGTCTGGTGGAACAGCTCGAGCGCCTGCTCCGATCGAATTCCGAGCAGGCGACGCAACGATGTTGCGTACTTGGGGAACTCGTCGAAGATCTCCGCTCCTGCGGCGCGCAGCCTCTTGCGGAGATCACGCAGGTCCGAGCCGAAGTCGGCGAAGTCCGTCGCGATCGAGAGTTCTTTCGTTGCGGTGACGAAGAAGCGGTAGGGCTGTCCGGTGCTCTCGCGCTGCTGGAAGACCTGGGCCAGGGTGATCGTCTCGTTGTAGCCGTGGTTGGCGAAGACCCCAAGGACGACGGAATACTTCCGTTTGTTCTCGCGCAGCCCCTTGGCGCGGGACCGTCCCGTGGCCTCGTTTCGCTCGGACTTGTAGTGGCCTTCGACGTACGAGCGCAGGGTCCGTTCCCTGGCCTCGGCGCCGGCGGCCTTGTTGTAGGCGGCCCTGTGAGACGGCATCAGCAATGTGGTGAGCGCGTCGACGATCGTCGACTTGCCGGAGCCGATGTCACCGGTGAGCAAAGCGGTATCGGTGCCGGGAGTGAATCGCCAGACCTGGGAGTCGAACGTGCCCCAGTTCAAGACCTCCGCGTACTGGAGCCGGTAGCCAGCCCTTCGGGTATCACCGAGTCCGACCATCGAGAAGAGTCCGTCACTCATCACCGGCCGCCGCTCCGGCGTACTCCCGCAGCTTCACCGCAAAGTCCGACAGGGTCTGGGCGTCGACGTAGGCCTTGAGGATCCGCCGCACCTCCCAATGGTCGCTCTGACCGCGCAGCTGCCGCAGAAACCCGAGTTCGCGCGCCTTATTGATCGTCGCCTCCACCTGGTCCACGACGCGCGCGTCGTTGGTGGACTCGGCCTGGAAGAGCCTCAGCATCTCGACGATCTGATCGGTGGTGAGGACCAGCCGGCCGTCACCACCGGCCGTCTCGAACTCGACGAGCCGCTTGCGCAGCAACACCAGTAGCAGGCTGACGTTGTACGTCAGTGCGCGCCTGCGCACCAGGCGCGGGAGCGCCTCATCGCCATCTTCCTCAGGCCGGGACCGAAGATAGGCATAGCCTTCAGGGTCATCGACGATCACCTCGACGCCGATGGTGGCGAAATGGTCCCGGACACCGGCGCCCAGTCGTTCCAGTGTTATCCACGTGTCCTCATCCGACTCGCGGTATACGACACCTTGCATCAGACGGATGATCGCGCTGGCGACAGCGTGCTCGTTGCTCATCGCCGCCTCACCGTCACTTTCGGCAGCCTCGCCCGCTTGGTGATATCCGTGTCGGTGGGGTCGGCGTATTCCAAGAGCGACTCATCGGTGTCGTCCATGTCGACCGTCACGTCGTCGTCGTTGAGCGCGAGGTAGCCGACGATCTCTGCCGCACCCTGCTCGATGGGGTGCATCGCGATGACATCGGACAACAGAGCTGAGGAACTCTCGGGCAAAACGGCGCGAATAATCTCAGCGAGGCGTGCCTGGTCGACAAATGTCTGAGCGAAGAGGGCGTCAGCGTCGACGTCTTCGGTCGCCGCTGGGATCTGGCTCTCAACCGCTACCGCTACCGGCGGTTGGTAGAGCGGGCGCTCGAACGGGAGCGCGATCTCGATGCCCGGCTGGTCGACCTCGAGTCCGAAGGCCGGCGGGTTGTCGCGGAGCTCAAGAGCGACGCTCTCCACCGCCCGGACCAGGTCGAGGACGCGCCGGTTCTCCAGCCAGACCTGGTCGTCGAGGAATCGGCGCAGTTGTTCCGATATCTGCCGGACGGTGCGCTGCGCTCGATCGGCGGCTTCAGACCAGTCGTGGTGAATGCCACGGATCCGATGATCGGCTTCGATTGTGTCGAGGGTTGACACCTTCGCGAGCAGCTCGGCGAGCTCGGCCTGGCGCGACTCGGAGAGCAGGAAGTCGTAGAACGACTGGAAGCTCCGACCCTGGTCCGACCCGGCGATCTCGGAGCGGCTTCCGACCAACTCGGCAAGCAGTTCGCCTTTGGATCCGTTCCAGGCCGCGATCTTCTCGCGGGCGGCACGGTCGAGAACCCGGAAGTTCTCTTCGACCTCGCGAAAGTCCGAAAGCAGTTCCCGCGCGGTCGTGGACAGTTGTTGGTAGCGGTCCCGCACCCCGGTCGCGTCCAGCACTTTAAAAACGCCGGCCTCGATGGCCGCGATCTCGGCGTCGAGTTCGTCGCGGCGACGGCGCAGTTGGGCCAGCCGGACGTCGGGTTCGACTTCGGTTCCGTGCACGATCTGTCGAAGCAGCTCGACCACGGTGTGCAGCCGGGACTCGGTCCCCACGAAGGACCTGCCCTTGAGGCTCATGACCCATGCGTAGGCCTTCTCGAACGCCGGTGTGACCTCGTAGTGCACTTCGTCGTCGCCGGGCGGATAGAAACGCCGCAGGTACGCGGCGTCGGTGGCCGCCCAGTCCTCCAAATAGGATCGGGCTTCCTTCGGAAACCGCTCCTCCCCGCGTTCGGTGGGGATCTCGGTGTTCAGAGCGTGCAGGTGGTCGTCCAACGCGGCCGCGACCTCGCTTCCCGGACACGCGCCTCGGTTGCCCTCGACGAAAAACAGCCCGAGGAAGGAGAGGATCAGCGTGGAGTTGCCGGCGCGCAGCAGCCGCCAGGCGGGATGCCGGTCCCGCAGTGCGTCGATCGCCGCGTATTCCACCAGGCAAGCGTAGAGAATCCGACCGACAGATTCGGGCCGCGCTCGCCGGGGAAAGACCATCTGTCCGCCATCTGCCGACCCATCGCGGTGGCACTGGCGTCACGTGGGGTCGCACGGCAGCACAATGTTGGAAAAGATCAACATTAGTTCTTTCTAGCTATAATGTGACGATTTCTTGACATCAACAACTGCGCTGCCTAATGTGAGGAAATGACAACAACGGGCGGTCGCGAGATGACGGCGCGCTCAGCGTCCGCGCTGGGGCGTGCGCTGCGCGCTGCGCGCCAGGCTCAGGGACTGACCCAGAGCGAACTTGCCGAGCGATCCCGAACCAACCGATTTTCCATCGCTCAACTCGAAACCGGCGAAGCCACCAAGGCCATCGAGAAGCTGTTCGACACGCTCGCCGCGCTTGACCTCGAACTGGTGGTCCGCCCTCGCCAGGGCTGGAAAGTCCGATGAGCCTGGATATCTGGCTGCACGGAGTGCTCACAGCGCGAGTCACCGCGAAATCGGGGAGACGCAAGGTCGTGAACGAGTACACCGACGAGGGGCGCCTCGGCTACGGCGGTGGCGCGCCAATCCTGTCCTGCTCCCTGCCCTCGATCCCGGGACCCAACGCACCCTCAGTTTCGCGGTCCTTCCTGGAAGGACTGCTTCCGGAAGGTCGCGCGTTGGAGACCGCCGCCGCACGGCTGCGAGGCGTAGAACTCGATCTGGCGGGCGCTCCCGCAACCCCCTCCGATGTCATGGCACTCCTTGCCGAATACGGGCGGGAATGCGCTGGGGCGGTTGTCCTAACGCCTTCCGGAGAAGGGTCGCCGACCGCGGGTCATCCGTCTTCTCCGCTGAGCGAGCAGGAACTTGCCGACCTCATCCGGAATCTGCCGACGAGACCTCTGGGAGCGGACCCCGCCAGGCGAATCCGGATGTCACTGGGGGGCGCTCAGGACAAACTGCTGCTGACCCGCGTGAACGGACGGTGGTGCGCGCCGGTCGACGGATACCCCTCGACGCACATCATCAAGCCCACAACCGTGTGGCCCCACAGCGCCGAAAACGAGGCACTGGTGCTCGCCCTGTCCCGGGAATGCGGACTGTCCAACAACGAGGCGTGGACCGAGCGGATCGGCGACACGACCGCGCTCGTCGTCGAGCGCTACGACCGCACCGTCAAGAGCGACGGAACGATACACCGCCTGCACCAGGAGGACATGTGCCAGGCCGTCGGGCTCCGCCCGAAAGACAAGTACCTGATCGGTCGGCCCTCCGAACGCATGGCTCGTGTGCTTCGCGAATTCGCCGACTCCCCACAGCAGGAAATCGTGAACATCTACAAGCAGGTCGCATTCCGCGCGGTCGTCGGCGACGAGGACGGCCACGGCAAGAACTACTCACTGCTGCTGCACGACGGAGTGGTCAAGGCTGCGCCCCTATATGACTCGTTCTGCACGCTCGAATACCCCGAGCTATCAGGGACCATGGGCGCGAAGATCGGCGCCCACCAGACGCTTGCCAAGGTGGATCGGGCGGCGCTTCTCGATGAGGCGAAGGCCATGGGCCTACTCCCTCGCGAAGCCGAGCAGGCGGTCGACGAACTCTCAGCGCACGTCCGCTCAGGCATCGAGAGCCTGCCCGCCGAGATCACCGAAGGCTGGCCGTCCGAACACTTGATTGAGACGGTGCTGGCGCGATTGCACAGACTCGAAACCGGACGGCCGCTCGGCGGCGTCAAAAAATCATCACGGCCCAGCCGAACGCTGGATACGATCACCGCCAACAAGCATGGGGCCGCCCCCGCCCGCGGCGGGACGACATCGACGCCGTGAGTCGACCGGAATGGCCAGGCGAAATCAGTCGCCCCGCCATCGGCCGGAGCGTCTCGTAATGGCTTCGCCGACCTTGGTGTCGTCGACCGCGATGTAGCGCTGTGCGGTGGCTGACGACGAGCGCACCAGAAGGATCTGGACGAGCCGCACATCATGCGTCTGGTCATGAATCTCCGTGGCACACAGGTGGCGTAGCCGATGCATCGTCGTACCATCGGCCAAGGCCCCGGGGCCGCTGCGCGCAAGACGTCGGCAAGCTCATCGGGCGCGGCACCACGATCGGCGGATCGCTGACCTGTCGACCGGCCGCTTCGCTGCCGACGAGGAGAGCGCGTTGACCTCACGGAAGGGAAGGTGCACCAAAAACCGTGATCTGTTGTGGCCAGATTGTCGGGCGGGGCTCCGCCGTTGTCCACGGGCACCGCTCTGCCGGCCCATGAGTCGCCAGAGCCTGGAGCAGCTTGTCACGCGAGCGGCTGAGGCGGCGCTGGCCGAACAGCGGTTTGTTAGCGCAATCGACGTGCTGCTCGGCCTGGGCTGGCTCGCGCCGTCGCACGTCGACGAGTGGCGGCAGGGACGGGACGAGTCGCTCGAGTGCGTCGTCCAAGCCAACCTGAGCAAGGTCACCGCAGCGATGGCGGCGTTCCGACGCTGGGCGCGAGACCGGGGGCTCAGCCCGTCGGAGACCGACTACGTTGCCCGCACCCGCGACCGTCGCCAGCTGCGTTTCAGCGTCAGCGGGGACGTCGCCGTCGAGCGCGCGTATCGGACGCACTGGGTGTCACCGGACCTGTCTCAGCGCACCGTCGAGCGCCAGAGCCGACCGCCGGATCTCGTCGTGATCTCGCCACTCAAAGAGTGGACCTGCACGTCGTGTGGTGACACCGGCGGCCTGCTGTTCATGGAGGACGCCGGCCCACTGTGCCTGGACTGCGCCGATCTCGGGCATCTTGTCTTCCTGCCCTCTGGTGACGCGGCGCTAACCCGGCGCGCGAAAAAGGCCAGCCGACTGTCCGCGGTGGTTGTGCGATGGAGCCGGTCGCGAAGACGCTATGAGCGCCAGGGCATCCTGGCCGAGACCGAGGCGATCGAGCGTGCTGAAATCGACTGCCTGTCCGACGCCGACGTCCGGGCGCGCCGTCGCGAGCGAGACCAAGCGAGACGAGCCGACGAGGACATGCGTTTGGCCGCCGCGCTTGCCGCCGCGATCCGTGCGCTGTTCCCGGGTTGCCCCGTCGGCCGGTCCGAGGAGATCGCGCGTTATGCGGCGATGCGCGGCAGCGGCCGGATCGGACGCAGCGCGGCCGCCCGGGGCCTTGATCCCGACGCCGTATCGCTCGCCGTCGCGGCGTCGGTCCGGCACGTCGACACCGACTACGACCGGCTGTTGATGTCAGGTGTAGACCGGGAAACCGCCCGACGGCGGGTACGCGAACGCGTCGAGGACGTGCTCAGCGGCTGGCGCGCGACCACTGGATAGCCTTTGTGCCATCGTGGTCCCCTGGATGAGAGGCTGACCGAATGGGTGGATCGAGTTACGCGACGCTGGATGCCTTGATCGCGCAGGCGACCGTCGACTGCTACAACGACAGCGAGTGCGTGACGGGTTTCTACACCACGCTCGACGAGCATCTCGCCGTGCCGTTTCAGACCGTGGTCCTCGGCGTGGACGTGACTGTGGCGGGCGTCGACCTGACCGACGACGAGCAGATCGTGGCCGTCTGCACGCACGGCCCATCGACACAGCGCATCCCAATCCTGGACCTTCCCTTGCCTACGCCGCCCCCCGACGGCGCGGAATGGATTGAGGCGTACCGCCGATGGGTGAAAAGAGCGTGAACACCGTGGGCCCCCCGCACGATGTCGACGAGCACCGGGTGCGGCTGACTTCGGCCGAAGCCCTTACCAACCTGCGCACTGTGCTCGAGCTGTGCGCGGCCGGCGACATCAAGTGCAGCGGCAAGACCGGCCGGCCCTCGGCAGCGACCATCCGCACCGTCAGTGCGCACCTTGCGGACGGCGACTTTTACGCGGGCGAACCCATCGCCAGCTTCGCCTGGCCGTTGCTGGTCCAGGCCGGTGGACTAGCCAGACTCGAAGGCACCCGGCTCCAACCGACCCCGAAAGGCCTTGCGGCGCTGGGAAAACCACCGGCCGAAGTCATCCGCCACCTATGGCAGCGTTGGCTCACCCACGCGGTGATCGACGAGTTCAGCCGGATCGAAAACATCAAGGGTCAGCGCTCCCGCAACGTGCTCAGTGCGGCGAAGACCCGCCGACAGTTGGTCGAGGAGGCACTGACCGGATGCCCGCCGGGCGAGTGGATCGGCGTGGACGATCTGTTCAGCACCATGCGCCGCGGCAACATGAGCCCCACCATTGCCCGCAACGAGATGGCGCTATGGAAGCTCTATCTCGTCGATCCGCAGTACGGCAGCCTCGGCTACGCCGGCTACCACAACTGGGAATTCCTGGAAGGTCGCTACACCATGGCCGTCCTGTTCGAGTACGCCGGCACCCTGGGTCTGGTCGACCTCGATTACATCCATCCTGCCGACGCACGCGAGGACTTCCGTGACAACTGGGGCAGCGACGACTTGGACGCCCTCAGTCGCTATGACGGCCTGCGGTCAATCAGGCTTAACGAGCTCGGCACCTACGCGCTCGGCTTGACCGACACTTACCGGCCGGTCGACTCCGACGCTACCGACGCTCCACCGCTGAAGGTGCTGCCCAACCTCGACATTGTCGCCACCGGGGACATCCCAGCCGCAGACCGGCTCTTCCTCACCGCTTACGCGAAACAGACCGCCGACCGCGTCTGGACGGTCTCGACCACCAGCCTGCTCTCGGCGATCGATTCCGGCCGCCAACTTTCCGAATTCACCACGTTCCTGACCGAGCGCACACAGCACGAACTGTTCAGCGCGCTGAACACCCTGATGGCGGACGTCCACCGCCGAGCCGGGCAGCTCGCCGACCTTGGCCACGCCCGCTTGATCGAATGCGCCGATCCTGCCACCGCCGCGCTCATCGCCTGCGACCGTAGCCTGCGCCCGTTGTGCCACCCGATCGGCAACAAACATCTCGCCGTCCCGCTCGATCAAGAGCTGAAGTTCCGCAACGCCCTGCTCAAACTCGGCTATGTGATGCCGGGACAACCCATGACCTAACACCTGCGCCTCGACGGCCAGCTCACCTGACACACGGACAGGTCTACGATGCGCCCCAGCCCCTTCACTCAAAATCCAATGTGGTTGCGAGGTTCAAGTGGGGACCTTCGTGCCCTCCGGCCCGGTCTCCGGCCCGGTCTCGTACTCGGCGCTATGTCCTCAAAAGTGTTCCCAACGGGCATGAAAATGGCTCCCGGAGGAGTCTCCGGGAGCCATTTCACCTGGTAGCGGGGACAGGATTCGAACCTGCGACCTCTGGGTTATGAGCCCAGCGAGCTACCGAGCTGCTCCAC
>Ga0315542_1002548_pt1 | contig 11045 bp, 9 predicted proteins | sample SalMarSW160120MG_FD_202541 | JGI IMG/M metagenome (GOLD analysis project Ga0315542, IMG submission 202541) | Salt marsh sediment microbial communities from the Plum Island Ecosystem LTER, Massachusetts, United States - Salt Marsh Sediment SW1601-20 ... | reverse complement strand
TACTGCAGAATGAGCACTTTGTTGACGAGCGAGCCACGCATGTCTCGGGCGCCACCGGTGTGGGGCTCTGGCCAATGTTTGGGAGGGACTCGGCGCACACCCGCCGCAGCGCGTTCGCCATGCCAGAGAAGCCGGGTAAGCGCTGGGTCTACATCGCCGACAGCAAGATGCGCTCATCGCCGGCGATCGGCAGCGACGGCACCATTTACGTGGGGACGGAAGAAGGGAAGCTGCTGGCCATCAAGCCTTACGGCGCCAAGAAATGGGAGTTCAAGACCGGCGGCTCAATCTCCACTTCGCCGGCAATCGGCCTGGATGGCACGGTCCACATCGGCAGCAGCGACCACGCGATGTACGGCGTCAAATCGGATGGCAGTGAAGCCTGGCACTTCTACACCAAAGACGCGGTGCAGTCATCTCCGGTCGTGGGGATGGGCGGAATCATCTATTTCGGCAGCGACGATGGCAGAATCTACGCCCTCAATCCGGACGGCAGCAAGCGCTGGGAGTTCATGACGAAATGGCGCGTGCGCTCCGCTCCGGCGGTTGATGCCGGAGGCAATGTCTATTTTGGCGGAATGGACCACTTTCTGTACGCGCTGAATCCCGATGGCAGCAAGGCGTGGGCGCTGAACACCGGCGAGGGCATTTACGGATCACCCACCATCGGCGCGGACGGCGCAGTGTATGTCGGTAACCAGGGCGGGAGGGTCTTTGCCGTCAACTCCCGCGGAAGGTTGGCGCTGCCGCTGAAGCGCGTGCGCTGGAAGTTCCAGGCGGGCGGGCCGGTCCGCAGCACTCCGGCGCTCGCGGAGGACGGCACCGTGTTCGTGGGAAGCGTGGATGGCACAATACACGCGATGAACGCGCGCGGGCACAGAAAATGGGAGTTCAAAGCGGGCGGCTATATCACGACATCACCGGTGGTTGGGCCCAACGGCGCAGTCCTTTTTGCCTGCGGCGATGGGAAGCTGTATCTACTAGATCCTAAAGGCCATCTGAAGTGGGAGTTCGCAATTGGAGGCCCCATTGAATCCTCTCCGGCGGTCGGCGCAGCGGGAACCATCTTCGTAGGCTGCAACGACAACAAGCTCTACTCCATCGGCGACGGCGCGTAGCGTTGCCTTCCGGCGGCAAATGGCCTACAATTGTAGGCGAGATGCCAACAAACAAGCTGCTTCAAGCGTTGTTCCCACGTGCGCGGCGCGCCATTCTGCGCGAGTTGTTCTCCAGCCCTGGTGAAAGGTTGCATTTGCGCGAGCTGGAGCGGCGCACCGGAGTCAACGCGAAAGGGCTGATGCGCGAGCTGCACGCGCTGTCTGAGGCGGGGCTGCTGATTGCTGAAAGGTCGGGCAACCGGGTGTATTATCGAGCGAATCCCGCCTGCCCGTTGTTCGCGGAACTGGCGGCGGTGATGGCGAAGGCGGGATCGGTGGCGGAGAGATTGCGCGCGGCGCTGGCACCGCTGGCGGAGCGCATTGAACTGGCCTATATCTACGGCAGCTTCGCGCGGGGTGACACCGAGCCCGATAGCGACATTGACCTGATGATCGTCAGCGATATCAAGCTCACCGATATGGCCACTCCGCTGGCCGAGGCCGAGCGGGAGCTGGGACGCGAGGTTAACCCCACGCTGTATCCGCCTGAGGAGTACCGCCGGCGGGTACGCGACGAAGACGGATTCTTGGCACAGGTGCACTGCGGCCCGCGCGTGGTGTTGATAGGAGACGGCGATGAAACTGCATGAGCTGGAGGAGCGCCGCTACCTTGAGCGGCTGAAGCCCAGCCGCGACGACCTGGCGAACCTCGTACGCGCGATCAGGCGCCGGCTACTTGACGCGGAGAATACCACCGTGACGAAGGAAAACCGGTTGCAGCAGGCTTACCAAGCGGTGCTGCAGGTGGCGATTGCCGCGCTGCATGTGCGGGGTTACCGCCTGCGCAGCAAACCGGCGCACCATGTTGTCGGGCTGGAGACTCTGGCAGAGACGATGGGCGTGCCGCAGCAGCTGGTGGACTACTTCCAGACCCTGCGCAAGCGCCGCCACCACGCCATATATGACGCGATGATTTCCATTTCCGAGATTGACCTGGAGACAGCCATCGGCGAAGCCAAGAGGCTGGCTGAGCGGTTCCGCCACTGGCTGGCGGAGGAGCATCCAGGCTTGGTGGACGACTCGGTCTGGGACGAGCCGGTCAAGCTGGACTGAGCGGTGAAAAAGAGCGAAGCTCCTCCGCTACCGCGCGGTCAGCTGTCTCCCTCCAGCGCCGGACGCGCAAAGCGGCGGCGGATGCGCTAAACTCTTAGCCATGCACAGAAGACGCCCCCAACGCAGGGAAGGCTCCATTGTGGAGTTCATCGTTGTGCTCGTGGCCTACATCGGCATCTACGCCGGTATAGGCTACCTTTTCATCTCCCAGGAGGAAAAGGCGCGCGAGGTCGCGGCCACCGAGGTTCCCCGGCTCCTGGCCTACAACACCGGCTTCAACCTCGTAGTGTTCTGCGGCGCAGCGCTACTGCTGATGCTAGTATTCCACGGATTGAGGCTCGCGCCGCTCACGCTAAACGAGAAAGCAGTGCTGGAGTCGGTGATGGCCATCGCCATCGTCGTGCTACTGATGGTCGTGGCCAGCACTACCGTCGCAAACCTGCTGGGGCAGGCGGGAATCACCCAGGTGGAAGATCCAGCGATAGCGGCACTGCGCGAGTACTTCGCTTCACCGTGGCTTGCACTCCTCATTGGCGCGCCGGTGATGTTCTTGATGGCGGGCTTACCCGAAGAGGTGATGCGCAGCTATGCGCTTTCCTCCGCGCTGAGGATGAACAGCGGCGGGCTGGCGACTCTGGGCGCCTTTGTTACCGCGGCGGCTTTCGCCTTCGGCCATTTCTACCAGGGGCTTACCGGCATGTCGGTGATGTTTGTTATCGGACTGCTGCTCGGCTTCTTCTACCTAATGCGCAAGAGCTTCTGGAACCTAGTATTCGCCCATACGGCCTACAACGTGGTGGTGCTGCTGCTCCCGACCCTGATCCACAAGCCGTGACGCGGCGGCGAAGCCGGAGCACGCCTGTGGCTACTGCGAGTGAGTTTTGACCCAACCGGCAATGAGCGCCATCGCTTCCTCGGCGAAGGTCTCCTCGATCTGCGAGTATTCACTGACGGCGCCGGTGGTTGCGTGCTGGAAAAGGTGGTTCAGCCCGTCCAGTTCCTTGACCGTGTAGTTTTGATTCCCGCCAGCCTTCAGCGCCTGCTCTATCGCCGGCAGGTTCACGCCGGGATTCACCTGCAGGTCCAGCGATCCGTTTAGTGCCAGCACCGGCACCTGCACCTTGCTCAGCGTGGGAGCGGGGTCGTAGGTGAGGAAGAAGCGGAACCACGGCGAGTTCACGAAGCCCAGCTGCACCTCTATCTGCGCGTCAAGCTCCTCCTTGGTCATCTTCTGCGCGTCGGGCTGAGTGCTGGCGATCTCATGCATCAACTTGCGCAGTATCGACTCGGCCGCCGCCGGGTCCTTCTCAGTTTTCACCACGGTGAATATCTGCTTCTGACTATCGAGCTGAGCTTTCATTGCCTCTTCGCCAGCGCCCATTGCGCGCAGAATGTCCTGCCCCTGCTGATACAGAATCTCCTCGCCATTCACGCCGGGACCCGCCAGTAACACAATGAACGCGACATGGTCGGACTGGAGCGCGGCCATCGGCGCGATGATGCCGCCTTCACTGTGGCCTATGAGCCCGATGTGCTTGCCGTCAATCTCTGGGCGGGTTTGCAGGAACTCCACGCCCGCTAGCGCATCGGTGGCGAAGTCCTCGCTGGTAGCGGTTGCGTAGTCGCCGGTTGAACCACCCACGCCGCGATCGTCCGAACGCAGCACCGCGATGCCCTGGCGGGTCAAGTAGTCCGCGAGCACCAGGAATGGCCTATGCCCGAAGACGGTCTCGTTGCGGTCTTCCGCGCCCGAACCGGTGATAAGCACCACTGCCGGGAAGGGGCCGGTGCCTTCCGGGATAGTCAGCGTGCCTGCAAGCTCCACGCCCGCCGACATCTTGTTAACGTATTTCACCTCTTCGGCCTTGTAGGGGTAGGGCTCTCTCGGTTCCTGCGGGCGGTTATCTTTGATTGCCCCCGACTGGCGCTTCAGGTTCAGCTCGAAGGTCATCCCGCTCTGCTTCCACTGACCCTTGAACTCATCAGACGCGGTGTCCAGCGTTCCTTCATATTCGCCGTTAATGCTGTTGATACCGAGCTTCAGGATGCCATCCTCATAGGTGGCGGTATCAACTGGAATTCCATTGGCGCCCTGGTCCGGGCTATCAAGCGTAGCCTGAAGGCTGCCATCGTCCGCGACGCTAAGGTTGAAGACAATCCGCAGCTGTGTACCCATAACTGCAAGCGGGCCCATCCATGTGCCCACGATGGATGCGTAGGAACCGTTATCCGCCGTCGCCGGAGCTGCCGCAGGCAACACCATCGCTGCAACAAGCAAGAGAAGGATGCAAGAGCGTAAGTGCCTCATTCCGATTACCTCATTTGAGTAGGTTAGCTGTTAGATGAAAACCTCGGCGATTCCGTTCCGTCGGTTCAGATGGAGGGGATTCGCCTCGTGCAGCTATTGTAGCTGAGAATGGCCGAAGCAAGAGGAAGTAAGCACTTGCGGCTTTCGCCTTCGGCCATTTCTACCAGGGGCTCACCGGCATGTCGTCGATGTTTGTTATCGGGCTGCTGCTACCCAACCTGTCTCAGAAGCCGTGATATAATCCCCGGTGCCGGGTGGAGGCCATGTCTCATACGCTCAGATCCCTCTCGCTGACGCTGCTCGCGACCATCGCCGCCGGGCTGATGTTCCCGGTGAGCGCGCTCGCGGTGCAGCGGCATCCGCGCATTGATGATGCGGATATCGGCGGGAAGGGGCGGGTGATACTGGAATATGGCCAGGACGGCTACGACGAGACGACGACCCTTGCGGGCGGCCGGGATGTCTCCACCTTCTTCAACTTTGGCTACAACCTCAACGAGCGCTTGCAGCTCCGGGGGATGCTCTTCAAGAACGAGCTTTCCGGCGTGGATGTGCTGTTCAACCCGTTGCTCTCGTACCTGGACAGCGCGGACGGATGGGGCGCCGAGTTCAGGATGATGCTGGAGCATACTGAACCGGCGCTGCCCGCCACGCCCGACTCCCAGTTCGTTCCCGGCGGCTCCTTCAGCGTGGCCCTGGGCTTTGCATCCTATGGATTGGAAGCTGCGACGGTGGACGACGAGATGCACCGCTTCTACGGGCGCCTGCTCTACAGCACCGACTTCAGCGAAGACCTGCACGCCCATACGATGTTCTCCACCGAGCACTTCACTTCCGATACCAAGCGCGGGAACATGACCTCGCTCGGGATCGGCGCGGACTACGACCTGTACAAGTGGGACAGCGGGCGCAGCGCGCTGATGCTCAGCGCAAACGGGCTGATTGATATCTACTCCATCCGCCGCCCGGCGTTTAACACCGGCCGGGTAACGCGGTTTGACGCCGGCCTGCGCGTCAATGTGAACGACACGTTCGGAGGCTACGCCGGCTACCAAGTGGTCAACGACACGCTGTCCGACCGCAACTCGCAGGGGTTCTTCTACGGGCTGTCCTACACGCCGAAGCTGTTTGCGCGGCCTTCGCGGGTGGAGGCAGAGGAGCCGGTGGAGGGAGCGGGCGAAGCGGCTGCACCTGCCGAGAGTGAGACCGCCGCTGCGGAAGCGCCCGTGGATCAGCCGGCCGGGGAGAACGGCGACGAGGAAGGCAAGGGCACTTCATCACTGAATGATGCTCCCGCCGGACCGGTGGAACCGTATGTGCCGGCGGTGCAGATTCGGGGAAACGACGGCAGCTCGCAAACGCCTCCCGGTAGCGAGGGATTGCCCGCACAGCAAGGGCCGTACCCCACGACCACCAGGCGAATCTCCCGCCCGCCGGCGATTGAGAACCCTTGGGAGCTGCTGCCGGTCGGCTATGACTTCCACCCGGAAACAGTGAGTGTGACCAGCGCCGTTGAGGCCGAGCACGAGATCCCGGCAAGCAAGTCCGCCACCCGCGAGCTTGAGCTACGCGAAGTGGTATCTGGGAGCTTCCGCGTACTCACGAATGTGGAATAGTGCTGCGCTACGAAAAAGCCATACTCCCCGCGTTGTTGCTTACGCTGCTGGTTGCTCACGTCGTGTGTGGCGAGACTGCGCGGTCGGACAAGCTGAATGAATCCAAACACCCTGAAACCGCAATATCCACTGCGCCGGCCGCGCCGCTCCATTCCGCGGCTGCGGACTGCGTGAAGTGCCACAAGGGGCACGGCTTAGAAGATTCGCCTCACGCTGAGCTTGCCTGCGCCGACTGCCACATCGCCGAAGACGCGCTTGCCGAGCCTAATGCGTCGTGCATCCGCTGCCACCCTACGCTGGCGCCCGGGCTGCCGGAGCTTGCGGTCTTCCGCACCGGCAAGTACCGGCTGGGCCTTCGCGATAGCCTGTTGCGCCCGCTTTGCTCCGACTGCCATGCGGGCGGAATGCACAACTTCGCTCGAATAGCGCTAACGCATCCGGTGCGCAGTGTGGGCGAACACCTCGGCTGTCTGGATTGCCACGACGCAGCCGGGCGAACCAGCCAGGCGGTGTGGGACAAGCGCGACTACCAGGCGAAGTTCTGCTACGGCTGCCATAAGCAGCAGATGCGGGACTTCCTGCCCGGCGGTGGCCATAGCCCGGTGCAGGGCCGCGTGAGGTGCGCATATTGCCATCCGCCGCACGAGCCGATGCAGGCGAACCTGACGCTGGACACGTTGGAGCTGATGGGCGAGGGGATTATTGCCGCTTACGATTCACAAGCATCCAACCGCCGCTGCCTGGAATGCCATATCTACCTTGACCTCACAGGCTCCCGCTCGCGCTTCATCTTTCCCGGCGGTCTCAGCCTACACGAGCTGCACCTGGAGCAAGCGGCAGCATCCTGCGTGGAATGCCACGACCCGCACATGAGCGGGACGGGCGCGATGCTGCGCTCACAGCTTCTCAGCGGAGAGGTGATGGTGCGGATGGTGTTTGGCCAGACTGCAAGCTGCACGGTCATGTGCCACGGGAAGCACCACCGCTCGGTGGAGTACTGGCGCGGCGACGACTGGTAACCGGCTCAGGCGGCCTGTCTACTCAGCCACGTTAATGGATACAGGCGTTCCCAGCCTCGGCCCCGGCAGCGGAACATTGTACTGGGGCCCCCAGATCCAGATATTCGTGGAGCTCTGCGGGAAGCGGAAGGCGTCCGCAACCGGGCCGCTGCCGCCAATCACCCTGAAGGTGAAGTACGCCGCCGGGCCGCTGCCGATAACCGTGAGAGCGGGGTAGCGCTTGGTGGCGTTGAATGCCGCGAGGTCGTAGTTGTCCGGGTCGGTGGCGGATGCGCCGATGCGGGCGCCGAGGAACAGCGGATCGCCGCCGTTTGCTTCGTCGAAGAGGACATTGGCGTCATATCCATCCAAGAATGGAACGGCGTCCACGAACTCCAATACGCTGTTGTTGTACTCAAAGCGCGCGTTTACCGAGAACATGTTGTAGCCGCTGTCCACCCAGACGCGCAGAATCACGTCGCCGTCCAGCACGAAGAACGGGCCGTTCATCACCTCAAGGATGAGCTCGGCCATTCCGGTGGGCTGGGAAGTGCGCGCGACATTCGAAGCAGGCCCCACATTAGGGGTATCGGTGTCCTGGCTGTAGGGGCGGACGTAATACCCATAGTAGCCGGGCTCGGGCGTTGAATCGAGGAAGGTGTAGGGCAGGCGGAAGTCCTGTCCGGTGAAATCGCGCACGGCACTCGGAAGACCGCCGCCAGCCTGCTCCACCTGCGTCCAGCGGCCCGTGTCGGTGATGAGCGGAACTTCGTCGGCGTTTGCTAGCAGCGTGCGGTAAACGACGTAGCCGGTTATTCCGGTGCCGAAGTTGATTGCCAGCGGCGTGATGTCGGCGATGTTCACTTCGCCGCTGCGGTCACCGTCAACCAGGTCGACCCGCCCGGGGTTAGGACCTTCCATATTCTGGTTGAACATCAGGGCCACAGGCGTGATGTCCGCGATGACGACCACCCCGTTGTTGTCGTAGTCGCCGGGGTGAATTTCGGTCCAGGAGAGCGTGACAGTGGCGTCCACATTCACGCTGGTAACAAGGTTCTCCACCTTGTTGTTGTCATTGGTGGCGGCAGTGCAGACGCTGCGGGCCAGCGGCGCAGGGCCTGAAGCAAACTCAAATGAGGCTATTTCACCGGTGCGAAGCGACCGGGCTTCGCTCCTGATGCGGGCGGTACCGAAGGCGATGGCGCCCGGACCGGCGTCAACCGCCACGAAGACATCTCTTTCATCTAGGGCGGAACCCTTATCTATTGCGACCGGATGCTGTTCCGCGGCGGGGTAGAACAAGTACAGGTAGCAGTCGCTGGAGAGGCCGTTCCCAGCGATGATGCTCACTGATGAGCCGTCCACCTGAACTCGCACGCCCTCGGGGATGCCGGCAGGTTGCAGGTCGGAGTCAACCGCGACGAGCTTGTAGCCGCCAGCTTCAATGCCGTCGTAGCTTGCGATTTCGTCCAGCGGGTGATGCGGCGTCTCGCGCGCTGGAGCAAGCGGGTCAAAACCCAAGTACACATAGGGGTCATTGCTGCCCGCCGCAGGGCTGAAGTCAAGGGGCAGCTTGCGGCTGCCGCACGAGAACAGCGCTGCAACAGTCAGCGCGAACAGAATGGCGCACGCCAGGGACTTCGCGTGTTTGATCACTTACAGGTCGCTCCTGAATATGGAAATCGGGATATTATAGCAAGGCTGGCGCTTTGGCTACTATAATCCACGGGGAATGCGCACCGGCGGCATCAGAAAAGAGCGCGCGCTGCTTGTCCGCACCATCCCCTGGGGTGAGCGGGATCGGCTGGCGGTGCTGTTCGCCGAGCAGGCTGGGCGGATACAGGCCAAGGCCGTGTCCGCAATGGAGACCGGCTCGCGGATGGCGCCCTTGCTGATTCCCCCCGCACTGGGCGAGTTCGCGTTGGCCTCCGGGCATTCGGGAATCCCAGTGCTGACAGGCGCTGAGATTGACGAGCGGTTTCCGTCGTGGAAGCGAAACGCGCGTAGGCTGGGGGCGGCGGGCATCGTGCTGGCCGTGCTGGATGGTATGGAGGCTCCGGCGGGACAGAACCGCCGTATGTTCGCGCTGGCGGTGGAAACGCTACGGGCCGGGCCAGGGCAAGAGCCGCTGGCGCCGGTTTGCGTGTTCCTGGCCAGCGCGCTGGACATTCTGGGGCTGGCCGGCGGCGAAGCAGGTTGCAGCATCTGCGGCAAAGAGCTGAGCGGAAAGGTGGCGGTGGCGGCGGGAGATTTGAGCGCCTTCTTCTGCGCGCGGTGCTTCAATCGCGAGTACGGGCGCAGCCGGGTGGATGCGCCGACCATCCCGACCGCAACTCTGCGGCTGCTGGCGAAACTGAAGCGGATGCCTCCGGCGGAGGCGCATGAGGCAGGGCTGGCCGCAGCCGACATCGCTTTCGTGCTGAATCTGGCCATGCACCGGATGACCGACTTGCTGCCGCAGGCGGCGGCGGCGCTGCGCCGGGTGGCGCTGGACCGCGCATCGCGCGACCCATTCCTGCGCAGACCCTGAGCGCAGAATGTATAATCTCAGCGCGTGGACCCGACCGCTTACAACCGCCGGTTCCGCAAGGCCATACATGTGCTGGCGGGCTTTCCGGCGTTCATTCTGAAGTTCTTGACGCCCAGCCAGGTGTTCGCCTTCGTCTTGGCGATGGCCGTAGTCAGCTTCCTGCTCCGTCCCAACTGGCCGTTCCTGCGCAACCTCGCCAAGCCTGAGGATATGGCCGCGCGGGGTATTCGGGGCGTGCGCAACTACTTTGTTACGGTGCTTCTGCTCGCCGCGCTGTTTGGCGCGCGGCATCCGGAGCTGGTGACCGCGGGATGGCTGGCGCTGGCGTGGGGCGACGGCGCCGCGGGACTAGTTGGATCTAAGCAAAACGCTAAACTCCCATGGTCGCGCACCAAGACCGTGGTCGGCTTTGTGGCCTGCGCATGCTTTGTGTATCTGGCAATGATATCGGCACTGATCTGGCACCGCTCCGCCACCGGCTTTCTTGCCGCCTGGCCGGCGCAAGCAGCCCTGCTGGCCATCGCGCTCGTTATCGCCGCGGCGGAGTCAGCTGAGCAACGGCTTGACGATAACTATATTGTGGGCCTGGGAACCGCGGGCCTCATGTGGGTGGCGTCTATTATGGGCGTTTGGTAGGATTGGCCTATGAAGTTCTATTTCCATAACCCTACGAAAGTGTACTTCGGCCCGGGCGAGTTCAAGCGCGCAAGCGAGCTGGCGGCAAAGCTGGGGAAGAAGTGCCTGCTCGTCACCGGCCGGGGAAGCGTTGAGCGCCTGGGATTCCTGAAACGGATGCAACAGGTGCTGGACGCCGCTGGCGTAAAGCATGTACATTTCAGCGGCATTGAACCCAATCCGCACGTAGAGACCTGCCAGGAGGCTGCGCGCGTGGCTGCCAGAGAGAGCTGCGACTTCATCGTGGCGCTCGGCGGCGGTTCAGTGATGGACGCGTGCAAGGCCATCGCCGCTGGCTTCTACGATGCAGAGAATCTGTGGGACTACATCGGCCACGGGCAAGAGAAAGTAAAACCTGTGGAGCGAGCACTGCCTATCATGGTGATACCGACGCTGGCGGCCACTGGTTCGGAGATGGACGCGGGCGGGGTGATAACCAATTGGGCAACGCGCGAGAAGTGCGTCATCGGCTCCCCGAAGCTCTTCCCCGCCATCGCGCTGATAGACCCGGAGCTGACCGCGTCGGTGCCGCTGGACTACACGATGGACGGCGTGTTTGATATGGCGGTGCACGTGATGGAGAGCTACTTCAACGGCGACCAGGACACGCCGCTGCAGGAGCGCATGATTGAGGGTTTCCTGCTCGCGGTGTTTGAAGAGGGCGCTAAGCTCTACAAGGATCCCACGAATGTGAAGCTGCGCGGGAAC
>Ga0315542_1002546_pt1 | contig 11046 bp, 11 predicted proteins | sample SalMarSW160120MG_FD_202541 | JGI IMG/M metagenome (GOLD analysis project Ga0315542, IMG submission 202541) | Salt marsh sediment microbial communities from the Plum Island Ecosystem LTER, Massachusetts, United States - Salt Marsh Sediment SW1601-20 ... | reverse complement strand
GCCATGAGAATCAGTTATTTCCACCCGCCAGGGGCCGGCATCCGCATTCCGGATACGTATTTTGCTGAAGCAGGACCACTTGGGCGGCTTGAGGGTCAGTTTTACCTTTGCATCGGGTTGGTCCCGTTTGAACCAGTTATGATAGATCACCGTTTTTTCAGGCACCGGGTCAAAGGCGGTAAAGCAGGTTGCTCCTTTACGTTCCGCTGAAAAAATGATCGTCTCATTCTTAGGTTCAAGGTCTCCTATACCCTCGCACATGACCGCTTTGACGAGGGTCAGACCGTGCGGCTTTTCAGTGGCCGCGGGCTTGGACTGTGCGTCACCTTCGGCCCCATGTATATTTTGGGCGAAACAAGAAAGGATCGCGGCAATCAGGAACAGAACTGCAATTGTATTTTTCATTTTTTTCATGGAAGCATGTCTCTCGCTCGGATGATATGAATTCACTTCTTCGGAAAGGCGATGAGATGATAACAGCCTGCTTTTTATGCAAAAAGATAGCGGACCGCCCCATGGAAGTCAAGGAAAAAGCAAGGGGCGACCAATCGCCATTATCCATTAGAGCCTCTCTGAGACCCGCAACAAAGACCATATCATGCCAGATCTCACAAACGGGTAGCGACTTCTGAGTTTTCCCTTGACTTCCAAAGCAATAATGATATTGACTCAAAATAGGAGCAGTACGATGAGTGAATGGGGGTTCCAGGTTTACCCGGCTGACGCTGAACCTGTGAACGTCTGCAAAGAAGAGGACTCAATGGAACAAAAAGATTACTATGAAATATTGGGAATAGAGAAAACCTCGAACCAGAAGCAGCTCAAAGACGCCTACCGTAATCTGGCATTGAAATATCACCCGGACAGGAATAAGGGAAATCCCGGTGCGGCAGCCAAGATGAAAGAGATAAACGAATCATACGCAGTCCTCTCACACCCGGAAAAAAGAAAACAGTACGATACCCTGCAACAGACCTACGGGCCTTCCGCATACGGCCAGTTCAGGCAAACCTACTCCGAGCAGGATATTTTCAGGGGTTCAGACATCCAGCAGATCTTTGAAGAATTGAGCCGGGCATTCGGGTTCAGGGGCTTTGATGACGTTTTCAGGGAGTCTTACGGCCCTGGATATCAGACCTTTGAATTCAGGCGGCCGGGGGCTTTTGGGAGGGTCTTTGAGGCAAACCCTCTTCTTGGCGGCTATCTGGGTAAATTAATCAGGTATGGCTTGAAAAAGAAATGGGGTATAGAATTACCCGAAAGAGGGAAAGACCTACGGGATATAATCACAGTTTCTCCCGCATTAATCCAGACAGGGGGTAAGATAAGCTATCTTTGCAGGCAAACCGCCAAGGAGCTGTTAGTCACGATCCCTCCCAACATAAGAGCGGGCCAGCAGATACGACTGAAGGGGATGGGAGAAAAGGGAAAAGGCGCAGGAGAACCAGGGGACCTTTATATACTGGTTCGAGTGAGAAATCCTCTGCTCCAAAAACTGAGAGAGTTGGTAAAGGCGCTCTGGTCTTCCATGAGGGGAACAGGACGTAATATCTACAAAAGATAAGGCCCCCACTGTTTGGCCGTTTCAAGGATATAGCCTGGTGGAAGGTCCCCAACAATCCGGTTGTGGCCCGGCAGAAGTATATCCACCTCTAATTCAGCCAACGCCATAAGGGATTCTTTGAGTTGCGCGCCATTCGCTCCATGGAGATCGAACCGGCCAATGGCATAATCCGCATACACCGTATCACCCGGGATAAGAATCTTTCCCTTGCGATCATAGAGTGCGATGCTTCCCGCGGAATGCCCCGGAATGTGTAGGATCTCCCACTTCGTATCCCCAAGCTCTAAGGTTTCTCCCCCCTCGAGTTTACGATCTACCTGGAATTTAAATGCTCCCGGTTTAATCCCGTACTGGGCCTGGCACATGCTCTCGAACATATTCATCCCGTAAACTGCCCTTTCATCTCCCTGTTCCAGGGCCTCGGCCTCAATGGTATGCACCCACAATTCAGCATGGGGGATCGACTCTAAGATTTCACCGAGACATCCAATATGGTCCAGATGGGTGTGAGTCATAATCACCCTTTTGATATCACTAAGCCCGAACCCCAATTCCTTAATAGATTCAACCTTGTAATTTCCCTTACCCATCAACCCGGCATCAACAAGACTCACGTCTTTGGAAGATGGGCTGCCGATCAAATAGCAATGGGAATCGGGAATCATCTCGTCCTGCCCCTGAATAAAATAGACATCTTCTCTAATTTGTTTCATGCTTTTCTCCTTGGATAGTGTCTAACCATAAATGAGATAGTTTTTACAAGGTCAAGGAAGATGAGGATTTTAGCCACAGGAATACATTGCAGTATTTCGAGGATTAAAATCCGAATCTGACGTGGAAATTGTGAAAAATGGCCATTTATGGATGGGCACCAGATAAATTTTCAGGCCACCATACCCTATCATCTCTCTATATTCAAGGACTCATCGGAATCAAATTTCAGCCTGACTGATATAATATCAAAATGCCCCTTGATTCAAATCGGTTTCAGCAATAATATAACAATTTAACTATTTACTCACGCAGCAGGGACACCGGCGAAGGCGCGAAGACGCAAAGATAAAAAACTATGACTGAGAATTAAATTGCCAAGATCGTTGTTGATGCGGCGTATCACATTCACAGAAGGTTAGGGCCAGGTTTGTTGCGAATAGGCTGTAGGTTTTCTTTGCGGCTTTGCGCCTTTGCGTCAGACTTTTTCTGTTTTCTCCGAGCCGTAGGCTTTACGAGCCGGAGGCAGGTTTATCCGGGTTAGGGCAACCATGTTTTTTTTCATTGCCGGAATACAGCCAAAGACCGTGATCCTGGAAGAGCATCCCAGGATGTGCCAGGTGTGCGGGCTTTATCAGGTGCGCCTCAAGAGGGTTGATCACTACCTTTCTCTCTTCTTCCTGCCCATTTTTAGGGTAAAGAAAGGGGAGTCGTTCTTGCGGTGTCAGAGTTGCGGGAGCCTCTCAGGTGAATCAGGAGATGTCTGGGATCACCGATTCAGGGATACAGGTCCCACATGTCCCTACTGCACCCAGCCTGTAGAACCAGAATTCCGCTTCTGCCCATCTTGCGGGAGAAGGTTGGAATTGACACAAAGATCCTGATTACTTTGATCCTGAATCTGTATACCCTCCATGGAGGGAGGTGAGCGTGACGTTCCATTTGCTTCGAAGGCAAATTTACTGAGACCAAAATAAGGTATGGATTTTATAAAATAAGAACTGTCCAACAAAATAGGAGATAGAAATATGAATAATGAAACAAAAAAGAAGGTTCTTGTACTGCTGGGAAGTCCCCGCAAGAAAGGGAACAGCACCATTCTGGCCAGGGAAATAGCCAAGGGCGCCGAATCAGTCGGGGCCGTCGTTGAAACTTTGTACATAAACGGTATGGATATCAAGGCGTGCCAGGGATGCTGGACCTGCCAGGAGGAAGGGAGCAAGGGCTGCCCTATTGACGATGACATGCAGACTATCTATCCCAAGCTGGTCGAAGCGGACTCCTGGGTCATTGCCAGCCCGGTTCACTGGTTTAACATGTCAACCCAGACCAAGCTGTGGCTGGACCGTTGTTTTGCCCTGCAAAAATATGGGGAGAATCCGTTTCGAAAAAAAATCGGTATTGCCATGAGCTTTGGCGACACCGATCCGTTCACCTCGGGCTGTATAAATGCATTACGATCCTTCCAGGACAGCTTCAAATATGTTGGGGCGAAAATTGCCGGAATAGTATATGGCAGTGCTTTGAACGCCGGGGATATAAGCCGGAACACTGCCCTCTTGAAAACAGCAAAGGAACTGGGAAAGAAGCTGGGGAAATAGTGAGCATGTTAAGACCAAATCTCCCATCAATTGACGATAAGGAAGGTGAATACGTTCCGGAAGGTCTACCCACTGTTGTTGACGCCCATGTTCATATCTTCCCAAATAACATATTCTCTGCAATCTGGTCATGGTTTGACGAAAACGCCTGGCCGATTCGATACCGCTTAGCAACCTCGAGTGTGTTTGACCATCTCCTCTCACGTGGTGTCAGCCACATAATAGCGCTTCAATATGCACACAAGCCTGGCATCTCACGAATGCTGAATCAATACATGGCAAAAAAGTGCAGGGAGTTTCCTAACAAGGTTACAGGTATGGCTGCCATCTTTCCCGGTGAAAAGGATGTTGAACAAATTCTCAGGGAAGCGTTTGATAACGGGTTGCAGGGTGTAAAGCTGCACGCCCATGTCCAATGTTTTGATATGAACGCTGAAGAAATGGATCTTATCTATGATCGATGTGAATCAGAGCAAAAACCGATCGTGATGCATGTGGGCAGAGAACCCAAAAGCACGGTCTATCATTGCGATCCATATGAAATTTGCAGCGCTGAGAAATTAGAGAGAGTCCTTCAGGATTTTCCTAAATTAAGAATCTGCGTGCCTCATTTAGGGTTTGATGAGATATCCGACTACAGGACCCTGATTGAGAAATATGATACCCTCTATTTGGACACCACCATGGTTTTGGGGGATTATTTTCCCCTAAAGGAAACCATCGAGCTTGATCGTTTCAGGGTTGACAGGATCATGTATGGGTCTGACTTTCCAAACATCCCTTATAATTGGGACAGAGAACTCAAGTGCCTGAAAGCGTCAAACCTATCACGTGAAAATATGGAATGGATCCTTAATAAAAGCGCCACCGGTTGTTTTCAGGTAGCTTAGAGGAAATACAAACACTGACCGCCTGATAAAGCAGGGGCCATCCCGGCTTGCGGGAAGGTTTAAGGGGTTAATTAGATGAAATTTCATCAGTTCACAGCAAGATGTTGACCACGTACTGCGCTTATTTGGGGATAGGCCGGCCATCGCCAGACGCAGGTATAGAAAATTTGTGCTGAAAGGCGGCTGGACAAGGAAAGCCCCGGAGCTCACATGCGGCGGTCTTTTACGCAGCCAGGGTAGATGAGGGCGTTTTCGATCCGCGAATTGGCCGCTACTCAGTCACCCACGAATTCTCCGACTGGGTGACGGTTTCCTTACAGAGGATCGGGCCGGGATCAAGGATGGTCACCTCGGGTTTGAGCCCCCATCTTCCCGGAATCTCTTTCACCCACAGGTCGGATTTGAGGTACTCCTCAAGGATTTCTTCAGACTTGAAAATATATAGAGCTCCCCATTCACGCTTCTCCTCGTTGACCCACCAGCACTTGCTGTCGATTCCGGGATGATCCCTGTAAATATGGTACAGATCGCTGAACCTCTTTCTCATTTCCTCCTTAGTCGGCATACTGTCCATTTTGAACAACACCCACATCGCCTTTTTTTCACCGCTCATTTTCATTTCCTCCTATCTTTGTGTAGTTCTGAAACATAAAAGGTCTCGCCACCTGGCCGTATCCTGGATTTCTCTTTGAGGGCCCGTTTAGGTTTTCCATATCAAGCCTCCCTCACAGAGTATCCCGCCAGGCGGGAATCGCTGCTCCTTACTCCGTAAGGAGCTTGGCCTTACAGCCTCACCACTTACTTGATGTCGGTTTTAACTGGCGTTTTCTGGACCTCCCCCAGCCCCCGACCTGACTCCGCGCGCTCCGGGAATGTAAGCCCCGGCCCTAAATGCCCAGTTCCAACGTGCCCACATTCTCGAACCGGTCGGGCTGCCATTGGGGATTGTCGTCCTTGTCCAGGAGGCGGGCCCGAACCCCTTCCGCAAAGTCGTGATGGGTCAGCATGAACCGGGCTGCCTCGATGTCTGTCTGATAGACCGATTCCATGGGTCGCCGCTCGTTGTGGCGCAGCAGGTCCAGCGTAAGGACAACGCCGGTGGGCGAACGTTCCGAGAGACTGGCGAAAACATCATCACACAAGGTCCCCTGGATACTGCACTGGCGGAGGTCGTCCAGTAGTTCGGGAACTGATGACTTCCCCTTAAAGTATTCTCTAACCCACTGATCCATATCCGGATTTGAAGGGATGTCATCTTCAATTAGTGGTTTCAGCAAAGTCCGAATCTCTTTCGTTGCCAGCTCTTTTTCACGCGATAGGCCGGAGCCGGCCCGTTCAATGACAGCGATCGCCTCATCCAGTTGTGCGGATGGGACCAGGCCGTCGGCAAAGCCGAGCCGCACGCATTCGGCGCCTCTCATCTCATATCCCGTCAACCCCAGAAACTCCGGAAACCCGGGAGGGCATTTGGCAAACATCCACCCCGTAGCACCCACGTCGGGAAAAAATCCGATTCGGGTCTCTGGCATGGCCATTCGGGTCTGTTCCGTTGCCAGCACCAGGTCTGCCCCGGCAGCCAGCCCAAGGCCACCCCCCATGGTAATACCGTGGGCCATCACGACCACGGGTTTGGGGAGTCCGTAGATGAGCAGGTCCAAGTCGTACTCTTCACGCAGAAACAGCAAGGCTCGGTCCACCTCCCTGTCTCGGACCGCCTGTGACATGAATTTGATATCACCACCCGCGCAAAAGGCCCGGCCCCCGGCGCTCCTTAACAAAATCAACCGCACTTGGTCCGATGCAGCGCCCTCATCAATGGCCCTGCGGATCTGCCGAACCACATCCAGATTCAGGGTGTTCAAGGCTTCGGGCCGGTTCAGGGTAATGGTCGTGACAAAGTCTTTCCGCTTCACCCGAAGTGAACTCTCGGAAACGTCTACCGGAGCCACAGGTCTCATCTATTTCCTCCTGTATCCGGTGTAACAATTTGCTGGATGCCTTTCAGTTGCCGTCCGGACGGCCACCCTGCCCACTTTCCAATTCCTTGGCGATATGCCGAAGCATCTGACCATAGACTCCTGCAAAGATCTCCGGAGTAAGGAGATAATCGGGGTTATCTCTGTAAAACCGCTCCACCAGTTCACGCGTGGCGACCTCTATATCTCTCGACTGTAGGTAGACCTCCTCCATTTCAGACCGCCGTGCTCTGGCTGCCTGGATACTCTCCCTGATATAGTTTTTCGCCTCGTCCCCAGTAATATAACCGTAGTGATCCGCGCACAGGAATTCCACGTCCAGATCCTTTAACTTCTCAAGGCTCTCCTGGTATTTGGTAAAGTTGGAATTACCGCTTGCGATGATCATCTCCTTGTAGGGGATACCTCCTCCGTCTGAAGGGAACAAGGCCTTGATGGAGGGAACGTAAAATGAGACGGAGCAGGACGAGTGCCCGGGGGTTTCATACACTATCCCCTCCAGAGGTTCAACACCGAGGTGGTCACCCCCTACCACGGTCTTTCCGCTAATGTCGTCTCTCCATTCGATGTCGTATTGTGAGTAGACTCCCTCAAAGCCCATGTGCACTGCCACATCGCGTCCGAATTCATTTATGGTTGTTAATGCCTTTGGCATCCCGAGGATCTCCCATCCCCTATCTGAGGCATAGACTTCAAGACTCAAATTCCGGCGCTTAAAAAACGGAATTGTGCCGATATGGTCAAAGTGGGCGTGCAGGATAAGAAGCTTAGTGATGCGAGTCTCATCTATCCCACACACCTGGAACTGCTCCAGAAGTGTGGGGACCAGGTAACTCATCCCACCACTCACAATCATAGACTCCTCATCTCCCTCCAGGAGGTAGATATTCGATGCCTCTGAACCCAGGCACCAAAGCCCATCCGTAACCTTTCCCGCATTTCTTACTCTCATTGTCTATCCTTTTCGTGCCAAGTCCCCCCTTGTGTCGTTGCCGGGAGCATGTCTACCCCTCATTCGAAATGATCCATCCCCGGGGTTAAAGCCCCAACAGCTTTCTTGGGATCTCGGGGATGTACATAAGATCATAACATTTCGATTCTGTAGAGATCTCCTATTTTTCTTTCCAGATGGGACTTCGTTTCTCCATAAAGGCGCTGATCCCTTCCTTGGCATCTTCCGTGGAGCAGAGACGGGCAAAAGCCTCGTTCATATATTCAAAGGCCTTGTAATAATCCAGATCTGCTGCTGCATAAAAGGCCTTTTTAGCGATCTGCAGGGCCACGGGACTCTTCTGCGCCAGAAGGGCAGCCCAGTCGCGGGTTTCTCTGTCCAGATCGGCTTCAGGAATGACCCTGTTCACAAGCCCCATGCCTAAGGCCTCTTGGGCGGTAATCAGATTTCCATAAAACAGCAATTCGAGGGCACGCTTTCTACCAACGGAGCGGCTTACCGGAATGACCGGCCCGATACAGTTCAGCCCCACATTGATGGCGGTCAGACCGAGCCTCGCTTTTTCACCGGCAACGGCGAGATCTGCAGCCGCCACCAGACCTGCACCGTTTGCCGCAGCAACCCCGTGAACCTGGGCAATAACAGGTTTGTTCATGCGGCTGATGGTAACCAGGGGGGTTTCCATACAATCTACCCAGTCCCGATATTCCATGGTGCTTTTCTGGGAAAAATCACTGACGTCAATCCCGGCACAAAAGGCCTTGCCGGCCCCTTTAACAAGAACGACCCGCACCGCTTTGTTTGAGTCTAATTCTTGAAAGGCCTGGGTGAGTTCCATCGCAAGGGGAACAGTAAAGGTGTTGAGGCTTTTCGGCCGATTGAGCGTTATCTCAGCCACAAAATCATGTCCAATTTCAACGATAATACTCTCGTAATCCATAATATGACTCCTTTCCGAAATGCTGAATAGTTTGAGCCTTATAACCCGAACCCGGACAAGCCGGTCTTCGTGAAACGCCACCCATCTTTTGGAACCATGAACGCATGTTGCCTCCATTTTCATAGCGTACGATTGAGGGCCTGGGTCCCACGGATGGTCGGCATTGGTTAGGAAATTAACTGTTTCATCTCTTCTTGGGTGCGTTGTTTCGTTTAGGCACCCACACTACACCACGCCCGAAGGCTACCACGGTTTCGCCCACGCGGCACTCTCCATCCAGATACACCCGTTGTTTTTCCTGATCTATTTCCGAGACGGTCATCTTTGCCGTAACCGTTTCTCCCAGATGCACCGGCTTGATGAACTTCATCTCTTGACTCATATAGGCGCATCCCGGCCCCGGCAAACGGGTACCAACCAGGGTGGACCAGAGGCTGGTGGTCAACATGCCATGAACGACCCGTGTCTTAAACCGGGTTTGAGAGGCAAACTCCTCATTGAGATGAAGTGGATTGGTATCCCCCGAAACACCCGCGTATAAGGCCACATCTGCCTCTGTAATAGTCTTCGCATAAATGGCACTCATGCCGGGGGATATCTCTTCCAGATAATAACCGTGCTGCTGTTCATAGATTGGATCAGACATCTGTTTCTCCAGGAAGTATAATTTACCTGTCCCCTTTCTCCTTTCTCTTTCTCGCGATTCATCCCCGGGTAGGTGGTTACGCATGCAGATTTCAAACCCCATGGTTTCCAGTGCATTTCTCCACAAGGAAGCATCGTCCGGATGGGCGTATTGCCCGACCATAAGTAGACATCGGTCCTCTTCATCCCACACCCAACCGTATTCCACAAAGCGGATACCGTGGGTCTCCAGTTCTTTTCGCAGACCTTCTCGAACCTTCTCTCTGGCATCAAAAGCCAGATCGCGGTAGGTAGGTCCTTTGATCAACAGGTAAACCATCTGTGTGTCTATCGGAGCTTTTACGATGCTCCGGCTGAGCCTGATCTGGCTAATCTAAGCATATCGCCTTTAACATCAGATACTATCTATTTAACCCCGCTATCTCGTTATACATGCCAATTTCAGGGTCCCCGTCAAGAAGCGGGCCGATGGCGCCGAACATCTCTTTAAAATACGGAGTGGCACTGTGAAAAGAGAGGGCGTCCTTGTCCTTGTATTTTTCGTAAAACAGAAAGACAGTGGGATCTTTCTGTGAACGATGCAATGTATAAGTCAGGGTTCCTTCCTCCTGTCCAACCTTTCCCACCATATCGGTTAGAATCTTTTCAAATTCCTCTTCCTTTCCGCTTTTTGCCTTAAGTTTTGCAACGACAATCATCTTCTTACTCCTTTTTCGTTAAGATTCAGGTTAAAGCCAGATTTTACAGATTAGGCAACTATCTATTATGCTTCGTACCACGAGGGGGATCAGATCTAATACGAAAGAGATTTGTACATTTGTGGACATCCTCCATTCCCGTGTCCATTTGTCAATAGATGGATCTAAAAAGCTATTGAATTACTGAAGAAGCTCCCCCAGTCCATCACGCTATCTGGACGGTCCCCAAATATCGGACCACTCCTCCCCTGTCACAATATCGGGATCTTCGAGTAATACCAGCCGGTTTTCATTCTGCTGAATTTCCAGGTTGCGGTAGTGTTTAAGATTGGTCTCATCCCCTACATAGAGACAGATGCAATAGGCTGCGTCTGCATACAGAACATCTTTGTTGCCATCGCGTTCGTGATGAATGAGCTTATGCTGCGGCAGAGACTTCAGGTGGGCCAGTTTCTGTGGGGTGTCGGCCGGCATTTTCGTAAAACCTGCCCTTGCGAGCAAACCTTCCACATCGGTCACACTGTTTTCTTTCAGCGTCGCGCATCCTGCCAGGGACAGGCCCAACACAGTCAGAACAATCAGAACATTCCACCAGATTCCGTGAAATTTTATAAGCATTCTCCTCCTTTTCAAGGCCAAAAGCTTCTCTTACCCTTCATTCGAAATCATCCATCCCCGGAGTTAAAGCCCTCACAGCTTTCTGAGGATCTCGGGATGTACATATGCTATAACATTTCGATCCCTCAGATGAGAATATGGTGCAGAGCGCCGCATGCCTATCTGCGTGCGGACACGCACAGGCAGGCATTAATGCGAGCTTGACGGGCACACGTTCCAATACCACTTTCATACCTACTTGGCAACAAAGAAACAACTTCCACGTGTCCCCACGCATCATCTTGGGTCTTCACGGAAAGGAGAATCTGCGAAATATCTTCCTCCGGCACTCAATCATGAGGCGTGGGTACTGGATGACTACGGCACCTGGGCAAGGGTCTACTATGAAGGGGCGTACCGCTATTTCTGGCGTCCCGTTCATGTGGGTATCGGTTGGGCACCATTTACGGTG
>Ga0315542_1002545_pt1 | contig 11046 bp, 10 predicted proteins | sample SalMarSW160120MG_FD_202541 | JGI IMG/M metagenome (GOLD analysis project Ga0315542, IMG submission 202541) | Salt marsh sediment microbial communities from the Plum Island Ecosystem LTER, Massachusetts, United States - Salt Marsh Sediment SW1601-20 ... | reverse complement strand
CGAACACGACACGAACCACACCCGCCTCGACGTACGGTTCGATCACCGCCGGATCCGGCTTCAACCCGCTGACCGAGACCTCGATCGGTCCCCGTCCGGCTTCTGCTGCTCGTTCCTGAAGCTCGGTGATCTGGGACAGCACGTCGTGGCGACCGGCAATCGGCATCCACCCATCACAGAACTCGACGATGTCACCTAAGGTCTTGGGACCTGCCGCAGCACCGAGGATGATCGGCGGGTGGGGCTGCTGGATCGGTTTCGGCCACGCCCAGCTCGGTTCGATCTGCACATACTCACCTTCGAACTCGGCGATATCCTTCGTCCACAGTTCCTTCATCGCCAAGACCTTCTCCCGTATGATCGCCCGCCGCTCCAGGTAGGCGACACCGTGGTTGGCGAGCTCTTCCCTGTTCCATCCGTACCCGATGCCGAACAGCACACGCCCGCCAGACAACACATCGACGGACGCTACCTGCTTTGCGAGCCAGATCGGATCGCGTTGCGCCACCAGCGTGATGCCCGACGCCACCAACAGCCTGCTGGTCGCCGCTGCGGCAACCGCCATCGTGATGAACTGGTCGAACGTCCGCGAGTAGTACTCCGGCAGCGGCTTCGCGTTCTTCACACCGCCCCACGGGGTACGTCGACTCACAGGGATGTGGCTGTGCTCGGGAAACCACAGCGACTCGAACCCCCGTGCCTCCACCTCCACCGCCAGCTCGTCCGGTGGCATTGCCTGGTCGGTGGGAAACATCGAGATGCCGAATCGCATGGTCAACCCCCTCGAAGGAACTCCGAGAGCACCCTCGTGTAGCTCGTCGGATCGTTCAGGTAGGTGAAGTGGCCGGTGTTGTGAAACGTGTGTACGGCGGCGCCCGGATAGGTGCGTCGCAGCATGTCCCTCAACTCGCGGGACACCAACGGGTCGTTGTCGGACTCGATGATCAGATGCGGCATCGACGGTCTGGGCGCCTCGAACCCGTCGATCACACATTCGTAACGGGCAAGGAACTGCGCTTTCGACATGTGCCCGTGGGACTGCTCGGTCAGGTATGCCCGGACGAGCGGCGAGTCTCCCGAGGCCGGGACCACCACCTGTGCGATGTTGCGACGGAACCCGACCATCACCACCCACTCCGGCATCACTCTGCCGACGGCAGCAGTCTTCTCGTTCGCCGCCTCGAGGATGTCGTTTGGCGGAAACGTGTTGCCAAACACGGCTTTGTCGATTCGCGCGCCGTCCGTCCCCACCAGATACTGTGTCAGGTAGCCGCCGAGCGACGACCCAACGACCGAGACACGATCGATCCCTTCTGCGTCCAGGATTGCGATGATGCCGCGTCGTAGCCCGGAGAGGTTTGCCACCGCTGGATACGTCACCGATACAACCCGGTAGTCGCTCGAGAAGGACTCGAGTTGCTGCCACCAGATGTCGTACGAACCAGCCATTCCGTGCAAGAAGAGCAGCGCACCCTCGCCGGACCCGTACGACACGTACGGCCAGATACGTCCGTCCACACGAAGCTTCCGAACCTTGCGTCGAGAACGGAATCTCGCGAGAGAATCGCGCGTTTCAGAAGAAACGTTCGCATAGGGCCGGGACACGAGCTGATCATAGGGTGGCATCAGAGATCTTCGATCCGTTTGGGTCTCGCATCCTTGAGGAACCGTGATCGGGCCCGGTCGGCGAGAATCCTGCCCTCGGTCTGACAGGTCGCGCAGTAGTCGGTCTCGTTGTCGGCGTACACGATGCGCTGGATCGGTGATCCGCACACCGGGCAGGGCTCGCCGTGCTTCCCGTGGACCGCCATCTCGGGGTGAAATGCCGTCACCTTCGCCGGCCAGCCTGTCCCGGTCTCCTCGATGAGACGGTTCGTCCACTCGGTGAGCACCGCCCGAGTCGCCTCGCGGACCCTGACCAGGCCGTCACTACCGAGGTTTCCAGTGCGCTGGAGCGGCGATACATGGGCACGATGCAAGATCTCGTCCGAGTACGCATTGCCGATCCCACTGAATGACGTCGGATCCGTCAGTGCCCGCTTGAGAATTCGGTTCTCGCGTGTGAGCGCCTCTGCGAACTCCGCAGACGTCGCCGACACAGGATCGATACCACCAGGATCCACAACCGACACATCACCGCGAATCAGGTGAAGCGAAGCCCGCTTCCGCTTGGATGCTTCGGTCAGGATGAGCGTCCCACTCGAGAACTCGAACCACGCCTGTGCCCGGTACGCCTTCGATGCCTGCCAGCGAAGCCTTCCGGAGATCATCAGGTGGAGCACAACCCACAGGTCATGGTCCATCTGCCAGACGATTCGTTTCCCGATCCTTCGCAGAGCGACGACCTTCCGCCCTTCGAACGCGGACGGCGGAGGATCCACCGTCCGTAGCAGGGAAGGTGACGCGATTCTGATCCGCTCCAGCGTCTCACCGACGATCCGCGGCTCCAACGCGTGAAGGTACAGCTCGATGTCGGGAAGTTCCGGCACACGCAAAGGGTAGGTCCGGAAACAGGTGAGGGCCGGACGAACCCGGCCCTCACAACCCTTGCAGGTGGCTTCACTCGTCTCGTTCGAATTCGTCTTCGAACGACACGACCTTGCGGCGCGGCCGGTCACCGCGGTCACTACCTCGGTCCCTGTTGCCACCGCGACCACGATCACCACCGCGTCCACGGCGGTTGTCACGTCGGTCGTCTCGGCGGTCACGGCCACCGTTGTCAGACTTGCCTGCGTCAGGCTTCGGCTCGATCTCACCGACGAGATCCAGGTTGACCTTGCCCATGCGATCGACTTCTCGCACGACGACGGTCACCTTGTCACCAAGAGCGAGGTAGTCCTCGACTCTGTTGACACGGCGGTTCGCGTCGATTTTCGAGATGTGCAGCAGACCGTCACGACCAGGCAGGATGTTGATGAACGCACCGAACTTGGTGATGTTCACGACCTCTCCGTCGTACTCCTTGCCGACCTCCGCCTCCGGCGGGAACGCCATTTGAAGGACCCGTTCCTTGGCGGCAGCGAGGGATTCGCCGTCGGGCGAACCGATGCGCACGATGCCCTCGGCACCGTCCTCCTCGATTTCGATCGATGCGCCGGTCTCCTCTTCGAGTTCCCGGATGTGCTTTCCCTTGGGACCGATGATCTCGCCGATCTTGTCCTTGGGGATGCGCACGGCTTCGATCCTTGGCGCCCACCGATTGAGCTCGGTGCGCGGTCCCTCGATCGCGTCGTACATCACCTTCAAGATCGCAAGACGAGCTTCCTTGGCCTGATCGAGTGCGCCGGCAAGCACCTCGGAGGGAAGCCCCTCGATCTTTGTGTCGAGCTGCAGAGCCGTGATGACATCTGCCGTGCCGGCGACCTTGAAGTCCATGTCGCCGAGTGCGTCCTCCGCACCGATGATGTCGGTCAAGGTCACATACCGGTCGTCGAGTGAGATCAGTCCCATGGCGATGCCGGCAACCGGTTCCATGATCGGAACACCGGCGTCCATCAGTGACAGGCTCGACGAACAGACCGACGCCATCGAGGTCGATCCGTTCGACGACAGCACTTCGGAGACCAGACGCAGCGCGTACGGGAATTCGTCGCTCGTCGGCACTACGGGTAGTACGGCCTTCTCGGCGAGTGCGCCATGGCCGATCTCGCGACGCTTGGGGCCGCGCATGAATCCGGCTTCTCCCGTTGAGAACGGCGGGAAGTTGTAGTGGTGCATGTACCGCTTGGTGTCTTCGAGCGCCAGCGTGTCGAGCATCTGCTCCATCTTGAGCATGCCCAGGGTGCTGATGTTCAGCACCTGCGTCTCTCCACGCTGGAAGAGGCCGGAACCGTGGGTGCGTGGAACGACACCGACGGCGGCCGACAGCGGCCGGATCTCCCGAGGGCCGCGGCCATCGAGACGGACGCCTTCGTCGATGACACGGCGGCGCATCATGGCCTTTTCGACCTTCTTCATTGCCTTCTTGGCTTCGCCATGCTCTTCTTCGGGAAGCTCGAGCTCGGCGATGACCTCTTCGAGGGCACGGGCTTCCGCTTCCGCCCGATCGTGCTTCCCGGGGATCCTGATGGCCTCGGCGAGCTTCGGCGTTGCGGCGGCTTCGACCTTCGCGAACAGCTCGTCGGAGAAGTCGGTGACGGTCGGCCACTCGAGTTGCGGAACCTCGACCTTGGAAATCAATTCGAGTTGAAGGTCGATGATCTCCGAGATCGGTGTCTTTGCGGCTTCGAGACCGGCAGCAACCGTCGCTTCGTCCGACGGCGGCTGACCGTCGGCGATCAGACGCAGACCGTCTTCGGTGGCGCCCGCTTCGACCATCATGATGTCGATCTCGCCCTTGTCGTTGCGACGGCCGGCGACGGTCAGCTCGAACACGCAGCTCTCGAGCTCCTGATACGTTGGGTTGACGATCCAGTCACCGCCCTTGAGACCCAGTACGACGGCACCGATCGGTCCCTCGAACGGGATGCCGCTGGTCATCAAGGCAGCAGACGCACCGTTGAGTGAGATGATCTCGTAGGGGTTCTCACCGTCGACCGACAGGATCGTTGCAACGACCTGGGTCTCACAGCGGAACCCGTCGGCGAACGACGGGCGGAGTGGCCGGTCGATCAATCGGCACGCGAGGATCGCCCGCTCGGTTGGACGGCCTTCACGACGGAAGAACGAGCCGGGGATCTTTCCGGCCGCGTACATGCGCTCTTCGACGTCGACGGTGAGCGGGAAGAAGTCGATGCCTTCCCGAAGTTTCTGATTGGCGGTTGCAGTGACCAGAACGGTGGTTTCACCTGTCTGAATGGTCACGGCACCATTGGCCTGTCCGGCAAGTCTGCCGGCTTCGATGACGACGTCTTTGCCGCCTACGGACCCGCGTACTGTGGTAACGGCCACGCGTGTCTTCCTTTCCGGGGCGCCGGCCAATTACCAGTGGTCATCCCTCTTGCACAGGGGTGGCAACTGACAACTGGACGAACATCCCCACTTGTCATTCGTATCCCGTTGCCGAGATCCGGGGAAAGCGTCCCCGGCCGAGTTCCTCGAAAGAAGGAGCGGCTGGTGCCGCTCCTTGGAAAACCTATCGCCGCAATCCGAGGCGAGCGATCAACGATCGATATCGCTCCACATCCTGCTTTCGCAAGTAGTTGAGGAGACGACGCCGTTTGCCGACCAGCATCAGCAACCCACGACGACTGTGATGGTCGTGCTTGTGCTCACGCAGATGGCCGGTCAGGTGGTTGATACGTTCGGTGAGCAACGCGACCTGAACCTCCGGCGAACCGGTGTCGCTGTCGTGCTGCCCGAACTCTTCAATGATGGTCTTGGTGTCCTTCATTCACACACGCGTAGAGATAGGGGTACGTGGAACACCCGCAGTGTAGCAGCTTCCTGAAGGTCCACTACTCGTCGAGCATCGACCTGGCGACCTCGATATCACGACCGATTTGTCGTACCAGCTGCTCGGGTCCTTCGAATCGCCGCTCCCCTCTGATCCGGTCGACGAACCGAAGCCTGACACCGGCGCCGTAGAGGTCCGCCGGACCGTCCAGAAGGAACGTTTCGACGAGACGTTCGGTTCCCTCGAAGGTGGGGCGAACACCGATGTTGACGATCGCTGGGTGGAACTCGCCTTCGATCTCTGCCGTAGCCGCGTAGACGCCGTCGGCGGGAAGTTGGATTCCGTCTACAACTGCGAGATTGGCTGTCGGGTACCCGAGGGTACGTCCACGACCCTCCCCTGCCACGACGGTGCCATCGAGATCGTACGGCCGCCCGAGCGCCGCGGCAGCGGCCCGAACGTCCCCGTCCATGAGCATCGTTCTGATCGCTGTGGAGGAGATCGTACTGCCATCTGCACGCAGGAGACCGACGGCATCGACGTCGAAACCCAGGCGCGACCCATCGGCACGCAACGAACTCGCATCGCCCGACCGGTCGACTCCGAACCGGAAGTCGCTGCCGACGACAACGAGCTTGGCATGTAGGACATCGACGAGCACACGCTGAATGAACTCGTCCGGCGTCATGCGGCGGATCTCTTCAAAGGGAAGGATCCCGACCACATCGACACCCAGCAGGCCGAGGATCTCGACGCGCCGGTCGAGAGAAGTCAGCATCTTCGGGGCCCGAGACGGGTTGACGAGCGCAGCCGGGTTCATGTCGAAGGTCAACACGACGGTCTGGGCAACACCGCGTACGCGGCCGGCCTCTGCGAGGTCGGCCAGTACGACCTGGTGACCTCGATGCACGCCGTCGTAGACTCCGATCGTCACCGCCGATCTGCCCACGACAGCGGGCCAGTTTCGGGGATCACCGGTCAGGACTCTCATCCGACCACCACCTCCGGCTTCCAAGAGGCCTCGCGCCGTCCATACACCGCCAGAAGTTCCCCGTCGGAACCGACCATCCTCACCAACTCCGCGTCGACGCCGAAGGCATCCGCGGCAAACTGTGTACCGTGACACACCGCCTGAGAAGCCTGCTCGTCGAGCCGGATCGCCGGGAGATGATCGAGCCCGTTCGACATCGGCATCACGCGACTCCTCGGATCCTTCTCGAACTCCCCGATCGTGGCAGCGTCCTTGACAGAGATAGCACCGATCCGCGTGCGGCGAAGTGACCCGAGGTGCGCACCTCCGCCCAGCGCCTGGCCTATATCCGCGGCGAGGCTTCGCACGTAGGTACCCGTACCGCAGCGAATGACCATCGTGGCCTCCGGATAGGGGCCGGGTGCGAAATCGACGAGGTCGATGTCATAGACTTCGACGGCACGCGCGGTTCGTTCGATTTCCCTGCCTTGTCGGGCGAGTTCGTACAGCCTCGTCCCTCCGACCTTGACCGCCGACACCATCGGTGGCACCTGTGCGATGGTGCCGATGAATCGTTCGAGCACATCGAGAAGATCGGACTCGGCAAAGGCCATGGGTTCTCGGGTGAGGATGGATCCGTCGGCATCCAACGTGTCGGTCGTCACACCGAACACGACCCGGGCGACATACTCCTTCTCTTCGCTCTGCACGAACCGTATCAACCTCGTGGCTTTGCCCAGTCCGAGAATCAGCAGCCCGGTCGCAGCAGGGTCGAGTGTTCCGGCATGACCCACCTTCCTCTGACCGACGATTCCCCTCGCCTTGGCTACCACATCGTGCGACGTCCACGCCGCAGGCTTGTCGATGGCCACGAAACCGCTGATCACAGGCGTTCCTTGATCGCCTCGACAATCGCCTCCGGGGGTCCTGGATGAGAGAAACCTGCAGCGTTGTGGTGTCCACCCCCACCATGTGCCGATGCGATCGCGGCCACATCCGTCTCGCCTCGAGAACGCAGACTGACCTTGTACGAGCGGTCGTCCAACTCCTTGATGAGCGCTGCCACACGCGCCTCCCACGCAAGACGCACGGTGTCGATGAGTGAGTCGGTGTCTTCCACCCCGACCCCCCACCGACGCACATCATCGAGATATAGCACCGACCAGACCAGCGTTCCATCCAGTTGGCTGCGACCCAGGACGTCCGCCTCCACCTTGAGGAATCCAAAGGGCACCCGTTCATACATGTTCTGGCCGATCACCTCGGGTGAGGCCCCCGCCTCGAGCAGTTCGGCCGCAATGCGAAGTGTGTCCGGCGTCGTGTTCGAGTACTGGAAACGTCCCGTGTCCGTAACGATGCCCGTCAGAAGCGCGTTGGCGACCGTCTGATCGACCGGCCACTCGAGCGCACGAATGAGCCGGTACACGATTTCTGCCGAGGCCGCTGCAGTCGGATCGATCAGGTCGACCGTTCCGAATCCTTTGTTCGAGATGTGGTGGTCGATGACGACGAGCGTACCCGCCGCATCCACAACTCCGGCAAGGGTGCCGAGCCGGTCCACGGATGCCGCGTCGATACTGACCACGAGAGGGCTGTCGACAGGGAACTCCGCCGGGGGCACCAGCAAGTCCAGCGGGAGGTAGTCGTAGATCGGAGACAGGACGAACGGTTCGGAGAACGACGCGACCGACCGGATGCCGGCGAGCCTCGCCGACGCTGCGAGCGCCAGCGAAGAACCAAGGGCATCACCGTCCGGGTGAATGTGACAGACAATGGCAAGGCTCTTGGCGTCTGCGATGAGTGCGCGGGCCGGCTCGATCACTGCTCCTGCTCCTCGATCTCCCTCAGAAGCTTCGACATCTTGATCCCTTCCTCGATGCCGCGATCGGGCACGAACTCGAGTGCCGGGGTGTACTTGAGCCTGACACGATGACCGACTTCGCCTCGGATGTGGCCGGTTGCCGCCTCCAGTCCCTCGGCGCACGACGCGTGTTGCTCCTCCGACCCGAGCACCGAATAGAAGACCCGTGCTCTGTGAAGATCCGGACTGGTCTCCACTCCGGTGATCGTGACGAACCCGAGCCGAGGGTCTTTGAGCCCGGCGACGATGTCTGCGATCTCGTGCAGCATCATCGAATCGACTCTGCGCAGCCGTGGCGACCTGTTCATGACTCCTCCATGTAGGAAGTGACCATATCCAGCACCTCCACATCGTGCCGGCCTTCGAGATCCCTTCGAATCGCCAAGACCCTCCTGGTCAGCTCGGAGTGGCTCGACGCGGCAAGCGCCACACCCAGGGTCGACCGCTGCCATTGATCCTGGAATCCCACTTCGGCTACGGAAGCTCCGTGGGCGGTCCGCAGATGGTCGACGAGCGGGCGGACAACGCTTCGCTTGGCCTTCAGAGAACGTGCCCCTTGAATTCGCAGTTCGATGCGAAGCGCCGACGCGTGCATGTCACTGGCGGGCGACTTCCTTCAGGGTGTACGCCTCGATGACGTCGCCTTCCTTCACATCGTTGAATCGGTCGAGTCCGATACCGCACTCATACCCTGCAGCGACACGGCGGACATCGTCCTTGAATCGGCGCAGTGAGTCGATCGAACCTTCGTACACGACGATGCCTTCTCTGAGCAGTCGCGCCTTCGCCCCGCGAATGATCTCGCCTTCGGTCACGTAGCTTCCCGCTATATTGCCAGCGCGCGGCACCTTGAACACAGCTCGGACCTCGGCTGCGCCGAGCACCTGCTCCACCTCTTCCGGCGCGAGCTTGCCGACCAGCATCTGTTCGATGTCGTCGAGCATCTCGTAGATGACCCGGTAGGTGCGTATCTCGATGCCATGCTCTTCCGCGGCCCTCCGTGACTTGCCGTCCGGCCGCACGTTGAAGCCGACGATCACCGCGCCGGTCACATCTGCAAGGCTGACATCGTTTTCGGAGATCCCGCCAACCGCTCCATGGACGATGACGATCTTGCCGCCCTCTCTCCCGATCTTGGACAGGGCATCCCTGATCGCCTCGAGCGACCCATGGGCGTCGGCTTTGATGATCACCCTGAGTTCGGCCTCATCGGCCGTGCGAAGTTGATCGAGGAGTGCTGCGAGTCGCTCCCTCGCCGTTGGTGCGACGGCGCCTGCTGCCCGCTCTGCGTCATCGGCATCTTCGGCGCGCGACCGCGCCTCGCTCTCGCTCTCGAGAACCTCGAATTCGTCTCCCGCCGTTGGGACGGCGCCCCACCCCATGACCAGCGCAGGCGTGCCCGGTGTGGCCTGTTTCATCGGTTTGCCGTTCTCGTCGAGCATCGCCCGCACGCGGCCGGAAACGGTGCCCGACAAGAGCGGATCGCCCCGCTTCAGGGTGCCGCGCTGGACGATCACCGTGGCAATCGGACCGCGACCCTTATCCAGGTTCGACTCGATGATTGCACCGGATGCCGGAGCTTTCGGATTTCCTTTGAACTCCTCGACTTCTGCGATCAGGTCGATCATCTCGAGGAGGTGGTCGATACCGGTTCCCTGCTTTGCCGAGATTTCAACGGTCACGGTGTCGCCTCCGAGTTCCTCGGCAACCAGTCCGTATTCGGTGAGCTGAGCCCGCACCCTGTCAGGGTCGGCGCCGGGAAGGTCGATCTTGTTGAGCGCGACGATGATGCTCACGCCCGCGGCCTTTGCGTGGCTGATCGCCTCTGCAGTCTGAGGCATGACGCCGTCTTCGGCGGCCACCACGAGAACAACAATGTCGGTGATGTTCGCGCCGCGCCGGCGCATGGCGGTGAATGCCTCGTGGCCAGGTGTGTCGATGAAGGTGATCTTGCGACCGTTGTGACTCACCTGGTACGCGCCGACGTGCTGGGTGATGCCACCCGCCTCCCCTTCCTGCACATTGGCCGAACGGATTTTGTCGAGCAGGGTGGTCTTGCCGTGGTCGACATGACCCATGACGGTGACGACCGGCGGCCGCAGAACGAGGTCGGCTTCATCGTCAACGGGCTTCGAACGGGCGGGCTCGGGAGCTGCGGGCTCGGGGGCTGCGACGGGAACGATCCGGACGCGAACACCGATTTCCTCTGCGACGAGTTCGATCGCGTCCTCGGGCATCGGTTGTGCGGCCGACGCCATCTCGCCCATCAGGAGGAGTGACTTGACGATGTCGGCGACCGGACGCCCGACCGCTTCCGCGAACCCGGCGACGGTGACGCCCTCTTCGACGGACACCTCGGCAGAAACCGCCGCTTCGGGTTCAGGTTCTGCTTCAGGTTCTGTTTCCGGTTCAGGTTCAGGTTCTGCTTCCGGTTCAGGCTCCGGATCGGGCTCAGAGGCCGGTGCGGTCTCGGGCTCGGAGGCCGGGGTAGGTTTGAACACCTCCAGGATGCGACGCGACGCCTCGTCGTCGACACTCGACGAAGCCGTCTTCACGTCCATGCCAAGGTCGATGGCGCGCGAGAGCACCTCTTTGGACTCGATACCAAGTTCTCTCGCCAGCTCGTAGATGCGTCGCTTCGCCATGAATCAGGCCTCATCCTCCTCTTCGGTCTCGCCTTCCGCAGCGTCCGGCTCCACCGTCTCGTCGGTCTCGGTTTCCGACGCTGTCTCGTCTGTTGCTTCGTCAGCCTCTGTCACCTCGGCCGTCGCCGCCGCTTCTGTCTCCGGGGCGGTCTCGGTAGCCTCCTCCGGCGCCGTGTCCTTCTCCTCGACGTCCTCTTCTATCTTGTCGGAGCGGATGTCGATGCGATAGCCGGTG
>Ga0315542_1002541_pt1 | contig 11053 bp, 8 predicted proteins | sample SalMarSW160120MG_FD_202541 | JGI IMG/M metagenome (GOLD analysis project Ga0315542, IMG submission 202541) | Salt marsh sediment microbial communities from the Plum Island Ecosystem LTER, Massachusetts, United States - Salt Marsh Sediment SW1601-20 ... | reverse complement strand
CCTGAGAGCTCCCGGAGCAGGTCGGCGCGATCGTCCGAGCGCCTGCGACAGCGATCAGGGACCGGAGGCAGTGACAGTGGGCGGCGACTGCGGCGGCGATCAGCGGCAGGTGCAGTGAACAGCGGCAGCGTCCGCGACCCGCTCGCGGCGGTCACGGCCTTCGGGCCTTCGATGGAGCAGTGAGTCGCGACGAGCATCGCCTCGACAACGGCGGAGCGGGTGCCAGGCGCCGCCGCAGAGACTGGCCGAAGGGGTCTCTCGGACCCTCTTCGACGGCGCCTGACGCCCTCTCTGGCGCTCCCAACGCGTTTCGCCGTGAGATCGACCCTGCTCCCTGACGCCGTCTCCAGGAGGGGGCTAGCGCCCCTCGAAATGCGGGTCGCGCTTCTGCAGGAACGCGGTCACGCCCTCGGAGAAGTCGTCGCTTGCAAAGCACGCCGCCATGGCCGCGCGCACGCGGTCCACATCCCGCTCCCCGGGGGGGCGGCGCAGCTCGCTGCAGGCGATCTTGAGGCTGCGGAGGGTCAGGGGGGCGTTGGCGGCGATGCGCCCCGCGAGCTCCTCCACGTAACCGTCGAGCTGGTCCTTGGTGAGAACCCGGTTGACGAGGCCCATGGCGAGGGCCTCCCGGGCCGAGTAGCGGTTGCCGGTGAACAGGATCTCCTTGGCGTGGGGCTCGCCGACCGTCAGGACGAGGTCCCGGACGAGGTCGATGTCGTAGGCCACGCCGAGGCGCGCGGCCGGTATGGCGAAGACGGCGTCGTCGGAGGCGTAGCGGAGGTCGGCGGCGACGGCGATGGCCACGCCGCCGCCGACGCAGAAGCCGTGAACGAGGGCGATGAGAGGCTTGTCGAGCTCGCCGAGGGCGCGGAAGGCATCGCCGGTGTCGCGCTCGATGGCCGCCGCGGTGGCGCCGCCCGAGGCGTGGTCGAAGCGGGAGATGTCGGCGCCGGAGACGAAGGCCTCCTCGCCCGCCCCGCGCATGACGACCACCCGGACCTCGTCGGCGGCGGCCAGGCGGCGTGCGGCCTCCGCGAGCCCGCTCCACATGGCGGGAGTGAGGGCGTTGCGCCGCTCGGGGTGGTCGAACACGATCCGGCCGAGTGCACCCTCCACCTCGATCCGAACCTGCCCGGCCATTGCCCGAGTGTATCCCAGCCCATGGACAGCCGAGCGGTCCCGCCCGGCCCCGCGGGCGCCGCGGATCGCTGCCGCTGGCGACGGCGTCACGCCACGGAGCTCGGACGGTGTGCGAGTCGCGGCACCAGACCCGAAGTGGCGGGGCCGGTCTGGATCCGCGGCGACGGGCCGGCCTCGAGCCGGGTGGGGGATCTCCCGCCCCCCTGCACGATGGTCGGGTTTGACGTATCCTGGACTCACAGACATCTCGGGAGGCGACCATGGCTCAGGCGGAGCTGGTGTGCGGACGGCGCATGGTGCCCGTGTCCCTGGACGACGACACCTGGGTGGTGGAGCAAGGGGTCGGACTGCCCATGGAGCCGGTGGCCGACCTGCGTGCGACGGTCCGCGAAGCCCTCGAGCAACCCCTGGATCGGCCCCCTCTGGCGGAGATGGTGCGCCCGGGCTCGAAGGTGACCATCGCGTTCGACGACCCGACGGTGCCCTGCTACGCCCCGGTGTGGGAGGTCGGGCTCGGAGAGATCATCGCTCAGCTCGCCGCGGGCGGGGTCGCCGACAAGGACATCACCCTCGTGGCCGCCAACGCCCTCCACCGCCAGTTCACCGCGGACGAGCTGGCGAAGACCATCGGTCGGCCCCTGGTGGAGCGCTTCGCCGGCCGCCTGTGCTGCCACGACGCCGAGGACCTGGCCAACATGATCTTCCTCGGCCAGACCCCGCGCGGCCACGGCGTCGACCTCAACCGGCGGGCGGTGGAGACGGACCTCTGCATCTACCTCAACACGGTCTGCTGGCGGGCCTTCAACGGCGGCTGGAAGTCGATCTGCGTGGGGCTCTCCACCTACAGCTCGATCCGTCATCACCACACCCCCGACGCCATGTCCATGTCGGTCGAGAAGAACGCCATGCACGAGATCCTGGACGAGATGGGGGCGGTGTGCGAGGAACGCCTCGGGGCGGATCACTTCTTCAAGGTGGAGACCGTGCTGGCCAACCCGCTGGAGGTGGGCGGGATGTGGGCGGGCAGCGTGGGCGCCACCCGCGCCGAGGTGCTCTCCTTGATGAAGGAGAAGAGCACGTCCCGGCGCGCCTTGATGGCGGAGAAGGTGGACATCGTCTGCTACGGCGTTCCCGAGTGGAGCCCGTATGCGGCCTTCGCGGAGATGAACCCGCTGTTGACCTTGGTCTCCACGGGCCTCGGCTACCTCGGAGGGGTCATCGAGGGGCTCGGCAAGCCGGGGTGCTCGGTGGTGCTCGCCAGCCCGTGCCCGGACCGCTGGGACGAGGTGCATCACCCGTCGTACCGGGAGGTCTGGGAGCGGATCCTGCCCCGGACGCGGGACCCGTACGAGATCCGCGACCGCTACCAGGAGGAGTTCGCCCACCGCTCGGAGTACATCGACGCCTACCGGCACCGCTTCGGCTTCCACCCGGTGCACGGGATCATGGCGACCTACCCCCTCAAGCGCCTCCGCCACGCCGGGCAGGTGTTCGTGGCCCACGGGGAGGCGCCGGAGCTGGTGGAGCACCTGGGGTTCGTCCCCACCGGCACCGTGGACGAGGCCATCGAGCGGGCCCGGGCCATCCACGGCCCTCACGCCACGGTGGGGATCGTCCAGTACCCGATGGCGGTCAATCGACAGTAGGGCGGAGGCGGTTCCCGGCGCGCCGCGGGGTGGTGGTGCTCACCCCCACGGTGACCGTGGTGGCGAAGGTCATGCCGTCGCCCGATGCCTCGATGTGGACGGTGCCGGTCGCGGGCACACTAGGCCGCAGCTCGTCCACCAGGCTGACTGTCGGGGAGCCCGGCACGGTGCCGCTGGCGGGGTCGACGCGGAGCCACTCGACGTCGGTGGTGGCGACCCAGGTCAGCACATGGGGTCCATCCAGGGCCACGGATCCTTGGGGTCGGGCGGCGCCGAGCGCGAGGCGGTCGGGGGCGGCGGTGAGGGTCGCCGGCCGGGCGACTGCCGCCTGGAGGGCGTCGTAACGCCTCAGGCCGGACACTTCGGTCTCGCCGACTCCACGCTCGACCAGGGCGAGGCTCTGCACCGTCCCCCAGTCGAGGCCGACGGAGGGTGGCGTGTCGAGGACCATGCCGACCACGGCCCCGCGAGCAAATCCTGGAGGCAGTGCTTTCGATCCCGCGGCCCGTACCCACGTCCGGGTGATGCCGATGGATCGGTTCTCCCAGACGATCAGCCACAGTGTGGGGTCGTCCGCGGCAGTGAGGTCCTCATCTCCGGTGTACTGGGCGCGAACGTAGACGCGCAGAGCGTCCCCCACCTGGCGCGAGTACGCGCTCACCGCGGCGGCCGCTGGCCGGGCGAGCTCGTGTTCGACCATGTTCCGATAGATGGTGGTGGTCCGCGCACCCGAGGTCGTCCAGTTGCCGCTGCCCACCATCACCAGAGGGAGGACGGCCGAGTCCTGCGCCGCCCAGAAGCGCGCGATCCGCTTGCTCTGGCTGAAGGTGTCGTAGTCGTACTCCAGGAGCACCGCTCGGCCGGCGAGCTCGGTCTGCAGCGGGCGGATGGCGGCTCCCGCCTCCTCGCAGCTCGGGCAGCCGAGTCGGCCGAAGAACTCCAGCACCCCGAAGCGATCCTGGGCGGCCAGCGGTCCTGCGACGAGGAGCAGCATGAGTGTCACGGCGATGCGGCGTTGTGTGCGCACCATGGTCGATCCCGATACTACGCCTCCGCGCCGGCACCGCCAAGGTGCCCACCCCCCTCCTGTGGCTCCACGCGGCCCGTCAGCGCCCGGAAGGACGGAGCCGGCGTTCCGCGGAGCGCGGTGGGGCGGCTTGAACGGCGACCTGCACGGACTGTGCGAAGGTCATCCCGTCGCCCGTTGCCTCGATGCGCAGGGTGCCTGCCGCCGCACCGACGGGGCCGCGTCCAGGCGCGAGGCTCACGGTGGGGGAGGCGGGGAGCGTGCCGCTCGAGGGCTCCACCTGCAGCCAGTCCACGTCGCTGGTCGCGGTCCAGGTCAGCACGTGCGGCCCGTCGAGGGTCAGCGCGGCGCTCCCGCCGGCGCTCAGCGTGAGCGGCCTCGGGGTCACGGCGAGTGCCGCCGGCAACGCGACCGCGGCCTGGAGGGCGTCGTAGTGTCCGCTCTCGGTGTTGCCGACCCACCGCTCGAAGAGCGCGAGGCTCGCCATCCTGCTCCAGTCCACCCCCTGCAACGGAGGCGTGTCGATCACCGCAGTGGCGCGGCCGCCCGGGGCGAGGGGCGCGGACAGGGGCAACGGCAGCGCGGCGCGGACGAAGGCGGAGCTCACGCCGATGGGCCGCCGCTCCCAGGCGACGACCCACAGCGTTGGCTGGTCGCGGAGGCTCAGGATCTCGGACCCGGTGTTGACGGCGCGCACGTACACCCGGAGCGTGTCTCCCGATCGTCGAAAGTAGGCCACCACTGCGGCCTCGGGAGGCCGGGCCAGCTCGTCGTCGATGAGGCCCTGGTAGACGCGTTCATAGGAGACGGGCCCGGAGCTGGTCCGGTACCCGCTGCCCACCATCACCAGGGGGAGGTAGGCGGCGGAACCGGCGGCCTGCCAGAAGCGGTTGACCCGGAGGCTGCTCCGATATGCGTCGTAGTCGTACTCCAGAAGGATGGCTCGCGCGCCGAGCTGCGCCTGCAGCGTGGTCAGCGTCTCCCCCGCCGCTTGGCAGTTGCCGCACTGTTTCCGGCCGAACAGCTCCAGCACCGCGAGCCTGTCCTCGGCTGCGAGGGCGGCGGCCACGAGGAGGGATGCCAGCACGGCGGCGATGCACGCGGTGCGATGACTCATGTTCCTCTCCGATGGTAGCGCGATCCCGCGGCCTAGGCGATGAGGCGGACCCGCATCCGCCCCATGGCGAGGGGAAACACCATGACCGTGAACCCGACCAGGTAGGCGAGGTTCCAGAGGAGATGGGGCTCGAGGCGGCCGAAGGTGAGGGCGCGGGTGATCTGCACCAGGTGTGTGAGGGGCAGGGCAAGGGCCGCGTACTGGGCCCACTGGGGTAGGTTCTGCAGTGGGAAGAAGGTCCCACTGAACAGGAACATGGGAGTGATGAAGAGAAACACGGGCAGGTTGAACATGTCGATGGTGGGGAGGACACCGGTGAACCACATGCCGGCGGACCCGAACGCGACGCCGCCGAGAAACGCGAGGGGGATGACGAGCAGGGAGGAGGGATAGCTCAAGAGGCCGAAGGGAGTGATGGCGACGAGCATGAGGGTGGCCGCGATGGCCGACCTGGTGGCGCCCCAGACGATCTCGCCGGTGATCACGTCGGCCAGGGAGAGGGGCGTGGCCAGCATGGCATCGAAGGTCTTCTGGTAGTACATGCGGACGAAGGAGGAGTAGGTGTTCTCGAAGAAGGCGTTCTGCATGATGGTCACGGCCACCAGGGCCGGGGCGATGAAGCGGATGTAGCTGACCGTGCGGCCGTCGATGTGGAGCGTGCCCACGAGTGCCCCGAGACCGGCTCCGAAGGCGACCAGGTAGAGCACCGGCTCGAGGAGGGACGGCGCCAGCCCCACCTTCCACGTCTTGCTGAACACCGTGAGGTTGCGCTGCCAGACCCGGATGAACCGGTACGAGATGTCGCCCACCAGCCGTCGGATCATTCGCGCAGCTCCCTCCCGGTGAGCTTCAGGAAGACGTCCTCCAGGGTGGCCATGCGCAGGACGCAGCCGCCGTCGCAGTAGTCCTCGCTGATGCGGTGGAACACGGCGTCGTTGTCGTCGCCGTACACCAGGAGTCGGTGCCCGAGGTCCTCGAAGGGGAGCCCCTTGTCACGGACGTAGGCGCGCAGCTCGTCGCGGGGGGAGGTGATCTCGATGACCAGGCGGCCGGCGTGCTCGCGGATCAGCTCCGTCGGCGCCCCTTCCACGAGGATGCGGCCGTGGTCCATGATCACCAGGCGGTCGCACAGCTGCTCCGCCTCCTCCATGTAGTGGGTGGTGAGGATCACGGTGAGGCCTCGCTCCCGGAGCTCGTCCACCCGGTCCCACACCTGGTGCCTGGCCTGGGGGTCCAGCCCGGTGGTGGGCTCGTCGAGAATGAGCAGGTCGGGCCGGTTGATGAGGGCGCGGGCGAGCACCAGGCGACGCATCATGCCGCCGGACAGCTCGCTCACCCCGGAGTCGCGGCGGTGAGCCAGGGCGATGAACGACAGGGCCTCGTCGGCGCGGGTGGCGGCCTCGGCCTGGGGGATGTCGAAGTAGCGGGCGAAGACCATGAGGTTCTCGGCCACGGTGAGATCGGGATCGAGGTTGTTCTCCTGCTGGCAGACGCCGATGCGTTGCGCCACCGCGCGCCGCTGGCCGGTCACGTCGAGACCGAACACCTCCAGACGTCCGGAGGTGATGGGGGAGTAGCCGTAGATCATGCGGATGGTGCTGGTCTTGCCGGCCCCGTTGGGCCCCAGCATCCCGAAGCAGAGGCCGGGCTCGACGCGGAAAGAGACGCCGTCCACGGCCCGCAGGTCGCCGAAGCTCTTCACCAGGTCCACGGCCTCTACGACGACGCGCTGCTCGGATGGCGATGTCCTCATCTTCGACCGTCCACCAGCCAACACCCCGCACGGGGAGGCCATTCCCCCGTGGGGGCTGCGACCACCGCCCTAGCGCCAGGAGGTGAAGGCGTCCAGGGAGATGGTGCCGGCGCTCGCCGACAGGCTGCCGCCGACGACTCCCCAGCGGACGCTGTCGAGGCGCTGCGCGCTGGTGTCGATGCCGGTGACCACGAGGGGAGCCGCCCCGCCCAGGGCGAACGATGTGGTGGCGTCGGGTGCGCTCTGCCAGGAGACCGCGATCCGGTTCCACCCAGAGGCCGCCGGGACCGGGGTCGTCCGGTGGAGGTTCCCCGTGTCGTCACGAACCTCCAGGACGAGCACGGGCCCGCTCCGGACGAGGACGCGGAACGCGGCGGTGCCGTCCACGGTGAGACCGGCCAGGTGCTCGAGCTCGTCACCGATGCCCAGAACGAGCCCGTCGAAGTCCGCGAAGAGCTCGACGCCATAGCTGGCCTCGCCGGCAGGTGAGTCGTCGGTCACGTAGCTCAGGGGATCGAGCGTGGGGTCCAGCACGGCTGTGAGCGTGCCGCCGGACAGCACGGAGAGCCCCTCGCCGAGCACGATGGAGTGCCCGGCGGTGCAGGTGAGGTCACCCCCGTCGGCGAGCACGACGCCGTCGCCGAGGGTGATCCGGTCGCAGGCGTTGACGGACCGGTGGTCGCTGATCATCTCCGGATCGAGGGCGACATGGAGCTCGGAGCTGCAGCTCCCGACCGCGACCCGGAGCCCGTAGCTGCCGATGTAGGCGGCATCCGCAGCGACCGTGACGCCTCCCCGGGATCCGGACCAGGCATCGGTGCCGCCGGACTCGAAGCCGCCGCTGAAGATCGGTTCGCCCGGAGGCCGTTCGTCCGCGCCCACGTCGGCGGCGGCACCGAGGGGTCGGGGGTCGCCGTCCACGTCGTCCGTGACCCCCGGGGGCGCCGCGACCGTGTCGATGGCGGACGTGGCCGAAGGGGCGAGGTGCAGGTCGCCGCCGGCGCCGTTCGCGAACAGTGACAGGGGTTGGGCGGTCAGGTTGCCGGAAAGGATGGCCGTGGCCCCGTCTCGCTGCCAGAAGTTGTGAGTGGCCAGGTTGTTGGTGATGGTCGCTGCGGTGGTCTCGAAGCGCCACTCGACGGACGACGCCATCGGGGGTTGGGTGGAGGCCACGGTGTTGTGCAGCACCTCGGCGCCGCACGCGCTGGCGAGGCAGATGCCGCAGTCGAATCCCGGTGCCGAGGTGAAGAGGCCGCTCGCCGAGGCGAGCACGAAGTTGTTGCGGATGACGCCGTCGTAGTGGCCCACGTAGCCCGCGCCCGGGCACGGGTCGTCGGGGTACGTGCGGGCATCGCCGCTGGCGGCGAGCCCGAAGCCGATCCCCCGGGCGTCATCCCGCAGGAGGTTGCGCTCGACCACGGTGTCGCGGCAGCCGCGCCACAGGTGGATGCCGTGCTCGGAGAGCCCGCCGGGGCACCAGAAGCCCTGGATGACGTTGTCCCGGATGGTCCAGCCACGGGCGGCGTGGGCGTCCACCCCGCCGGTGTAGCAGCTCCCGTTGATGGCCCACACCTGGGAGCGGCCGGCGTCGGTGAGCTCGATGGAGGAGCAGGCGATGGTGCCGTCGTCGACGAAGGTGGGCCCCGCGGGGGAGGCGGGATTGATCTTGACGGCCTGCTGTCCGGGATCGACGATGCGGACGTTGTAGACGGAGGTGCGGAGGGTGTCCGAGGACACCCCGGCGACCACGTGGATGGGGTGGTACCTGGCCCGCCGCAGTGTGAGGTCGGCGACGGTCACGTCCGAGGCGGCGATCACGACGATCTCGGTGGTGACGTAGCCGCCGTCGAGCACCACGGCATCACGATCGCCGCCGGCCGACCGCAGGGTCACGCCCGGTGTGTCCACCCAGAGCCAGGCGCCGTCCAGGTCGTAGGTGCCGTCCGCGATGCGGATGGTGTCCTCCGGCTCTGCCGTGTCGACAGCCGTCACGAGATCGGGGACGGTGGCGACGTCGACGACGCGGCCATCGGGCTGCGGCAACGGAGGGCACGGCGTGGTCTCTGCCAGCGCCGGGCGAACGCCCGCGAAGGTGGCGGCCAGCAGAACCACAACGGCGAGAGCTACAGGGCGCACAGGCACCTCCCACCCTCGATTATTGCCTCCTCCCGGGGCCGTTCGGCGGTCGGCAGGAGTGTGGAGCACGGCGACGGCCCCTTCGACGGGGGTGGAGATGACCTCCGTCACCACGCCTGCAAGCCGTCGGCGCCGCAGCGCAGGAGGATCCCGGGTGCGCAGACGAGTGCAGCGAGAACCCGCCTCGAGCCGGCGCCGGCGGCTAGATCGGGGGCACCGTGGGCGTCGCGCTCGGGGGCGTCGTGGTCGGGGTCGCCGTCGGCGAGGCGTAGGGGTCTGAGACGTCCACGTTGAGGATGTCGACCCTGAAGCCCATGGTGGTCGCGTCGCTGGTGACGAAGCCGTACACGATATCCTCGTTGGCGTCGCCCGCCGAGGAGTCGCCGATGGGATCGGTGACGGCGGGCGGGGTTCCCGCCCAGTCACCCACCTGCCCGTCGGGCGTGATGGTCAAGGCCCAGGCCAGGCCCGACAGGGCGGCAATGCCGCCGACAACCAGCGCCGCGACTCCGACGACCCGCGAACGGCGCAGCACGAGCAGACCCGCTGCTCCCAGCAGGAGACCCAGGATGACGACCCCGAGCGTGCCCACGGTGGGAATGGCGCTGCCGGTCTGTTGAGCGTACGTGAACGTCGAGGTGTAGTCGTTGAAGCCGGTCAAGGACATGTGGTACAGCATCCTCACGGTCGGCCCCAGGGGCCCGATGGCCGCGAGCGGAGCGGTGAACTCGACCACGTTGTGGCCGTCGAGCCCGGTGCCCCACCCGATGGGGTAGGAGATGTCGTAGGAGCCCACCTGCTGGAAGGCCGGAGTGGCAGGGTTCCAGCGCTCGACCATCACGTTGACCACCACCATGCCCGGGATCGCGGGCCCCCACTGGTCCGCGGGCGGCATCTGGGCGAGTGCGGAGACGATGACGTCGATGCCGTCACGGTCCTGCGGCGTCGCATCACCGGCCTGAATCACCTGAACGGTGCCGCCGGTGGCGGCGTTGTTGTCTGTGTCCAGATAGGCGTGGCACAGATAGGGGGACAAGACGGGCTGAGCGGTTGCGGCCACGGGCAGCAGCACGGCGACAGCGAGCACGGCGAGCACACGTCCACGATTCATGTCCTGACCTCCCTCATCGGGTTCGACGACAGGACCGCGCCCGTTGCCGTTGGTGCGCGCCCGCCGCTATCCAATGGTCCCCTGTTGGGTGTGCGATGCGATCCTATCGACCAGCCCCCGGGCTGTCAATCAGCTCGTGCGGTGAGCCATCGGTGGCAAAGCGGATGCCGTCCCGGGGTCCCCCGCGGCACCGGGTGCGAACGCGGCCGCTCCAAGGAGCACCGTCGTAATCCATACCGCATCGGCGAGGGCGAGGTGGAGGAGCTGCATCCAGACCGGGGCCAGGAGACTGACATTCACCAGCCCGGCCAGGAGCTGGACCAGGACCAGGCCGGACAGGAGATCGGCCAGACCCCGGACCGCCAGGCGTCGGGGTTGGCGGGCGCGCAGCACCTGCGCCGTGATGACGAGGACGGCGCCCACGGTAACGGCGATCAGAGGGTGGAAGAGGCGCAGCCGCACCAGCAGCTCGCCCGTGGCCGAGAAGTCCTGGCGCAGGGCCTCGGCCAGGGACCCGGAGGGGAACAGGGTGTCCCCGAGGGCCGTCACGGCGCCGCTCGCGCCCAGGACCAGGAGGCCGGCCAGGGACCCCACGAGCAGCCACGGGCGGGCGCCCTGCCCGCGCAGGCGCGGCGCCCCCGTTCCGCCAGCCCACAGTGCCGTCAACGCGAGACAGGCCAGGAGAGTGAAGGTGTTGAGCAGGTGCACCGCCATCCAGGCCGCTCGCGCCATGGACGCGTTGTCGGCCACGAGCTCGAAGAGCACGAGACCAGCTCCGACCAGGGCTTCACTGAGCGTGAAGGCGAGGGACAGCCAGGCGCCGGTCCGCACCCGGTGGCGTCGGGGGAATACCCGGATCGCCCAGGCCACGAGCACGCCGACGAGGACCAGGATGAGAACGCTGCTGAGGCGGTGGCTGAACTCGATGAGCGTCGCGGTCTCCGGGGCGCGAGGGAGGAGGACGCCGTTGCACAGGGGCCAGTGGTTGCCGCAACCGGCGCCCGAGCCTGTTGCTCGCACGTAGGCGCCCCACAGCACGACCCCGACGGCGTAGGCGAGGACCATCCACGCGAAGTGCGCGAAGCGGCGGCGTTGCCGTTCCGGGTCACCTGACCTCGTGGAG
>Ga0315542_1002538_pt1 | contig 11060 bp, 11 predicted proteins | sample SalMarSW160120MG_FD_202541 | JGI IMG/M metagenome (GOLD analysis project Ga0315542, IMG submission 202541) | Salt marsh sediment microbial communities from the Plum Island Ecosystem LTER, Massachusetts, United States - Salt Marsh Sediment SW1601-20 ... | reverse complement strand
TATAACTCCTCATCTGAGTATTATGATGATAGATATAGATCTTTACAACTCGAAAAATTCGAGCTTGCTTTTAAAGGTGTTAATTTTCAATCAAAATTAATTTTAGATGCAGGATGTGGTACTGGACTTCTATACACTCATATTTCAAAAAAATTTTCAAATTCAAAAAAAACTCAATCCCATTACATCTGTCTTGATATATCCTTTAACATGGTGAAAAAGGTAAAAATAAAAGAAGAATTTAAGGAAGAAATGCCCCATATTAATTTAATTTTATCAGATATGGAAAATTTACCATTTAGAGAAAAGATTTTTGATGTAATTGTTTCATTAACTTCTCTCCAGAATTTACCGAATATTTTCCAAGGAATTTTAGAGTTGATGAGAGTAAGCAAACGAAAAACAGAATTTTATTTATCAATATTGAAAAAAGATGCTCGATTAGAAGAGGTGATATCCAAATTTAAGCCATATGTTGATGATTTTACAATAATCAACAATGAGGAGTTGGAAGATTTAATTATTCAAGGAAAAATGTTTTAAAAAACCCTTCTAATTGAAGAAAGAGTTCATAATGTCTTGAACATCACTTTGGACATTGAATTTCTTGTTGAAGTAATTAGAAATGTTAAATATGTCTCGTTCAAGTAAGGATCGTGCACTTGGGTGATCACTGGAAACCCATTGTAACCAATCAATAATCAAAATATTTTCTTTTTCATCGACTATGATGTTAAACTCTCCTAAATCACCATGAACTATCTTTGCTTCTTGGTAAATTATTTTCATTTGTTTTATAATTTTATTAAAAATTTTTTCGGGTTTATCGAGATCTCTAAAATATACTAATTCTTTTCCCTTCAAATAAGACATGACAATCATGTGTCGATTATAAGCAATTGGTTTTGGGGTATCCAATTTTAATTTAGATATTTTAGTTAAAGCTTCAAATTCTCTCCTTGCGGCTAATCTATTAATATACAGCCATGAAGAATGTCCACGCTCTCCAATTAAATCTCTTAATTGCTTTATACTTTTAAAACTAGTGCGTCCCATTCTATATATTTTTAATGCGAGTATATTTTCGTTATCATCCATGGAGCCATATACATCTGATTCTTTCCCTTTTCCTATAATAGGGCCTAATTGACTGATCACTTTTTTCTCAACAAGTGCATGAAGAGCCAAAATATCATAACCAATTGAGTTAAGAGTATAACCAATTTTATACGAAGATGAGTCTCTTATTATAAGATCATATTTATGAACTTTTTTTAAGCGAAAAAGGGTTTCCTCTAGTTTATAACGTGAGTAAAATCGAATATTGTCGATAGTTACATATTCAGATCGTTTCATCCCGATTTCAATTGCCATTAAGATTCTTAGATCCTCCTTTTCAAGATATGTAAGTAGTTTAGCCGCTTCGGACATATTACCAGTAGTTTTTATGTATATTAAAATAATTTAAAAATACGTGTCATAATAAAAGTTTTTTTGGTATAATATTAATGTAATTGAAAGTTAAATGAAATTTTGACGTTAAAAAAAAAAAATTTTATAAGTATTGATAAAAGAAAAAAGTTTTACTAAGTTAGGTATTTCAAATATACTTAAGCAGATTGTCATAATTAGCAAAAATCTGAGAAGATCTGCGAAATTAATAATATAAAGAGATTCCGTTGATCCTAATTGAAAAAGAAAAAGAAAAACCCCTTGTTGCAAGTAAATACTCATTCCTATAAAAATTAATATTCCTGAAAGAGAAAGAATTAAAGCTGTAATCTCATATTCATAGATAGAAATCCCTATATTAATAATTAACGCGATCATTGTTATAATCACCAGAATTTTTGCGAAACTTATCCAAGTAATGAAATTTATTGACGAGATAGTAATATTTGAACCCATTCGTGACCAATAGAGTGATCCCCATAAATTCACCATCATCATTATTGGGAAGATAAGTGAAAAAAGGCTCATTATTAAGTAAATTCTTATCGTGAGAAATCTAGTAAAAACATATTTTTCTACGTTTTCTTCATGTTTTGCGGTTTCTAGCATGTTGTTCAATCGATCTTTGATATAGGAAGGAAGTTCTTTGGATAAAACAATCAATTCAAAATCAGAATCTTGAAAACTTGAAAATATATTCATCAACAAACCTTTTCCTTTTTTCAATTTATCGCTCGTACTTTTAGGACCATTCCATAAAAATGCTTTCTTTTGAGTCATATCTAGAAAAACACATAAGTCATGGAATAATAAAACATGTTCTTCTTCAATCCAACTATTTTTTCCTTCATTGAAGATAAATGTTTTGAGCATTGAATAAATTAACTCTGATTTAATATTAATCTTTCGTATATGATTTAAGAAATCTTTTCATTATTTTATTCTTCCTTTATTCTTGATTTGATTCCTTCCCATAAATCTTTAATGTATGCTTTATAATTCTCAATTTGCTCAGTAGAGACAGACTTAAATCGCTTTTGAACTTTAATATATTCCTCAATTGGTTTTCGTTTAGATGAATCGAGGCATCTCTTACTATCTCTTGAAAGGATGAATTTACCATCGATAACTTCATAAAGTGGCCAAAATCCAGTTTGAACTGCTAATCTCCCGATTTCAATCGAATTACTGGGGAGATAACCCCATCCTGGAGGGCATGGAGCAAGAATATGAATATATTTGGGACCATACATATCTTTTGCACGGGAGAATTTCTCATATAAATCTAAAGGATAAGAAGCTATTGCCGTAGCTACATATGGAATACCATGAGCCTCCATAATTTTAGGCATATTTTTTTTATATCCAACTTTGCCACCGGGAGTGGTGGTACTGAAAGCACCTGGAGGAGTACTCCCACTTCTTTGGACACCGGTATTCATGTATGCTTCATTGTCATAACATGCATAAATAAAGTTTGTTCCTCTTTCTGCAGCCCCGCTTAAACTTTGAATTCCAATATCTACAGTTCCTCCATCACCAGCAAATGCAACAACATTGATATCTTGATCGAGTCCTTTATCTTCAAGTGATGCCACAATTCCTGATGCTGATGCTCCAGTAGTAGCAAAAGGGGTGTGCAAAACTGAAACCTTAGTTGTACAAAATCCTTGCATTCCATGTAGAACTGTTAAACAACTAGCAGGAACAGTAATGATCGTTTTGGGTCCTAAAGCTTTTAACGCAATTCTATAAATTAATGCCATTGAACATCCAGCACATGCTCGAGTACCTGGGTAAATATATTCTTCTTCAGGTAAATCCATAACATTTACCAATTTTCATTTCACCTCCTTAAAAAAAGTTGCTTCATCATAATCGTTTAGTTCCTCCAATTTTAACCCGAGAAATTCAGTATTTTGAGATATTTCTTCAGTTTTTTGTTGATTCAAAGCTCTATTGACACCTTCAATGAGCTGCTCATTTGTTACGTCTCTCCCCCCTAATCCAACTATAAAACCCTTAATAAATGGACTTTCTTTTAACCCATATAAAGCGGATTTTAATTCATAACATAAAACACCTTCATACCCATATCCAATATCTCGATCAAATACTACTATCGTTTTTTTGTCCTTGAGAAGTTCTCTTAATTGCTTGGCGGGATATGGTCTAAACAGTTTTAAGCTAACCAGTCCTACTTTTAATCCCTTATCTCTTAATTTATTTAAAACTACTCTAGCTTGAGATGCAACAGAACCCATTGCGAAGATAATGATATCAGCATCATCAAATTCAGCGGTTTTAAATAATCCATTTCCATAACTTCTTCCGAATTTATTGGCGAAATCATCATGTACTTCTTGAATTATTTCAATAGAATTTTCTAATGCTTTTTGGAGGGCATATCTGTATTCAAAATATCCCGGAACCCTTCCCTCAGATCCTCTATCACGTGTATGTGGTGTTGTTACAGGATCTATTCCCTTAACTTGAGAAATATCAGATAGATTGATATGATGCTTTAATGGAGGTAAGAAGTCATCAACATCTTTTTGATCCTCTAAAACTACGGGCATCATTGTGTGTGATAAAATGTATCCATCATAACCTACTATTACTGGTAAATTTACTCTATGATCTTCTGCAATTTTAAATGCTTGTAAATTAGTGTCGTAAATTTCTTGATTATCTTCACACATAAATTGAATCCAACCAACATCTCTGATAGTTATGAAATCTGAATGGTCGGTCCAAACAGACCAAGGAGCACCTAAGCTCCTTGTAGCTAAATTTATAATTATTGGCAATCTATTTCCGGAAGTCCAAGGCAACATTTCATACATCAATTCTAGCCCATGAGCTGATGTTGCAGTTCCTACTCTTGATCCAGTCGCAGAAGCAGCAACACAAACTGCGAGAGCAGAATGTTCTGATTCTACTTTAACAAATCGGGCATTCAATTTCCCCTCATTTATAAATTCTGCGATTTTTTCCACTACTGGACTTTGTGGAGTAATTGGATAAGCAGCAACAACTCCTACTTTAACTTGTCTTAATGCATGAGCTGCAGCGTTATTCCCAGTTAAAATCGTGGCATCTTCCATTGCATTATTCATCGATTTTCACCTCTTCCATACTTATTGCTTTTACGGGACATTCTTCCGTACAAATCCCACATCCCTTACAATATTCTAAATCTATCGTGGGAGGAATTGTGCGCGTGATAACGGCATCGGGACAATAAAGCCAGCAATTAAAACAAGAAAATTTACCAGATTTAACAGGTATGCATTTATCTAAATCAATAACGGGTTTTTTTGAACTCCAGCTACCAGTTTTTCCCGCTTCGCCTTTTACTGGTTTTTGTACCGATCCAAGAATTTTTTGATAATCTTTTTTAACATTAGTCATAATAACACAATCATTAATGAATAAAAACCAATATGAAATGTAATAACTATTAAAATAAAATGTCTTTGGAAATAATATAAAACAAAATTTAAGTTTGTTATTATAACTCAATTAATTTACTTTTTAGAAATACATATATATTTAGGGCTTTCATAATCTTTTTGAATATTCACATAGGATTAGCTCTTAAGAATAATTTAATTAGGTTATAAACGTGGAGTATGATAAAATCGAAGTTAGGGAGAAATTTAAAGAGTTATTTGAATATTCATTAGAATTATTATATGTCAATGATTTTAATGGAAATTTCCTTGATGCTAATGATGTCGCTTTAAAAACTCTTGGATATCAACGTGAGGATATCACAAAGATATCCTTTAGAGATTTTCTCGATCAAGAGAACCTCATGAAAGCCTATAACATCACAAAAGAAATACGTAAAACGGGACGACAATCTGAATGGAGTGAGTACCAAATTAAAACAAAAGAAGGAGATACTATTTTTATAGAGACCTATGGAATTCCACTTAGAAAAAATGATAATATATATGCTATTTTAGGGATAGGTAGAAATATTACTGAGCGAAAAGTCGCCGAGTTAAAATTAAAAGATAATGAAGAGATGTTTAAAGCAATATACAAGGAAGGTCCAATTCCCGCTTACACCTGGCAGAAATTAGGAAATGATTTCATTTTAATTGATTTTAATAAGGCCGCAGAAGAAATTAGTAAGGAACATGTCAAAAATTTCATAGGGTACAAAGCTTCTGTAATATATAAGGATCGTCCTGACATTTTTAACTATTTAAGACTATGCATGGCAAAGAAAGAACGTATTAGCGCGGAAATACAATATAAATTTGAACTTTCAGATGAGATAAAACATATGTCTACTTATTTTGGATATGTTAATCCAGATTTAATCGTGGAACACGCTGAAGATATTACTGAACAAAAAAATGCGATCTTAAGGCTTCAAGAGTCTGAGGAAAAATATAGAGATATGATTAATAATTTAGATGTTGGATTTTATCAAGTCACCTTAGATGGAATTATGTTAAATCATAATCCAGCACATAATAAAATTTTAGAGTATGATTTATCTGGGAGTTTAGTAGGTAAAAGAGTTACAGATTTTTGGCAATTTCCAGAAGAAAGACAGAAATATCTAAGAGAGATATTAGAAAATAATAGTGTAAAGAATTATATTTGCCCATCATTGACGGAAAAGGGTAATAAAGTTATTGTTCAATTAAATTCTCATCTAATGAGAAATAAGGAAGGAAAACCAATTGGAATCGAAGGTACTTTTACTGATATAACAGAAATATATAATTTGGAACAGGACTTAAAAGAATCTGAGGAGAAATTTAGATCTATTGCAGAAGAATCATTATTGGGTATATGTGTAATACAAGATGATTTGGTTAAATACATTAACACACAATTTGCGGATTTATTAGGATATTCGGTTGATGAAATTAAGAATTGGGAACCTGGTTGGTTTGCAAATGTTATTCATCCAGATGATAGAGATTGGGTAGTGGAACAAGCTAAAAAGAAACAATTGGGCTTAAAAGATGTAAGATATTATTATCAATATCGCTTAATAAATAAATCTAAAAACATTATTTGGTTAGACAATTTTTCTAAAACTATTTTATTTAGAGGCCGAAATGCGAACTTAGTAACTGCTGTAAATATCACGGAACGAAAAATTGCTGAACAAAAATTGAAAGAGTCCGAAGAAAAATATAGAAATATTTACGAAAACACCCCCTTTTCAGTAGTATTAATTAATTCCCAAGGTGTAGTCATAGATGCTAATCCAACCACCGAAGAAATGTTTGGATATAAAAGAGACGATTTTATTGGTAAAAGGTTTATGGATCTTTCAATAATTCATCCAGATTACTTACCAACAATTTTAGAACTTTTTCAAAAGTTTGTAAAAGGAGAAAAGATGCATCGAATAGATATTAAAATACAAAGAAAGAATGGTACCATTTTTTGGACTAATCTTCAAGCAGCTCTGATGACACTTACGGGAGAAACTTATGTGCAAGCTCTTTTTACGGACATTACTAGTAAAAAGGAATCTGAATTACTAGTGAATAAAGAAATTAATAAATTGAAGGAATTAGAAAAAATTAGGAAGAATTTAATTTCTCGAGTTTCTCATGAACTAAAAACGCCTCTTGTCTCTATAAGTGGAGGTTCAGAATTATTATTGACCTTGTACAATAAAGAATTCTCATCTGAAACGTTAGAAATTCTAGAACTTATTGAAAAAGGAGGGACGCGTTTAAAGTACCTTGTAGATCGTTTGGTAGATATCTCGAAAATTGATTATGGAAAATTTAAATTAGAGATAAAATCAGAAGACTTAAGTGAAATTATCAGGGAATGTAGCCGTGAAATTTCGTACTTATTAAAAAATCGCAAGATTAACTTGAACCTATCTCTTCCTGAGAGCATATACATAAACATAGATCGAATTCGAATGGAACAAGTAATCATAAACTTACTTTCAAATGCAATCAAAAATTCGCCACCTAATGGAGAAGTAAATGTTATTTTGAAAAAAAAAAATGATTGGATTGAGTTAATTGTAAAAGATACAGGGATTGGTTTGACAAAAGAAGAAATGAATTCATTATTCACTCGTTTTGGCAAAATAGAAAGATTCGGTGAAGGTTTTGAATATTTAGACATTCAAGGTTCAGGTTTAGGATTATTTATCGTAAAAGAAATTCTTAACTTACATGGGGGAGAAATTAAAGCCACCTCAGAAGGAAGGAATAAAGGTTCAATATTTAGTTTAAGATTGCCTATAAAATAGTAGTATCTTTCATTTCAAAGAATTTTAGCCATATTATATCCTTCTTCAATTAATTCATAGTTTAAAGCGCCTAACTTTTGACCTAATCTATTGAGAACTACTTTTTTTAAATTTTCAAGATTCAAATCGGGAAGTGCTTTAGAAAGAAGCCCTAAAATCGGTGTATTTATTATAGGATTTCCATCAATCGTTAAATCTTTCTCAAGAGCTAACTTGCTTATATCTGCAACGATAATTTTTATGTTCTTACTAAAATTAAATTTTTTGGATAAAAATTCCGGTTCTTTATTAGAGTTAATGATAAAAATTCCATTTTTATTCAGGGAAGAGATGATTTCGTAATCCAATACAGTTTCATCAAAAACAATTAGAATATTCGGATTTTGTATTTGTGCTCTATCCCAAATTTTATGTTTTCTTGATAATTTGGCATATGCTTGAACAGGAGCACCCCTTCTTTCAGCACCAAAAGAAGGATATGCGTGTACATCAATAAAGTTCCCACTCATATATGCAGCTTCTGCTAATATTTCACAAGCCGTAACGGCTCCCTGTCCTCCTCGCCCCAAAATAATCAGAGTTATTAAATCATCTTCAGAATTGATTTCATTTGTCATTTTTCTAATTTTATAAGAATATGTATATTAATGTATATGAAAGAGGCTTTTTAATAAAAAATTTCGTTAATTAAAATAGAATCAAATTTTATAATATATTAATCCCATTTCTTATTACAATAATTAGAGAAGATTTTAACATGAAAACTGGAACAGGGTTTTTTGAAGGAAGAGAAAATACGAAGTTGTTCTATCAATATTGGCTGCCAGAAAATGACGATTTTAAGGCGTATATAATAGCACTTCATGGATGGGGTACTCATTCCGATAGAATGAAAGTGCCTGCTGAATATTTTACTCAAGAAGGATATGCTATTTATAGTTTCGATCTAAGAGGTCATTGGAGAAATGCGGGTGAGGCTCCAGGGCATATTGATAGCATCGATCATCTTCAAAAAGATATAATGCTTTTTATGGACATAGTAAGATTGGAGGCAAATGATAAAAAGATTTTTTTGATGGGGCAATCATTTGGTGGATTGGTTTGTATTTTATATGCAATTGAACATCCAAGTTTACCTGGAGTTATTGTTTCTTCTCCAATGATTCGTTTAGCAAAGAATTTTTCATTTACTAAAAAGCTTGGTAATAAAATAGCAGCTCCCTTATCTAAAATCTCTCCTAATAAAACAATTAAAATAATGATTGATCAAAATCTTTTAACAAGTGATCTTAAAATCTTACGAAGCCACATTGCGGATAAGAAGAAAATAGATTTTATATCACTAAGAACTGCTGCGGAAATTGAGAGATCTATGAAGTTTGCATTGGAAAATGCATCGAGACTTCTTTGCCCTATTTTAATTTTACAAGGTGAAAAAGATAAGATAAATGACAATGAAGCTACAAAGGCATTTTATGAAGGAATAAAAAGTCAAGATAAAAATTTAAGAATGTATGAAGGATTTCTCAATGAATTATGGAATGAGAAGGGTCGAATGCAAGTATATAGAGATATGTGGATCTGGCTAGAAAAGCATAGATGAATGTTCAAAATCAAGGATAATTATCATATATATTTTTAATGATGGTATCCATTTCTTTTTGTGATTTCTTTTGATATGCAATTTCTCCGCATTCATCTTCTAAATCATACCATCGTTCAATCATTTTATTATTCATTAAGGTAAGATGATTTCATCAAGAACATGAATGAATCCATTCTTTTACTGAAAGTTCTAATTAATTTTTTGGTTTCTATATCTGATTTATCGGGCGAGAATATCATTGTTGGAAAGTTAAGGTTCTTTAATTCTTCTAGTCCAAATTTATCGGCAGTAAATAGGATATTTTTCGCAAATGGCAATCCGAATGATAAAAGGGGTAAAATGGTAGCTCCTGTTTGAGGATATATTGAAATGGCTATTTCTGTCATTCTAAAAAACATTTCTTCCTTAGGTTTATCTGCAAAGATTTTTAATTCATCTAATTCCTTATCCTGAAAGAATAATTGCTTCCACGTTATCACTTCAGAATGATTTAGGTTTTTGTGATAAGGATGTATCATATTGCATTGATCTTGACGCATTATTCTCCTTATCTAGATGTTTAAGTCAAATTAAAGGTTATCGAGAAGAAGATATCAAGTCTGCTGTTGTAAAATACTGAGATTTCACAATTCCTATCTTTAATGATAAGAATTTTTTATTTATGCGATACAATAACACTCATAAATCAACAGGTTGCTTAGAAGCTATTGCTGAAATTCAAAAATACATATCAGAGCTGTTTGAATTTTGTTCTCCTTGGGTTGGAACTTTGGACATAACTCCTTGGATTTAAAATATGTTAATTATTAAATCTGTAATAAATAGAATAAATTTCTATTAAATACTTATACTCCACGTATATTTATTTTAAAAAAATAAGTGATGATTAATGATAAATGATATCACTTCTGAAGATCTTCAAAAACAAAATCTCACTCCCATGATGAAACACTGGTTTAGTGTGAAACAAACTTACAAGGATAAATATCCGAATCACTTGATCGCATATAGAATGGGAGATTTCTATGAATTTTTCTATGACGATGCTGTTAGAGTATCCTCTCTATTAGGTATTACTTTAACTCAAAGAAAATTAGGTTCTGACGCTTATCCATTAGCCGGGATACCTTATCACGCGGGTAGCTATATAAAGAATTTAGTTAACTTGGGGCAGACAGTTGTTGTAGTGGATCAATTAGAGGATCCTGCCACGGTGAAAGGTAGAATAGTAAAGCGAGGAGTTGTAAGGATCATGTCTCCAGGAACCATAATAGAATCAGATATGCTTAAATCTAACGAGAATAATTATTTATGTTCCTTAATCAAGGAAAAGCGCGGTTTTGGGATTGCGTTTGTTGATATTTCGACGGGAGAATTCTTAGCCACTGAATATCTATCCAACGACGATGATTCTCAAGGAAAAATGTTAAGCCTTTTTTCACAATATGATCCGGTGGAAGTCATTATTCCATCTGAACTAAAGAAAGAAGAAAAACTCTTTTTATTATTAAAGGATCTAACTAATGCATTACTTAAACCATACGATGAATTTGCTTTTAATTATGATAATGCATATAATTTAATTACAAGGCATTTTCAGATATCTAATCTTGAAGGGTTTGGGATTGAAGATCGTAGACTTGCGATTCAAGCTAGTGGTGGATTACTTGCATTCTTGAAGGAAACTCAAAGAGACATGCTTCCTAACATTTTCAAAATTAATCCGATTCAAGAAAGGAGTATTTT
>Ga0315542_1002537_pt1 | contig 11064 bp, 8 predicted proteins | sample SalMarSW160120MG_FD_202541 | JGI IMG/M metagenome (GOLD analysis project Ga0315542, IMG submission 202541) | Salt marsh sediment microbial communities from the Plum Island Ecosystem LTER, Massachusetts, United States - Salt Marsh Sediment SW1601-20 ... | reverse complement strand
TTAGCACTACCGGATATCCGATTTCCCTGGCAATTGCAATCGCCTTGTCCGGGTCTTCTGCAATCTCAGAGCGAGGGATGCGCAGGTCGTAAGCTTCTAGAATTTCACGCGCTTCGGCGTCACCAATCGATACACGCCCTTCGCTGAGGACGCGATCCAACACGGCTTTCGCAGCTTGCTTGTCGACGTCAAATTTTACATATTCGGGCTTTGGACGAGCGAGAATTTCACGATAGTCGGCCATCGCCCGGAAAGCTCGCGCTGCACGCTCCGGGAAAGCATAGTTCGGCACGCCTTGTTTGGTCAATATATCAATCCCGGCAGCTATTTCTTTTTCGCCCATGAAACAGGCCAGTACAGGTTTGTCTGTACTACCTGCCAGTCTGCCAACCGCTTCTGCAGTGGCTTTGATTTCCGTCATTGCCTGGGGAGTTAATACAACCAGAATGCCATCCACATTAGGGTCTTTTGCGACGATCTCCAGGGCATACTGGTAGCGATCTTCCCGCGCGTCCCCTAATACATCTACGGGGTTGGCCGCACTGGCAGCATCGGGTAGATAACCTTGCAGGGACTGAATGGTTTCATTTTTCAGCCGCGCCATGCTTAGCCCGGCGCGTTCCAGAGCATCGGTCGCCAGGATGCCGGGACCACCTGCGTTCGTGATAATGGCAATCCGGTCTCCTTTCAATGATGGTTGATAGCCAATCGCGAGCGCCACATCGAACAAGGTTTCCATCGACTCAACTCGGATTACGCCGGCTTGCTGAAAGGCAGCGTGATAGGCCTGCTCCGATCCCGCCAGCGAACCGGTATGCGACGAGACGGCGCGTGAGCCCGCTTGGGTTACACCAGACTTGATCGCCACCACCGGTTTGTGCTGAGTGACCTCCCTGGCGACCCGGATGAATTCCTCCCCATTCGGCATGCCTTCGCTGTACATTAATATGACGCGCGTATTCTCGTCATTTTCCCAGGCCTTAAGCAGATCGATCTCGCTGACATCAGCTTTATTCCCCAGGCTTACGAACTTTGATAGTCCTAAACGACCTGCCAGCGCGATATCGAGAACGGCAGTACCCAGGGCACCGGATTGAGACATAAATGCCATTGGTCCTCCGGGCGGAGTCCCTGCTGCAAAGGATGCATTCAAGGGGGTAAATGTGTCGATCACGCCCAGGCAGTTTGGCCCGATCAGGCGGATGTTATATTCATGGGCAATGTCAATAAGTTCAAGCTCGCGTTCCAATCCTTCGCGTCCCGCTTCACGGAAGCCGGCGCTGATTACAACTGCGGCAGGGATACCTTTTTCGCCACATTCGCGCAAGGCATCAGGCACATAAGGATATGGAATTACGATAACAGCCAGATCGATTGGATCGGGCACTTCTCCTACGGATGGGTATGCGCTCAACCCGAGGATATCTCCCCCTTGTAAGTTGATCGGATAAACTTTTCCAATTTTTCCAAAGCCCCCTTCAACAAGATTTTTCAGAACTGCGTGGCCCAATTTGGTAGGGTTTCCCGATGCACCGATTACGGCCACAGAGTCTGGTTCAAAAAAAGATTTCAGCATATTTCCCCTCAAGCTTTCCGCCCAGAAAGGCGATCCTTGAACTGGTTGGCGCCAACACCCACTCTGCCGGGCTTTGAAAAGCAGGTGGCTGGCATGCGATTGAATGTTTCGTTGGGTTTATCGTCTTGCAGCAATCTGTTTGTCTGTCTGCTTGTATGACTTGCGCGTCGGTTTTGGTTTGCCTCCAGACCGGTCGTTACTTTTGCTGTATCGCGATCAGTACGACCGTGTGTTTATCCAGGGGATTGATACTCAATGTGACACTGGCCGTGCGATCCGGTTTTTCGAAATTGAGTACAATGACTTCGTTTTCAATGGGAGACTCGCTATTTACGTAAGTCCATCCATTGGCCTGCATCTCTGTCATATAGAATTCCTTAACGGTGTTCAGGTCCAGCGCTGTGAAATAGGAGATAAGGCTGTCCGAAGTGAACAGGTTTTGCTTATCTCCTTCTACGAGCGGGATGTCGCCTGGCAGATTCCCTGCTGATGCGGCGACTTGAGTGGCCAGCGCCTGACCGGTTCCAAGAAGTTCAGGCCCTCCCTGTGTTACCAGGGCATTGATCGTCTCCTCAAGGCCGGGTCCTTGCTGGGTGACGAAAGCTTGAATGGTTTCTTGCAATCCGGGACCTTGTTGAGTGGCAAAGGCCTGGATCGTCCCTTGGACTTTCGGGCCTTGTTCGGTCGCGAAGGTATCGATCGTTTTCTTCAGGCTCGGCCCTTGTTGTGTTGCGAAGGCTTCGGCAGTTTGCACCAGTTCATTTCCCTGAACTTGAGTGACCACTGCCTTGCCGGTTTCAAGGAGCTGGCGTCCACCCTCAACGCTCGTTCCAACCGATTGCGCCGTCGCTTTGATACCGTTTACATCGCGGCTGAGATTCGACACGGCGCTGCAGCTTAATGTGACTGCAACCAATACACTGATTACCCATATTCCACGAAATGTTTCCTTGCGCATGTTCCTTTCGACCCTCCGAATTAAATAGGAACTTAAGTTATTCTACCTTAAGTTTGCATGAGACTCGACTTTGGAGCCTCTTCATGGAGAATGTTGAAAAGCCAATAAATTGCCGCTAAAGTGGAAATCAGGTATGGAGTTGCGGCAAAACATCTCGGGCTATTTTTTCCAAGCCCATGATATCATCTAGATCCAGCCACTGCAGCATGACACGTTGCACGCCTGACTCGGCAAGCTGCCCCAACTGATCGACCATCTCCGAAGCCGTACCGACCAAGAGGCCGCGCTGCCTGAGTTCATCTGCCTGGCGTTTGCCCTGCGTTTGGGCTGCTACCTTATTTTTCAGATCTGTTTCATCACTGCCAAAGACACAGCCGGTCATCATCGAGCGACGGACATCATCAGGCCGGCGGTTTTCCCGGACCAGCAGCTCGTCCAAACAATTATTGAGTTCCGAAAATTCATTTGGGGGCAGATAGACGGCATTCCATTCAGAAGCATATTTTGCTGCCAGGGGCAAGGTGTATTTGGGTCCGTTACCGCCGATCAATATCGGTGGCCCGCCCGGGCGCTGAGGCCGTGGTAGCAGGATTGCCTCCTGAATTCTGAAGTATTTACCCTCAAAATCGACAGCCTGATTGCTGCTCAACAGGCGCGTGATCACTTCTAAACCTTCCTGGAAACGAGAAAAGCGTGCCGGAATATCCAACAGGTCCCAACCGAAATTATTGTGCTCGCGTTCCTGCCAGCCGGCTCCCAGGCCAAGCGTTAATCGCCCGGAGGACAAATCATCCACAGCAGACGCCATGCGAGCCGTCAGGGTGGGGTGACGAAACGAAACGGGTGTCACCAACGGGCCAAATTCGATCCGCTGCGTGTGGCTTGCCAGCCAGGTCAGTGAGACCCACAGTTCCAGAGACTCCAGATCGGGTGGGCTGGCGTTGGTGTAGTGATCCGAGCGGTAAAGGCCTAAAAAGCCCAGTGCTTCCACTTCTTTCACCAATCTTTGCCAGCGTGGCCAGGTTAAACCATTCTGGCCCTCAATCATGATGGCGACTTCAATCATATTTTTTAATAAACTCCTCTGCTTTTTCGACTAAATCATGGTTGCCAATAAAAAGCGGTGTTCTCTGGTGCAATGATCTGGGCTGGATATCCAGAATATTTTGCATGCCGTTGGAAGCCCTGCCGCCGGCCTGTTCGGCTATGAAAGCCAGTGGGCCGGCTTCATAAAGTAAGCGTAGTTTGCCATGCGGCTTTTTGGGATCCCGGTTGTCGGCCGGATAATAGAAGATACCCCCGGCCAGCAGGTTGCGATGAAAATCTGCAACCAGTGAACCGATATAACGCAGCGAAAGATGTTTTGGGCCACCATATTCGCCTTGCAGGTACTGTGTGTAATGTTTGACGCCCTCGCTCCAGTAGTTGTAGTAGCCCTGGTTGCCACTGAAATAAGTGTGGGTAGTTGGAATGCGGATGTAAGGATGTGAGAGCAGAAATTCACCCACCGATGGATCCAAAGTGAAACCATGTACCCCCATGCCGGTAGTGTAAACCAGCATGGTGCTGCTTCCATAGATCACATAGCCAGCCGCTACCAGATTCCTCCCTGATTGCAAACAATCTTCCAGGGTTCCTGGTCCGGATTCAGACTTCCGCTGGTAGATCGCGAAGATCGTCCCGATGGGAATATTGAAATCAATATTCGATGATCCGTCCAGAGGGTCGAATAGCAGTACATACTTCCCTGTGGGGTAATTGTCTGGAATTGGGAGAATATCCTCGTGTTCCTCTGACCCCATCACTGCGACCCGGCCTGTATGATCATTCAGCCGGTATATGGTCAGGTCTGCAAAGCGATCCAGTTTCTGAACCTGTTCCCCCTGGACATTGATATCGTTCGTACGTCCCAATATTTCAGCCAAACCGGCGCGTGTCGTCTTGCTGGCGATCACTTTGCCAGCCAGGGCAATATCATACAACAGGCTGGTCAGCATGCCAGTCGCTTCAGGATGGCTGTGCTGTTCCTCAAGAATATGCCGTTCAATGGTTGTGATTTGGATGTGATTTTCAGCTTCCGAATACATCAGCGTGCTCCTTGAGTTAGAGAATCATTCTACCCACACTGTCGGTTGGTAATGATGGATGAGAAGCAGCCGGCGGCAGTTTGTTCCGGCCCAGGGTGACCCTTGGATTAACGGGGTGTCCCAGGATTGGTGGAATCCCCCCCTTTAGATTATACAGTATTTTATGGACGCTCTGACCACCTGGAATAAGAGGCTGGCACCTCTTGCCCAAGTATCCAGCCTTCGATTTTGCGCAACCTTTCTCCACCTGGCTCCGTGGTTGGCAATTCCCCAGGCGAACGCTGTTCGAGCAGCACATTAAGTATCCCGAGCAATCCAATTGTAGCGTCAAACGGATCTTCCGCGCTCGGAGAGGGGCCGAAGCCATTTTTGATTGCCTCTTCCAGTTGAGGCTGCAATGTGACTCGGCTGCGCTTGGCCCAATTTAGCAGGGCGGTTGAATTGGCAACTCTGGCAGCCTGAGACCGTTTGCCGGTTCCGGAAGGTGGAAAATCGCCGGATAAACGTTCTTTGGGAACCGGAAAAACTGCTCCCAGGTGTTTGTAGAATTCAGCCGGATAGGTCTCCGCAACGATAATGCCCCCAGAAGACAGCAGCTCGGATAATGTTCCCGAAAATGGCCAGATTGCGATCCGACCGGCATGCTTTTTTAACGCCGGTCCGAGCACGGTTCGCCAGCCGGAGATCGCAGCCTTGCCTACCTGTTGTCCGCCGAGAGTCCAGAAAAGCGGCGCGGCGGCGCGCCTTCCGCTGTGCGGGAGTTCACACACTCGCCTTAAGTCATCCATGGAGTGAACCCCCAGGCCACTCAGCAGGTGTGCCTGGCGAGCGTGCCCCGGTCGCTGGGGATAAAATGGCCGGGTCAAACGAATCTCACTCACTTCTTCCGCCGGATGGTAGAAATCGTGCCAATCTCCTTGCCCGAGTTGGGGCAGCAAAGTCAGAAAATCATCGACGCCACAACTTTGAGCATAAGTTAATGGCAGCCCGATTGGGAAATCAAAACCCAGGAAAATGGCTTGCCTCGCAGATTGCAGTTCCAAAAGCCTGGGGATTAGCGTTTCCGGCGCTCCCACCGGGGTCGGAGCGCTGGCCGTATAAGATCCATCTACCGCCAATTTTGCCTGTGCCATCCAACGTTTCTGCGGGTTCGATCCCCAATCGGCATGGACGACGAGCGTAGGTAAAGCTGGATCAGGTATCTTCACGAACAATTTCTTACCAATAGGATATCCTGCGGCTGTGCTTACCGCTCAGGTTCTTCTTGCCCAACCAACTCTCTCAAAGCCAGCCATTTCCCTGGATTCTTGTCTAGTTCCAAATCACCCACCAGTATGCCGCCCTGCACCAGTTGGTTTACGGCACGCTCAGCCTGAACTGGCCGCCAGCCAAACAATTTGATCAGATCCCTGAGTTGAGCGGCGCCAACCGAATGAAAATAGACCTCTGCCAGCTTGCACCGGGCTTCTGTTTCCTGGATATAGTGCGCCTGATCCGGCAGTTCCGGGAAATGGCGAGGCACGATATCGTTAATGAAAGCATAATTCCAGGCACCGGCTTGTGCTACCCCTACCGGTAAGACTTTGAAATCAACCTGCAGCTCGGTCAGGCCGCGGTTGAAGCGGTAGTCACTCTCGCGGCTGGTCAGATGCGTGGCACGCCTCAGCGCAACAGTATCCAGGGGCCCTTCGCTCAACAGTGTCTCGTAAATAATTTTGGCCTCCTGAGTCAATCGCCCTTGCTCATATTGAGTCAGGTAATCGTCTTCGAATGAACCATAATTTTCTGAAAGCGCATAGAAATAGGGCAGGATCTCCAGCGATATCATGGTAGCTTTTTTGCGCAGCACCTTGGCGTAGAACCAGCGTTTTTTGCCCAGAAGTTCGTCTTTCCAACCCCAGGTTACATGACCCGGGTCGTCATGTGCGTCGGCGACCGGTCTGTCTCCCGCTACAGCCGCCCAGAGGCTCGGCAAAATTATCCCACTTATCGGCCAGAAAAAAGTGAATCCGCGTTGGTTCACGAAGGAGACAGCTTCATCTACGTTCGAGAGCCGCTCTCCGGGCAGCATATGGAATGTAATTGCACGGTGTTTTTGGATTTGTTCGATGAATAGCGAATGCATAGAAAACCTTGAAAAGCTTTGAGCGAGAGGGGGTGATTTGAAAATCACCCCTCCGTGTAATCGAATATCGCTCCTTTGCCGGAACATGGTGGATGACAATTCAGATGCGATTTGGTACATTATACCTGGTAAAGTCCGGGATTGGAATCGCTTGGTTAAAAAATTCACAAGCCATAAGGGAACTGCTCTTGATGACCATCTTCAATCGGGCGAAAAAACGACGAGTTTTGATCGCCTCCAGCCATCCACTTTTTGGACAGGGCCTGCGCAGTTTACTGCGTAAGCGGCAGGAAACGGGCGTTGAGGTGGTTGGCATGGTTGCAAATCTGGAAGAGGCGATCGCCGCTCTGGATAAATTAAACCCGGACCTGATTATCGTGGATTATGACGACCGGGTGCTGAACCGTGATGAATTTCTGGCGCGCTTTGTAGAGGGTGAAAAGAAACTGCGGGTGGTCCTGCTCTCGTTGCAAAGCGCCGGGGAAGCGATTGTCTACGATCGGAGAACGCTTGCTGCCGCGCAGATAGATGATTGGTTGGAAGAATGGACATATGGAGACGAGGCTTTAGGTAAACAAAAGGGTGCAACGGAAGGGTTCGGGGTTGTAGAGAAGAATGTGGAAAACAGGAGAATCGATATGAAACATCTCGTCATAGCAGCAATTCTGGTCTTAGTGGTCGCTGCCTTGTTGATCGTTGGCTTGGATCGAGTCCAACTTCTGCCGGTAGAAGCAAGCGCCCAGGCCGCTACGATTGATAGCCTCTTCCGCCTGGAGTTCCGGGTAATCGCCTTTCTATTTGCTTTGATCGTAGTTTTCATGATCTATAGCATCATTTTCTTCAGGCGAAAACGTGGCGATGACAGCGATGCTGCTCATATTGAGGGAAACAGTCGTCTCGAGGTTCTCTGGACGATTGCACCGCTTGTGACCGTGCTCTATTTTGCTTATCTCGGTGGTCAATCGCTGGCGGAGACTGTTCGACCCGACCCCCAGGCCCTGGAAATCAAGGTAATTGGTCAGCAGTGGTCGTGGAGGTTTGAATACCCCGACACAGGCATCATCTCAAATGAATTGGTGCTGCCAGTGAAGAAGCAGGCGCTGCTTCGGCTTTCCTCGAATGATGTCATCCATTCCTTCTGGGTGCCAGAATTTCGCGTTAAACAAGACGCGCTGCCCGGTGGTGAAGCATTCGTGCGCGATCTGCGTGTAACCCCGACGGAGATTGGTGAATATAAAGTGCGTTGCGCCGAATTATGTGGGCTGCAGCATGCCTACATGTTGGCTACTGCCAGAGTCCTTTCACAGGCAGATTTCGATGCCTGGATGGCTTCCCAAACCGGCGAGTCGGGCGACCCGGTCGTGCGTGGCCAGAAATATGCTGAACAGTATGGCTGTTTTGCCTGCCATACGGTCGATGGAACGAAACTTGTCGGCCCATCCTGGAAGGGCGTGTACGGTCACGAAGTCACGCTGGATAGCGGTGCTACAGTTACTGTAGATGACACCTATCTCTTGCAGTCGATCAAGCAGCCTGGCGCTCAAATTGTCCAGGGCTACGCCAATATCATGCCGGCAAATATCGCCGATCAGATGACCGAAAGTCAGATCCAGGACATCATCGCATTTATCAAGAGCCTGAAATAAACAGCCAGCATAAGTGGAATGTAAGCCATTGCTAATCGGAGAGACTGCATTCTAACTGTATGGAGGAGACTATGAGTGAGAAGAATACAACGAACCTGCTTTCGCTTGGGATCATACGCGGGCTGATTGGTTACACGGTTGGCATGCTGGCGGGCGCGCTGCTGGTGACCTTAATTCGCCTTGTGTTGGGCCTGGAAATCTGGAAACCAGCCACTTTTGGCTTCACTCAGCCAGCCTGGGTGATGGGCGCTTTGCTTGGAGCGATTGGGTTCATTATCGGCACGGGTGTTCTTTCAGATTGGGTTCGATGGTCGAAAGGTGAGGAGACTCCAGACCACCCCCAGGATGCACATTCGTCTGGCTGGGCGCGTTACCTGAGTGTCTCCTATGATCATAAAGTGATCGGCATTCAATACGGAATCACTTCGCTGCTCATGCTTTCCATCGCCGGCTCGTTTGCATTGACATTCCGCACCGAGTTAGCGGCGCCAGGTATCCAGTTCTTGCAGTTGCAAACCTATAACACCATTATGAGTTTGCACGGTATCGTGATGATCTTCGGCATGCTGCTGGGCGTGGCGGCGATGTCCAATTACCTGGTGCCGTTGATGATCGGGGCAAATGACATGGCCTTCCCTCGCTTGAACGCTTTCGCTTATTGGATCAATGTCCCGGCCGGCATTCTCCTATTGAGCGCCCTGTTCCTGGGTGGCTTTGACACAGGCTGGACGGGATATCCTCCCCTCAGCGCTCGCGCTCCTCTTGGGATGGACATGTTCTTCCTGGGAGTGTACTTGTTTGGGCTTTCTTCAATTCTAGGCTCGCTCAATATCATCGTCACCATCGTGCGACTGAGAGCGCCCGGGATGAATTATTTCCGGATGCCCATTTTTGTCTGGTCGGCTTTTGCCACTTCCATCATCAGCCTGACCGCTACTCAATTGATCGCCCTGGCGTTTCAATTGGTGTTGTTCGAGCGGATATTTGGGATGACCTTTTTCGACCCAACCAATGGTGGGGATCCGATCTTGTTCCAACACCTGTTCTGGTTTTATTCTCACCCGGCAGTCTACGTGTTTATCCTGACTGGACTGGGCGTGATCAGTGAGCTCTTGCCGGTATTCGTGCGCAAGCCGCTCTTTGGTTACAAATGGGTCGCCATGTCATCCATGGGAATTGCATTGGTTGGCTTTCTCGTTTGGGCCCATCATATGTTCACCTCTGGCATGGCCTCTTACCTGCGGGTGCCCTTCATGTACACTACTCTGCTGGTCGCAATACCGACCGGCGTGAAATTCTTCAGTTGGATAGCGACGATTTGGGAAGGCAAAATGTCGTTTGAAACACCCATGCTCTTCGTTCTGGGTGCGATTTCGATCTTCCTGCTGGGGGGATTGAGCGGCCCGCCTAATGGGACCGTCTCAACAGACCTGCACCTGCAGGACACCTATTGGATTGTCGGTCACTTCCATGCCACCATGTTTGGAGGCTTTGTTTTCCCCTTCTTCGCTGCCATTTACTACTGGTTCCCAAAAATTACCGGAAAGATGTATAATGAGAAATTGGGGAAAATGCATTTTTTCCTGATGCTGCCAGCGTTCTACGTTCAATCGCTTGGTCAAATGCAGGTGGGTTTATTGGGCATGCGTCGGCGAATCGGGGATTATGACCCTGCCCTGGGTATCCAAACTACGCATATCCTGATCACAATCGCCGGTTTTGTGATTGGGATTTCAGTATTGATCGCTTTTTATAATCTCATAGTCAGTGCAGTCAGGGGCGAAGTAGCTGTTGCCAACCCGTGGCGATCACGATCACCCGAGTTCCAGTTGCCGTCCCCCATCCCGGTTCATAATTACGCGCAGCCGTTTACAGTGATTGGGGAACCTTATGATTACGGTCTGGTTGGATCTGCATATGTAGATATTGATGGAGAGCGTGCTCCTTCGGTGCAGCCTCCTGCCAGCCCATCTGTGGCTCCCGCGGGAGCTGATTGACCAGCAGGTGGATATTTCATTTTGTGCCTGCAATAGTGAAGGAGAATTCAAATGGATGAGAACAAAAAGTCAGAAGCCTTCCAGATTGGACTGAGCGTGATAACGCTTCTGATCGTATTTACGGTTGGGGAATATCTTCTGGGCGTGATCGCAGTGGATTGGTGGATGCCGCTGATCGCGATTGGCCTTTTCAAGGCTTTCTTCATCATTCGAGATTATATGCACCTGCCGCGCTTGTTTGCCGCAGAGGAGGAAATCCATTAATGGCATCACAGATCATATCTCTGGCCGAATATCATAGGCGAGTGGTGACCAATCGCTTGGGGTTGTGGTTGTTCATTATCTCCGATTCTTTCCTGTTCGGGGGGTTGCTGGTCGCACGATTTTACCTTTTGGGCGCTCACCAGCGCCCGGACGTCTCACATGTTGTCGGCCTGGTCGTCACTTCGGTACTGCTGTTGAGCAGCTTCTTTATGAACCGCGCTGAAATCGCCTTGCAAGCCGGTGATCAGAAAAGTTTCTTGCGTGGAACATTGATCACCCTTGCGCTTGGCACATTGTTCCTGGTAGGTGTTGTTGGTGTCGAGTGGCAGATTGCTCCTTATGGGCCCTCCCACGATGCAGCCTGGTCGTTGTTCTACACGATGACCGGTTTTCACGCTTTGCATGGTTTGA
>Ga0315542_1002536_pt1 | contig 11067 bp, 11 predicted proteins | sample SalMarSW160120MG_FD_202541 | JGI IMG/M metagenome (GOLD analysis project Ga0315542, IMG submission 202541) | Salt marsh sediment microbial communities from the Plum Island Ecosystem LTER, Massachusetts, United States - Salt Marsh Sediment SW1601-20 ... | reverse complement strand
GACCTGGCCAACCGGGACCCGCTGACCGGTTTGGCGAACCGCCGCCGGCTGGAGCTGGAGCTGGAGCGCCACATCGATCTCGCCCGCGAGACGGGGCAGCCCCTGGCGGTGGTCATGATGGACCTGGACAACTTCAAGATCTACAACGATACCGCCGGGCACCTCGCCGGTGACGAGCTACTGCGCACGGTGGCGTCCACGCTGCGCGGTCGGACCCGCATCACGGACCTGGTGGTTCGCTGGGGCGGCGACGAGTTTTGCGTCCTGATACCCCACACCACTCCGGAGCGCGCACTGGTGGCGGCCCGCTCGCTGGTGGAGGCGGTGGCGGAGGCGACCCGCAGCCTGCCCCTCCCGGAGTCGCTGCCGCGGCCCGGAGTCAGCGCGGGCGTGGCCGGCTACCCGGAGGACGGGCAGGAGGGCACCGAGCTCATCGCCTGCGCGGATGCAGCCCTCTACCGGGCGAAGGAGAAGGGCCGCGGCCAGGCTCTGCGCCTGTCGACGGAATGATCTTCCCCCCGGCGGCTCCCGGGCCAATGACGCGCTGAGCGGTCACCGCCACTGCCTGGTCGAGGCGCACGCCGCGGGCTGGTCACGCCGAGGACGGCGGCTATCATGGGCGGCATGGTGAGCTCCCGCAAGGGCCTCGTGCCGTACCGTCCCCCGGAAAATCAGCCTCCGGCCAGTGAACGACCACTGCCCCTCTTCGCCTTCGGGCGGGTGCTCGACGAGCGCTTCGTGGCGGACCTGCTCGAACGGCCCGTGCCAGCCGAGCCCTGCCTCCTCCCCGGCCACGGGGTGGTCGAGCTGGGCGGTGGGAGCCGGTGGCAGGTGCTGCGTCCCGAGGAGGATGGGGTGGTTGCGGGACGTCTGTACCGCGGGCTCGACGGCGCCGACTTCGAGCGCCTGGATGCGTACCAAGGGGTCGGGGAAGGGCTGTATCGTCGCCACGTGGTGGCGGTCCAGCCGGGAGAGGGGATGGCCCACTCGACGGAGCCGGCGTTCGCCTACCTCCCGACGGACCGGACGCTCCGGCGGTACGGCACCGGTTGAGGGGCATGGCGGCGTCGCACCGTCCACTGGAGGGCCTGCGCATCCTCTACCTCTGCGACCGTCTCGGGGACCGCGGAGGCTCGAGCCGGCACCTGTTGCAGGTGATGGAGGCGGCGGCGGCGGGCGGTGCGCAGGTGCGGGTGGCGAGTGGCGATGGCGATCGTCAGCCGGCACCTCTGGCCGGTGTGGGCTCGACGCGGGTCCGTGGCCTCGCAGCGGCGACGCGTTCGTCCGCCGGCCTCGCGGGGCTCGACCGGCTGCTGGGCGAGTGCGATGTGGTGCACCTGCAGAACATCATGAACCCGGCGGTGCTCGAGGCGGTCGTAGCGGGCGGTCGCGCCGTGGCGACGGTGCAGGATCACCGGGTGCTCTGCCCCGGGCCCGGGAAGACCCTGCCGGACGGGTCCCGCTGCCTGGAGCTTATGTCCGATCGCGCGTGCCGGATCTGCCTACCGGACCGAGCGTACAGGGAACGGCTGCTGGAGCTGACCCGGGATCGGCGGGACGCTGTGGAAGGGGCGCGTCTCGTGGCGCTGTCGGTGTACATGAGCGAGGAGCTGGCCGCGGTGGGGCTGCCGGGCGCAACGGTGGTTCCGCCGTGGTTCGAGCCGGGCCCGCCCCGCGCCATCCCCGGGGACTCGTTCCTCATCGGCGGCCGGCTGGTCCGTCACAAGGGGGCGCTGGAGGCCTGGGGGGCGTGGCGCCGCGCCGGCGCGCCCCTGCCTCTGCGGGTGGCGGGCTCTGGGCCGCTGGCACCGAGCATGACCGGAGCGGTCCTCCTCGGTTGGCTGGACCCCCGGCAGATGCTGGCCGAGCTCCGCCGGGCGCGGGCCGTGGTCTTCGCCAGCCGCTGGCAGGAGCCGTTCGGCATCGTGGGCGTGGAGGCGCTGGCCGAGGGGACGCCGGTGATCCTCGTGCCCACGGGGGGGACGACGGAGTGGGGAGGCCGGGGCTGTCTTCGGGTCGAGCGATCCGAGCTCAGCCACGCCATCCGGGCCCTGGCCGCAGATCCCGGACGGGCCGTGGACCTGGGGCGAGCCGGCCAGGCGGCCGTGGCCGAGCTGTTCCCTCGTGGAGAGCTGGAGGCCCGCCTGTGGCGGGTCTATGCCGACGTCGCGGCTCAGCTTCCGAGGGGGGTGGGGTCGATATAGATCCGGTAGTCGTGAACGGGCCGGTCGCCACGCCGGCGGAGCACGTTCGCGAAGGGAATGGTCACCGGAGGTGCGCCGTCACGGCGGTATGTCACCCTGCCTTCCACGATCGTGACCTCGTCCCCGGCCCGGTGCACCGCGCCGACGTGATGCTCGATGCCGGTCAGGCCGCCGAAGAAGGCGGCCACGTAGTCGCGGATCGCCGTGCGGCCGTGGACCGGCGCCTGACTGCCGTAGACGAAGACGGCGTCGTCGGCTAGGTGCGCGGCAAAGCCATCGGCGTCCCTGGCATCGATGGCGCGGAAGAGGGGCGAGAGCTCGGGCGAGCTGGCCATGGTGTGCCTCCTTCTGGGCCGGACAACAGCTCGGGGATGAGACGCGTTCCCGCCGAGGTCGGCGGGCGCGGCCCTCCGTCGGGAGCGGTCCGCGCCCGGGACGTGCCGTGCATGGATCGGGAGCCGGGGGCGACCGGCTTGCTTTTCGCGAGACACCTTCTATATGCTTGTGAACATGGAGGCTACCAACGGGGTGGCCCCCCCGTATGGGTGGGGCGGAGTCCCGCCGTGCTGCGTCGTGAGGAGCCGAATGGAGCGGCTCCGGGAGAGAAGGAGACCATGGCGAAGAAACTGTTTGTCGGGAACCTGAGCTGGAACACGCGAGACGAGGGCCTCTTGGAGGCCTTCTCGTCCTTTGGCGAGGTCACGGATGCCAAGGTCATCGTCGATCGGGGCACGGGACGTTCGCGTGGCTTCGGCTTCGTCACGTTCGCGGACGACGGCGCGGGCGACGATGCGGCCTCGGCGATGGACGGCAAGGAGCTGGACGGCCGCACCATCCGCGTGAGCGAGGCCCACGACCGGCGTCGCGAGGGCGGTGGCGGAGGGTTCCGAGAGTCCGAGGAGCGCTGGTAGCTGATCCGGTCCCATCGGGACGAGACCCCCTCCCTGGCGGAGGGGGTTTTTTGATGCCGACGGCCCTGATGACGGTGGGCGCTGCGTCCCGTCACAGGGCGGGCGGCGTCAGTCCTCCTCCAGGAAGTACTGGACCGTCGTCACGACCCGGATCTTCTTGAACTGCGGCGAAAACGGGTCGCGGTCCTCGATCGAGAAGTATCCCTGCTGGGCATTGCGGATGCCGCCGACCCGCGCGCCCGAGTCCTTGGCGAACTGCTCCGCCGCCCGGCGGGCGTCCCGTGTCGCCTCGGCGATCATCTCGGGCTTGATCTGGTCGAGCTCGGTGTACGTGTACTGGGTCTGGTACTCGTAGCTGCGGACCACCGCGACCCCCTCCTTGACCAGCTCGCCGGAGCGCACCATGGCGCTGCGGGCGGCGTCGATCTTGTGCGTGCGCAGGGTGACAGTCGCTTCCGCCGTATACCGCTCGAGGTGTTGATCCGTCATCCCCTGCGCCTGGCGATCGGTTACCCGAGGGGCGGTGGCGCCGATCTCGGACGGATCGAAATCAGAGCCGAGAAAGGCGCGAATCTTCTTCTCCCCCGTCTCCACCCCCTGCTGAAGACTGCCGAGGTCGTTGGCGGTGACGGCATACACGATCGGCCAGAGGACGAGATCGGCCGCCACCTCCCGCTCGGAGAGGCCCTTGACGGTGACGAAGCGGTCGCTGGCTCGGGCCTGCAGGAAACCGTTGCCGATGAAGCTGCCGGCGAGGGCGATGCCGGCGCCGACGAGAGCTCCGAGGACGAGCGACGGGCCGAACAGCGGTCTCTCCATGATGATCCCTCCTCGCGGGCGGGCGTCGCGATGTGCACGCTCTCACGATGGTACATCACAGGAGCCCACGGGCCTCCTGCGATGCCCTGCCGCAAAGGCTGCGGACGACGTACAATCTCTCTATGCCGGCCAACGTGACCGCCCAGTACCGAGCGGCGGAAGGCAAGCTGCGCACCGCCAAGACCATCGACGACAAGCGTGCGGCTTTGGAGGAGATGCTCGCCACCATCCCCAAGCACAAGGGGACGGAGAAGATGCAGGCGGACATCAAGCGTCGCCTCGCCCGCCTGCGCCTGGAGGCCGAGCGGCGGCAGGCCCCCCGCGCAGGAGCCATCCACGTGGAGCCGGAGGGCGCCGCCCAGGTGGTCCTCCTGGGGGCTCCGAACGCCGGCAAGTCGTCCCTGCTGGCCACCCTCACCCGGGCCCAGCCGACCATCGCGGACTACCCCTTTGCCACCACCCATCCCCAGCCGGGGATGATGGCTTTCGAGGATGTGCAGATCCAGCTCGTGGACCTGCCGCCCGTCACCGCCGAGCACATGGAGCCATGGCTCCCCAACATCGTCCAGGCCGCCGACGCCGCGTTGCTGCTCGCCGACCCCTCCACCGCCGGCGTCCTCGCCGGGGTGGAAGAGATCTGTGAGCGCCTGGCCGCGCTGCACGTGCCCCTGGTGGGCGCCTTGCCCGAGGACAGCGACCCCCATGAGCTGCCCTTGCCCTCCCTGCTGGTCATCACCAAGGTCGACCTGGTGAACCATGACGACGTCGAGGTGTTGGAGGAGCTGTACGGGGAGACGTTCCCGGTTGTGCGCTTCAGCGCCGCCAAGCGGATCGGCGCCCAGCAGCTCAAGATGGCGGTGTGGCGGATGCTCCGCCTCGTGCGCGCCTACACCAAGCCCCCCGGCGCCCGGGCGGCGAGCCGCGAGCCCTATGTCCTCGACGAGGGGTCGACGATCCTGGATCTGGCCGCGCGCATCCACGGCGACCTGGTGGATCGCCTCGTCTTCGCGCGGGTCTGGGGGGGGCAGGTGCAGGGGCAGAAGGTCTCTCGCGACTTCGAGCTGAGAGATCGGGACGTGGTCGAGCTCGCCACCTAGCCCGGCGGCCGGGTGCTCCACCGCACGGTGGAGGTCCCGGAAGGACGTCGCATCGCCCAGTGTGTCGGTCCCCGGGAGGGGTCGGGGCTGCACGCCAGGAGACGACCGGTGGGTGATCCACCGCGGGACCTCCTCCGCTAGCCGTCGGGTTACGCCACAATGTGCGCGTTCGCACGGGGAACAGTGACCTCGGGAGCGGCGTTCAACAGTCGTCGCTTTCGACTCGTCTCACTGGCATGGGCAGGACGCGACCGGGGGACCACGGGTGCACACCATGACCGACGGAGAGCTGGTGGTGCTGTCGCGGCAGGGGAGCCGCGAGGCCTTCGGAGTCCTCGTGGGGCGCTGGAACCCGCGGTTGTTCCGGTTCCTGCTGCGTTCCCTGGGCGACGAGGAAGCGGCCCGCGACACCTGCCAGGAGACCCTGCTGAGGGCCTGGATCAATCTCGGCCGCCTGCGCGAGCCGGAGCACTTCAAGACCTGGCTGCACTCCATCGCCCTCAACCTGTGCCGAGACCGGGGGCGCCGGTCGGAGCGGCGGGAGGTGGCTCTCGGCGACGCGGCTGCTCTCGACGGTGCGTCGGTGGAAGCGGGCGGCGTCCTTCGGGAGAGCGAGCGCCGGGATGGTGTCCTGCTGCTCGAGACCGTGCTGGCCCGCCTGCCCATGGAGCAGCGAACCGCCATCGTGCTCCGGGAGCTGGAGGGCTTCACGTCGGTGGAGATCGCCGCCATGACCGGCGTGCCGGCGGCGACCATCCGGTCGCGCATCTACTACGGGCTGAAAGCCCTGCGGCGGATGGTGCCGGTTGGCGGCGGTTCCGTGCTGGAAGGAGGGACATCACGATGAACGACGAGGAGAGGCTGGACCACTGGCGGGATCGCATGGTGGCCGCGCTCTACGGAGAGCTGGAGCCAGCCGCGAAACGGGAGCTGGAGGAGGCGTTGGCCGGGGACGACGCGCTGCGCCGCGACTGGGAGGAGCTGCAGCAGGCCCGGGTCGCACTGCGGGAGCTGGCCGGTGGGGAGGGGCGCGAGGTGGAGGCACCGGCCCATCGGAGCGCCCTCTTGTGGAGCCCTCCTGCGCAGCGGGGCGCCCGCCGGTGGCTGCTCGCCGGGGGTGTGGGCTTCGCCGCCGCCGCCGTGCTCTTCCTCGGCCTCCTGGTGGCCGGCCTGCGGGTGGACCGCACCCCCGCGGGGCTGCTCGTGCGCCTCGATGGCTCGCCCGCCGCGGAGCTGGAGGCGGCGACTGCCATGGCGCCTGCCGCCGGCCAGAGGGGCGTGACTCGGGCCGAGTTCGCCGAGGTGGCGCAGGCGCTCTTCGACGGCACCACAGCCCGCCTGGACGAGCTCGAGCGCCGCCAGACCGGGGCGCAGGTGGAGCTCACCCAGGCCCTGTATGACGCCCTGGCGGTGCGCCAGGAGCGTCAGTTCGACGATCTGCGCAACCGCATCGAGCTGGCCCGGGCCAACAATGGACCGTGGTCGGCGGGTGACCGCCATCTGCCGGCAGCGAGGAAAGGAGAGAACGATGGGACCGACTGACAGGAAGAGCAAAGGCGTGCGCATCGGGCTGGCCGCGGCCCTGACCCTGGGTCTGCTGGGTGCGATGGCGGCGTCGGCCAGGGCTTCCGAGCCCGACACGTCGCGGCTCGAGCGCAAGGTGCAGGTGCTCGAGACGATCCTGGACGAGGTGTTGGTGCAGAGCCCGAACGTGGTCGTGAACCGCCCTTCCGGGACGACCCGGGGGCTCGTGCTGGAGGGCTACGGCGCGGTCTTCACCCTGAGGGCGAGCCTCACCCGCCACCTGCTCGTACAGCTGGAGGCAGCCGAGAAGCGGATGGTGACCGGGGACAAGGACTTCAAGCTCTACTTCGTCAGCCCCGACAACGCGAAGGCGGGATCCGCCGAGACAGACGCGAAGCGAGGCACTCCGGAGGATGATCCGGCCAAACGGCTCGTGATGTTCAAGACGGAGCTGACCGACGCCATGCTCGACTACGGCCCGACCCTGAACGAGCTTCGCGACGATGATTGGCTGGTCGTTGCCGCCTTCCTCGACGGACGGAGCCTGCTGGGTGGCGGTGACGGGACCCGTCTCGTGCTGCGGGCCAAGATGCGCGACCTCCGCCAGTACGCCTCCGGAGCGTTGAGCCGCGAGGCGGCGGCGAAGCGAGTGACCGCGGAAAAGGAGTAGCACTCTCGGGAGCGCTCTTCGATCGCTCAGTGCCGATGATTCCGGGCCGGCGCACCGCGCCGGCCCTGCTCGCAGATGGCGCGCGCCAAGGCCGAACTGCCCTGAGGGGGTTGGCGGTCAGACAGGGACCCGGGATCCCAGCCCGTCGAGCGGAGATCGTCGCAGCAGTACGGCGAGGCGAGCCACCTGTTCCCGTCCCCAGCGGGTGGTGACGACGGCGCGAGAGGCGCCCAGGAGGTCGGCCACGAGCGCCGTCAGCTCCTCGGCTGGAGAAGCCGGCGCTCAGCTCAGCTCATCCACCAACCGATCCAGGAAAGCAACCTGGGCTCCGTTGATCCTGCTCCGGGCCTCCTCCAGGTCGAAGAAACGTCCCTGGTCGACCTCGGGGAACTCCCGGCGGCTGCCGGAGTGGGGCGGCCACTCCAGCTCGAAGGTGTTGCTGACCACCTCGTGGCCGTCGGGCCAGTCGCCGGCGAAGGCCCAGGCGTGCACCACCTTGCCGCTCCTCTGGGTGACCTCGCCCAGGTCGAGGAGCTCGGCGCCGCCGCCGCAGTCCTCGACGCTGCGCCCGGTCTCCTCCGCGAACTCCTTGACCGCGCGCTCCATGGGGGGCTCGTCCCCCTCGATCACCCCCTTGGGCACGCTCCATGAGCCCTCGTCCCGCTTCCGGAAGTAGGGTCCGCCGGGATGCACGAGGAAGACCTCGGTCTTCCCGTGCCGCTTCCGGTACATCAGCAAGCCCGCGCTGCGCATGTCGTCCGCTCCCTCCGCCGTCGCCGGCGCCGGCGCCGCCGCTCGGGCTACGAGGGGCTGGCCCAGGGCGAGGCCGGCGGGATGTAGGCCACCTCCTCGGGGGAGCGCCAGTTGGCGGCCGGCGCCACCTTCACCGTGCCGTGGACCGAGCTGTCCCCGACCGAGACCGTGACCGTGTAGGTCCCCGGCGGCACGAACTGGGTCTGCTCGTCGGGCAGGTCGAAGCGCTGGTCCTTGTCGGCCTGGAGGTCCCACACCACCCGGTTGACGCCGGGCCGCGCCTCGCCCTCGAGCTTCCGCACCTCGCTGCCGTGCTCGTCGGTGATCCGCACCTTCACCGGCTCGGTGGGTAGGTCGCGCAACCAGTAGGTGATGACCGCGCCCATGGGCGGGTTCGGGGCTTTGAACACCGCCGACCCCTCCCCGTAGCCCCGGCCCCCGAAGAGGTGCGGCTTGGCCTCGCGCAAGGGGAAGAGGTGCAGGGGCTCGGCCAGCACCTGGGGCGTCAGCTCGCCCAGGAAGGCGGCGTCGTCGAGGATGTAGACGCTGCGGCCGTGGGTCCCGGCAACGAGGTCGTCCTCCCGGGGGTGGAAGGTGAGGTCGTAGACCGGCACCGTGGGCAGGCTCGAGCCGTTGATCTTCATCCAGTGACCGCCGCCGTCGACGGACAGGTAGGCTGCGAACTCGGTGCCGCTCACCAGCACGTCCGGGTTGTCGGGGTGCTCCCGCACCACCCGCACGGGCCCGCCGGCGGGCAGGTCGCCGGTGATCTCCTGCCAGGTCTGGCCGGCGTCGTGGGTGGCGAGGATGAGGGGCTCGAAGTCGTCGGAGCGGTGTCCGTCCACGGCCACGTAGGCGGTCGTGGCGTCGGCGTGGGAGGGCTCGATGCAGGAGATCCAGTGGCCCTTGACCTGGCTCGGGGTCACGTCCTTCCAGGACTTGCCGTCGTCCAGGGTGACATGGATCAGCCCGTCGTCGGTGCCGGCCCACAGAAGCCCCTGCTGGAGGGGGGACTCGGCCAGGGCCACCACCGTGCCGTAGGTCTCGGCGGCGGATCCGGCGCTCATGATGCGGTCGGTCTGGCGTCGCGACAGGTCGGGGCTGATGGGGTAGGAGTAGCGGCCGTGGTCCGTCAGCTTGAAGACCTTGTTGCCGCCCAGGTACAGCACGGTGGGGTCGAAGGGGGAGAGGATGAAGGGCGCGTCCCAGTTGAAACGCAACCGCTCCTGTCCCTCGTCGGCGGCCGGCCGGAGCCGCTCCCTGAGCTGGGTGTCGAGGTGGATGCGGACCACCGCGCCGCCCTGGGAGGTGGCGTAGACCACCTTGGGGTCCGTGGGGTCGAAGAGCACCCGGAAGCCGTCGCCGCCGAGCACGTACTGCCAGTCCCGGTCCAGGACGCCGATCTTGCCGTTGCCGCGGCCCATGGTCTCCAGGGTCTTGAGGGTGCCCGAGGGACCGATCCAGGAGCCGTTGTCCTGCAGCCCGCCGCCGACCCGGTAGGGGTCGGAGAGGTCGGTGTTGACGTGGTAGAACTGGCCCGCCGCCGTGGTCGCCAGGTGGCGCCAGGTCTGACCGCGGTCATGGGTCAGGTAGACCCCGCCGTCGTTGCCCACCAGCACCCGCGAAGGATCCTCGGGATTGATGGCGACCGCGTGGTGGTCGACATGGACCACCCCGTCCCCGCCGAGGCGGCGCAGGGTCCGGCCCCCGTCGTCGGAGACGGTGACGTCCCAGCCCAGGACATACACTCTCTGCGGGTCTGTGGGGTCCACGGCCAGGCGCGAGAAGTAGAAGGGACGGAAGTCCAGGCTGTTCACCCGTACCCAGTGGTCGCCGTGGTCCTCGGAGCGGAACAGGCCCCCCGCGGCCGAGCGGTCGTCGAAGATGGACTTGCCGCCGCCGCCCTGGTCGCTCTCCACCACCGCGTACAGGAGCGCCGGTCGGGAAGGCGCCACGGCGAGGCCGATGCGTCCCGTGCGCTCGGGCAGCCCGTTGCTTAGCTTCTGCCAGGTGGCTCCGGCGTCGGTGGAGCGGAAGATGCCGCCCTTATCGCTGATCCCTTCGTAGCTCCAAGGAGTGCGCCGGCGCGCGTACATGGCGGCGTACACCGTGTCGGGATCGCTCGGATCCAGCTTCACGTCGCAGGCGCCGGTGTCCTCGTCCACCTGCAGCACGGCCTGCCAGGTCTTGCCGCCGTCGGACGTCTTGTAGAGGCCGCGCTCCTTGTTCGGCCCCCACAGGTGGCCGAGGGCGGCCACGTAGGCCACGTCCGGGTTGCGGGGATCCACCGCCATGGCCGGGATGTCGTGCGTTTCGTCGAGGCCGAGGTGGGTCCAGGTCGTGCCGCCATCGGTGGACCGGTAGACCCCATTGCCCCAGGAGGAGCTGTTGCGATTGTTGCCCTCGCCGGTTCCTACCCAGACGATGCGTCCGCGGCCGCGTTCCGCCCGACTCTTGGCGAGCTCGGTGGAGGACGCGTTCGCCTCCTCGGCGGCCCACCCCGGCCAGTCGTCCGGCGCGTCGGCCACCGCCAGGGCGCCGATGGAGGAGACCGGCTCCTCGTCGAAGAGCGGCGTGAAGGTCACGCCCAGGTTGTCGGTCTTGAACACCCCGGCGGTTGCGTAGCCGACGTAGAAGCTGGTGCGGCTGCCCGGTACCCAGGCGAGGGCCGCCACCCGGCCTCCCATGCGCGCGGGGCCGATGCCGCGCCAGCTCAGGCTGGCGAGATCGGACGGGACGAGCTGGCGGGTCGGAGTCTCGGTGGTGGCGGCGAGAGCTGCCGTCGCGATCAGGCCTGCGCCCAGAAGGATGAGGGACCGTCTCGGGATCATGCGCGCCTCCAAGGGGTGGGTCTCGGTTCACGCCGACAGCGGCGGCGAGCCGCGTAATTGTAGCAACGCTGGCACCGGGCGATGCGTGGCGTACTCAGTAGCCCTGGGCGCAGCCGTCCTTGCGAGACTCCGTGGCGCCCGCCAGCACGCCGGTGTCGGGGTCGCGACGGATGGCCTGGTAGCCGCCGACGTCACCGCCGGTGGCCTGCTCGACCACGTGGCCGCGCCGGATCAGATCCCGCCGTACCTCGGGGGGCA
>Ga0315542_1002535_pt1 | contig 11068 bp, 7 predicted proteins | sample SalMarSW160120MG_FD_202541 | JGI IMG/M metagenome (GOLD analysis project Ga0315542, IMG submission 202541) | Salt marsh sediment microbial communities from the Plum Island Ecosystem LTER, Massachusetts, United States - Salt Marsh Sediment SW1601-20 ... | reverse complement strand
ACGGCGTCCTCCACGGCGTGGCTCGTTCCGACCACGACGAGGGGCACGGCGCTGCCCAGCACCCGCCCGAGCGTCAGGCCGTGATCCTCGGTCAGCGTCCGCGCCGCCGTCAACACGTCCGCGGACGTGAGCGTCGTCCCTGCTGGCACGAGGCCGCTCCCCCGGCTGATGGCGGCCGTCATCCCGCGGTCCAGGGCGACGAGCACCCGGCCCGGCGCGTAGTCCCGTCCGGACGTGAGGAAACTTGCGGGTGGCGAACGCCCGGGCCCTCCGCCCGGCGCGATGGACTGGGGAAGGATCTTGCCTGCAAGATCGCTCACCGTGCCGCTCAGGCTCGGGAAGCGCATGCTCACCGTGACGACCTCGAGCGGCTCGGCCCCACGGAGAAGGACGCTGGCGGCGTAGTCGCCGACCGGCAGGCCGGTGCGGTCCACGCTCAAGGTCACGGTGGCGTCGCCGCTGCCCGCGGTCTGGCTCACACTCAGCCAGCCTTGATCCGTCTCGGCGGTCCAGGCCCCGTCCGCCGTGATGCTGACTTGCGCGGTCGAGGCGCCGTCGAAGCGTACGTAGCCGGGAACGGCAAGGATGCGGGCGGCAGGATGCCCGTCCGGGGTCGGCGAGGTACATGCGGCCAGGACCAGCAGGGCCGGGCCGACGAGCGCGATCGCTCGAAGCGCGGTGCGCACGGTCATCACCCCTCCCCCAGCAGGGGCCCTGATGGGGGCCGCTCGGCTACGAACGCCCCCGGGGCGCCGAACCGGGACCGCCGGATGAACGCGGTGAAGGACGCGGGCCGACGCGATTCCGCGCCTCACGGTTCCCCTGCTGGCACACGTGACCTTCCACGCTCACTGTAGCCCCGGTCCGGCGAGGGCCCGAGCGCCAAGCGCACAGCGCACAGGACCGGCCGCGATCGGCCGTAAACCTTTCCCTCTCGCACCGTGTCGATGGCCGCCGTTTGGCCGCTCCCGACGGCTAGACTACGTTCACGCCAGGAACCGAGGGGAGAAGGGGTGGACTTCGAGAAGCTCGGCGCGTTCTACCTGGGCCGCGAGGTGGAGCCGGAGGGTCACCGGCTCACCGAGCAGGCCCTCCTCTACGACGCCAACGACCTGACGACCCACGCCGTCATCGTCGGCATGACGGGCAGCGGCAAGACCGGCCTCGGCATCGACCTCATCGAAGAGGCCGCCATGGACGGCGTGCCGGTCCTGGCCATCGATCCCAAGGGCGACCTGACCAACCTCGCGCTCGCCTTCCCCGAGCTCAGGGCCGAGGACTTCGAGCCCTGGGTCGACGGCGGCGAGGCGGAACGGCGCGGGCTGACGCGCGCCGCCTACGCCGCCGCCCAGGCGCAGGCCTGGCGCGAGGGGCTGGCGTCGTGGGGGATGCAGCCGGAGCGCATCGCGCGCCTGCGCGACGCGGCCGACCTGCGCATCTACACGCCGGGGTCGAGCGCCGGCCGGCCGCTGTCGGTGCTGCGCTCCTTCGCTGCTCCGGGCACCGCCGTGCTGGCCGACGCCGACCTGCTCGGCGAGCGCCTCGAGACCACCGTCACGGCGCTGTTGACGCTGCTCGACCTCGACGCCGACCCGCTTACCAGCCGCGACCACATCCTGCTCTCCACGCTGCTCGAGCACGCCTGGCGCCAGGGCCGCGACCTCGGCATCGCCGACCTCATCCAGGCGGTGCAACGCCCGCCGGTACGCACCATCGGCGTGATGGACCTGGACACCGTCTATCCCCCGAAGGACCGGATGGGGCTGGCGCTCCGGCTGAACAACCTGCTGGCGGCCCCCGGCTTCGAGGTGTGGACCCAGGGCGACCCGCTCGACCTGCAAGCGCTCCTCTTCCGAGCCAGCGGCCGCGGCCGCGTGGTGGTGCTGAGCATCGCGCATCTGTCGGACGCCGAGCGGACCTTCTTCCTGTCACTGCTGCTCAACGAGGTGGTGGCGTGGACGCGCGCCCAGCAGGGCACCTCGAGCCTGCGTGCCCTGGTGTACGTCGACGAGCTCGTCGGGCTCATGCCGCCGGTGGCGCAGCCCCCGACCAAGAAGCCGCTGCTGACGCTGCTCAAGCAGGCCCGCGCCTTCGGGGTGGGGCTCGCGCTCGCCACCCAGAACCCGGTGGACCTGGACTACAAGGGGCTCTCCAACGCAGGCAGCTGGTTCATCGGCCGCCTGCAGACCGAGCGCGACAAGGCACGCGTGATGGACGGCCTGAGCAGCGCCGCCAGCGGAGCCGCCGACCCGGACGCGCTCGACGCGCTCATCAGCGGGCTGCCCAAGCGCACCTTCCTGCTCCACAACGTGCACGAGAAGCAGCCCGTACTGTTCCAGACGCGGTGGGCGATGTCGTACCTGGCCGGGCCGCTGGCGCGCGAGCAGCTGCGGCGTCTGCCGGAGGCGCAGGCCGGGGCCGCGATGGCGGGCGCCGGTGCGGACGGCCCGGCGGCGGCTGCCGGCGGCATGGCCCAGGCGAGCGGCGCCGGGGACGCCGGCCCGGCGGCGGGAGCCGGTGGTCTTCACCCGGTAGCGGACACCGCTGCGCCCGGGCCGGCCGCCAGCGTGCCGTCACCGGCGAGCGCCGCGGCGACCACCCGGCCCTTCCCCTCCGAGCCGACCGGTCGCGCGCCCGTGCTGCCGCCCGACGTGCCGCAGCTCTTCGCGCCGCTCGACGGCCCCTCCGAGGGCGCCCACTACCTGCTACACGTCGCAGGCGTCGCCGACGTCGCCTACAGCCAGCAGACGCTGGGCGTCGACGAGCAGCGCACCATCGCCCGTCTGGTCGAGCCCGTCGACGGTCCCGTCCCGGTGACCTGGGCCGAGGGGCACGAGGTGGCGCTCGAGCTCAACACCCTGGAGCGCCAGCCTCGGCCCGACCTGGGCTTCGGCGCGCTGCCCGACGTGACGCTGGACGGCGCCGCCGTCAAGGAGTGGAGCCGGCTCTTCGAGCGTCACATCCGCACCGCCGAAGGCCTCACGCTGCTGCGCTGCACGGCGCCCAAGCTGCTGAGCCGGGTCGGGGAGAGCGAGCGCGACTTCCGGGTGCGTTGCGCCCAGGCGGCCCGCGAGGTCCGCGACGGCCAGCGCGAGAAGCTGCGCGAGCGCTTCGAGTCGAAGATGGCCACCCTCTCCGACCGCCTCAGCCGTGCCGAGCTCACCGTGCAACGCGAGGCGCAGCAGGCCGGACAGCGCAAGGTCGATGCCGCCATCAGCGTGGGAACGGCCCTGCTGGGCTCCTTCCTGGGGCGTCGCGGGGTGGCGGCCTCACGGGTCAGCACCGCGCTCAATAACGTAAACCGCATTCCCGAGGAGGCGGCCGACGCTCAGCGCGCACGAGAGACCGCCGAGCGCATCCGCTCCCAGCTCGCCGACCTGCAGGGGGAGCTCGAGCGCGAGCTCGCGGAGCTGGACTTGCCCGACGCGGACGCCCTGGAGCTCGAGCCGGTGCGTGTACTGGCCAAGAGCACCGGCATCGCCACGCGCTACGTGGGCCTGCTGTGGATCCCGTTCCGGCGCGACGCCGACGGCAGCTGGCAGGCCGCGACGACGTTTGCGCTCCACGCTTCGTAGCCCTCGGCGCGGCGCGCAACGCCGGCGCGTGTGAACCGGCGTAAGAATCTCGTGGGGACGCCTCGTATAGGCTGTCGTGGGTTCGCGTGGCGTGGGAGGGAGAAGGGAGTCCGCTGCGATGGAGAACGTGGTGTCCGGGGGCACCTGGAATCTCAGCGTGGCGAAGCATCCTCGCGCGACGGTCGCGTGGCTGGCGGCCGCGAGTGCCGCCTACGTAGGGGCGTTCTTCCTGCTGGGGCCGCCGCTGGGCGTGGCCGTCATGTCGCTGATGACGGTGCCGGCAGCGATCGCGGGCTGGCGGCTGGGCGCGCTGGGCGGTTCGGTCGCGGCGGTGGCGCTGGCCGGGCTCAACGCGGCGCTGGCGCTGGCGTTGGGCGACGGGCGCGTGCTCGAGGCCGGAACCGTTCCCGGCTTCCTCCCGCTGGGGTTGATCGCGGTGGCCTCCGCCATGGCGGTGGGCGCCTTCCGAGAACGACAGGCGCTGCTGGTGGCCGCCAGGGCGCGCCTCCAGGAGAAGCTGGTGGAGAGCGAGCGCTTGACGGCTGCGTTGGGGGCAAGCGAGGAGCGTTTCCGGATGCTCGCCGAAGAGGCCTTGCCGGGCGTGTACCTCATCCAGGACGACGTCTTCCAGTACGTGAACCCGGCGTTCGCCGGCGTGTTCGGGTACGAGCCCGCCGAGATCGTCGGGCGCCTCGGAAAGCTCGACCTGACGGCCCCGGAGGACCGGGCGACCGTGCGCGCCAGACTCGACGCTCGGCTGCAGCAGTCGGCACCCTCGCAGCCCTACCGATTCTGCGGGCTTCGCAAGGACGGCAGCCGGGTGCGGGTGGAGGTGCTCGGACGCTCGCTGCAGCTGAACGGACGGCCCGCCATCCTGGGCACCCTGATGGACCGCACGCGCGAGGAAGCGGACGAGGCGGAGCTGCACCTGCGACTGCGCGCGATGGAGGCCGCTCCGGTAGGGATCGTGGTCACCGACCCCGAAGGCATCATCGAGTGGGCCAATCCCCACGCCGCGACCGTGACGGGATACTCGCTGGAAGAGCTGCGGGGCCGGCACACCCGCCTCTTCGGCTCGGGCCGGCAAGGCCGCGCGTTCTACCAGGAGTTGTGGGACACCGTCACAACCGGGCGGGTGTGGAGCGGAGAGCTGGTGAACCGCCGCAAGGACGGCGCCGAGTACCACGAGCGCATGAGCATCAACCCCGTGTCCGGCGCCGACGGAAGGGTCACGCACTTCGTGGCGGTGAAGGAGGACATCACCGAGCGCCGCGCCGCCGAGGAGCGCATCCGGGCGCTGAACGACGACCTGAAGGTGCAGCTGGGCCGCCTCGTGGCGCTCCACGACATCGACGAGGTCATCACCAGCGGCCGGGAGCTGCACACGGCGCTGGCCAGCTTCGTCGACATCGCCCAGGCCAGCCTCGGCGTCGACGCGATCTGGGTGGATCTGCACCACCCCGACAGCGACACGGTCGAGTTGCTGCAGATGCGGGGCTGGCATGAGCCTCCCGAGCCCGGATTTCGGCTCCCGGTCACCAGCACCCTGGTGGGGAAGGCCGTCAGCGGGCAGCGGACCCTCGTGCTGCGCAGCAGGGGCGAGATCGCGCGGCGCTTCCCGGACGACGAGCGCCTCGCCCGTGAGGACTTCGAGATGTTCGGCGTGGTGCCCATGGTGGCGCGGGGAACGCTTCACGGCGGGCTCGCCTTCGCCCATCGCAGCCCCCACCCCGTCGAGCCCGCCTGGATCGGCTTCGCGGAGGCGCTCGCGACCCAGGGCGCCATCCTCATCGAGAACGCCACGCTCCTCAGCAACCTTCGAACCAGCAACGACGAGCTGCGGGCCGCGTACGACGCCACCATCGAAGGCTGGTCGCGGGCTCTGGACTTGCGCGACCGGGAAACGGAGGGCCACAGTCGCCGGGTCACCGAACACACCCTCCGCCTGGCACGTGCCATGGGCCTGCCCGAGGATGAACTCGTCCACATCCGGCGCGGTGCGCTGCTGCACGACATCGGCAAGATGGGCGTGCCCGACAGCATCCTTCAGAAGCCCGGCCCCCTCAACGAGGACGAGTGGGGCATCATGCGGCGCCACACCACAGAGGCGCGCGACCTGCTGGCTCCGATCACCTTCCTGGGTCCTGCCCTGGCCATCCCCTTCTCGCATCACGAGCGCTGGGACGGCGGCGGCTACCCCGAGGGGCGCGCAGGCGAGGCCATCCCCCTGGCAGCCAGGATCTTCGCGGTCGCCGACGTGTACGACGCGCTCACCAGCGACCGGCCCTACCGCAAGGCGTGGTCGCGTCCGCAGGCCCTCCAGCACATCCGCGACGGTGCCGGGACGCACTTCGACCCGCAGGTCGTGGACGCCTTCCTGGCGCTGCAGTCCGTGGCCCCGGAGTGAACCGGCAACCCGGAGCGAGGAATCGCCCGGGACCGAAGCAGCCCGAGGCCTCGTAGCACAGCTTCTCGACATCGTGGAAGAGGACTTACGTGCCTGACGACAAGATCGCAACCCTGCTGGCGTTGGACGAGGACCGCGCGCCCTTCGGCGCCATGGCGCCCGCGATCCACCAGACGTCGCTGTTCACCTTCGACCGCTACGAGGACTTCGTAGCCGCAGTCGAGGGCGCGAGCGACCACTTCATCTATACGCGCGGCCGCAACCCGACCGTCGACCTGTTCGAACGCAAGGTGGCCGAGCTGGAAGGGGCGGAAGCTGCCAGGGCCTTTGCGAGCGGCATGGGCGCCATCAGCTCGACCATCCTGGCCCAGCTCGAGGCCGGCGATCGCGTCGTCTGCCTACGCAACGTCTATCCGGATACCTACAAGCTCCTCACGCAGTTCCTCCCCAGGTTCGGAGTGCACACCACCTTCGTCGACGGCACCGACACCGACGCCCTGCTCGGCGCGCTCGATGGCGCCAAGCTCCTGTACCTGGAGAACCCGTCGTCGCTCACGTTCGATCTCCAAGACGTTCGGACGCTTGCCGGCGCGGCGCGCGAGCGCGACATCGTGACGATCCTGGACAACTCATGGGCGTCCCCGATCTTCCAACAGCCGATCGCACTCGGTGTGGACCTCGTGGTCCACTCGGCAAGCAAGTACCTATCCGGCCACTCGGACGTCGTGGCCGGCGTCGTTGCGGGAAGCTCCGCCAGCATCGCAAGGATCTCGGGGCTCGAGTACGCGGTTCTCGGCGCGAAGCTCTCCCCCTTCGACGCCTGGCTGTTAGCGCGCGGCCTGAGGACCCTGCCGCTGCGCATGGCCCAGCACTACGAGAACGCCCTCCGCGTGGCGACCTTCCTCGAAGCCCAGCCGCAGGTGGCACGCGTACGCTATCCAGCGCTCCCTAGTCATCCTCAGCACGAGCTCTTCCGCCGGCAGTTCTCGGGAGGGAGCGGGCTGCTCAGCTTCGAGGTCCGGCCGGATCTCGAAAGCGGCGTTCCGCCCTTCGCCAACGCTCTCCGGCTGTTCCACCTCGGGGTGAGCTGGGGCGGGTACGACAGCCTCGCCTACCCCGCCGCCATCGGCTATTCCAGTGGCGGACCGACCAATGCCATCCGCGACTTCGGTGTCCCGCGAACGCTGATCCGGCTCCACGTCGGGCTCGAAGACGCCGACGATCTCATCGACGACCTGCAACGCAGCCTTGCCGCACTCGAAAGGACGTGAGCGAGCCGGCCGGTCCGTCCGCTGGTGGCAGACCGCCGACGCTCGCCGGGATCACCGGTCGATCATGCGCTCCGAAGCCTCGCTGTAGCGATGGCCGTGGAAGGTGAGCTTAGCCGCCGCCTCGTCGATCTTCGCGAGGTCGGCGGGCGTGAGCTCGAGATCGGCGGCGCCGATGTTCTCCTCGAGGCGGTGCAGCTTGGTCGTGCCCGGGATGGGCACGATCCAGGGCTTCTGCGCGAGCAGCCAGGCGAGCGCGACCTGCGCCGGCGTCGCCTCCTTCTCCGTGGCGATCCGGCTGAGCAGGTCCACCACGCCCTGGTTGGCCTTGCGGTTCTCGGGGCTGAAGCGGGGCACGCTGGCGCGGAAGTCGTTGTCGGCGAAGCTCGTGGTCTCGTCGATCTTGCCGGTGAGGAAGCCCTTGCCGAGCGGCGCGAAGGGCACGAAGCCGATGCCGAGCTCCTCCAGGGTAGGCATGGTCTTGCTCTCCGGCTCGCGCCACCACAAGGAGTACTCGCTCTGCAGCGCGGTCACCGGCTGCACGGCGTGCGCGCGGCGGATGGTCTGGGCGCTGGCTTCGGAGAGCCCGAAGTGCCGGACCTTGCCCTCCTGGATGAGCTCCTTGACGGTGCCTGCGACGTCCTCGATCGGTACGTCGGGGTCGACGCGGTGCTGGTACAGAAGATCGATGGTGTCGACGCCCAGGCGCGCGAGGGAGGCCTCGGTGGTCCTGCGGATGGTGCCCGGACGGCTGTCGAGACCGCTGGCCCTACCGCTCTGCTCGACGTCGAAGCCGAACTTGGTGGCGATGGCCACGCGGTCGCGGACCGGCGCGAGGGCCTTGCCGACGAGCTCCTCGTTGGCGAACGGGCCGTAAACCTGAGCTGTGTCGAAGAAGGTGACACCCTGCTCGACGGCGCTCCGGATGAGCTGGATCATGTCGTTCGTGTCGGCCGCCGGGCCCAGGCCGAAGCTCATGCCCATGCAGCCGAGGCCGAGGGCCGAGACGCGCAGATCCTTGCCGAGGGTACGTTCTTCCATGATCATCCGGTCCTCTCGTGAGGGACGATCCTGACCGTCGCCGCGCGAGCGTGGGCGCCGATCATGGGATCGAGGTAGGGGCTTCCGCCATACTTGCTCCGGTAGGCACCGTCAATGCGGTCGTTGATCGGCCCTTCGACCGGCTCGAACCCGACCTCCTTCGCCAGGCCGGCGGCGGTGATCCGGCCGGCCTTCTGCTGCATCGCCGCCTGGTACCAGCGCGAGCGCGTCCCGTTGTAGGCGCGGACGTAGAGGCCGCCCTCGACGACCACGGACCAGATCCAGGTCGGCGTGCCGTAGGTGGCGCCGTCCTCGCGGAACGGGGAGATGTGCAGGTCGTCGGTCGCGGCGATCCGGCGGAGCTCGTCTTCGTTCCAGGGGCTCATAGGGCATCCTTCCACACGGTTCGGATTCACCTGGTCACGTCCGGTACGACTCGTCGGTGACGTGCTCCACCCAGTCGACCGGCGAAGCGTCGTCGGGCCCGCTGGATCGCGACGCGCTTCGCGGCGACGGCAGCGGTCTGGCTCGAAGGCCAGGCCCGCCACGCCGCGCGCGCACGGCGTGAGGCTCCGCAGCGGCCCTGAACGAAGGCTAGCCGACGAGCGCCCGGAATCCCTAGACCGACTCTCCGCTGTGCTTGCCTGATCCTGTCACAAGGGCGCGCCGTGGACCCGGTCCCGGCCTGGGGCGTGCTAACACTTCGTTAGGTGATCAGGCATGCAGTTGTGCAGGGAGCAGGTCTGACGCTGCTTTACGGCCGCCCTTGAGCAGACGCCCCGGAGACGCTCGTGCCGCGCGACCCCGTTTCCGGCAGCCTTGAGCCCGTGCGCGAGCAGCGGCCTCGGGCGCCCGTCCGGGAAGCGAGAGGAGACGATCCCGTGCCGACCGCAGCGATGAACGGCACCACCCTCTACTACCAGACCGCCGGCCAGGGCCCCCCGTGCCTGGCCATGCACGGCGGGCTCGGCCTCGACCACCACGAACTCAGCCCCTGGCTCGACCCACTGGGCGACGTGTTCCAGCTCATCTACTACGACCACCGCGGCAACGGCGCCTCCGGTCGGCCGCCGCGCGACACGCTCACCCACGCGCAGCTCGCCGACGACGCGGCGGCGCTGGCGAGCCACCTCGGTCACGAGAAGGTCGCCGTGCTGGGCTTCTCCTACGGCGGCTTCATCGCGCTGGAGTTCGCGCTACGCCACCCCGAGCGCCTCAGCCACCTCATCCTCATGGGCACGGCCCCCGCCCTGCTGCCGGGCGCCGAGGTGCTTGCCAACGCCAGGCGGCTGGGCGCGTCCGCTGCCCAGCTGGAGGCGCTCGAGTCGGAGGACGAAGCTGACACCGACCAGGCCTTCGGCAAGCTCATCGAGGTGGAGTGGCCGCTGTACTTCCACGCCTACCGGCCCGGGTACGCCCGCCTGCTCGACGATGTCGTCTATTCGGTGCGGGGCCAGCCGCCGGCCACCGAGACCGCGGCGTACGACGTTACGGCGCGGCTCGGCGAGATCACGGCGCCGACCCTGATCCTGGCGGGACGCAGCGACTTCGTGTGCCCGCCCTCGCAGGCGGAGGTCATGCACCGCGGCATCCCCGGCTCGGAGCTGCACGTCTTCGAGAAGAGCGGGCACATGCCGTACGTGGAGGAGCCGGAGGCGACCTTCGCGGCCGTGCACGACTGGCTCGCGCGCAACCGCTGAGCCGCTTCGGCGGCCCGGGTTTCCCGGCCAGCGCGTCGTGCTCCTGGCCGGGGCTGGCGCGATGCAACGCGTGCAGAGGGCGCGGGCTAGGCCGGATGAGGGGAACGGCTCGGCGCGCGCCACGTCCAGGCGAACCAGACCGTGGCGAGGTTGAACGCGATGCCCGCCGCGATGAGCGCGATGCCGTGGGCCGAGCCGTAGCTCGGCAGCCCGACCCCATCGAAGGCGACGAAGAAGGCAGCGAGGGCGAAGTTCGACCAGCGGCACCAGCGGTAGGGGAGCGTCAGCGACAGGACGACCATGACGATCGGCAGTAGCATGACCAGCGATGCGGCGAACAGGAGCGAGTCGCTGACCAGCATGCCGTCTCCTTCTCCGCTCGCGATCCGCTGCATCATGCCCGGCTCCAGGAACCGCAGGACGTCGCCCTGCAACCCGGTCAGCATGCGTGCGACCCAGAGAGCCGAGAGCTTGATTCGAACGTCAGCCATGCGTCGATCGCCTTCGGTGAGGCGCAGGAAGATGAAGAGCCACGATGCGAGGCGTCTGGAAGGGGTTGGCTTCCATTGTCCGCTGGCATTCGGGGACGCCCCAGGGCCAAAGGTCCTCGCGAGCGGCGTTGGGCTCGAGGCGCGCCCCAGCCGGCGTGCTACGCCTGCCGGTACCCGGCGGCGATCAGCTTCCGTGAGATGCCCCGGGCGGCGTCGACCACCGCCTGCCCGAGGCGCTCGAAGTCGACCGACGGCACGGCCTGCTGCGATCCGCTCAGGCTGATGGCCGCCACCACGGAGCCATCGCCGCCGAGAACAGGAGCCGCGACGCACTGGATGCCCACTTCGCGCTCCTGGCGGTCGGTCGCGTAGCCTCGCTCCCGGGTGCGAGCCAGCTCGTCACGCAGCTCCTGCGGATCGCAGATGGTGTTCTCGGTGAACCCGACCAGTGGTACGGCCGACAGGAAGGCGGACACGAAGTCGTCGTCCATGTAGGCGAGCACGGCCTTCCCCAGGCCGGTGCAGTGCAAGGGGGCTCGCCGCCCCTGCGACGAGTAGTTGATGTTGCGCTTCAGCGGGTGGATCG
>Ga0315542_1002534_pt1 | contig 11068 bp, 8 predicted proteins | sample SalMarSW160120MG_FD_202541 | JGI IMG/M metagenome (GOLD analysis project Ga0315542, IMG submission 202541) | Salt marsh sediment microbial communities from the Plum Island Ecosystem LTER, Massachusetts, United States - Salt Marsh Sediment SW1601-20 ... | reverse complement strand
TCTCCTTGTCCAAGAAAATCTTCACATAGATCCGTTTCCTCTTCGAGCGTTCAATAGAAGGCCTTATCAGCCGCCCTCCGATGTCTGATCCCCTCTATTCAGCCCTTACGTCAGAGTACCCCCTCTCCAGATATCAGTCAAGTAACGTAGGGGACCCCAAATCCACCACCTAAGTGGAAAGAGTTGAAGGCAGTTGCGTATGAAGAAGCATTTTTGCACCCACGCACCGTTTTTGTGTCTCAGGCGAAGCCGTTGTGAAAAGCGCTGGTAAAAAAATAAATTGACAGGGGATAGTTCAGCTTGAACCAGGGGAGCCGGAGTCGTATGAGAGATGGGGTAGGCCGCTAACTTCTTCAGTCTCTACATAGCTATGGAAGACATTCCGAATCATAGTTCCACTTGAGATACTTTCTGGTGCGGCATTCGGGTTTGCAAATATAGTAAGCTTGGAATATCATAGAGGCCGCCATTTTTGGGGTACTCTCAATATATCAAGCAGAATGAATTTTTGAAAGAACAAGATCAGACCTTACATATCAACTATGGCCTACTACATAGGGCTTCCTGAAAAAGGAAAAATACATTGCAAAATTAATCGGTTAAGAGTATATTTGGTGATGCAAGGAAGATCAAGCCCAAGTTCTTGGTGCCAAGCCGTTGAAATACCCATGAAGGCACTTGCATCCGGGCAGCTCATTATTGAGTGGCAAAGTGACGGCTTTAACTTCGAGATTGATAAGAAATGATAAATTTACCTCAGAGACATGAACCATCAGGAATTTGATACCATTGTGGTAGGCTCTGGCACTTCCGCCTACTATGCGGTTGACGGTCTCAACAAAGCTGGCCGGAGGGTCGCTATTGTCGACGAACGTCCTTACGGAGGAACCTGCGCTCTGCGTGGATGCCAGCCGAAGAAGTATCTGGTAAGCAACGCTGAGGCAGTGGCCATGGCGAGTCACCTCGTTGGCAGGGGGATCGTGGCCGGGCCGAAAACTGACTGGCAGTCCCTTCAGGCGCTCAAGAAAGCGTTTCTTGACGGTCGATCCGAAGCTGAAGTAAAGGCCTGGCAGGAAGCGGGAGTCACCACCTTTCACGGTCGAGCCGTCATGTCCAGTGAGGATGAGGTGACCGTCGGCCATAATCGGTTGAAGGCGCAGCACGTCGTCCTGGCAACTGGTGCCACTCCTCGACGCTCCGAGATTCCTGGCGCCGAGCACGTTCGCGATAGCGAGCATTTCCTGAATCTGCCCGACCTTCCGAATCGAATCGTGTTTATTGGTGGTGGCTACATTTCGTTCGAATTCGCTCACATCGCGATTCATGCTGGTGCGGAAAAGGTTACCATTCTGCATCGCTCCTCCCGGCCATTGAAAGCCTTCGATCAGGACATCGTAAAAACCGTCCTTAAAGCCAGCGAAGCAGAGGGAATCAAGGTCGTGCTCAATGAGTCACCGAGATCTGTTGAATCCGCCGAAAACGGATTGATCATTCAAGGTTCTAAAGGGGCGGTTTACGAGGCAGATCTCATCATCGAAGCGACAGGTCGGGTTCCCAACCTGAGTGTTTTAAAAGGCGGCTGCGGCAAAGTTGATAGTTCGACGCGTGGTGTCATTGTGAATGAATTCCTCCAAAGCGTCTCCAATCCGAGGGTCTATGCCGTCGGCGACTGTGCTGCAACCGACTATATGCTGGCTCCCGTGGCCGATGAGGAAGGAAAAACAGCCGCTCGCAACATCCTCGAAGGCAATATCAAGACGATCGATTATTCCGTGATACCAAGCGTGGTCTTTACAATACCGAGCATCGGATCGGTTGGATTGACAGAGGAGCAAGCGAAGCAGCAAGAGCTTGATTTTCGTGTCAACCATGGAATGACGACAAACTGGCCCTCTTCGAAACGCATCGGAGAAGAACACGGCACTTACAAGATTCTCATCGACAATCAAACAAACGAGATCCTGGGCGCGCATATCGCCCGACATAACTCTTGCGAAGCGATCAATGTATTGGCTCTCGCGATGAAACACAAGATCAAAGCTCCCGAGCTGGCCGAATTCATGTGGGCCTACCCGACCATTACGTCCGATTTGAAGTACATGGTGAAATAACAGAAAGCCTTAAACAAGACGTCTAAACGAAGGCTGGGGGAGGTAGAAAGCCAATTCCACCGCGAAAGATTTTTGAAGCCATACTTTATGTACTCCGAACAGGCTGTCAGTGGAAAGCATTGCCCAAGGAACGCTTTGGTAGCCCAAGCGCGATTCATACCCACTTCATGCACTGGATGCACGCTGGGTTTTTCGTAGCGCTTTGGCATCGGTTTAATCATTTCATAACCTTTTAACTTCCCGTCTTCCCGGAAGGAGTCCCGGCTTCCATTTGAGAATATAGGCGCCGATCGCCAGGACCAGGAAGGCCGAAGCATAAAAAGGACTGTTCAGTCCGACGCCTTCTACCAGAAACCCTAAAAGAACAGGGCCTAAGAGATTGGCAAGGGCGATGACCATAAAACGGATACCCATGCTCAGTCCGGGATGTTCGGGATCCGACAGGTCGGCGACCATCACCATGGAAAGCGGCTGTGTCAGGCCGAATCCGAGTCCGAAAAGACATAAGGCAAGCGCGGTTGAGAAAAAAGATGACAGTCCTGGAATCAGACCGACGCCAAAGGCAACAGCCAGTACAGAGAAGGCCATCATATTCTTGCGGCTGAAGACTTGAAAGATCCTGCCGATAAACGGCCGGATAACGCTCATGGAGGCCGCAAAAATGGAAATGAGAAGGCCCACATCGGCTTCCTCCAGCCCGCGTTTCAAGAGCAGAACAGGCAAAAAGGAAGTCCGGAGGCTCACGGTGAAAATGACACCGAATGTGAAGGCAAGGACGGCCAGCATGCGTGAATCGGAAAAGGCCGTCGCGGCATGCCGCAAATCTCCCATGAGGCTGTATCGGCCCACACGAGGCACCCCCGTGGATTCCCGAACTCCCGACACGATCAGGCCCGCAATGGAGAGCAGCAGCGACACCAAAAAGGCCTCGCGGTATCCGAACCGAGTGGCGATGATCCCTCCCAGCACTGGCCCGAGACTTTGACCGAATGCTGCACTGAAGGTCAGGTAGCCGAATGTGCGCTCACGCTGAAGCGGGGATTCAAGACTTGCGACAAAAGACTGACTGGAGACAATGAGCAGCTGAAATCCCAAGCCTCCTAAGACCTGTGAGGTCATCAGGAAAAAGACGTTGGTGTGTAGGAGCAGCAAAGAGCTTGAAGCGTTACAGAGCACCCCAAGCAAGAGCATCCGCTTCACGCCGAACCTGTCCGTGAATCCGCCGATGGGTACGGAAAGGAACAACGAAAGCAGGCTGAACGCACCGACAATGAGACCAATCAGCGCAGGGGAGGCGCCCAGTTCCTGGGCCTCCAGAGGAACAAGCGGGAAAACCATACCATATCGTACAAAGGTCAAAGAAAAGGCTATTAAGAGCAGGATGATGTTTCTCTGCATATGGCTTCACGTATCCCTTCTCCGCTGCTTACAAAGAGCTTCCACCACGCTCCACATCTCTCTGAATATCGGACCACAAAGAATCAAGGAAGTAGTCACCTAACCCATCGGCCTGTCGTTCATAAAACCGAAAACCGTCCGCAAAGTCCGGGGTTGCCTCTTCAAGGACTTGGACCCTCAATTGAGTTGCCGTCGAACAGCTTCTTTGGCTTGTGCAATATCCAGGAAGTGTGACGTACCTTCGGAGATCCTCTTCTCTCGAGCGCGAAGGACATCTGCGTGCCAGGATGGGGAGGGGATTTTCTCTGGTGTGCCGGCGAGGTCAGCCCAGATTTCTTCGATCGCCTGCAGCTTGTCCTCGATGCTCATTTGTTCCAATGGAATGGTTAAGTGAATGATAATCCTCCAACTATGTTCAAGCGATCAACGATTTAATAGAACCATCGTCAATTATTATGCTTTATCCTCTGCCTTGCAAAGGTGTTTTCCGTATACGAAATTTTTCGCGGCGAATTGGGTTTGAAATTCCTGGGGGCCGGATTTCGGGGCAGCCCATCAATTTTCGCTTGATAAGGATAATAAGACCTTGCTTTTTCGGGAAAAAGCATAGAGAAAGTAGCCTTGTGAGTCAAGAAAAAAGCGCCACAACATATGGTGGTCTCATGCTCTTTAGGGGTTTTTAGGCCGGGAAGTGAAGCACAAGTCTCAATGGGATAATCCGGATCGCAGTAGAGATAATCCCTCCAAAGGCGGATAAACCTCACAGGATAGGACCTGAGAATCCGAATAGTCCATATGGCGGTCGACTGGTGGCGCGTTTGCCCTCTTCAGCGGGGCCTGGCCTTGATATCCCACAGGCCAATATGTTTGAGTATCTTTTTGATCACCTCTTCATCTTCTATGAAACTGATAATTCGATTAGACCGGTCGTCTGGAAAAATCAAAATGTTTTTCCCTTACTTGTACCCCGGCAATGGTTAATCAAATCTTACAAAATACAACGGATTTCTATTTAGATGAAGGCCCTTGACAGACAAGACTTGGGAACGTATAGTGCTGAAGCTACAATGTGACTATGCTGTAGTTATTTTGTAACTGCTTAGGCCCCTTTTTTCAATGAATTGGCGCGAGAAGGCCTTTCTTGCTCCTTTGTGCTAAAAGGAGGAAATCTTGCCCGAATTTCAAATCGAAAATACTGCGTCCGGCTTTGCATCACAGGTACACAGGGAGCCTGGGGCCGAGGCTATTCGCTCATGCTATGCCTGCGGTACGTGCACTGCCGGGTGTCCCGTAAGGCGGGTCAATCTGAAATACAACCCCAGAAAACTCATACGCATGGTCCTGCTGGGAATGCAGGATGAGGTCCTGAAGGGGGAGGAAATCTGGCTTTGTTCAAGCTGTTACACCTGCCAGGAGCGATGTCCCCAGGGGATCAGGATCACGGATACGATCCTTGCCCTCAGGAACCTTGCCGCGAAAGAAGGCCACGCCCCTTCGGGCATCTTCATGCAGGCCAAATTGATCAAGGGCCAGGGAAGGCTTTACGCCCTCGACGAATTTGATGAGAAAAAACGGAAAAAAGCAGGGCTCCCGAGTCTGCCTTCCCAGGTGGAAGGGGCCATCAAGCTTGTGGAAGAATAGGAATGAAATACGCCCTTTTTCTTGGTTGCACCATACCTGCCAGATCACGAAACTACGAGATGTCCGCGAGAGGGGTCGCCGGGAGGCTGGGTCTTGACCTGGTTGATATCCCGGATTTTTCCTGCTGCGGATTTCCCCTCAAGTCCTCTGACGGAAAAAAGGCCGGCCTGCTGGCGGCTAGAAACCTGGCCCTTGCCGAGTCGAAAGGCCTTTCCATCTGCACCCTGTGCAGTGCCTGCACATCCATGCTGGCTGAAGAGGCCCACCGTCTGGGACGGGATAGTGCCCTGCTGGACGAGACAAACAGAGAACTCGCGAAGGTCGGCCTTTCGTACGGCGGGGATGTGAAGGTCAAGCACTTTGCCAGGGTCCTGCTGGATGAGGTGGGATTGGACCGCATCAGGGAGGCGGTGAGCGTGAATTTGAAGGACCTGGCCGTGGCCACCCACTACGGCTGCCACTACCTGAAACCCTCCGAGATCTACGAAGAAGGGGAAGACCCCGAAAACCCTTCTTCACTGGAGGAAATCATGGAGGCCGTGGGAGCCAGATCCGTGCCCTACGATCGGCAGAAGGACTGTTGCGGGGGTGCCGTCCTGGTGGCCCATGAGCAGACGGCCCTTGAAATGGCCAAACAGAAACTGGACCGCGTGAAGGCGGCCGGTGCCCGGGCAATGAACGTGGTCTGTCCCTTTTGCAGCGTCATGTACGATGACAACCAGAAGAGCATAGAAGGCCGGTTTGATGTGAGCTACGAGATACCGGTCCTGTTCCTTCCCCAGATTATGGGACTGGCCATGGGTTTGGGCCGGAAGGAACTGGGGCTCAACATGAATGTCGTCAAGACAAAGAAACTCACGGAAGAAATTACCGGTGAAAAATAGAGAAAGAATTCTGATTGTGGGGGGAGGAATCGCGGGCCTTACCGCGGCACTGGAACTTGCCAGACAAGGTCTCCCATCCCTGCTCGTGGAGCAAAGGGAACAGGTGGGTGGATGGGCCGGCACCTACACCTGCAAGGCGGTGGACGGTCGTTGCCAGAAATGCGGGGTCTGCCTGGTCACGGATGCCGTCAAGGAGGTTCAGGAAACCCGGGAGATTGAAATATCGCTTCAGACCTCCGTGTTGGACCTCCGCAGAGACGGGGGCGCTTTCCTGGGCCGGTTCAAAAAAGGGGAAGGGGAGACGTCCGGTCGGTTTTCGGCCGTCATGCTCTGCCACGGGTTTGAACCCTTTGATCCGAGACAGAAATCCAACCTGGGTTACGGCCGGATCTCGAACCTGGTGACAGGCCAGGAACTCGAAGAGATGCTGAAGGAGAAGGGCGGACCGGTCAGGCCCTCTGATGGGAAATCTCCCCGTGACCTGGCCTTCGTGCAGTGTGTAGGCAGCAGAAACCCTTCCCTGGGGCGCGGCTACTGTTCCCAGGTCTGCTGCGGGTATGCCCTGCGCATGGCCAAGCAGATCAAGGCCAATCACCCGGCCACACGCATCACCTTTTTTTATATGGACATTCAGACCTTCGGGCGGGATTTCCCAAGGCTTTTTTTCGAACTCAGAGACGACATCTACTGGATCAGGGAAATCCCGGGGGATTTCTACCAGGCTGAAGGAGAGCGCGTGGGTGTCACTGTGGAGGATGAAGGGGAAATCGAGGATTTGGCATTTGACCTCATGGTCCTGTCCGTTGGAATGGGACCTTCAGATAACGAAAGGGCGTTTGAAGAATGGCTGGACCTCCGCAGGGGCCAGGAGGGTTTCCTGGTCTCCCCCGGAGAAGGCGGTATTTTCCTGGCCGGTAGCGCCAGCGGCCCGATGACTATCCCCCACACCATTGCCCATACGAAGGCGACCGTGAGTCAAGTGACGGATTACCTGGAGGAACGGGTATGAAGGGTCTGCCTCCTCAAAAATGTGTAGTGGTCCTGGGCGACGGGGAAACCGCCTGTCAATTGAGCGAGCGATTGGTAAAGGAAGGCTTTCCCGTCCTCCTGCTTTTTACAGAGACAAGGGCGAATGTGAAGATACCTGAAGGGCCTGAATGTCTCAGAGGGGCGAGGGTTGTTTCCATGACGGGCCAGGTCGGTGATTTCACCCTTGCCCTTGATCTGGAAGATGAAAGGATTGAACGCTCTATCGGCTTCGCGGTGATCGCCTATGAATCCGTCCGTGAACCCGTATACGATATCCTGGGCGAACCGGGTCATGAACGCGTCTGGACCCTTTCCAGGGCGGAAGCGGCAATCGAGGAAACAGGCCCTCCCCCCGGGGTGAAGCGCGTCATCCTACTGGACAGGCTGGACGGCCTGAACACAACCGCAGGGAGCGAACGTCTCCTGAGCCTTATCGCACACCTCCAGGAGGAGTACGAAATCGCATGCTGCCTCATTACCTGCCAGGTCAAGGTGGCATCCATGGGGCTCGAGATGCTTTATGGGCGTGTGAGGGACGGCGGATGTTTCGTTGCCAGGACCGACCTGCTGGCCGTGGGACTGGAACCAGGAGCGGTGAAAGTTCGATTTGATGATGTGGTCCTGGATGAGGACCTGAACACGTCAGCGGATCTGTTGGTGGTCGGAGAATCTGAGCGGCCGGCCCCGGTCCTGCAGCAGCTCGGCACCGCGTTCGGACTTGAAACAGGCCCTGGGGGTTACCTCCAGTCGGATAACCTTCTGAGATCAACCTGTCTCACCAACCGGCGGGGAGTTCTTGTGGCCAACGGCAGCGCATGTGGGATGAACGCCTGGGAAAGTTCCCAGAGTATCTCAGCCGTGGTGGAGGAAATTTCAGGTCTTTCCAAGTGGATCGTTGACCAGGGCCCGGTCGAGCAGATCCTTTATGACAGGGATCTTTGCGCCACATGCCTGACCTGCTTCCGGGTCTGCCCGCACGGGGCCATCCATTTTACCGATAAACCCCATTTTTTCCCCCTTGCCTGCCAGAGATGCGGGATCTGCACCAGCCTGTGTCCCGGGGAGGCCATCGAACTCTCCGGTGCAGAAAAATTCCTGTACCAGAGCCGGATTTTTCCGGAAGAGAACGGGAAAGGAGAATCTCCCCGTATTACAGGATTTGTGTGTCAGAGATCCGCCGATCTGGTGCGCCGGAATGGTCATGAAAATGACAGTGTCCTGGGTGGTGTGAACTGGGTGGAGGTCCCGTGCGCAGGGACGTTGAGGACCCAGTACCTTCTTGAACTCCTCGGCAGAAGGCAAGGAGCGGACGGTGTGGTAGTGGTTTCGTGTCACAGAGACAATTGCCGGTCCGGTGACGGGACCGTGAGGGCCGTCGATATGGTGCACCGGGTCAAAGGCCTTCTGAAGACCCTGGAGATGGATGAGCGAGTGGTGACACACATTCCCCTTGCCCCCAACGAGGGAAATCGCCTCAGGCGGGAAATCGCCCTTTTTCGCGAGGAATTGAACCTGAAGAGTTGAAAGCTGAACCCCAGTCGACATGAGATTTGCTCAAAGACTTCCAACGAAGTCGTCTCATCCGCCGGAGTCAAGGAGCAGGGCGTGAGACTCTTTTTCAGACCCTTTCTCATAGTGCACTTGGCACCACACACCGACATGGACGGCTATTTGGGGTTTATGCCTCCCAAACCCCACGCGCTTCTATGAATTTATGCTAAACCCCAAATAGCCGTCCATCCCCTCCGAAGTGTTTAGAAAGCGTCTGAAAAGGAGTGTCAGGTTCGGCTCCTCTTCGTACCTCATAGGCTGCCGCTCGCGGCATAAACCTTGCTTCTTAGGAGAGCAGCATCTGGATTTGGGTGAGAAAAAAAAGTGAGAAAAAAAAGACTTGACAGACCCTCTTGATTAGTAGATCGTGATTAATAGTAAAGTTAGTAAAGTACAAAAAGGGCACGAAGACCATGACTCATAACCTGGTGAACAACGTTATCGGCATTATCAGCGCGGCGGGGGTACTCCTATCCTTGCTGCTTCTCGTCGTCGTGAGACTGAAACGTCCCGGCCTGATAATGACCTAGTTTCCCAGTAAGTTCTTCAAAATCCGTTATCAGGCCAGACCTGGTAACGGATTTTTTTTGGCAAAAAGTGAGGGGAGAGGCGCGATGCAGGAAAAGATCATCCTTTATGACACCACATTGCGGGACGGAACCCAAGGAGAACATGTGAGCCTTTCAGCCGATGACAAGCTCAGGATCGTGAAAAAGCTGGACGCCTTCGGCATCCCCTATGTGGAGGGTGGCTGGCCCGGTTCCAATCCCAAGGACGCCAGGTTTTTCGAAATGGCGAAGACCTTGAACCTCGAGAACACCAGGCTCACGGCCTTCGGGAGCACCAGACGGCCGGGGACATCCCCTGAGAAGGATGAAAATATCAAGGGGCTCCTGAGGACGGATACGAAAACCGTGACTGTTTTCGGTAAGAGCTGGGACCTGCATGCCACTGAGATCCTGCGGGTGGAGTTGACGGAAAACCTGGCCATGATCGAAGAAACAGTAGCCTATTTGAAGGAACAGGGTCGCGAAGTGATCTATGATGCGGAACACTTTTTTGACGGGTACAAGCGAAACCCTTCCTATGCCACGGAGACGCTGGAGGCCGCTGGACGGGCCGGCGCGGATGCCATTGTCCTCTGTGATACCAACGGCGGCAGTATGCCCGGTGAGATCGGAGAAATCCTCGGGAAGGTCCTGCCGGACCTCAAACCCCGCATCGGTATCCACGCGCACAACGACTGCGGACTAGCCCTGGCCAATACTCTGACGGCGGTACAGTCGGGCGCTACCATCGTTCAGGGAACGATCAACGGATATGGCGAAAGATGCGGGAATGTGGACCTGATTGCCGTTATCGGGAACCTGCAACTCAAGATGGGATACCCATGCATCGAGGAGAAAAAACTGGGCCAGCTGACCGAACTTTCGCGCTTTGTCAGCGAAGTGGCCAATGTCCCGCCTTTGAATCAAAGTCCCTTTGTGGGAAAGAGCGCCTTCGCCCACAAAGGGGGGGTCCACGTCAGTGCCATCATGAAGAACCCGAAGGCCTACGAGCACATGGATCCTATGGGGGTTGGAAACCGCAGGCGCGTTCTGGTGTCGGACCTCTCGGGCAAGAGCAATATCAAGTACAAGAGCAGAGAAATGGGAATCCGGCTGGGGGGTAATGGCTATGACAGTCAGAAGATTGTGGACGAGATCAAGCGGCTGGAAAACCAGGGGTACCAGTTTGACGCGGCCGAAGGATCCCTTGAACTGCTCATCAAGCGGGTTACGGGGCAGTTTGAAGATCCATTCAACCTGGAATCCTTCAGGGTGACCATCGAGAAAAACCGTTTGGGTGAAAGTAGCTCCCAGGCCACCATCAAGATATCCGTAGGTGAGGAAGAGGAGATCACGGCCGCGGAAGGAGACGGACCCGTGAATGCCCTCGACAATGCCCTCAGAAAGGCCCTGACCAAGTTCTTTCCGGAGATCGAGGAAATGGGCCTGGTTGACTTCAAGGTGCGCGTCATAGACGGGGGCGGGGGCACTGCCGCCAAGGTGAGGGTGCAGATCGAATCGAGGGATTCCCTGGAGATCTGGTCGACAATCGGCGTTTCCGAAAACATCATTGAGGCTAGCTGGCAGGCCCTTGTGGACAGTGTGCAGTACAAACTCTCAAAAGGGAACCGCCCCTGAAAGTGACGGCAGACAGGACCTTCGAGATGAAGGCTGCCATAGGCCCTGAACTGTCAGGTTCAGGGTTCAACGCAAAAGAGAGGTGCAGGTCAGGGGGCGTGGGGTGAGCGTCTGAAAAAGACCCTCAGGCTCCCCTCCTGAGCTCCAATTAGTCTCTTCGGGTAAATGTCCCGCAGCTTGCTGCGGGGTAGTCCATTTGAAAGATCCGTGAAAAATCCGGATGAAGGAAAGCCATGAAACAGTCAGAAAAGAATACGGGGTTCTGTGC
>Ga0315542_1002531_pt1 | contig 11073 bp, 16 predicted proteins | sample SalMarSW160120MG_FD_202541 | JGI IMG/M metagenome (GOLD analysis project Ga0315542, IMG submission 202541) | Salt marsh sediment microbial communities from the Plum Island Ecosystem LTER, Massachusetts, United States - Salt Marsh Sediment SW1601-20 ... | reverse complement strand
TTATTGGGTGGCTTACTAAGGATGAGCAGAGGGAAGAATCCGGTTTGATGTCCCCAAGCAAGGGTAGAAAGGGGTCACGACCTAAAACCGCCCGGAGGCGGTGGGTCGTCTATTTCCAGAAGTCTTTAGGGTCAATCTGCAATCTCCGAAGACATGAACGAATTGTCCCTGATTTAATTATGCTACCGCCTCCGTGGCAACGAATAGTATAGGATGGACCTTGCATTGTGCCTGGAATAATGGGTTTCACAAGGTATCTTTCACTCCCTTTACCCCTGTTTTTGTCTTCCTTGACATTAAAATCTTTCAGTCTTTTCAGAAACTTGCGGTAGCTAATCTCACCAGGCGGGCTGGTCATTGCAAAGGATTTCCTGAACCATAAAGGGTGGGATTACCTGTAGTGACTGGTCTAATTGGATTTGAAGCTTTTTGTGGTCGAATGTGCATTTTCCATCACTCAAGTGTGCGTAATATTCTGTCCATGCTTCTGTGGGGGCAGGAGAGAAGAGATAATCCATATTGTTGTTTTCGTAAGAAAAACGAATATGAGCAACGCACAAGTCTAATATCGCTTTTTGAACAGCTTCCATGCTGTCGTCGGTAGTCACAATATCAAACTGTAAACAGTGTGCAAAATAGTAATCTTCCTCCTTCTTTATCAGAACGTCTAATCTGATTTCCGGATTTCCCATAATTGTCGCCCCTTTAAAAGTAGGTGGCCCACATGCCTTATTCTTATTGATTATATCGGCACGATTTCCACAAAGTCAAGGGATTTTGTGTAAAGTCCCACGTTCACCCACCTTTAACGGCCCGGAGGATGAGTTAACAAGTAGGGCGGGGGCACGCTTTCACAATGCCACCGCCATCATATCACTCGGGCTTACGTCGATTCTCATGCCCGCATATCTCGCATTCACTTTCACAACCAGAAAAAGAAAAAGCGGCCGCAATCAGGACCGCAAATAAGACAATACCCCGTGTTAAAGGAAAATATCTCCTGTTCATTTCCTGCTCCATTACCTCTTTTTCTTTTCCCCTTCCAGGTATTCCGTTAGACACATCCCTCCTGTCGACAAAGAAAGTTGACTTTGAAACAAAAGGTGAATATTTTCTATTCAGGAGATTCATATGGCTACCATTATCTTCGATACATTGGCTTACGCCAAAAAGCTGAAAGCTGCCGGTTTCACTGAGGAACAGGCTGAAGTACAGGCCCAGGCCTTCGCCGAAATTATAGAAGAACGGTTATCCACAAAGCAGGATCTAAAAGGTCTCGAATTAACCATGAGACGAGATTTAGCCACCGTCAAATCAGAAATCATTAAATGGGTTGCCGGTATGCTCGTTGCCCAAGCGGCCATAGTTGCCACCTTGGTTAAGTTGCTCTAACATTCCTCAGTAATCTGTTTCCCAGCGGTCTCTTTCAAGTATTCTTCGCATTCAATCCTGTATTGTAAATCTCTTTCATCTTTCTTACGTTTAGCTCAAGGTTTATGTAACGTATATTTAATGGATTGCAACAGAGACACGATTAATCCCTATCCTCATCCTATCGATCATCATCCCTGCTAAAATCGTTGATAATCCTCGAATTTCCCCGGTCGTCAAACTCGATATAGGTATCGTCAGACACCTTATAGACAGTAGAGGTCCGGGTATTCCCGTAATCATCTGTCTTGAAGACAACCACCTGGTCATCACTCGCCCCTGGGAAGATGTTAACGCTTTCAGCCAGGGCAATCCCCAGAAGTAACAAAACGGCCAATAAAACGATGATTTTTTTCATGGCATCTCCTCTTGCCGTCCTGAAATCGTCCTGTTTTTGTAGTACGATTCGACACTTTTTAACAGTTTTGGCCCTTAAATAAAATAGGCCGCATCACTTTAATGAAACGGCCTAAGTAGTTTAAATTATTATGGCGGAAGTGCATGGGAATCGAACCCACCTGCCGAGGTTTTAGCCCGGCACACCGGATTTGAAGTCCGGGAGCCCCACCAGTGAGCTTTCCACTTCCTGAAAATCCATATTTTGCAGCCATTTTAGTCATACCGGCTGCTTTGTCAATACCTTGATGCCTCAATCCCTAAAACCAGAATCCCGGCTTATCCGGATCAGGATAAGGACTCGGTTATGATGTTCAATATCCTGCGAATAGGTTCCGCTGCCCCCCACAGGAGCTGATCCCCCACAGTGAAGGCAGCCAGATATTGAGGTCCTAAGAGCATTTTTCGGAGCCTGCCCACCGGGATGGTCAGGGTTCCGTTTACCGCGGCCGGGGTCAGGTATTTGAGTGTGGACTCCTTATCGTTCGGGACAAGATCCACCCACTGGTTCCCCTTTCCGATGATTTCCGTTAATTCATCAAGAGGCACATCACTGTTCAATTTGATGGTGAGGCCCTGACTGTGGCAGCGCATGGCGCCCACGCGCACGCATATGCCATCTATGGGAATCGGATGTTCTGTCTGGAGGATCTTGTTCGTTTCCACGGAACCTTTCCATTCCTCCCTGGTCTGGCCCGATTCCATTGGAGAATCGATCCATGGAAGGAGACTCCCGGCAAGTGGCGCTAAGAAATTATCAGTGGGAAAATCGCTGTTTCTCATCTCTCCGGTGACCACCTCGTCAATGGCAATGGCCGATGACGCGGGATCATCTAACAGGTCCTTTGAGGCTTTCCCAATAACGACCATTTGGGCAATCAACTCTTTCATGTTCTTGGCCCCCCCTCCTGAGGCGGCCTGGTATGTCATGGCAGATATCCATTCAACATGGCCGGACGCAAACAGGCCCGAGAGGGCCATAAGCATCAAACTGACCGTGCAGTTGCCTCCCACATAGGTCTTGACGCCCGATGAAAACCCTTGATCAATAACTGACCTGTTCACAGGATCGAGGACAATAATCGCGTTGTCATCCAATCGCAGGGTTGAAGCTGAGTCAATCCAGTAACCCCTCCAGCCCTTCTTTCTAAGCTCCGGGTAAACCTCTTTTGTATAACCCCCACCCTGACAGGTGACAATGATATCTAATGTTGAAAGCAGATCAACATCGTATGCGTCCCTTAATGGAAGGATCTCAAGACCCACGTCAGGACCCTTTCCGCCCACATTGGAGGTGGTAAAAAAAATCGGGTCAAAACCCCTGAAATCCTGTTCCTCCATCATCCGGCCCATGAGGACCGATCCAACCATTCCCCGCCATCCCACAAAACCGATTCTTAACATAACATCCTCCCTGAGGAGCTATTCGAAATAGAACCTATATTAGCGCGAATTCGTTAAAATTTCAAGGGAAAAGAATTTTTCCTCACTTGTACCACCTCAAGACCTGGCAAGAATCATATTAGGCATAATGGAGTTGAAGCCATCGAGTGTGCACGTCCTTTGGCAGAGGGACATGCGACTCACAGGCTAAAAGGATTGACATTTCAAAATGTTATACAATAGAATCAGAATTGTTCGATAATAGAATTATCTCAGGAGTAACAAATGGTTGCGATTCCTCAAAAAATAGTGATTTTTCAGCAAAACAACAGTGGGAAGGGAAAAATCGAGGGGATAACACGATTCGGGAATAATCTGTTCAATATTGAAGTCCTTGCCATTGACCAGACCTTTCCGCCCGTAATTGACGATACGGGTCCATACCTCCCGAAGGACATTCGGGCAGACCTAATTCTGGATTTTTTAGAGCATCCCGATCTCTCCCACGACCTTGCCTTAATTTGCCTCAACAAGGGGATACCTGTGGTTGCCTCCGGCAAGAAAAGTAGGGTCAAAGGGGTTCTTACCCCTCCCACCTGATGTGCTCTTCCGAGGCAGGCCTGTCTCGGAAGATATGGTGAACGATTTGGTGCGCCGGAATTCGCTGTAAACATTAATGACGGGCGCATTTCCGGAATAGATGTGGTGCGTGGAGCATCCTGCGGGGCAACCTGGGATGCTGCTGTGCGAATGATCGGAATGGCACCTGATGAGGCAATCATACGGATGGGACTCGAAGTGCAGTTTTTTTGCACGGCAGATCCCTCGGGCTGGGACCCCATTTACGGAAAAAGTCCCGTGCATTTAGCCGGTAAGCTCCATAGCTCCGCACTCAGCAGGGCCGTGGATGTTTTAAAATCCCAGACCATCGAGAATATAGGGTCCGGGGACACGAAGTAAAAGGGAGCAAAACAGAATATGGGACTTCTTGTGAGATGGTTAGTGCTGACGGCAGCCATTGTGATCGCGTCTTATCTGATAACCGGCATCGAAGTAAGCGGCTTTTTCAGTGCATTCTTTGCTGCGGCTATCTTAGGCATTTTAAACATTTTTTTTCGGCCTATCCTCTTTATTCTGACCTTACCCATCAATCTCCTAACCTTTGGCCTCTTTACGTTTGTCATAAACGCTCTCCTGTTGAAAATGGCATCCGGTGTAATTTCAGGGTTTCAGGTTCACGGGTTCTGGTCGGCACTGTTTGGCGCCTTAGTGATCAGTGTGGTGAACTGGCTGTTGACCTCATTTATTAATGAGCAGGGGAGAGTAGAGTACACTGATCTGAGGAAAAGAGACAACGGCAGGTGGGAGTAAGGATCAGCAATCAGCATGACCAAGAGAGAAAGAACGAGCTACGTCTGCCAAAGCTGCGGCTATGAAGCCCTTAAATGGATGGGTCGGTGCCCTGATTGCGGCCAGTGGAGCAGCATGGTAGAAGAGATCCGGAAACCCTTCCAAAAAGAAGCAAGGTCTTCCACAATGAGCCGAGCAGAGCGTATCGATGCCATATCCTTAGCGTCTGAGATGAGATTGAAAACCGGGCTGGCCGAGTTTGATCGAGTCCTCGGCGGTGGTGTGGTCCCCGGATCACTGATTCTTATCGGCGGCGATCCCGGGATCGGAAAGTCGACAATTATCATCCAGGTACTCGACAGATTTGCCCGGCAGGATTTTCGTTCTCTATACCTTTCGGGGGAAGAATCCGCACAGCAGATAAAGTTGAGGGCCGGGAGGCTTGGCATTGATTCAGAAGGTCTCTATGTGATGACAGGGACCTGTATTGAAGAATTTTTTGACAGGGTAGCTCCGCTGAAACCCGACCTTGTTGCCGTTGACTCGATCCAGACATTCTACACTGACGAGATCGCTTCAGCCCCCGGCAGTGTAGGGCAGGTAAGGGAAGTGGCCTCACGCCTGATGGCCTACGCAAAAGGATCGGGGACCCCCGTCTTCTTAGTGGGCCATGTTACTAAGGATGGCGCCATTGCAGGGCCAAAGGTCTTGGAGCACTTGGTGGATACAGTCCTCTATTTTGAGGGAGACAGGGGACATCCGTTCAGGATACTCAGGGCGGCCAAAAATCGTTATGGTTCAACTAACGAGATAGGCGTCTTTGAAATGAAGGACTCAGGGCTCGCCGAGGTGGAGAACCCGTCCAGAATTTTTTTAGAAGAAAGACCTGAAGAAGTGCCGGGATCTGCGGTAATCGCCTGTATTGAAGGGACAAGACCTCTCCTTGTTGAAATCCAGGCATTAGTCGGTCCAAGCCCATTAGGCATGCCGAGAAGAACGGCCAGCGGTGTCGACCAAAACCGTATTTCCCTGCTTGTGGCGGTCCTGGGGAAGAGATTGGGAATGGAATTGGGAGATCAGGATATCTTCGTCAATGTGGCCGGAGGCCTGAAAATAGATGAGCCCGCGGCGGACCTCGGTATCGTATCTGCAATGATGTCCAGCTTCTTGGATAGACCGATCAACCGTGACATAGTGGTGTTCGGGGAGGTGGGCCTTGCCGGTGAAGTAAGAGGGGTAAGCCAACCGGACATAAGGATAAAGGAGGCCAAGAAATTGGGGTTTTCGCACTGCTTTTTGTCGCAGACAAACTCAGTAGGCTCGAAACCGCCGGAAGGCATGAAACTATCGGGAATGAAATCGGTTAAGGACCTCTATGAATTCTTATTTGAATGATGGGTCCCGCACAGAACCCCTCGAACTCAAATTTTATGCAACGTTAGGGTGAAAAGGAGCAAAATAATGAAGCGAGGCTTTATACCCATCAGCATCGAGAAATATATAAGCCTTCATCTTAAACATAACAAAGATCAAGACCGCAAGCAACTGACCGAGGCCCTTGATGACGCCCTTAGCGCATACAAGCATGGCGTCAAGTGTGCCTGCGGCAACCCTATCTGGGTCATCGGCTCCGCACTCTCAGGATATGCCTGTTTTACATGCATTACGGGCGAGGCATATCCGGAGGATGATTATGAAATTGATGAGGCCTGCGATTCGGACGCTTATCAGGAGAGCGATATCGATAAGTTTCGATTGGAGCAAGTCAGCGAAATCTTGAAGAAGCACCCTGATAACTACGTAGAGAAGCTGGAAGAGATAGGGTTTCAGTGGTTCGATGATGATGCCTGGGAAGAAGAAGAGGAAGAAGAACGGGCCGCAGTCCCCCAAACCGAAAACCAGCAGGCGCTGGTAACATTTTTTGAGGAAGGTGGTCCCCTGACACAAGAACTTCTTGACGCCTTCCGGGCAGAAAAATATGCCGATGAGCCCAACTATCCTTTATTCAGACGATATTTCAAGCAGATAAACAATAACCTTAAAAAGCTGATTCTCTGGGGACTGGATAGATATCCCACTGACAGCGGCCTTCTCGATGATCTCTCCTTTTTCCAGGAATTTGACAATGTACTGTCAGAGCTGATCAACCGCTATAAAATAGCCTGCCTGCAGGAAGAAGATCTGGATCGTTTCGATATCCTGGCCCAGGATTTCTATATGAGCACCATCGAATCCGGGTTTGACGCCTATTGTGAATTGAAAGAGATGTTTAAAAAGAATACAGAGAAAAGACATATTATTGACCGGCAAATAGCTGAGATGCAGGAGTCTGAAGACGAATTGCCCAATGATATTCCATTTTAATGCTATTCCTCGTTGTGAGTAACAGACTGTCGTATCCGTTTGGTCTGGCCGCGACGTCGTTTGGAATCCAGCCTGCGCTTCCTTGATGCGAGGCTCGGCTTTGTTTTGTAGCGCGGTTTGGGCTTCAAGGTCGCCTGACGGATAAGACCGATCAGCCGGTCCAGGGCATCCTGACGGTTTTGATCCTGTGTACGGAATCGCCGGGCATGTATGATCAAAAGGCCATCTTCGGTCATCCTACTTCCGGCTAAAGCAGCGAGACGCCTGAGAACATCCGGGGGAAGTGAGGGAGATCTGCCCGCGTCAAAGCGAAGCCGGACAGCGGTGGCAACCTTGTTGACATTCTGCCCTCCCGGACCCGAGGCACGGATAAAATCCTCCTGGATTTCGCTTTCATCAATTGCGATGGTATCTGTTATGCGAATCATCCCATTTGATCCCGAGCAAGACGTCCCGGTTGAAAACCTAATCTGTTGCTTCATCCCCGCCTAAAGCGGGGAGACCTTTGAAAAATGCTCAATTTTGATTTCTCCTTACCCTCCCTCTTTCCTGAAACCCGAGAACACCCAATAGATCCCCCAGAGCAATGCCACCGGACCTGCGGCAACATAAAAAAACAGAGGCCAGTGGCCTTCCCAGGGTTCCAGAAAAAACGCAACAATGGCCGGCCATAAAAGAGAAGCCAAAATAGCGAATCGCATCCGTCCTGTAAATCTAAAGCCCTGATCACGGAATTGAAGATCTCCTTCCGGTTTTCTGGCCATCAATCTCGGGAGCATAAAAATGCCTAAAACAATCGCAACAATCAAAAGAATTTCCATTATACCTGACATTCTTGCCATTCCTTGGGAGTAGAGCTTTCACCATACAGGGAGTCCACCATGAGCCTGACTCAAACTGCCCCGGGTCATAGGGTCTACTATCAGAAAAGACGTGCTGATGCAAGGAGTTCCGGTGAGCTTGACTACATCTATTGTACCGCGTATAGTAAACCCTAACCTTGCATAAAATTTGAGTTCAAATTTTATGCAAGGTTAGGATAAAGGCAAATTGGGAGGTTATATAAATGATAAAGAGCTTCAATGGGAAGACGCCTAAAATAGCTGAATCAGCCTTTATGCGTGAAACAGCTTATATTAACGGATTATAGGGAGCGAAGAGATGAAAAACCGTGCTGCAATCATATTCCCCCATTCTTATCTGCCTGGGTCTGCCAGGGACCGTATACTGTCTTCTTTTGGCTCAATAACCGTTTGTCAACCATGGTACATGGGGTCCGGTGCCGACACAGGAGACAATGACGGCAGTATCACCATCCTACGCCCCCCGGAAGACCTGAAACCTCCGGAGGATTTCAAGAAACTTCTCTCTGAATACGGGCTCTGGATGAGCCAGAACCAGGCATATGCCCCTCCACCCACAGGGGGCAGGGAAGATGCGACGTGGGAAATCAGGCACGCCCTTCGTCAGACAGGAAAGGAGACTCGCAAACAGGTTGAAGAACAGGCACTCAAATGGCATCTCGTACTCCATTTAGAACGGGAACTGGAAGAGAATCGGACCTCCGCACATGAGATGCTGCTTCGAGTTAAAGCGGAAAGATCCCCCCTTGCAGAGGCGCTCGGGGAGACGAACCCTTCACACGGTCTCTTCGACGACCTCCCCCTTCCCGACTCACATCCTTACATAGAAGAGCGCCACCTCAGCCATGTGCTGGACGCATGGTTCGGCCTGTTCGGTCGCTCTCTTGAGGACGGCGGCAGTCTTCTGACGATTGCCCCCGGCGTTCTGAGCTATGCAGCCGAGCTCTTTGGAACCGGGCTCCCCAAACCATCCAGGGAGAAAGGCGCGTCATCCTTCCCGACGATACATCTCCCCCGGTCTTCCGTTGATCCCCGCATGAAAAAAAATTCTGTATTGGCAGGGCTTTCAGATAAGAACCTTATTCTGGTTGATTGTGCTTAAAGAAAAGGCAATAGTTAGTGCCTGAACGAAAATCACGCCTTGGCGTGATTCAGGCACAATGTTGAATTTTAGATTATGAATTTTGGATTAATGGAATCAATTCCAACTCAGTAAACGTCATGAAGGATTGGAAAAGTAGATCAGGCCGATTAAGAGGAAAATAGCTAATCAGACATGTCTTCTAACTACCGTATTGTTATAGCCCTGATGTCCTGTCTGATGGTTCTTGCCATAGGAACCGCGGGTTATGTGCTAATCGAAAACTATACCCTGCTCGATGGCCTTTACATGTCGGTTATCACTATTATGACAGTGGGTTTCAACGAGGTCAAACCACTGTCTGAAATAGGGCGGGCATTTACAATAATCCTCATTGTATTTGGTTTCGGAACACTTGCGTTTGCAGGGAAGGCCGTCGTGGAATCCCTGCTTGAGAAAGTCTGGAGTGGTAAAGCGAGGACAAAGAAGATGAAGAAAAAGGTATCGATTCTAAAGTCCCACTCCCTTGTCTGCGGTTTTGGGAGGGTTGGTGCAGCCGCCATTGATCATTTCAAGGCGACGGGTTCTGATTTTGTTGTCATTGAGACTGATCCGGACAAATGCCGGGAGCTCCATGAAAGGAATTACCTTTATATTGAGGGAGACGCCACACGTGAATCTGTGCTCTTGGAAGCAGGCATTAAATCAGCATCCGGCCTCCTTGCCCTCCTCAATTCCGATCCTGACAACCTGTTCGTCGTCCTCACTGCCCGCGAACTGAACCCCACGCTCCATATCATATCGAGGGCTGAAGAGACTACCTCAGAGAATAAGATCCTGCGAGCTGGAGCGGACAGCGTCATCTCTCCTTTTGTTACAGCAGGTAAACAGGTTGCAGGTGATATCCTGACGGCTACCGGGAAATACACTGCACCGACAGAAGGCTCCCATCACCATACCAGCCCCGCCCAATGGGTGACTATCCAAGATAGATCCAGCATGTTGGGCCAAACCATCGGCTTTATCTCAAGGCAAATAAAGAGAGATATCATCGGCCTTCGCAGGAATGACCGTGACTTCATTTTTCCGGATCCGGAGATGCGAGTTGAAACTGACGATCAGCTTATTGTTAGTAAAGGGCCGCCAGAAATCGGAAAGCAGTCGGTCGGGAACATGCCTGCGCCTCGGAAGTTAGTAATTGTGGATGACAACCCCGTCATCCTCAGACTTTATACCCGTCTCTTCCAAAAGGCGGGGTTTCACCCCATGACCGCCACCAATGGTCGTGAGGGACTTGATCTCATCATACGGGAAAAACCTGCGGCAGCAGTAATCGATTTCATGCTCCCCATTTTATCTGGCATAGATGTGTGCCACCGGATAAAGAGAACAGATGGCTGTGAAAATATAAGGCTTATACTGTTTACGGCGGACAACCAGCCTGAGACCCGAAACCGTGCCCTCGATGCCGGTGCAGATGAAGTTGTTCTCAAGAGTCCCAATGCATCCGAAGTGATAGAAACCGTGCTCCAAATCCTCAAGCGGGAGTAAACCCTAACAATCAAGGCCCAAAGGGCCGTAGGGGTCTATTCAGATCATTCTGAGTTGTTATTTGGTGTTGCAACCTCTCAATGGATATGAGAAATTTGAAGAATATTGGAAAAAAGGAGACATTATGAATATAAAGGAATTGGCAGAAAACTTAGGCCTGGAAGAAGATGAATATTTGGAACTACTTGAACTCTTTATCGATGTAGGTATGGCTGACATAGAAAAACTTCGATCCGCGATTGAAGAAGGGAATGCAGAGGAGGCCGCTCAGGCCGCACATTCATTAAAAGGCGCTTCGGGGAATCTGGGACTGATGGAAATCTATGATGTAGCCCTAAAGAGTGAAGAGGAGGCACGCAACAACTCCTTGAATGGGTTAGATGAATCCGTTCAAACGCTTAAGGGACAGTTAGACTCACTCGCAGAGGTTGCTCACAGGTGAAAAGAAAAAAGGAACAGTTATTCCGATGTTCCACCTCTAAATCAGGAGGGATAAGACAATGATGAAAGCGATAACCTTGTCCCTATTGACCATTCTCACCTTTATAGCAATAAATATTGGTCTGGCCGGCGCCAAGGATAAGATAACCTTCTGGACCACGGAAGTGGAGAAGGACCGTCTTTGCATCCAGCAGGAAATCGCCCGGGGGTTTA
>Ga0315542_1002530_pt1 | contig 11073 bp, 10 predicted proteins | sample SalMarSW160120MG_FD_202541 | JGI IMG/M metagenome (GOLD analysis project Ga0315542, IMG submission 202541) | Salt marsh sediment microbial communities from the Plum Island Ecosystem LTER, Massachusetts, United States - Salt Marsh Sediment SW1601-20 ... | reverse complement strand
ACTTGAGCAGGAATTTTCCGTCCTTGATCACCGTCGTCCGCCCGGCTGTCAGGGTCACCTTCTCGACGAGGGCGTCGAAATGCCACTTGCTCTTGTTCTTTCCAAGCCCGTAGCTGTCGCCGATCGCGAAGTGGACTGTGCCGAAAGCCTTCTCCGCCTCGAGCATGTTCTTGCATATCTTCGCGCCCTTGTTGGTCCCGACGCCGAACTCGCCGATGAGGTATCCGGTCGGGTCCTTGCCGATCTGCTTTATGATCTGGGATATGCCCCTGCCCGTGTAATCGACGAGCTTACCCTTCTCGAAGACCATCGTGCCGCGCCCGATCTTGTCGTCTATCAGGCTGATCACGAGCTTCCCGGTGAAGGTGCTCTCCACCGGGCAGGTGTAGCACTCGCCAGCGGGAAGGTTTCCGTGGCTGCCCATACGGCTTATGTCACCGTTGTCAGGCTCCCACCTGCGACCCTTCACGCTGAATGCGATGTCCGTTCCGAGCCTGTTGGTCACCCGGACGTCGGTCTTGTCCTTCAGGGCGCGGATAGTCTTCTTCGTCAGCTTGTCGAGTTTCCTGAAGTCGATGTTGACGAGACGCTCCATCATGCTGACCGTGATGCCGGGCATCATGCAGATGCGGCCTCCCTTGCCGCCGTGCTCGACCATGTAGCCGCGGAAAGGCTTCTCCGCCACTCTCGCGTCTAGCATGTAGACAGATACGTCGGCCATCTTCATCATCTGCTTGAATATCCCGGTGGGACCGGTGATCGGCCTGAGGGTCTCGGTCATCAGGAAAGTCGTGACCTCCGCCCCTCTCTGCCTGCCCCAGTACGCGAGGGCTTCTGCTATCTTCATCTTCTGGCGATCCGTCACTATAAGGAAATTCTCACCCTTCTTTACCTTGAGCGAACCTGTGACGGCCTGCTTCGCGGCGCTCATCAGCTTGTTCATCCGCCTGCCTCCTTCGCCGCCTCCCGGCGGCAGTCAGAACCATCTAATATCTGTTACTACCCGCGCCTGCCTGATGGCACATTAAGCGCGGACTGACATGATAAGCACATCCGCCCACACAGGTCAACCTGGAGAATCAATCCCCGCCGCGGTCACCTCAGAAGCACCGTCTTGCGGGAGAAGGACCTCTGCCCCACCGTAAGCCGCATGAAATAGATGCCGCTCGCGGCATCCCCTCCCCCGGATACCGTGCCATCCCACTGCGCCGAGTACCTGCCCGCCACCATGTGACCGTCTTCGAGGAGCGCCACTCTTCTGCCGGCCACGTCGAATACTTCGAGCCGCACGTGGGCCCGCCCCGCCGGAGCGGCCTCCCGCTCTCCGACGGTGTACCTGACTTTCGTCAGCGGATTGAACGGATTGGGATATACGCTTTCAAGACCCGAACCGGCGGCAGGCATGGCGTCGGAGTCCACATAGACCGTTACAGTATGAAAGGCCAGCGAGCTCCACCTGCTCATATGGCCCTCTCCGTCGGCCGCCCTTACGCGGTAGGCGTAAGCCGCGACGCTGTCCGGTTCACGAACCAGGAAAGTATCCTCGCAAGCAGCTGCGATCACCGACTTCGAGCCATACGAAGGAACGGGGGAGATATCGTCTATAAAGATGCCCTCCTCGTTGACATATGCGTCGGTGCTGTAAGCGAATCTCAGGTCCACCACCGCGTCCGGCTGAAGCGGGGCGGCCTCGCCCAGCCAGAATTCCGCCGCGGTCCAGCCTGCCGAGGATCCGGTTATGCCGTAGCCCCGGTTGTTGCCGTTAGGATCGGCCGTCGTCGTAAGGTTGCCCGGGACGGTGATCCATGTAATACCCCCGTCACCGCTCATCTCGAGATACGCGTAATCCCAGCCGGTCTCTATCGCGTACCACAGACTGCAGCGGATGGTATCGCCGAAGAGAGCGGCCGGATATGGCTCCGACATCGTCATCGTGTACTCTTTCCCGTCATCGCGCCGCGAGTAGTAGCATTCTGAGGGGGAATCGAACCTGACAGAGCTTTCCACGAACCCGTCCAGGATCCATGTGTCCCCTCCGGCGCCTCCCGGGTCACTCGAGGAGGTGTAGCCGGCGTACTCCTGCACTTCCCACGCGACTGGCGGATTGGGGTCGCCCTTCTCCGGGCCGGACCACGTGACGAGATGCGAGGATGACGCGAGCGCAACGACTTCCGAGATCCGGGGCGGCATGGGTCCTAGCACGGAGTACGGATCGCCGGCCCTGCTCAACAAAGTGAGGTTGAGGGGCAGTACCTTCTCGAACGTCGGGATTATCAGGGAGTCCGGAGGGCCGAATCCGCCCTCGGCGTATGTATTCATCTCGACCGTATAGCCGAATATCCTGCTCTTTGATGCCGTCTCGCCATACATCCAGTCGTCTGAATCACCGTTGACCGGGTAGAGTATGTGGGTCGCGGTGCAGCCGACCCGATAGCCGTTCCCCCGGCTGAGCGAGTCGCCCAGGACAGTGAATAACTCGTGGTCTTCGGTCATCAACGCGTCGTATCCCCAGGGATGGATTATCAGCTCGCCGTAGGTATGATACGAGACAGCGACGGAAAACTCCCGGGAGAGGCAGAAGTCCCTGACCGCCCGTGTCTCAGGCTCGCTGAAGGCGTAGGGCCCCCTGTAGAGCACGCTCGATGGATCGGGCGAGCTGCCCGCGTCGTCGTATCCCCACTCATGTCCGTAGTTCCTGTTCAGATCGACGCCGAAGCTGCCGTCGCCGTTGTCCCTCCGGTTCTTCCTCCACCAGTTCCACCAATCGCCGGAGTGGTTGTTCTGGACGTATACATGGCCGTCCGGATTGACCATCGGTGCGACCCATATCTCGCGGGTGTCGACCATCGACGTGACGAAGGGGCTGACTCCGTAGTTCGAGAGGAGATACTGGGCGAACAGCAGCGGGACTTCGACCGACATCAGCTCGCGGGCGTGATGGCACCCTGCTATGAAAACCTCTGTCTCGCTCTCGTCGGCCGATACATTGTCTGAGATCTTCAGGGCGACGATCGCCCTCCCTTCGTGCGACGTCCCGATAGTGTCCAGGATCGCGAGATCCGGGTAGTCGAGGACCATCTGTTCAAGGGTGGAGAGCATCTCGTCGTACGTGTGGTACAGACCGAGGTTTTCGTCGAGCTCCGCTGCCGCGCCGTGCATGGGCCTGTCAAGGACATCTACGAGGGGCGATGCCGCCAGGAGCCATTCGAGCTGCCCGCCGGTGACGACCATATCGTATGTGCCGTCCCCGTTCGCCGAGAGGATCTCGATACCACGGGCGGTGAGGTCGCCAAAATCAGCCCCTCTGGGCAGCCTGGCCCTGACTAGGGTTGTCGAGTCATCTGCCGAGGAGACAGGCGCTCCCGCGATGACGAGTATGACTGCAAGCGCTGATATGCTTATTATCTTCATCGAGGTCCTTCCGAATCTGTCTGTCGAGTCCCATCTTCCGCATTCTCTCCATCCTCGACCGCGGCCTTGAGGTTCGCGAAAGACATCCCCTCCCGGGCCAGGCAGAACAGCCCGGCTGCGGTCATGGGAATGAACGTCGCCGCGTGATAGATGATCGAGATGCCGAGTGCCCTTGACTCCGCCACACCGAAGAGGCCGAGCCCTATGACGAAACAGTACTGCACAGTCCCGACGAATCCGGGAGCGGACGGTATCATTATGCCAAATGTCACGATGATGAACACCGTCAGCGTCGCCAGTAATGAAGTCTCGAGGCCGGACGATCTGATCATCATATGCATCACTATGATATTGGGCAGCCAGACGAGAAACGACAGTAGCCCGGCAGCGGCTATGTCGCGTGGGCGTTTCAACACGGTCAGGCCTTCCATGAATGATCGAAGTAGCTTGTCCGTCTTCGCGGCCGCTCCGGCCGGGAGGCGCGAGGTAAGGGCCTTGACAAAGGAAGATGTCCTCTCCCGGTTCAGGCGCAGTATGGCGAGGAAGACGACCGCGAGGACGTAGAAGGACACCGCGGCGTATGCGATCTTCGTCATGGGGGCGGGGAGATGCATCTTCCCGGACAGCAGGACGATTATGAGGAAAAATATCACCGTGAAGCCGTCGAAGACCCTCTCGACGACAATCGTGGCGAACGAAGAGGTCTTGCTTATCCCCGCCTTCTCTCCTATCACCCATGCCCTCGCGATCTCACCGAGTCTGGCGGGCAGAAGGTTGTTCGCCATCAGCCCTATCGCTGACGCGGAGAAGAGATGAACGAATTCCACCTCTTTGACCGCCCTGAGAAGATACCGCCACCTGACCGCCCTGAACACCACGCTTGACAACATCAGGAAAAACGCCGGCACGAGCCAGATATACCTGGCGTCTTTAAGAGAGTCGCCGAGCAGACGGAAATCGACTTTCCGGAACGCGAGGTAGAGAAGGACCGCGCTGATAATAAAGCCGATCAGAGTCTTCTTCTTCAATGGAATCCTCCGGGCTGGTCAGCCCCTCCCCATCTCTTTCTCCAGCAACCTGAGCCTCTCGTCGAGAAGCGCGTTGTAGACGGCAAGGTCGTTCAGTTTCCTTTTCAGTTCGGAAATCACGACGGAAAAACAGAGCAGAAGGAGAAAGACGCCGGTCAGGAGTATTATGAACAGCGCGGCGGGCGGATACAGTATCCCGAAGAAGGCCGAGAAGCGGCCGAGAAGCTCGCCGAATATCGCGATCAGGATAAAGACGAAGAAGATGCCGAGCCAGAGGATCGAATACTCCACTAGCAGTTTCTTCCGCCGGATCAGCCATATGAGCGTTGCGAGCAGAAACACGGCTCCCAGAACGCTGAAGAACTGGACCCTCGTCATGTAGTAGATGTGGTTCAATTCCTTCCTCCGATCATGTACTTTACGAATATGGTCAGAAGCACCTTTATCAGGTAGTAATAAGTGTTCAGCGCGCTTATCGACGAGACGCCCGCTTCGCGGCTCAGCATCTTGACCGGCACTTCGATGATGTTGAACCCGCCCCTGGTAAGCAGATAGACCTCTTCCGGTTCAGGATAATCGGAGGGGTAGTCTTTTACAAGGTATTCGATGGCGTTCCGGTTGAACGCCCGGAATCCCGAAGTGTTGTCGGCGAATCTCTTGCCGAGGATCACGGCGCTGAGGCGATCGAGCAGCTTGATACCGAGCATGCGCATCCTGGAGGAATATTCGGCGTCACCGCCGAGATACCTCGACCCGATCACGGCGTCCACCCCCTCCTGCCTTACGGCTGAGACCAGTTTTGCCGCTTCTGCGGGGGGGTGCTGACCGTCACCATCAAGCCTGACGAGAGTATCATACCCGTTATCCAGAAAATAGTTGAACCCCGCCAGGACCACGCCTCCGATGCCCATATTGAACGGCAGGTCGAGGTACCTGATCCCTCCGGTGGACGAGAGGATCCGGTCCGTACTGTCGGTCGAGCAGTCGTTGACGACGAGGATATCCGCTTCGGGCAGTTCCGCCCTGACCCCGTCGACTAGCTTCTCGATATTGCCTTCCTCATTATACGCGGGGATCAGGGCCAGCAGTCTCATCCGGTATGGCCTTTCGCTTCAGACATCCAGGGCCGGACCTGGTTCCGGGGCCGTGCATAGGATACGATTTTATCACCGTGAAAGCTTTAATGTCAATAACACCTTGTCTCTCTTAAGGTTATAATGCGCCCGGGCATCTTTGCCCACCGCCTGCCCCCGGGGACTTGATTTCGCCGGCCCGGGATTGTAGATTATCATGACCGGGAGCTGGACGGGATATGATGATAGATTGGAGCCGAATATGCCGACATATACTTACGAATGCGAAAAATGCAGGCACATCTTCGAGATAGAGCAGAAGATATCCGATCCTCCCAGAAAGCGGTGCCCCGAGTGCAGGGGGAAGATATTCCGCGTGATACATCCGGTCGGGCACATCCTAAAGGGATCGGGTTTCTACAGGACCGACTACCGGAGCGATGATTACTCCAAGAAGAAGCTCGCCGAGGAGAAGCCGGCGCCTTCGTCACCGGCGTGCGAAGGCTGCTCCAATAAAAAGGACTGCGGCGGGTGAGAAGTCCGGAAAAGATGAAGGATATACAAAGAGCCTTCCCGGATAGGAAGGCTCTTTTATTTTTGCACGCACGTATGAAAACGCATCGTTACTTATTCGGTATGCACGGTTCCAGACACATCGCCGTCGCAGACTGCCTTGCCGGACTCGGCGAGAGCCATATCCAGTATGGCGGCGGCTTTCCCGATCTCTTCCCCGGTCACGTTCAGAGGCGGGCGGAACCTGATCGTGCGGGGCCCGCATTTGAGGACCACGAGACCCTTCTTCATCGTCGTAGTGATGAAAGTGTCCCTGCACGCCGAGTCGGGAAGGTCGAAGGCGCAGAAGAGCCCCAGGCCGCGGACGTTGCTGACGAATCCCGCGTACTTCTTCTCGAATCCCCGTAGCGAATCCTGCAGGAGCTTTCCCATCTTCGCGGCGTTCTCGACGAGTTTCTCCTCCTCGATGACCTCGAGTATCTTCCTGGCCCTGAACATGTCGACGAGGTTCCCTCCCCATGTGGAGTTGATCCTGCTCGAGACCTTGAAGACGCTGTCGACCTCGTTGAGGCGGTCGCTCGCGGCGATGCCGCAGACCTGTGTCTTCTTTCCGAAGCAGATGATATCGGGCTCGACCCCGAAGTTCTGGTGTGCCCACATCTTTCCGGTGATGCCGACCCCCGTCTGCACCTCGTCAAAGATCAGTATGATCTCGTGCTCGTCGGCGATCCTGCGCAGTTCCCTGAAGAACTCCGGGCGGAAGTGGTTGTCCCCTCCCTCGCCCTGGATAGGCTCGATGATGATGGCCGCTATATCATCGCCGTCGGCGGCTATCGCCTTCTCGATCTGCCCTATCGCGCTCTTCTCAGCGGCGATCACCTCGTCGAGATGGTCCTCGAGCGGGAAGATGATCTTGGGATTGTCTATCCTCGGCCAGTCGAACTTGGGATAGTAGTTGACCTTGGCGGGGTCGGTATTTGTCAGCGACATGGTGTAACCGGTGCGCCCGTGGAACGCCTCGCGGAAATGGATCACCTTATGCCCCTTTTCCTCCTTGTACCCCTTCGCGAAATTTTTCCGGACCTTCCAGTCGAAGGCCGCCTTGAGGGCGTTCTCGACCGCGAGAGCTCCGCCGCTTATGAAGAAGAGGTGCTGCAGGTTCGCTGGAGCGGCGACGCGAGCGAAAGTCGCTACGAACTCGGCCATCTCTGTCGTATAGAGATCGGAATTGGAGACCTTGTTCACGGCCACCCGGCCGAGCCCGGCGAGGAATTCGTCGCTCGTGAGCGCAGGATGGTTGTAACCGAGCGCGCTCGAGGCGAAAAAGGTGAAGAAATCCAGATATTCCTTGCCGGTGACCGCATCGCACAGCCAGCTGCCGTGGCTCTTCTCGAGATCGAGGACGAATGGAAAACCATCCACCAGCATATTACGCTCTAGAGTCTTGTGGACATCTCCCGGGGCCACTTTGATGCCTTTTCCGCTCATTGAACACCTCTTCTGGAAAAGTCGCTCTAAAAGACAACGATCGCACGTTTACACCTTATAAAGACAGACCCGGACACCGGGCACGGGCCGAGAAAATATATCAGATTTAACGGATTAATCCAACCTTAAAAAATGAAAGAGAACGGGGGCCTGGTCCCGGCTACTCCGAACCGGACCGGCTGCGGCGCCGTGGAAATAGCATCCTGGAGCGGCACCGTCTTCAGCCGGGACCTGTCCCCCTTCTCTTCTTCCGGGAAAGCGGCACGGGGCTTACGGCCCCTGCCCTTTCCCGGGTGAGGTGAGTCACCCACTTCACTCTCCCGCGAACCCGATATAGGCGGCTACCCTAGAATCTTCCCGGATGCGGATTCCGGACCTGCCGGGGCTTGCCGCCTGTGATCCGTTCCCTCTTGTATTCAGGGAAGAACTCCCTCGTCCTTACGAGCTTCTGATCCTCGTCGAAGAAGAACTCCCGTCCAGCCTCGTAGTAGGTCCAGCGCTCCTGGGTCTCGTCGATCCCCCTTATGCGGAGCCTGTGGATGGGATATCCGTACTGTTCGTAGATCTTCAGCGCGTCGCTGTGCAGATAAAGGATCAGCCCCTGTCTGCGACAATACACGCGCCCCCTCTTTCCGCGATATATACTCGCGTCGGCGCTGCCGGCGACAAGAGCTGTCAACAGCAGGACCAGGGTCAGACGTCTCAACATCGTGGTCACTTCCTTTCGATGTCGTCTCACAAGTTGCTGTACTATTGACCCTGCTGTGTCTTATTATACCACATACGTTCTCGCCGTTTCAAGCCGCTACGCGAAGTCTGGAAGGATTTCTTCTGGTGCCTCAGGATTCCTCGAAAAACGGCCTCCAGCCCTGGGCGGTAAGGCTCATGATGATTGGACTATTCGTCATCTGGTCCAACGCCTTCACTGCCATAAAGCACCTCCGGGAGATCTTCGAGCCGATGGAGCTCGTCCTGGCGAGGTTCCTCCCGGTCTTCATCGTGGGAGGGGCCTGCCTCATGTCGAGGAGCCGCCTGAGGAAGGAGACTTTCGAGACTCTGAGGATGTCTCCCTTGAAACTCGCCGGGATGGGGCTCACAGGGGTCACGGGATACAATTATTTCTTATATCTCGCCCAGAGCGAGATAAAGCCGGGTGCGGCCGCCCTCGTGACCACCCTTTCGCCTCTTTTCACTCTCGTCCTCGCGATACTCTTCCTGAGGGAAAAGGTGGTCGCCAGAAGGATCGCCGGGATGCTGATAGCCTTCGCCGGCCTCATCATCGTGCTGAGATGGGGACGGATAGGCATGGGCCTGGTCACCGGTGTAAAGAACGCCGATATGAAGTACATGCTGATAGCGACGCTGGCTCCGCTGAGCTGGTCGTTCTACACGATACTCGGAAAGGACCTCCTCGAGAGCAGGTCCCCCTGGGTCGTTACCTGCCTCCCGGTCGTGATCGGCACACTGCCGCTGCTCTTTCTCGCGACTCCCGGATTCTTCGGCAGGATGTTCTCCATGGATCCCTCGCACTGGTTCGCCCTGGCATACCTGAGCTTCGCCAGCACGCTGCTCGGATTCTTCATCTGGAACCTCGCGCTGCGGCACCTTCCCGCTTCATCCGTAGCCTCTTTCATCTATCTCAACCCGCCTTTTGCGGCGCTGTTCGGCTGGCTCCTGTTCGACGAGGAAGTGACCTTATGGTTCCTGGCCGGCAGCGCGGTCGTGCTGACTGGCCTGTGGCTCTCGCAGAAGAGAGCGGAGCCCCACGCCGCTGCCTGAAAATATCTTGCGGCGTTTTCCCCGTATAATGTACGGTCTTCCCTGATACGCTCCATACGGACGAAAGCGTCACAGAAGGAGGTTCGAATTGTCAGCGAGTCCGTCTGAAAGGGGGGAATGGAGCTCCAAGATCGGCTTCATCCTGGCCGCTGCCGGCTCCGCCATAGGGCTGGGAAACATCTGGAGATTCCCTTACACGGCCGGAGAGAACGGGGGCGCGGCCTTCCTGTTCATCTATCTCCTGTGCATACTGCTCATCGGCCTGCCGGTGATGATAGCGGAACTCTCGATCGGGAGGCACACGAGGAAGGACCCGGTCGGCGCCTTCGAGACGATCAGGCCAGATAGCGCCTGGAGGCTGGTCGGGTTCATGGGCGTATTCACGGGGCTGGCCATCCTGTCATATTACTGCGTTATCGCCGGCGTCACAGTCGGTTACATCGCGAAGACCGTCTCCCACAGCACCGCTTCATTCTCTGATTACACGGCGGATCCGGCCCATACGGTCCCGCTCCTGCTCCTCTTCGTGGTGCTCACCGTGCTCGTCGTCCAGGGAGGCGTGCGAAACGGCATCGAGAGATGGGCCAAGATACTTATGCCCCTGCTGTTCGTGCTGATGGTCGTCCTGATCATCCGCTCTGTTACTCTCGAGGGAGCGTCGAAAGGACTCTCGTTCTACCTCAAGCCTGATTTCAGTAAGGTGACCGGAAAGACCGTCCTCGCCGCGCTCGGACAGGCGTTCTTCTCGCTCAGCCTCGGCATGGGAGCAATGATAACCTACGGCAGCTACCTTTCGAAGAAGGACAACATAGTCACTTCCGGCATCTACGTCTCGTTTTTCGACACGCTTATTGCGGTGATGGCCGGGCTTCTCATCTTCCCCGCCCTCTTCTTCGCCGGCTTCAGTCCCGACGCGGGGCCGAGGCTCGTTTTTGACGTCCTCCCCGTGATCTTCGCGAAACTGCCGGGCGGGACACTTATAGGAGCGTCGTTCTTCCTTCTGCTCAGCGTCGCCGCGCTGACCTCGACCATATCACTGCTCGAGGTAGTCACCGCCTTCCTGGTGGACGAGAAGCATATACTGAGAAGGAGAGCCGTCTGGTTCGTGGCCGCCGCGGCCTTTCTGTTCGGGATACCCTCGGCCCTCTCGTTCGGAGCGGTCGGCTGGCTCGGAGAGCTGCCGCTCGTCGGCATGAGCTTCTTCGGGTTCATGGACTGGCTCTTCGGAAACGTGATGCTCGCCGTCGGGGCGGTCTTCATCTCCATCTTCTTCGGCTGGGTATGGCAGAGGGCAAGATCGACCGCAGAGATAGAGGAAGGATGCCCGGGCTACAGCTCCTGGGCTCCGCTGATCCTCCTCTTTCTGAGATTCTTCTGCCCGGTCGCGATAGCCATCGTGCTTTTCTTCTTGATAAAGGATCTTGTGGCGGGCTGATGCCGCTGCTTACGTTCAGCTAGGGAGCGCCAGATGAACAGCGATACGATCAAACAGGTAGTCGATTCGGTATACAAGTACATATGGGACTGGCCCGCCGCGCTCCCCTACTTCGTCGTCCTCCTGCTGGGCACCGGGATCTTCCTGACCGTCCGTATGAGGATCATCCAGATACGCAAGGTCTCGCACAGCCTGGCGATCATCTCGGGCTACTACGACAATCCGAAGGACAAGGGCGAGATAAACCATTTTCAGGCTCTCACCTCGGCCCTGTCAGCCACGATAGGCATCGGGAATATCTCCGGTGTAGCTACGGCGATCCATTACGGTGGCCCCGGAGCCCTCT
>Ga0315542_1002529_pt1 | contig 11075 bp, 11 predicted proteins | sample SalMarSW160120MG_FD_202541 | JGI IMG/M metagenome (GOLD analysis project Ga0315542, IMG submission 202541) | Salt marsh sediment microbial communities from the Plum Island Ecosystem LTER, Massachusetts, United States - Salt Marsh Sediment SW1601-20 ... | reverse complement strand
GTTTATTTTGGTGGGTTGCATAGAGACGCGGGAGACAGGGCCTGAAGACCTACTATAGATCCAGTTGGCCCGGGTTGGGTGGGGATTGTTTAAACGATATAAAACGTCCAGCCTTGTAAGGGGGAAAGGCTGGACGTTTAGCATATCCACTGTTTAATAATGAAGCAGCTTGCTCCCTGCGCTCAGTGGGAATGGTTGCGGCCCCAAACCGCCGCATCGATACGGCGCAGCCAGCGCAGCAAAATGGAACGCAGGCGGGCGTACATCCGGTAGCGGAACGGATAGATCATCCGCCGTGAGGTGAACGGCCCGCTCCAGCGAGCAATTGCAGCCCCCCAGGTCAGACCGGCCCCAAAACCCACGAAAGCGATATTGTCGCCCGGGTGAACGCGTCCTTCTTTGATCGCTTCGCAGGTGGCAATGGGGATGGAGGCTGTGGATGTGTTGCCATAACGTTCCAGGTTAATATAACAGCGCTCGATGGGGATGTTTAATCCCCGGGCCGCGGCCTCGATAATCCGCTTATTGGCCTGATGAGGGATGACCAATTGGATATCATCGATGGTCATATTGGCCTTTTCTGCGGCCTCCTGGGTCGCCTGAGCCATAACCCGGGTGGCGAAGCGAAACACCTCGCGACCATTCATCTGTATATAATGCAGGCCGCTGCGGACTGTTTCCAGGGTTGTGGGAATCTTGCTACCGCCGGCAGGCAGTGAAAGCAAATCCCCTCCCGAGCCATCTGAGCGCATTACCGCAGACAGCAGACCGGCTGCTTCCTCCCCGGCCTGAAGCACAAAAGCACCGGCACCATCTCCGAACAAAATACAGGTATTGCGATCCTTCCAATTTACAAGCCGCGAAAGCGTTTCAGAGCCAATCACCAAGGCGTTTTGAACTGAACCGGAGCGGATGGATTGGGAGGCCATATTGAGCCCAAAAATAAAACCCGTGCAGGCCGCCAACAAATCGAAAGCCCCGGCTTTGACGGCCCCCAATCGATCCTGGACCAGGCAAGCGGTCGCCGGGAAAGTGTGCTCCGGTGAAGACGTGGCTACGATGATCAGATCGACGTCGGCAGGGCTTAAATTTGCCACATCCAGGGCGCGCAGAGCGGCCTCGGTCGCCAGCGAGGCGGTGGTTTCTTCGTCGTTCGCGATGCGGCGCTCGCGAATGCCTGTGCGAGAGCGAATCCATTCATCGTTGGTATCTACCATTTTTTCCAGTTCTACGTTGGTGAGCACTCGTTCGGGAACGGCCATCCCCCAGCCGGTGATATGAGCAAAGGGGCTCATTCGGTTTTCTCCGTATAGCGACTTAGAATAATGGTGGCATTATGCCCGCCAAAGCCAAATGAGTTGGACATCACATGATCCACATGAACTGCCCTGGGGGTATTGGGCACATAATCCAGGTCGCATTCCGGGTCGGGGGTCTCATAATTAATCGTGGCGGGCAGCATATCGTTTTGCAGAACTTTGACGCAGATCGCTGCTTCTACGGCACCTGAGGCACCCAGCAAATGTCCGGTCATAGATTTGGTTGATGAAATCGGAATATTGTAGGCCTGTTCACCAAAAATCGTTTTGATCGCGGCAGTCTCACTTTTATCGTTGAGCGTGGTACTGGTGCCGTGTGCGTTGATGTACTGGATATCCATGATATCCAATTGGGCATCGTCCAAAGCCATGCGCATGCACAAGGCTGCACCGGCGCCGTTTTCGGCTGGCGCAGAGATATGGTAGGCATCGTTTGTGGCGCCATAACCGCTGACCTCAGCCAGGATATGTGCCCCACGCTCCTGGGCATGTTCCAGTGCCTCCAACACCAGGATGCCAGCCCCTTCGCCCATGACGAAACCATCTCGGTTGAGATCGAAAGGTCGCGAGGCGCCTTGAGGATCATCATTGCGAGTGGAGAGGGCGGTCATCACCCCCAACCCCGCCATGGCAATAGGAACGACGGTCGCCTCTGCACCGCCGGCCAGCATGACATCGGCTTGCCCGCGGCGGATTATTTCGGTGGCTTCACCGACGGTGTTCGTCCCGGTGGCGCAGGCGGTCACGACCGCCATATTCGGGCCGCGAACGCCAAGTTGAATGGCGACGAGTCCCGGCGCGGTATCGGGCAGCATCATGGGAACCATAAATGGGCTGACGCGCATTGGTCCACGTTCTACGAAAACCATCATCTGTTCAAAAAGTGTACCGATCCCGCCGATCCCAGTACCAATTACAACGCCAATGCGATCGCGGTTTTCATCAGAGATTTCCAGTTTGGCATTATTGACTGCTTGCATGGATGCAGCGATCGCAAATTGAGCATAGCGATCCATTCGGCGCGCATCTTTGCTGCCGAATATCGCCGCGCCGTCAAAACCTTTAACTTCGGCCGCGAATTTGGTTTTATAATCTTTGGCATCGTAATGCGTGATGTAATCGACCCCCGATTCCCCGGCAAGGATATGCCTCCAGGTGGTTTCAACGTCATTGCCTACCGGGCTGATGCATCCCAGACCTGTAACGACGACCCGTCTGCGCATGATTACCTCCTTCAGTTTAAGAACGATTTTTGTGAACTTGCAAGGCTCACAATGCATCCCTTGGATCAAAGTGATCGGAAGATGGTCTATTTCTTGCAACCAGATCTCATGACCATGCACCTGGCTGTCTCAGGGATTTATAACACCACCTTCTCAAAAAGGAGGCGTGCGGAAAATTTTATCAGGATTTAGACAGATTGTGTCCCTTTTTTGAGAAGAACCTTGTACAACGCTGGTTTTGGCTATCAAATTTGATTGCCCCGTGGATATGCACCGGAGTGCAAATTGCTTGACGCTTTCCCTGGATTGTGCTAGTATCATTGCAAAGTCCGGAAAAGTTGAAATTTTGAAAAATGCATAAAAAGAGCAAGTCTGTGGGTGACTTTTCACGTGAGTTTTCCTAAGGAGATTAAGATGAAAAAAAAGCGCTTCCTTGTTTTCTTTATTCTTACCCTGGTGCTCGTTGCGGGCTTAACGGCTTGTGAACGCTCTTTGGCTCCGTCAGGTGCGCCAACCGCAACCGTTGCTGCTTCGAGTGGGCAGGCCACATCCGAAGCTACGGAAGATGTGATGCAGCAAATTTGGCTTCTTGCCACGCAAACGGCAATGGCTCAGCAAGGTGAGACAGGCGTTCAGGAAACTGCTGTCCCCACGGAGGCAGGTGGCGTCCCCGCTGCGACCGAGGTGCCGACTGAGGTGCCGACCGCAGTCCCGACCCAGGCGCCTTCCCCAACGATGGCAACCGTGCCAACATCTACCCCGGGCATTCCAAAAACATATGCGCTGCACAAGGGCGAATTTCCTTTCTGCATCGCACGACGTTTCAATGTCAATCAATATGAATTGTTGAACGCCAGCGGGTTGAGCCTGAATTCGATCCCGAGTACGGGCTACGTGTTGACCATCCCGCAAACCGGGCACCCATTTGACGGCAATCGGGCATTGCGGCCTCACCCCGCCACGCATACCGTTGTCGCTGGTGAAACCATCTACTCTATTGCCTGTTTGTATGGCGATGTGTCTCCTGAAGCGATCGCGGCTGCTAACGGTCTGGAAGCACCTTATAATCTGTCGGCAGGTCAGACATTGCAGATTCCTTAATCGTTTGCAATTGTCGAAAAGCACCCATAAATGACTTTCTCCCGTTGGGTTCGCTGCATGAACCTGCGCTGAAGAGAGAAGTCACCGCAAGCAGATTGGAAAATCTGATAAGATTAATCAGGAGTAGCCTGAAGTTTTTCGTGGCTACTCCTGATTTATATTCGCATTAAAGTATCCTGTTCTGAATAGTATGAAAAGACCATGCTCAGCAGAACAGCAATCTATTTATTGGGAGGAATTAGGATGGCATTTGAAGTGATGCATACCGAGACCGCATTCCGCGGCAGAGCATTCGATGTGCGCCAGGATCAGGTGAGCCTGCCGGACGGCAATCAAGCCAGGTTGGATGTGATCGTCCATAACGAATCGGTTGTGATGATCCCGCTGGACGCGGATGGATTGATCTGGTTCATCCGCCAGTACCGTCATCCGGCACTAATGGAATTATTGGAACTACCGGCGGGCGTGATGGAGGCGGGTGAGCAGCCGGAGTATTCGGCTGGTAGAGAGATACGTGAGGAGATCGGAATGGCAGCCGGGAAACTCAGGAAGTTGGGGGCTTTTTTCCTGGCGCCCGGTTATTCCACCGAATTGATGCATGTTTACCTGGCAACCGGTCTGAATGAGGACCCCTTACAGCCGGACCGGGATGAGTTCATCCGCGTCGAGAAAATTAGCGTACAGGAGGCTTATCGCCTGGCAGAAAGCAGCCAGATTCAAGACGCGAAAACACTGGCCGCTCTATTGCTGGCGCGCCCATACCTGGAGTAAGCGATCAGCGAATTGTCAGTCTTTTAGAAAGGGATACCCGAACGCCTCAGACAGGCCTCAGCCGGTCCGTGCCTCCGACACCTGGCTTCTTGCGGCGGTTGGATGCGTGCCTGCCGGCCTCAGGGTTTAGCAAGGTATTCAGCCAGGTAACCGCACGCTCATCGTATTCGCGCCGTCCGCAGACATCACAGACCCAGGCGGGAAAATTGGGTACCGTGACCAGTTCTTCATTCAACCAGGTGAAATAGGTCAGATATTGCAGGTGCATGGCTCCAGTCTGGCATTCAGGACAAAGAGAGCTGTGCCGCGGTAATTGGTCAAATTGATCGTCTGACATGGATGGCAACTCCCTCATGATTGTACTTCCTTCATGATTTTGACGCCAGCGCTGGCTCCCAGGCGCGATGCACCGGCCTGGATCATGGCATGGGCATCGGCCAGGGTACGAATTCCGCCCGCGGCTTTCACCTCTAACTCCGTCCCGACGACCCGGCGCATTAAATCCACATCCTCTACCGTTGCACCCCCCGGACCAAAACCGGTGGACGTCTTTACGAAGTCTGCTCCGGCCGCTTTACAGATCAAGCAGGCGATAATTTTTTCTTGCTTCGTAAGCAGGGCCGTCTCCAGAATAACTTTAACAATGGCTCTCTGGTTATGCGCGACCTGTGACACAGTTTGTATTTCGTTGAAGACCAGTCCGTATGCCTGACCCTTCAACGCTCCGATATTGAGCACCATATCGATTTCGACCGCGCCATTGTTGATGGACGAAAGCGCTTCAAATGCTTTCTGAGATGGAAGAGTCGCTCCAAGTGGAAAGCCGACAACCGTGCACACCATGACCGGTGAGCCTTGCAGCAGGCCGGCTGCCAAGGGGACATATCCGGGATTAATACATACGGAGGCGAAATTGTATTGCTGGGCTTCCTCGCATAAGGTCCGGATCTGCGCTGCAGTCGCCTCTGGTTTGAGCAGAGTATGGTCGATCCAACCGGCGATCTCGATCCCTTGCGGAGGGACCAGGGTTGGGAGTGGGGGAGGAAGTTCTTTTTCGTAAGAGTTGGCCTGGCTTAATAGATCTGCAATGATATCCATCTCTAGCTCCTGCTCAAGGTGCTGCATTGGCAACGGATGGGTGTTCGATCCAGCCCCATTGTTGTGGGGGCCAGTATACAAACACGGCTTTCCCGATGACGTAATTCATGGGGACATATCCCCAGTTGTGTGAGTCAGATGAGTTGTTGCGGTTATCCCCCAGCACGAAGAGCGAACTCGAAGGGACATCCCATGAGTTCTGATAAGCCGGGGGGGCGGCAATATAAGGCTCGTTGAGCTGTTGTCCGTTAACATATACTTTTCCACGCTCGACCTGGACGTGGTCTCCCGGCAAGCCGATGACGCGCTTGATATATTCCTGGGCGGGATCACGTGGGTAATGAAACACGATCACATCCCCGATATTGGGACTGCCGATCTTATAGGCCAGTTTGTTTACGATTACAAACTCGCCAGATTGCAGCGTGGGCTCCATACTGTAGCCATCGACGCGAATGCGTGCTGATATGGCATTGATCCCGGCAAAAAGGACTACCGATAAGATCAGTGTTTCCAATACGTCTAAAATGAAGCGTAGAAATCCCGGCTGGTGTTCCTCTTCTGGAGAGGCGGGTTCGGGGACTGTTTCGGTTCTGAAACTTTCCAATGTATCCTCCTCGGCAAAGGGGCAGAAGTATCCAGACGATATCACCCTGCTCCTGCTTATCTACTCAAGCGGTGCCGAGAAACTGTGGTGTGGTGCTAAATACTTGCTGGCTTTTTGCCTGTTATCTCGTGAGGATTATATAACCGGTTAAGAAGCGCAGCAAGGGCAAAAAAATTAGAGTACATTTATCTCATCGTCTTGGCCGCATCACGATGCGGACCGGCGTTCCATGGAAAGGATAAACCTCGCGCAGGCGGTTTTCTAAATAGCGTTGATAGGTGAAATGGGCCAGCTTGGGATCGTTGACGTAAAGCAAAAAAGTGGGCGGGTCGCTGCGTACCTGCGTGCCGTAATAAATTCTGAGCTGGCGGCCGGCATGAGATGGGGCGGGATGTTTGTCCTGGGCCGATTGGACAATCTGGTTTAACTGGGATGTTGAGATGCGAACCAATCTCTCTTCCTGCACCATCAATGCAGTCGGCAGCACCTGGTTAACTCGCTGGCCGGTCTTGGCTGAGATGAACAGGATGGGGACGTAGTCCATAAAATTCAATTCCTGGCGTATATGGCGGGTGAATTCTTCCATTGTATGCGTATCTTTTGGAATGGCATCCCATTTATTCACAACCACGACTGTGCTCTTCCACGAATCGAGGATAAAACCGGCAATATGCGCATCCTGGGAGGTCAGACCGCTTGTGGCGTCGACAACCAGTAAGGCAACATCAGAGCGTTCGATGGCATGCATGGCGCGCAGCACGCTGTACTTCTCCACGCCTGGTTCAATCCGTCCGCGGCGCCGGATTCCTGCCGTATCGATCAGGGTTACCGGGATATCGTCAAAAACCAGGAAGGTGTCCACCGCATCACGTGTCGTTCCGGCGATTGGGCTGACGATGGCGCGCTCCTGCCCCAACAGCTTATTGAGCAAGCTTGATTTTCCGACATTGGGCTTGCCAACAATGGCGATCTTTACGGATTCATCTTCTTGTTCTTCTCCAGCTTCGCGGAAGGTGGCAACCAGGGCATCGAGCAAATCCCCGGTTCCGGTGCCATGAATCGCTGAAATCGGGTATGGCTCTCCCATGCCCAATTCGTAGAACTGCATGGCCTGCATACGGCGCGCTTCACTGTCAGCTTTGTTGACAACCAGCAGGATGGGCGGCCACAAAACACCTTCGCGCTCGCTCTGCTTGCGGCGTAGAATCTGCGCCACCTCGCGATCCGCATGTGTCACGCCGCTTTCAGCATCAACCAGGAAGAGAATTGCATCCGCCTCTTCGATTGCGATCTCGGCTTGAGAGCGTATTTCGCGGATAAATTCGGCAGACCCCATGGAGAGCGGCTGTTGATTTTTGCCGGAACTGGTCTCGGTCGGGTCGATCCCCCCCGTATCGACAATATCAAAAATTGCTCCAGCCCATTCGGCCTCAGCAAGCAAGCGGTCGCGGGTCGTGCCGGGGATATCATCAACAACTGCCAGACGTTCCTCTGCCAGGCGATTGAACAGGGTGCTTTTGCCTACATTCGGCCTGCCAACGAGCGCCACGATGGGTTTGGGCATGGAGATTTCCTTATGGTTGAGGTGTTGCAGTAGGTCCGCCGGTTGCAGTTGAGGCCGGTGTGGAGGTGGCCCCGCCTTCGGCGGTTGGCGTGGCTGTCGGGGCAGGGGAGATCGTGACCTCGACACTTTCCGGCAGGATAGTTTGTACCTGCACCTGATCCGGCACCAGATCAACTTCCGGGGAAAGTTGGTAGCTGCCGGGCTCCAGGCCGGTCAGATCGACTACGGCACGGAAGCTTGCCAAGCTCAAGGTATCCAGTACTGGGAGCGGCCCTGAGACTACAACATCCACCGTCGCAGGTGAAATCTGGGCCTGTAAATCTGGCGGCAGACCGATTTGCTCGACGGGAATGGATTCGGTCAAACTGCCCTCGATCGCTGCCACGCTTACCTGCACCAATACACTCTGGCCGCCGACCAGATCGATGCCTTGCGGGAGATTGAGCGCCACACGCACCTCGATATCTTCGCTTAAGCCGCTAAGGTCAACCGGCATGGTTTCAACATAGCCCGGTAGTTCGTTGACCAGATTGGGATTTGCCGAGAAGACCGTCACGGTCAGAGGGCTGACCGAAATATTGGTCAACCGGTAGCCATTCGCGATCTTACCGCTGGTCACTACTTTGACGACTACATCCTTATAACCACCTTCCAGGTTGATGGGCTGGTTGACGGTGACTACCTTCGGATTGACTGTCACGTCGCTAACCGGGTCGCCATTGCTGTCAACAACATCAACGGACACGGTGACCTTTTTCGTCTCCCTGGCACCGGAGATGTCGATGATCGCACGTGCCTGTGCAACTTTCGAGACCTGGGATTCGGGTCCGGAGATTGTGACCGTATCCGGGGAGAGCGTGGGCGTGCCACGCTTGTAGCCGACCGGTGTTTCCCCATTGATTGTAAGCTGGACGGGAAGCTTCTTGCTGATCAAGGGCTCGAGTGTAAAGCTCACCGTCTGTGGTTCTACGCTCCAGCGAACTGGACTGGCGTCAATTTGGACTTTTACAGGCACGTTATGGTCACCAGCGCCCAGCCCTGAAAGATCGATCCAGGCTTTTACCAGGTTGGAGTTGTTGTTTAATTGGGTCCAGATCGATTGGGGCGCATCGATCGTCACACGCACCTGGGTAGGTACGTTGCCAGTTAGCTGCAGGTCAGATGCAAGGTTAATAACGTCCAATGGAACTGCGCGCGGGTAAACCTGCTTTCTATTCGGATCGGCCTGGACGACGGCAGATACCCAGACGACAATCGCCAAAATGAACGCCAGCAGCAGCGTACCAAAATTGCGACTAAGCCAGCGTAGCAGGGCCATCTAGATTGTCTCCTCCCTTTCATTCCGCGCCAGGCCAGGGAAAATGCGGCCCAGGAAACGAATCAGTCCGGGACGCGACTCTGCAGGGCGGTAGAAGGCGCGCAGGATATTTTCCAGGCGGTCAGCGTCCAGTCGGCGAATCATGCGCCCCCCGTGCACGACGGAAATCGACCCCGTTTCTTCAGAGACGACCACGGCAACTGCGTCGCTGACCTCTGAAATACCCAGGGCTGCGCGGTGACGCAGGCCCATCTGGCGCTCGGGGGAACGAACCAGCACACCGCTGGCTGAAAGTGGCATCACACAGGAGGCGGCAACCAGCCTGGCGCCGGAAATAATGACCGCACCATCGTGTAAAGGCGTGTTGGGGTAAAAAATTTGCAGGAGCAGTTCAGGAGTGACCCGGGCATTCATCCGTACCCCGCTTTCGGCATATTCGTCCAGGACATCCAGCCGCTGCATAACGATCAAGGCCCCGTGCTGCCGGTCAGAGAGGCGGGCAGCGGCGGTTACAATAGCGGTGATCGTATCTTGAGACCTGGCGGAGGTCTGTTCGGGTGGCAAGAAAGCACCCGCACGCCCGAGCCGCTCGAGGGCGCGCCTGATTTCAGGTGCAAAAATGACCGGAATGGCAAAAAGCAGAGCTGGCAGTGTCGTGCGAACCAACCAGGAGAAAGCCGGCAGCACCTGGAGCGAAGTCAGCAGGCCGATGAGGGCAATTAAAAGAAGTGCACCACGCAGAAGCACCATGGCCTGGGTACCTCTTAAAAGCACCAGAATTCCGTAAAAGATCATGGTGACCAGAAACAGGTCCACCACGCTCAACCAATTCAGGCGTTCGAAGAGAAAAACCAGGTTGGCTATCAGCCCATTGATAAATTCTGGCACAGAAGAAACTCCACTGCCGGCTTATTTTACACCGGGCGCAGAACCCGGTCACGCCGCAGTTGTTTAAATAACATCACCGACCCGGCAGGCATCGACTCGATCGCCGCTTCTTGCCATGGCCGCACACCCAGGCTCTGCACCGTTCGTTGCTGGTAGCCCAGGGCGCGGAAAGCAGTTTCGCGCCGGGCGAAATCTGCAGGAATGAATACTAATGAAACTTCGCACTGCAATTCTCGGGAGGCTTGCTCAACTTCATTCATCAGGGTTTGTAAGGCCGGCTCAGAAGCAATACCCGCTTTAAGGTAAACCTCATCGATGCGCGCCACCAGGTTTTCCACTTTCCAGCCCACCACCCCCACGGTTTTATCATCCAGATTAAGCAGCAGATAAGCTTTTTCACCAAAAGCCGCCATGATGTCGCCCCGGTTGACGTTGCGGCGGCCCTCGCTCAGGTTGTTTATCAGGCTCGCGATCTCACCCGCCTGGCGTGGTCGGGCTCGCTCTACTGACATCTGTCCTTTGGCCGGTTTTATTACTGGTTCCATTTCTGCTTCGGCCATGGGGAAAGTTTTCTGCCAGGCTACGTTTACCTGACGCCAGGTATCCTCAAAGGATTTGGAATTACGGATCACGACTTGCGCGGCTGCAGTCTTCATTTCCTGCGGGGGCTGAGCTTCGATGCGCTGGCTGGCCGCTTTCTCATTCATGCCACGCTTGTGCATTAAGCGGGCTAATTGAATATCCTTAGGTGTATAGGTGACCCAAAGGCTGTCACATTTCGAACCCAGGTCGGATTCGATCAATTTAATGGCTTCGATGACGATGATCTTCTGTTTAGATCGCCGGACCAGGATATCCACAGCCTGGCCGACCAGTGGATGAACGATGTCTTCCAGTTGCTCCAATGCTCCCGGATCGCTGAAAACGATGCGCGCCAGTCTGGTGCGATCGATTTGTCCATCCGCTGCCAGTATCCATTTTCCGAACGTCTCTAAAACAGGCTTATAGCCTGGGGCATCGCTGGCAATGGCACGATGCCCCAGTGCATCGGCATCAATGCCATACGCTCCTAGATGTTCCATCATTTTCCGAACGACGCTTTTCCCGGTGGCGATGTTACCGGTTAAACCGATCACGTATTTACCCGGCCAGGCGCTCATTGTTCCTCCGTAAAAAAGGATGCCTA
>Ga0315542_1002528_pt1 | contig 11081 bp, 5 predicted proteins | sample SalMarSW160120MG_FD_202541 | JGI IMG/M metagenome (GOLD analysis project Ga0315542, IMG submission 202541) | Salt marsh sediment microbial communities from the Plum Island Ecosystem LTER, Massachusetts, United States - Salt Marsh Sediment SW1601-20 ... | reverse complement strand
TATTTTCGAAAGATAAAATGCAGCTGCTTCCGGTAACTTCCTCAACCTTTACCCAATTTGAATTCACATTTTTGTTTATCAGTACGATTAAGGTAAAAATGAGCAGTATCTTTTGATTGAATTTATTTAACATATCCGAAAATGTCTTTTTAATATAATGAATGTAAATTGAATCACCCTGAAATTTTCCATTTTCACATATTAAATTGGGAAGTTCAGGGCGATTATGGTTATTGAATATATTAATGCATCAAGTTTTTTTCGTCCCGGAGCAGAACCCCGGGACGGTCGAGGGTATTATCTATCCCAGATCAATCTAACCGAGAACCAGCACGCTTTATCGCGGGTGGAACGGAGGTTGTTTGAACGGTCGTATGCCAGATACCGGTAACCCAGGTGGGTACTGTTTTCCTCCGTAGAATTCCAAAAACCGGCGTTGGTGTTCAATCCGCCGAAATCACCATCGTAATCATATCGATAACCGCCGGGCAGCGCGGAAAACTCGCTTTCATTGGTGGCGCCGGTGTTGGGGCTGTTCCAATGAACCGTTCCGGTTTCCTTCAATTGACCGCCTTCATCTGTGCCGCGGTAATCTTTCTCATCAACCACGGACTGACTCATGCCCAGGTGCATTTCCAGTACTTTCCACTCCTCATCTGTGGGGACATGCCAGCCTTTCGGGGCCAGATTGCGGCTGTCTTCTACGGCAAATCCGTTATAAAGATAGCCGTAGATGGCCACGTTATTGGTATCATTGTCATAAGCACATAACGCACCTGCTGAAGGATCTTCCAATGTGTTGTTGTCTGTCAGGTTGAAGATGGGATCACCGTTTCTGTAACGTGTGACTTTCAGGTTCTCCATCGTCCACAACTGATTGCCGATTCTTATCGTATTATAGACATTGCCATCGATATCGGTCACTGTTTTGGGATCAGGTTCGGCCTCGGTTGTGCTTTTTTTGTCACAACTGGTATAGATGACTACAACCAAGAAAACAAACGTAAAAAATGATACTGCCTTTTTCATCGTAGAACTCCTTCCTGATCGTTCCAGCATTCCAGCCTGGAATGGATTCTTCAGGAGGATATATCCCTCCGTTTTTTACGTCCCGGGATCAAGCAACAGAACAACTAAGATTTTACTGTTTCCGTTTAAGCCGAATGCTTAACGAATAAGATTAGATGCAGTGCAAAAGATGCAGAATTATTACTTAATATAATGATGTGATATCTGAAAATCCAACTATTTTTCAGGAATGGTGAAAAAGTTGTACTCCATCATCGAGGTGGTCATCATAGAGGGGGGAATCATTGCTGGGTAATAAGGTTATATTTACCTGATTAAAACCATTTTCTTTTGAAGCACCCACTCATTTGCTTCCAGTCTGTAAAAATACATTCCTGAACCCGCAATCTGAAATAAGCGTATTGATCAAATCATCGCCCATTGCTTTCAGATAGTTACCTGGAATTCGATGTTCGATTTCATGTAACCAGCGAGGGTCAAAAAACGAATCCAAAAAAACATTTCGATTCGAATTTATAAATCAGTACGTCATACTACGCGATAATCCTATCCTGAGTTAAGTTCAGGACAGCCAATTTTAGTCAGCGTAAATGCGCTCTATTCTTATTAATTTCCTACTTGCCCAACAGCTATCGATATAAAAAATGATTTTACCACATCTTCTCAGATGAATGTTGTAAACGAGATATTTTTTAAAAACTCATTCCCATAGAAAACTTCTGGATCTCCTTCAGCACACCGAAATCTCCCCACGCATAATCAAGATGGATCATCGTTTGACCGAGCACCTTGCAGTTAACTCCGCCACCAAAACACAATCCTTCTTCACTGTTGCGTTCAAACAGTCTCTGGTATCCGCATCTTAGCGACATCATTTTCCCGAACGTGTACTCCGCCCCAACGTTCACACTTTCCACGTTGTCGTTCGGATGCAGTGCGTCCACCGACAGTATTAAATTGCTGTCATAAAGCCCCTTGAGGACGTCGATGCTCACACCTACACGAAACAATAAAGGCAGGTCATAGGCATCCGTCTGCAGATTTGCGTTGATATTCTCATTGTTTCCGTGCTTGTTCGCGTCAATATCCGTCTGAATCAGCATGTCCCGCCCCCCCATACGCATCTTCGTCCCATAATTCGAAATGCTCATTCCGATTCGTAAACCCTGTAACTGTGTGTCGAACAAAGTTCCGATGTCAAACGCGACTCCCTGAGCACTCGAATGATAGATCCGCTCCTGTATATACTTCGCATTAAACCCAATCGAAAATCTATCCGTCAACTTTCGCGCGTATAAAAGTCCAAATGCGTAGCTTCCAGCGCTAAACATTTCTCCTGTGCCTTCAGGCGCCGTCACTGTCGTCACTTCCATTTCGTCCATCGAAAGAAACGTCGCGTTAACTCCCAATATCCCGAACTGGCCGAGCGGTATCGCAACCGCTGCGTAATTGTACATGATGTCCGCGATCCAGTGCGTGTTGGCGAACATTGCCTCAGTCTGGTTGCACCGCGCGATTCCCGCAGGATTCCAGTACATTGCACTGATGTCGTCCGCCACAGACACAAACGCGCTTCCCATTCCGAAGCCGCGTACTCCAGCGTCAATTTCCAAAAACGCCGCAGCCGTCGTTCCCGATTTTGTCACCTTTTGACCCAGGACCGGGATCGAGGAGATGACTGCCATGGTTATGATTGTAATAAGTCTTTTCATGGATTAATCTCCTTAAAGTTTATTTGGAGTCGATTCTCTGTATTCAGTATGGTTAAGCCATTAAGCCAAATTGATATTTCCATAACACGTCATTTGATTACTGCAAACTTTCCAATCTTCTGACCCGACTTTCCTGCATCAATGTGGTAAATATATATCCCGTATGCTATATCCATTTTATCGTTTGAAAGCATGTCCCATATCTCGGTCCCGTCTTCAATCGACGGGGTTTCATGATCGATCGTTGCAACCAAATGTCCGCGGACGTTGAAAATCTTAATCGTACATTTCGGCGGCAAATGTGTGAAATGAAGTTCGCGCGGACCCCTTCCGCTTGAATACGGGTTTTGTGGTTCCCAGGAGTTTGCTACGATGTATGGGTTCGGAACCACTTTGATCCGGTTCATCTGGCTCTTTGCCAGACCTTCGTCTATCCGCGCATTCTTCGCCACAAACTCAAAGACATCCTGATGCATAAACGGCTTTTGCAACTGAAGCATTACCCAATCTCCAGGCCCCGGAAGCGTCTTTAGCGAATCGAATGCCGTCCTATCCAGACTGAATTGGAATCCGGGAATTTTGTCGTCGCTGAGAATGATGATTTCATCCGTAATTTTTCTTTGATCGGAAAACGCGCTGAACTGACCGTCGGCCCCATCTTGCTCCCTGAAGGCAAACTTAGATTCCACTTTCACATCGCCATTTTCCGATGGATAGATTTTAAATACTTTGAAATTCACAGGTATGGCTGGCAGTTCTTTATTCGACCGGACATAGGTATCAGAAGTATCCATGCCGACTTCCCCAAATTCGATTTGGTAATCAGCAGCTTCGGGTATTGTGGTTTCTTTCGAAACGCGATATGGCACGAAAATATAATCTTGAATATCCTGCCGGTTCCAGCCAGACCGATTTGCATCCAACGCGAGCACCGAATCTCCATAAAATTTTAGCTGAATTCCGTCCACGATGGGTTGGTCGAAACTGTACCCCAGCTGTGTGCTTTGCTGGATCAATGTATGGTTGACCGTCATGTCCGTCAGCGTGAAATTTTTCGTAGTATACGTTAGTCGAGGCACGCCTGATATGTTCTTGTTAATCAGCGTATCCTCAAATGTCACACGGTACTTGTGACCGTCCTTGAGAGAGTCGGGATTCAGGACGGAGAACTCAATCTTTCCCGTAGCTGTGCCAAAACCCTCAGGCCGCACTAAAAGCCTCAGACTGTCCAATTGGGATGGGACAAAACCAGCAGATGGTGCTTCGGGTCGCGCGATTGCAACATTCTTTCCTTTGTCCACGGTGCCATCAGGGGTGATGGAAATGTATTTCGAGCATTCGGTCGGCGCGATTCCCAGCGAATCTGATCCCGTATCATAAGAGGTTATGGCGTAATAATATTTCTGGCCGTTCTGTGCCGTCGAATCTACCCAAATGTGTCGAAGCCCCGTGTCGTCGCCCAACCAGAAATGGATGCCACGGACGGGAACGGCCGCGGAACCCTTAATACCGTCATCCAAATCAAACTGAACCAGCGGATTTAAATACGCAACCGAACCAAATTGATCGGTGATCGCTGTCATGTCGTTGAATCCAGGATCGGTCGATCTATATATTCTATACCCCTCAAAATCGTTTCCTGTGATGGGATCCCAAGATGTTTCAGCAATGGCGTCCCACATCAGGGTGACGCGATTGTTCCCCGGAATCACTGTCAGCGTTGGAATGTATGGTGCCTTTGAGAAATTGTAGTTTTCGTCGTAGGTTTTCTGTGCGTATTGCTTGTTCCGAAACAGGTCATCTTTGTTACTGCCGAATACGACACCCAGAGAGAATCGTTCGATCTGTTCAGCCTTTAGAGGGAAATACCCGGATCCCATAAGAATGTCGGTGTCCCCGAATTGGCCAAACGCATTCAGATAGCCCGGCTGGATTCCGTTCCACAGGTTTTCATCATCGGAAAGCGGGTACAGGGTCCAAGGTGTGTAGATATTGAACGCCGTCAGTCCGATCATATCCGATTCATGAATGTCCGTCTTATCGATATGGGGCTCTCCAGGAAGGTCCGTACCCCGGCCGGAGGTGGGCATTCCGTCGTTTTCACCCAAATCGCCGGTATTCGGCACTCCGTCCAGACCCACGTCGTCTGTCAACGGATTCCAATTACCGTCATTGTCAATCCCATCGTCCCGTCTCTCATCAATGAGCAGGTTGTTTTTACCGTCACCTGTAAAATAATCGATATACTTCAAATCCTTGTACAAGTACCGGGTCACTGCCGTTGCCCCCTCACCGAATGTTGATCCATTGTTTTCATCGATGAGACCATTCAGGTTGTCGTCGAATAGGTTGTTCGATACCTCAGCCAATTCCTGACCCGGCGCAATGTGGATGGTCCGTTTCTGGAACACGATATCCACACCATCGGCAGGCATGGTGGTTATCGTTCTTTCGAATGTCTGATAATTGATAAGGCAGATTGGATTCCCGACGTTCACTACCTTGGGTGCAAACATATCATCGGTGATGGTTTTCCCGGACCCGTTCGCGCCGTCTCCGTCGTTGTCAATGCCGTCATAGGGGTTGCCCGGACTCTCAAAAAACGCCAGTCCGAGAAAGCCGACCGGACTCCATCCGCCAGCTCCGATGTCGTCCTGGTCCAGGTGGTAGCCCATCGATTCCGCCAGGTTGTACTCGCCCCCGTCGTCTGCCGCATCCCCCCCGTTTACAACACGATCACCCATGATAGGTCCCGACATAATACCAAAGTTCATTTTATTCAGGTCGGCGGTTCCGACATTCTTGACATCATAAAGTAAAAAGAGAACATCTTCAACAAGTACGTTGGACCATTGGAATCCACGGACCGTTGTACGCAGACCCAACCCCCGGCGTTCCCGATTCGTACTATCAGGATAGAATGCGAATTCCCGGTTGTTGTAATCGTCCATCACGTAATAACTTTCCTGGTCCGCATTCTTGATATCCTTGCCAAAGTATCCGTCCCATGAACCCGGCCAGCCAGGATCAACCAGATCTTCGTACTTATCGGGCCATACAGCAGGCCAGGACCAATCCCAATGACTCATGGCGATTGCGGGTTTTTCGCTTTTCTCCTGGGGAGGGGAGTCATTGGCGAAACCCGGAAGTGGCGCCCAGGTATACCATTCGCCATTAGACCCAGAATCGCCGGAATCGGCATTGTTAGAATTACCTGCAGAGCAGCCGTTCCCTTCAGAAACAATATGCTTGGTTTCATTGTTTTCGTCCTTAACCTCCGCGCCCACGAACATGATTTGTTGATTGAGATATTTATGTCCGGAGTTGATGGGCCACTCCCCGCCGACGTCGCTGGTGTTCACAGTCCTCCTGCCTACCATTCCGTCGTTGTAGAAATTGCATTTGATCATGTTCCCGGAATGCAGTCCGCTGTAACTGTAGTTTTGATCGCCGTGCAGTATGTCCATCGGATTTTGTGCAAAAACCGCCGGCATTCCGACAAACAGGCAGGCAAAGATCAGATAAGAAAAAAAGTGTTTCATATTTCACTCCTTATGTAATGATTTAAAATTCAAATGTCAGCCCGGCCTGAACCTGGCGCGGCGGAATGTACCAGTCCGGACGCCGAAGCAAATCCTGAACCGTTCCCACGCGTTCCGGCACATAAGAAATCGTTTCCGGATCGATGTTGGTGGTATAATCGGCTGTTCCGGTATCGGTGTAGACATTGGTCGCACCAGCCTGGTCCAATACGTTGTAAACGGTCACCAACAGGCCGAGGTGAAGCGAACCCACCTGAAACCTTTTATGAAGGAGAATGTCCAGACTCGAGGTAGTGGGCAACCGCGCGCTGTTGTCAAGATAACCAACGTAGGTTGAACTGCCGACCTGGGCGCCTCGGGTGAAAGACGGCGTGTATGGCCTTCCCGTCTGGTATTTACCCTGTAAGGTCAGGGTCCAGTTCCTGACGCCGAGCGTTACCGTTCCCATCAGTGTGTGCTTCTGGTCCCAACTCAGCGGAATCAGCGACAGATGCGGCTCCGTATTGGACGTAATCGCATTGTAGGCGTCGTTGGGATTAGAATACGTGCCTTCTGCGACTTGGAAATAGTACGTCGCCCCCGCGCCGAAGTGGTCGGCAAATCGCTTCTCCAAATTCAGGGTGATCCCGTATACGTTCGCGTAGTCCTTATTCTCGTAGACCGAATAAGCTACGCTAGGTTTATAGGTATCAACCAATGGACTGGTGCCGACCCAATCGCGGATATCCTTGTAGAAGAGGGTGACATCGAATCCCACGTTATCAGATATCTGTTGCTGGAGTCCAATTTCATATTGGACAGTCCGCTGAGGTTTCAGATTCGCATTGCCGACAATGGTGTTTCCCCCTCCGGTAAAGAGTTTAAAATCCGGATTGTCATACAAATACTGGAATTCGGGGATTTGAAAGAAATGGCCATAAGAAAAATGGATGACGCCTTTGTCTGTGATCGGATAGGCGATGCCAATCCTCGGACTGAGCTGCATGTTCGTTTTGGATTTCTTCTGCATGAACGTTCTGCGCTCTTCGGGAGTGTATTCGGCGAATTGTTTATTGTATTCATCAACAGCCGGACCTTTTATCGAATCGGGCGGGGCTATGTAATTTTTGTATTTGAAATTCGGATTGAAAGGGCTGTAAATACAAGGATCTTGCGGATCAACCGGCACTGTACCGTTTGGATCGAAATAGTCGAAACGAACTCCGATGTTCACAATCAGGTCCTTGAGTTCGATCTTGTCCTGAAGGTAGGAGGAGAATTCGAACGGTTTTCGGGTGTATTGATCGTGATAGATATTGGAGACCGACGGCACCCAGGGTTCGTAAGGGACCACTTGTTCGTCCAGGCCGTCCTTCCGTTTCGCTTGAAGCATGTAACTGTCAAGCTTGAGATTATGTTTTCTCGCCTCGAATCCGATTTTGACCAAGTGCGCGGGATTGATCTGGCTGGTTAAATCCCATTTGGCGATCCAGTACGCGGTGGTCCTGTGGAAACGGTTGGGATCGGTGCCGGCGCGCCAGAAGCTGTACGCGGCTGGATCGCGAAGCGAATCGGTGTGTACATATCCATTCGGGTTAGCGGGATCGATGACGTACCGGTATTGCCTTTGGGCCGCGATCAATTCTTCGATTAACGCCTTCCCTTCGGCTGAATTCGGATCCACTTTCGCGATGTAACCCGGATTTGATGAATCGGCCAGCACTTCGATAAAATACCCGGGATGCTGTGTTGGATTCTCATAAACGTATTGCTGATAATCGTTGTAGACATGAGAAATCCGGACTTCATAAAATGTGTTTGAAGACAAGATGTGGTTCCAGCCGATCATGTGCGTAATGCCTTCTCCCTTTCCCAATCGTGTGCCGTCCGGATTGTATTTAAATAAATGCTGATCGTAATTATAAGTCTGTCCGTGGTCGTTCTGGCTCCGGTTCAAAAAAAGGTTGTAATTTAATTTGATATGATCGCTGATTTTATAGGTTAATTTTCCCATCCCGGAATACGCCAGAAAAGGATTTAACGGAACGAGCGCGCTGTCCCCAGCTGTCCCCTGCGGCGTATACCACCGTCTTCCATACTGGTATCCTTCCTGCGAGAAATACCGGCCGTTGACAAAAAATGACAAACGTTTACTGAGAAAGAGAATTGGCCCGCTGAGGTTAAAATCGACATTGTAAGTGGGATTGAATTTTTTCAACGGATTCTCCAAATCTTCAACCGCCGTGGTGATTCCGGTCGTGGGATCTAAAACCGGTATCACCTTGCGAAGCACTCCGTAAATGTCCCTGCCGCTCATGTAGTCTCCCGCATAGGCGGTGATTTGCCCGTTGAGCTTGTTTCCGCCTTCTTTGGTGATGAAATTCACGATACCCGACATCGCGTTGCCGTATTCCGCGTTAAATGTACCGCTCACTACCTGCATTTCCTGCACGGCGGACTTTTCGACCGTTACAGCGTTGCCTCCGCCGTACACTTCATTCGTGGCTATGCCGTCCACCCAATAGGATACTTCTCCAGAGCGGCCGCCGCGAATGTGAAAATTGTTACCATCGCGGACCACGCCGGCCTGGAGTTCCAGAACGTCGCTCATGCTCTGTACAGGGAGGTCTTTGATTTCATCACTGTTGACCGTGGCCAGTGACGAGGTCATGTCGCGTTGGACCAACGGCAATTCAGCGATTACGGTTACAGATTCACCTAAAATAACCATCTCCTCTAACTCTCCGTTTACGGTTGTGGTTAAGTCGATGCGGACTCGAACATTATTCACGATATACTCTTTATATCCCATCATGGATATTTTTAAAGTATACATTCCGGGCCGGATATTTAGAATGATATAATTCCCGCTTAAATCTGCGGCAGCCCCCAAATGTGTGCCCTCAATAATAATATTGGCTCCGGGCAAGGGTTCACCACTCTGTACGTCACGAACCTGTCCCGCAATTTTACCGGTAGTGCCTGCCAACATTTTTCCATTAAAAATAAATCCTGCAAATAAGAGAATTATGAAGAAAATATTGGTTTGTGTCTTCATTGTTCTGCTCTCCTTGATTTAAATATTAACTTAAAATGACTTATTCTTACTTGATATTTGAGATTAATAGCTTTCTTAAATTTTAAATTATCTTCGGACACATGATTCTCGAGCCTTTAACTCTACGGGTAATGACAAATGCTGTGGTTCAATCACCTTGGATCCTTCAATTTCATTGATAAGTAAATTAGCTGCAATCCTTCCTAATTCTTTTGCAGGTTGAGATACTGTGGTCAATGGAGGAGCCAAATACCGTGCAATAAGATTGTTACTATAACCTATAACTCCAATATCGCGAGGTATTCTCAAGCCAACTTCCTTTGCGGCATCATAGATGCCCATTGCAACAGGATCTGTAACTGCAAATATAAGTTCCGGCAAATTTCCATACTTGTAAAGCTTTTTAAAACTGGAATAACCATCTTCTTCATTAAATCCACCTTCAATAACCCACTCTTTTTTGATTGGTATACTATGTTTTTTCAAAACCTCCTTATAACCCAAACATCTTTCTTTTCCAATTGAAATATTCAAATATCCAGCAAAATGGGCAATCTTCGTATAGCCTAAACTTATTGCGTATTCAACGGCTAACTCTGCACCTTTCTTGTCTTCAACTTCAATTGTACTAAATCCTAAATTATGAACTACTCTATCGAAAAATACCAAAGGGATTTTTTTTTCTCTTACATTAGTAAAAATTTCATAATCATGTGTATTTTGAGAAATGGAAATAAGGATGCCATCCACATTCATGGATAGCAGGGTTTGAATATTTTTGATTTCTCGAATTCTATCTTCGAAGGATACTGTAAGCACGATTTCAAAGTTTTTTTCTGTTGCAGCACTATAAATTCCATCTAATGCTGCCGCAAAAAATGTGTGGTTTACCTCTGGCAGAACAACGCCGATTATATTCGTATGTTTTGAAGATAACGCTCTTGCTAAAAAATCTGGCACATAATTCATCTCTTCAGCAACATTTTTAATACGCGTTTTCATCTTCTCTGATATATCGGGATGATTTCTCAAAGCTTTTGATATTGTGACTTTAGAGACATTAAGACGCTTGGCTATATCAGCAAGTCTTACGCGTTGGATTCTTTTCATTCTCGCCTACTAAAAGAAAAGGTAATCAACATTCAAAACGTATTAAGGTTTAATGACGGCTTAACTGATAACTTTACAGTTAAAGTAAAATTTGAATAGTCTACACGCATACTTAAAAAATTCAAGAACTGTACTGTTTTATTAAAAATCAGAATAAGAAGTGCGGGAATGCTTTAAGCACTTCCAGAAGTCAAAATGTCTATTCAATCTAAGATAATGAGAGTAGAAAGAAAAGCCACTTTGTGTAAAATATTAACCAAATAGCGCAAGCTATATATTATTTAATGAACATCATATGACGCGTTTGCCTAAAGTTCCCGGCCTTCATGCGATAAAGATACGATCCGCTGGCCAGGCTGGAAGCATTAAATGTGACAGTATGGTTCCCCGGAACATTTTTTTTATTCACGAGTGTTCGCACATAGCGGCCGGTTGTATCGTACACAGTGATAAGAACGTTGGCTGGTTTGGGAACATCATAACAGATTTTCGTAACCGGGTTAAACGGATTCGGATAATTCTCAAAGATATTAAATCCTGTTGGAATATTTTCATCGGTTCCGTTTATAGCGGAGGGTTCAGTCAGTGAATTGTTTATCCTGAAAAAATCAAAGTCCACGCTTCCACCGGTTGTCTTTGTCGCATAATTGA
>Ga0315542_1002527_pt1 | contig 11081 bp, 9 predicted proteins | sample SalMarSW160120MG_FD_202541 | JGI IMG/M metagenome (GOLD analysis project Ga0315542, IMG submission 202541) | Salt marsh sediment microbial communities from the Plum Island Ecosystem LTER, Massachusetts, United States - Salt Marsh Sediment SW1601-20 ... | reverse complement strand
CGGACCGAAGCTGGCAACGGTGGCACGCACCGGCACACCTACTCCCCCGGTGCCCAGCGACAAGAACTCCACCGGGAATCCCTTCGGCGCCCAGTCATCCCCGGTCTCTTTCACGCGCGCGGCGGTCCTATCGTTGGCCTCCCCTGGCCTGGCTAGACCCGACAGGTCGCCCTTCACATCGGCCATCAGCACCGCAACGCCCGCTGCGCTGAGCTGTTCGGCAATCAATTGCAGCGTCTTGGTCTTGCCGGTTCCCGTCGCTCCGGCCACCAGACCGTGCCTGTTGATGGTGGCCAGCGGGATGCGGATCTGCGCCGTCGGGTCGGCCACACCGTCGATGACGACCGTGCCCAATTCCAACGCCCGGCCGTCGACGGCGTAGCCGTCCGCGATCCGCCTTGCGGCCCCAGCAGGCCCACCGGCGCCTGATTCGGCGCTCATCTCGGCGCTCCCCTCTTTTGGGTGGTTAGCCATGCAATTGGGCCACCCTACTTCTCCTGCGTAGCCAGGGGCGACAACCGGCGCGGCCGTCACGTGGGCCTAGTCTGGGCGCTGTGCGAGATGAGTTGGTGTGGATCGACTGCGAGATGACCGGTCTCGACCTGGGTTCGGACAAGCTGATCGAGATCGCGGCCCTGGTCACCGACGCCGAACTGAACATTCTCGGCGACGGAGTAGACGTGGTGATCCACGCCGACAACGACTCGCTGTCATCGATGATCGACGTGGTCGCCGAAATGCATTCGCGCTCCGGGCTGATCGACGAGGTAAAAGCGTCCACCGTAGACCTGGCGACTGCCGAGGCGATGGTGCTGGACTACGTGGGCGAACATGTCAAGCAACCCAAGACCGCACCGCTGGCGGGCAATTCAATTGCCACCGATCGCGCTTTCCTCGCGCGCGACATGCCCGCTCTGGACTCGTTTCTGCACTATCGGATGATCGACGTCAGCTCAATCAAGGAACTCTGCCGACGCTGGTACCCGCGGATTTACTTCGGCCAGCCCGTCAAGGGCCTCGCCCATAGAGCACTAGCCGACATCCATGAATCCATCCGCGAACTGCAGTTCTACCGGCGGACCGCGTTCATTCCCCCACCAGGGCCGTCTACCAGTGAAATCGGCGCGGTGGTCGCCGATCTTGAGGGCAAAAAGGGCGCACCGGGACCAAGCGATTCGGCCGCCGAGCCCCCGAGCGGTTAGTATCGACGTCGCCGCTCGTTAGCCCTTAGGGCCGACCTGCGGCCATGGTGAGTGTAGTTCAGTTGGTAGAGCACCAGGTTGTGATCCTGGATGTCGCGGGTTCGAGTCCCGTCACTCACCCCACAGGTCAGGGGTATTTCGCGCTGCCATATTGCCCAACGGCCGCCGGATCCGTCGCCCGCCGCATAGCGGGAATGGTCCAGATGGCAGATCTTGCGCCTACTCTCCCGTTCGCATGCGGGGACAGAAAAACGGCCATCACCGCGGTCGCGGTCGTTCACACGGGTTGCGGTGGACCGAACGGCACGCGGTCGTTACCGGAATCCGGCCAGGGTGATGCGCAGCGCCTCGTCCATCTCCATGTCGATTGACGAACTCGCAAGGGGATCCGCATCCGCACTGAGCCAGCGCTTCAGGATGAATTGGACTGTGGCCAAAGTCGTATGGACCAGGAGCGCGGGGCGGGTATCGATAGTGGGGTCGACGCCCATCCGGGTCGAGACATGCTCGACGAATTTCTGGTGATCGTTCTCGCTGATCAGTGCCGAGGCGGACATCAGGTGGGGCGCCGTCAAGATGGCCCGGTACCAGGTCTCCAGGTCGAGGTCGGCCGCGTTCCTCGCGTAGGTGACAAAAACCTGAATCAATGCCTCCGCGGCTGATTCGTGTGCCGGGCGGGCGCCGTAGCGGTCGACGATCTCGGCGAGCAATTGCTGGATCGGGTCGACGAGCAAACCATCCTTGGTTGGCGCGTGCCGGAAATAGGTGCTGATCGATACTCCGGCGGCGACGGCGATGTCCTCGGTCGTCACGGCGGCAAATCCGCGTTCCGCAAAAAGCTGTTGTGCGGTGCGCTGGATATGCATGAGCAGTTCGGCCCGTCGTCGGTCTCGCAGCGAGCCGATGTTTGCTGAATCCACGCCATCGCCCTCCGGACGCCGAAACATCAACGCGATTGTGCCACGCGGCGATGGCCATCGGCGAGTGTCCCTACCCTATTGAAAGTCCCTATCAACTCGGCTAGCGTGTTACCGCGAACCCGACTGACCTGTAGAGTCGTGGAACCTGACGGGACCACGTTAGGTGAGGTTTACTCTGCTCGGCACTCGGCATGTTAGTGGTGGGGGGAGCGCCGATGACGGCGGTTACTGATACGTGATGGCCGGTGATTTCAGTTTGCTTGAAGAACTGCCGGTCGCCCCGCGATGACCACACAACAAGAATCTCTATTGCGTGGTGAACGCGTAGACGATGGCGTCGACGCCATCCGGCAGTGGTCCATCGGGTACGTCAAACGCCACCCGATAGCCTCGCTGACAACGGTCGGTGAGCAATTCGTCCTCGGAATACGCACCGTTCAGTATTTCTTTTTCGATCTCGTCACCGGCCGATTCCAATGGCAAGAGTTCGTCCGGCAGGGTGCATTCATGGCCGGGACGGCCGTGTTGCCGACAATTCTGGTTTCACTGCCGATCAGCGTCACCCTGTCGATTCAGTTCGCGTTGCTGGCCGGCCAGGTCGGCGCCACTTCGCTTGCCGGCGCGGCCAGCGGGCTCGCGGTGATTCGTCAGGGTGCTTCCCTGGTGGCGGCCGTTCTCATGGCGTCGGCCGTCGGCTCTGCCATCACCGCCGACCTGGGTTCGCGAACCATGCGTGAAGAAACCGACGCCATGGAGGTGATGGGCGTATCGGTCATCCGACGTCTGGTGGTGCCGCGTCTTGCCGCCGCGATCATGATCGGCGTCGCACTCACCGGTGTCGTGTGCTTCGTCGGCTTCTTTGCCAGCTACATGTTCAACGTCTATTTCCAAAACGGCGCACCGGGCAGCTTCGTCGCCACGTTCGCATCATTCGCCACGACCGACGACATGCTCTTGGCGCTACTAAAGGCGATCATCTTCGGCGCCATCGTCGCTGTCGTGTCAAGCCAGAAGGGTCTGTCGACCAAGGGCGGGCCGACGGGGGTGGCCAACTCGGTGAACGCCGCCGTCGTCGAGGCGATCCTGCTACTGATGATCGTCAACGTCGCCATCAGCCAGCTCTACATCATGCTGGTGCCCAGGACGGGACTGTAACGTGACGGTCTCCACCTATCTACCGTTGGCCCCAATCACCGCGCCACTGGTTCGGCTCTATCACAGAGCCGCCAAGCCAATCAGTCGCCTTGGCCACATGCTTGTCTTTTTCGTCCGCGCGTTGGTCGCCGTTCCGCTCGTGGTTCGCCAATACCGGGGCGAATTCCTGCGACTGCTATCCAACATCACCTGGGGCAATGGTTCGATCGTGGTGGGTGGCGGCACCGCAGGCGTGGCCGTTGTGCTCGGTATGACGGTCGGTGCACTGGTCGGCATCGAGGGCTATAACTTCCTCGACCTGCTTGGCCTAGGCCCCGCTACCGGGTTCGTCTCCTCATTGGTGAACACCCGCGAGCTCGCCCCGCTGATGGCCTCGCTGGCGTTTGCGATGCAGGGCGGTTGCCGGTTCACCGCGCAGCTGGGCTCGATGCGAATCGCCGAAGAGATCGACGCCATGGAATCGCTTGCGATCCGGCCGATCCCGTTCCTGGTAACCACCCGCCTGGTTGCCTCGGTGATCGCGATGATCCCGCTGTACGCCGCGTGCCTGGCGATCGGCTATCTATCCACTCAGGTGGTGGTCGGCATCAGCAGCGGCGGCTCCACCGGCTCCTACTTGCACTACTTCTCGTTGATGCTGGCCGGCAAGGACATCGTCTATTCGCTGTTCAAGGCCATCATCTTCGTGTGGATCGCCTCCACGATCCAGTGCTACTACGGGTATTACGCCAGCGGCGGCCCCGAGGGCGTGGGTGTAGCCGCGGGACACGGCATGAGAGCCAGCATCACTGTCGTGATCATGGTGAACATGCTGCTCACCATGGCGCTGTGGGGCGTCGACGCCGGTGCAAGGTTCGGTGGTTAGGTTGAGGGGTAGGCCGAATTCCTTTGAGCTGGATGGACGTGGCCCGTCGGACCGGCAGTTGCTCGGCTGCGGGGTGGCGGTCGTGATGGTGGCGGCCCTGCTCACCGTGGCGCTGCTGGCTAAATCGACGGGCCGACTCAACAACTATGTACGGGTGATCGCCGATCTGATCAACGTTGGCGACGGCCTTCCGAAGAAATCCGACGTCAAGTATCACGGCGTGCTCGTGGGAATGGTCGACAGCGTCGTTCCGGCGGCCAACGGTAAACCCAACTTCGTCCACATCGACCTCAAACCCGATTACGCCAAGTCGATCCCGGCCGCGGTGACCGCTCGGGTGGTGCCCAGCAACGTGTTCGCCGTGTCGTCGGTTCAGCTGGTCGGAAATGGCCCCGGACCGGCCATCCGCACCGGTGCGCACATCACCGAAGACACCCGGCTGCCGACTGTGCTGTTTGAAACAACTGTGAGCAAGCTGCGTGACCTGCTCGCCGCGGCCGGGCGCGGCCGAGAAGACAAATCCGTCGGGATCCTGGCCGCGCTCGCGGCCGCCACCGACCATCGTCGGGAGACGCTGCTCAGAGATGGTGCGCAGCTCAATCGCCTTCTGAATCAGCTCAATTCGATTGTCAGCACCGACACCGGGCCCTCGACGGTGTCGGCGCTGATCGACGCGATGCGTGGTCTGCAGGCAACCGCGCCGGATCTGCTCGACGCGCTACACCAAGCCGTTGAGCCGATGCGGACCTTCGCCGAGACGCGCGGACAGTTGACCTCGTTGCTTTCCGGCGCCGACTACACCGTCGGCAACACGCACGCATCGTTCGGCAACCACATCGATCAACTCATCCGGATCACCCACGACTTCACTCCCGTGCTGGGCGTGCTGGCGATGAAGTCCGACAACTTCGTGCCCGGGGTCACCAAACTCGACAACCTCGCCAGCAAGTTCATGCAGGAAGTGTGGATACCGGGCTACGACGTCGGCAACATGCGGACCCGGCTTTCGTTCACCCAGACCTACGCCTACACGCGAGCCGACTGTCCTCATTACGGTGAGCTGAAGGGGCCCAGCTGTTTCACCGCGCCCCTGATTCCCAACAAACCGGATCTACCGGAAGTCCTGCTGCCGCAGAACTATCAGCCGCCCAAGGATCTGGCACCGCCGCCGGGAACGATCATCGGTCCCGATGGCAACCTCGTCGCGGTGGGGCCGCCGCTGGTCAACCCACCGCCCAATTTGACCGATCCCAATCCGCCGCTGCCGCCCTTCCACACGCCCTCGCCGCCGGTGCCGCAAAGCGCCAACCCCGATCTGGGTCCGCCGCCCCCACCGGGAGAGCCGGCGCCACCGCCGCCGTTACTCGGACCGCCGGCGGCGGGATCGGTGCCGTCATCGTTCGGCGGTAACGTCGGGCCCGTCGGCAGCCGGTACGAGCAAAACATGTTGACCGTGATTACCGGCCGGCCCGCCACTGCCGCCACCCAGATTCTGCTGGGCCCGGTCGCCCGCGGGACGACCGTGTCGATAGCGCGCTCGCCGAAGGCTGGAGGACCGAAATGAAATTCAGGGGCCCACTGATCGGACTGAGCCTGTTCATGGTCGTTGCGCTGACCCTCACCTGGCTGGTGTATGTGAGCCTGCGGCGTGACGTCGCCGGCAAGACGGTGTCGTATTCGGCAATCTTCACCGACGTCTTCGGACTTCGTGAGGGCGACGACGTCCGGATGGCCGGGGTGCGCGTGGGCCGGGTCGAAAAGATCCAGCTTGAAGGCAAACTCGCGAAAGTGTCATTCGTCGTACAGCAAGACCAACGTCTGTTCGGCAACACCCTGGCCTCGGTGACCTATCAGAACATCGTCGGACAGCGTTACCTCGGCCTGTCCCTGGGCAAGGAAGGCACTACCAACCAGCTGCCGCCGGGCGCTGTTATCCCGTTGGAGCGTTCCGAGCCGTCCTTCGACGTCACAGCGCTTCTCAACGGGTACGAGCCGCTGTTCAGTCTGTTGAACCCGCGCGACGCCGACAACCTCACCAAGGGTGTCATCGAGTCGCTGCAAGGCGACACCTCGTCGCTGGCCACGCTGATCAGCCAGACATCAACGCTCACCGAGACATTCGCCGGGCGAGATCAAGCTCTCGGCGCTGTGATCACCAATCTCAGCAAGGTCGTCGGCAACCTTGCCCAGCAGAACGCGAATCTCGACGGTGTCATCACGCAGACCCGTGACGTGGTCGCCGCTTTGGACCGCCGTCGTCCGGAGCTGGTGTCCTCGATGGGGGCGCTGTCGCGGGTGTTCAGCCACGTAGCCGCCGCCGCGCGAGAGGATTATCCCGCGCTTCGGGAATTCATCGACCGTAAGCCAGGTGTCACCAGGCACTTGCTCGACGCCGAACCCCAAGTGGCGTTTTTCGGGGACAACATCCCGTTGCTGTTGAAAGGGCTGATTCGCGTCGGCAACCAGGGCGCATACGGCAATGCCTACCTGTGTGACGTGAACGTCTTCGCGTTCTTCCCCGGTCTCAACGACGTCACGCCGATCATCGTCAACGCCGCGACCCCCGGCAACAAGGCGTGGCACACCCCGAGATGCAGGAGCGCGGCCGATGGCTGAGTCATCCGTGCGGCTTCGCCTCGAGAAGCTGACGAAGCGTCCGCTCGAGACCTACAACAAGACGTGGCTCGGGTTCGGGGCGGTCGTGGTGGTCGCCGTGGTGATCGGATCCATGCTGCTGGTGCACGCGCTCGGTGCCGGGTATCGCCACTACACGGCGGAGTTTCTGCAGGCGGCCTCGCTGCGCGCTGGAAACCCGATCGTCGTCGCAGGCATTCCGGTGGGCAACGTGACCAGCATGAAACTCGTCGGCGACCATGTCGAGGCGGGTCTTAAGATTCGCGACAACGTCATGCTGGGCAAGGATTCCAAAGCTTCGATCCGGGTCACCACCATCCTGGGCTCGCGCTATCTCGCACTGGAGCCCAGCGGCCCGGCTTCACTACCCAACAACACCTTCGATTTGTCGCACACCGAGGTCCCCTACGATCTGCAAGCCGCATTGCAGGACGCCACGACGACTTTCGAGCAGGTGGATTCCAACAGGTTCGCGCAATCGCTGGCGGTGCTGGGCAAACAACTCCAGGGTCTGCCGGACGTGGTGCCCCAGGCGATGAGCAACATCAACTCGCTGTCGTCGATCATCGCCGAGCGCCGCGATCAGCTGGGTCAGCTGCTCAAAAGCGCGGAGCGGGTCACCAACACGTTGCGTAGTCAACAAGCGGGCCTGGGCAATCTGATCAACCAGGCGCAGGACCTACTCGGTCAATTCGTCGCTCGCCGTGCGGTTTTCCACGCCATGATGCAGTCCGTCACCAGCCTTGTGGACACCATGAGCCAGATCGTGGTCAACGACCGAGCGGGGCTGGAGGCGCTACTGAAAGACATTCGTGAGTTCACCGACATGATGGCTCAACACGACGATCTGTTGCGTAACCTGCTGCAGATCACGCCTATCTTCGCGCGTGAGGCGACCAACCTGACCGGTGACGCCAACGCGGTCAGCTTCAACGCCCCCAACGGCCTGCTCATCGATTCGTGGATGTGCGCAATAAGCGGCCGTGCCAAGCAGTTTGGGATGATCCAGTACTTCAAGGACTGCAAATGAGAAGCATCGGGACCAAGGTTGCGGCAGTGGCCGCTGCCATGGCAGTGGTAGCCACCGCGATCGTTGCGGGATGGTGGTACCTGGGATCCGACGAGGACTCGATCACGGTGACAGCCCAATTCGACAGCGCCTCGGGCTTATACGAGGGCAATGTGGTGGCCGTCCTGGGCATGCCGGTAGGCAAGGTCACCAAGATCAAGCCCCGGGGTGGGTACGTCGAAGTCCAGTTCACCGTCGGGCGCAACATCAAGATTCCCGCCGCCGTCCAAGCCGTGACCGTGTCGACGTCCATCCTCACCGACCGGCAGATCGAGCTCACACCGCCCTACCGCGGCGGTCCGGTCCTAGAGAACCACGACACCATCGGCCTAACCCGCACCAAGACGCCCATCGAGTTCAGCCGCGTGCTCGCCGTCCTCGACAAGGTGACCAAGTCGCTGGAAGGCGACGGCGACGGCCACGGACCCATCGCCGACGTTCTCAACGGCGGCGCCGAGGTCGTCGACGGCAACGGCGAAAGGATCAAGGGAGCGCTCAACGAGTTGTCCAAGGCCTTGCGGCTGAGCAGTGACGGCGGCGCCCAGACCCGCGATCAAATCACCACGATCGTCAAGAACGTCAGTTCGCTGTTCGACGCCGCCGCCGCCAATGACGCGAAGCTAAGGGAATTCGCGGCGACGATTCACCAGCTGAGCGCGGTCCTGGCAGACGAGGACATTGGCAGCGGCAACACCGGAAGGAAGATGGACCAACTGGTGCAGCGCGCCGGCGATCTGCTCGACGCCAACCGCGACGCCATCAAGCATGCCGTGCTGAACGGCAACATCACCCTGAAAACGCTGTCTGACCAGCAGCGCGACCTCGCCGAAACACTTGATCTGGCTCCGTTGCTGGCCGATAACGCCTACAACATGATCGACCGGCAAAACGGTGCGGTACGTGCGCACTTTCTCACCGACCGGATGATCTTCGATAGCCAGTTCACCAAAGAAGTCTGCAACCTGATGGGTCTGAGACAGCTCGGGTGCAGCACCGGAACCATTCAGGACTTCGGCCCCGATTTCGGATTGACATACGTGTTGGACGGCTTAGCCGCGATGGGCCAAAAATGATCTGTGTGCGCGCGAAGGCTGCCGTCGCGATCCTGGCCGCGGCGATCTTCAGCGCTGGATGCGCCACGAACGGCCTTGCCAGCCTTCCCCTTCCGGCTCCGGAGGTGGGGTCAGGAGGATACACACTGACGGCGGTGTTCTCCAACGCACTCAACCTGCCGATGAACGCCAAAGTAAAGCTCGCCGGCGCAGACGTCGGCCAGGTCGAGTCGATGGTCGCCCGCAACTACACCGCGGTCACCACGCTGCGCATCCGCGATGGGGTCCTGCTGCCCGGGGGCACCAGAGCCGAGTTGCGCACCGCCACGCCACTCGGCGACGTCTTTGTGGCACTGAAGCCACCCGCCGATGATCTTCCGAACATCCCGGTGTTGAAAAACGGCGACACCATCGGTTTGGATTCGACCGCCGCGGCCGCGACCGTCGAATCAGTGCTGAGCTCGGCTGCGATCCTGGTGAACGGCGGCGCGATACGTAATTTCACCAACATCATCAACGGGTTCGGTAAGGCGACCGGCGACCAGGGCCAGGCATTCGGTGACCTGATTCGCAAGTCCAATCGGCTACTCGGCACGCTGGACGGACGCTCCGGGCAGATCTCGAACGCGATGACTGAATTATCGAGCTTCAGTGAGCAACTCGAGACCAAGAACCAGACTCTCAGTGAGCTGATGGCAGCAGCCGACCCTGCCACCAACGCCTTGGCCGCGAACACAGCCGAGCTTTCCAACCTGGTTGTACAGGTCGGCGACACCAGCCGATTGTTGGCCAGGTTCCCGTCGATCGGCGGGACCGACATCAGCGGGCGCAGCATGATCCGCGACCTCAACACCCTCGCGGGCGCAGCCAATGATGTCGCAGTGAGCCCGAATACCAGTTGGCTGCCGTTGAATCGGATGATTCCTCCATTGGTCAAATTGACTGCAGGTAACTCGATTTCGGTGCACGTCAGTGTGGATCAGTTGATACTCGGCTCCATACCCGACATCGGGTTCCCCGGCGACAGGGGCCTGCACGGCCCGAGCCGGTACACCTGGAACGAGTTCGTCGGGTCGCTGAAGTACATGCTGTGGCGTTTACAGGAACGCGTGGTGGGGCGCGGGCCCAATTCGCCGCAGGTGCCCGTGATACCGAACCCGACCGTCCCGGGTCAGATCGACATCGCCCCGGGCCCGGCGCCAGGACCCGGTCCAGCGCCGGGTCCGCAACCAGGGTCACCGCCGTGATCGGGGAAATCGCCAATGTCGTCGTCCGCGTGGTGCGGGCCGGCCACCGTCAACAGGTGTGGTTGTCGGTGGCCGGCTTGGTACTCACTTTGGTGGTGGCGGTTGCCTATCTGCTGGTCGGCGCATTGCGGGTGACCCCGTTTGCGTCGTCCTACCGGGTCACCGTGCAGCTGCCGGAATCCGGTGGTCTGCTGCCCAATCAGGACGTCGCGCTGCGTGGTGTGCGGGTCGGGCGAGTCGAGTCGCTGCAGATCACCAACACCGGCGTCAAGGCGGTTGCCAGCATCACGTCGCAGGTGAAGATCCCCGCGAGCAGCGTCGTGCACGTGTCCGCGCTGTCGCCGGCCGGTGAGCAATTCATCAACTTCGAAGCCGAGTCCGACGCGGGGCCGTATCTGCATGACGGCAGCCTCATCGGGTTGGACCGGGCCACGGTACCGGTCAGTTTGGCGCAAGTGCTCGGTGACGCCGACGGGCTGCTCGCACAGGCCGATCCGCACAAGATCGAACTGATCAAAAAGGAGCTGAGCCTCAGTAAGGAGGGGCCGCACAAGCTCGCGGCCATCGTCGACGGCGGCACGATGCTGCTTTCGACGCTGGATTCCGTGCTGCCGCAAACCACCAGCATCATCAAGAACAGCAGGGTCGTGTTGACGCTGGCGGCCGACAAGAATGCTGGGCTGGCCGCCGCGACCGTCGACCTCAACCGCACCTTGGCGGGCGTGGCCAGGATGCAAGGCGGCTATCGGCGGTTGACCGAGCAGACACCGCACACCCTTTCGGCCGTCGACAACCTGTTCACCGACAACTCCGACACCATGGTGCAGCTGCTTGGCAGCATGGCAACCACCGCTCAGCTGCTCTACCTTCGGGTGCCTGCACTCAACGCGTTGTTCCCCGATTACCGCGGGTCAGTACTGGACGCGGTGGCAAGCGC
>Ga0315542_1002526_pt1 | contig 11082 bp, 7 predicted proteins | sample SalMarSW160120MG_FD_202541 | JGI IMG/M metagenome (GOLD analysis project Ga0315542, IMG submission 202541) | Salt marsh sediment microbial communities from the Plum Island Ecosystem LTER, Massachusetts, United States - Salt Marsh Sediment SW1601-20 ... | reverse complement strand
CCATAGCCATGATCCCAGCCTACGAAAGTCACAATCCCATCGGCCGGCGCAAGTATAGGGGCATTCAAGCGGGCAGAGATATCGAGTCCCTTATGGAATTCCCTCCGACCCGTGAAAGGCGACGTTCTATATCCAAACCCGCTGCTGAGCCAGCCTTTTGTGGGCCATATTGACGGGGTCGAAGCGAGGAGCGTCTTCTGTTGGTCAAGGAATTTCTCGAGTTCCGCCTTTTCCTTTTTCCCGTACGCTATTTGAACGCTCAAGTCATCCAAAGAACCATGCATTTTTCGGATAAGGGTGCGGTATGATTTTTCCACCGCTTGGCGAGGATCCAACGCAACGGGATCCGGTCCCCCGACACCCTTGGAGGGAGAATCATCTTCTCCTGTCTCCATATTTACCATCGTCCGGAGGCGGTGATCAACAGCTTCCAGCTCACCCACTCTTTTGGTCATCGTGTTGATCCGGCTGGCCAGATGGAGAAATTGTCTTTTTTGAAATTGATTGTCCTTTTCCAGTCGTGCCAGCCGCGGCATTTTCGCCTTCAGATCCAGGTAGCCTTGGAAAACCCACCCAAAATAGGCACCTCCCCCCAGAAGAAACAGCAGAAGCGCAACCAGAACCACACTTGGAAGGCTGAACTGTTTTGTTTCGCTCGTCCCCTCAGGCACAAAAACGATGGTCAGTTTCTTGAACGCCATGACTCCTTATTCACTCAGTTCAAAAAATGAATCGTTCTCAGGAAAAATAACCGGTCATTTCAATCTGTTAAGAAACATTTCAAATAAGAGTGCCCTTTTTAACACACCTGGCTACATCTTGTCAACAGAGAAGATCGCGCCTTCGGCAAGGGTCCCCCCGGTGTGCATCCGGAAAACCCTGTCGTGTCGGGCACCTGCACACCTCCGTCTGGATGCGGCTATTTATGTATATCGTCTTTTCCTCGGCAATGCTTAAAGGAAACTTGCAAGCCATATGCCAAAAACCGAAGGAAAAGGCTAAGACAGGTACTGTTTGATCTCAGGCTTTATGTTCCTGGAAAAATCCGATGATCTCCGCGGCAAGGCGGGGGCTTACGCCGGGCACGGCCGCAAGATCGTCAGGCCCGGCCCGCGCAATTGCGTCCATACTCTTAAAATGCATGAGCAACTGTCTTTTCCTGCTCTTTCCAATGCCCGGAATGCTGTCCAGATCAGAGAGGGTAAATGCCTTTTTTCGCAGAGTACGGTGGTAAGAAATTGCCCTCCGGTGAACTTCGTCCCGCACCCGCATCAGGAAGAGGAGAACGGGATCATTCGTTTCCAGTAGTATGGCGTTCTTTCTCCCGGGGACAAAGATCTTATCTCTGTTTTCACCCCTTGTTTCATCAGGCTTGGCAATGGCGGCAACCGCGGGCCTCACCTCTTCCCCGGCGGATTCGAGTATCTTCTGCACCGTGTTCAGATGCCCTTTCCCGCCATCCACCACAAAGAGGTCCGGGAGGTTTCCCCTGGCGATCCTCCTTGAAACCATCTCAGCCATCATCCCGTAATCGTCAATGCCCTGAACTCTCCTGATCCGATAGTTTCTGTAGCCCGAACGAGCGGCTTGGCCGTCGACAAACGTGACCAGGGTGCCTACTGCCAGGTCTCCGGAGAGGGTGCTGATGTCAAATCCCTCCACGGTCCTCGGTGGTTGCCTGAGCTTCAAGCGGAACGACAACTTCTCCATCACTTCCTTGCCGGACAACGCATTATCACCGGCGAACCCGCTCTCGGCGTTGACTTCGGCCATCCGTACCAATCGGCGCTTTTCCCCTCTTACCGGCCTGTGGATATGGACCTTTCTCCCGGACAGGCTTGATAACCAGGCGCCGATGGCAGGGAGGTCTTCAACGGGAATCGAAATGAGGATTTCCCTCGGGACAAAAACACCTTTCGAGTAGTACTGTTTGATGAATGCCTCAACCACCTCCGCCGGCCTGCCGGCCTGATCCCGGAACAGGAAGTGTCGGCTTCCCATCAGGTATCCCCGTCTCACGAACAAGAGCGCGATCCGAACCATTGATTTTTCCTCCGCCACTCCTATGACATCCTTATCATCGAGGTGAGAGGAAACCACACTCTGCCTTTCCACAGTGTGTTCTATGGCTCTGATCTGATCCCTGATCCTCGCTGCTCTTTCGAAATCGAGGACTTCAGCGGCCCCTTGCATCTCCTTTTCCAGTTGTCCCAGCAACTCACGATTTCGTCCCTCGAGAAACAACCGCACCTGCTGAATCACGTTCTGATAAAGAACGGGCGAGACTTCTTGGGTGCATGGTCCCAGGCAACGGCCCATCTGAAAGTCAAGGCACGGACGAGTCCGTTTCGGCAGTCGCCCATCTTTGCACTTCCGAAGCTGGAAGATACGGTCAATGATTCTCAGGGTACTTCGTACTGAGTGGGCAGAGGAAAAAGGGCCGAAGTAAAGCACGCCGTCTCTCTTTATGCGCCGAACGATTTGGAGGCGGGGATAGGGCTCTTTCAGGTCCAGGCGAAGGCAGGGATATCGTTTGTCATCCCTGAGAATAATGTTATAGCGCGGCAGGAACTTCTTGATCAGGGTACTCTCGAGGATGAAAGCCTCATTCTCACTGTCTGTCAGGATCCAGTCGAGGGAATGCGCCCTCTTCATCATCAGTGCGGTTTTCCTGGGCATCCCGTCAACCGCTCTGAAATAGGATTGGACCCTCTTCCTGATTTGTTTGGCCTTGCCCACATAGATAACGTGGTCAGAGGCATCCTTGAAAATGTACACTCCCGGCGCCTGAGGAAGCCCGGGAGGGATTTTGCTCCCTGCCGGTTCATATGTGAAGCGCACGCCGGAGCTTATTTTCTGCTCATGAGTATCCATGGTGCCTTGTGTTCTTCAGTCTCTGTAGGAGCAAGCTCCTGCTTGCGACATCGTGTCCATGCATTACCTCAACCGCAATTCGCAGGCAAAAGCCTGCTCCTGCATAAGACAAACCTTATCATTTGCATAAGACAAACGTAAATGATAGGGATGAGGGAGTCAATACCCTTCAGCCAACACGACGGGAGGAATCAGACAATGCACCTCATTTTCAAACGAACGATCCCTTTTGCGCTGTCCCTGTTCATTCTCAGCATGTGCGGATGCGCCGGGAACAGACCAATCAGGATACCGGCCGCCAAGGTGGAAGGGCTTGCGCGTCCCTTTTATCCCGGCCACATTATCTCATTGCCGGAAGGAAAGATTATATCTTTTGAAGATCTGATCGGCCATCTCAGGGAAAAGCGCCTTGTTTTCGTGGGAGAGGTGCACTCCAGGCCGGAGGATCACCTGATGGAGGTGCAGATACTTCAAGCCTTGATGGCGGGTAAATCCCGGCCGGATGTTGCGATGGAATTCTTCCAGGAGACGCAGCAGCAGGCGATAGACCGTTATCTTGAAGGAAAAACGGATGAAACGGCGTTTCTGAAAGAGGCCCACTGGTACAGAAACTGGGGGTTTCCTTACCTCTTCTACCGACCCCTCGTCCTTGCAGCCAAGGAAAACCAGCGAAAGCTCCTTGCCATCAACGCTCCTCCGAAGATCGTAACTAAGGTCGCGGAGCAGGGCCTTGACGCCCTGAGTCCTCAAGAACGGGATCAGATTGCAAGGCATATCGACCTTTCAAACCAGGATGAGCGTGCTTTTCTCGAGAAAATCCACCGCCTGCACGCACATGAAGATCTCAAGAATTTCGAATACTTCTACCAGGCACAGTGCGTCTGGGAAGACACCATGGCGGAAAATATCGCGGACTTTCTCAAAACCCATAAGGGCAGCCTGGTTGTATTCGCGGGAAACGGGCACATTTTGAATCGCTACGGTATTCCGGACAGGGTGATCAGGAGAATCTCCATTCCCATGGCCACCGTCGTCATCCACGCGGTAGACCCGCAGTCCACATTCAAAAAGAATGCCGCGGATTTCGTCTGGCTGACGGGAGAAGATTTTTCGTTCCATGCCGCAAGAATTCCCTGGAAAAAACAATAAAAACTCGTTATGAGAATTCAGGAGAAAAGATGAGCCATCATGAACCAGAGTTTCACTATTGTCCCGTGTGCGGCGGTGATCTCAACGTCGTCACCCTGAAGCAAACCGAACCCCCGAGGCTCATCTGTTCCCAGTGCCGGTTCGTGTTCTATCTCGACCCCAAGGTAGTCGCCTGCGCGGTGGTGGAATTGGGAGGCAGGATCGCGTTGCTGAGAAGGGGAATCGAGCCCCAGAAAGGTCGATGGGTGATGCCGGGAGGATATGTGGATCGGGGGGAGGAAGTGGCGGCTGCCGCTGTAAGGGAAACCAGGGAAGAATGCGGCCTCAACATTCGAATTCGGAATCTCGTGGGGGTCTACTCTTATCCCGGGAACACGCAGGTCGTGGTGGTCTACGCCGCCCGATCGCTTTCAGGGGATCTGATAGCCGGAGATGAGACTACGGAGACCGGGTTGTTTCACCCTGAAGAGATCCCGTGGGATCAACTCGCCTTCCAGAGCACGATAGACGCGCTCAGAGACTACTGCAGTGCAAGAAGAGAGAAGGAGTGAATCAAAGATATGAAAATCAAACCCGAACGCATAGCCCGATTGACCCGCGAAAGACGAAAATCCATCATGGAGAGGTCTATGGAGGACATCTCCAACATCCTGGATGATGTCCGAAAGATCGTCGAGGACGTGAAAGAACGGGGAAATGCGGTGGCCCTGAGCCACTACCGCAAGCACAAGGACGACATCGCCGAGGCCGATCTCGAGGTCACGCGGATAGAGATCGAAAACGCCTACAAGCAGGTGGATTCAAAAGTGGTTGATTGCCTCAGGATTGCCGCGACAAATATCGAACGGTTCCATCGCGCCCAGATCGAAAGGGAAATGTGGTCCATCGAGGTCACCGAAGGCATACTCGCCGGGCGCATCACCAGGTCCATGGACATCGTGGGCTGTTATATCCCGGGAGGTACCGCGGCCTATCCCAGTTCCGTCCTGATGACCGTTCTGCCGGCAAGGGTTGCAGGTGTGCGCCAGGTCATCGCGGTAACTCCCCCCGCAAAAGGCATGATCACCAATCCGGCTACGCTTGTGGCTGCAGATATCGCAGGGTGTGATCGCATCTTCAAGGTCGGCGGCCCGTGGGGCGTCGCAGGCCTGGCATACGGTACCGAGACCATGCCGCGTGTGGACAAGATAGTCGGTCCTGGAAACAAGTACGTGACTGCCGCAAAAATGCTCGTATACGGGCAGGTGGACATCGATTCGCCGGCAGGCCCCAGCGAGGCCCTCATCCTGGCCGATGAGTCGGGCGATCCCGAACTTATTGCCCTGGATTTTCTTTCCCAGGTCGAACATGACCCCGATTCCGCGGCCGTGCTTGTGACCACCTCTGTAAAACTGGCTGACGCTGTGTGCGATGTTATTGAAAGGGAATTTGAATCCCTGGCGCGAAAAGACATCCTTGAATCGTCGCTCACGAGGCACTCCTCGGTGCTTATCGCGGACAGTATGGAGCAGGCCGTCGCCTTTACCAACGAGTACGCTGCCGAGCACCTTCAGATCCTGACGCGCGATCCTTTTATCACCCTGAACCGAATCAACCACGCGGGCTCCATTTTTCTGGGACCGTACGCACCGGTCCCGGTCGGCGATTATGCGTCAGGCACCAATCATGTTCTTCCCACGGGACAGTGCGCGAGGATGTTTTCAGGGCTCTCGGTGGACGATTTCATCAAAAAACCCACCTTCCAGTACCTGAGCAAGGAGGGTCTTGCCGGACTCAAGGACGTGGTCATAACACTGGCGGAAGCAGAAGGGCTTCCCATCCACGCGCGGACCGTCAAGGCCCGGTTTAAATAGCGCCTTGACCATTTCTCGCCAGATTTATGTGCTCATTGATGGTATGCACGAACACCCCCGGACCCAAATTCGGCCGGAGTTATTCATAATTGAAGGTAGATCAGATTTACTGATATTTCCTGCATGGAAAGGAGGAGAGGAACATGGCTGATATCAAAGGGTACAATTTGCCTGACGACCTCTATTATCACAAAGAACACAGTTGGGCACGCGTGGATGGCGACAAGGTTACCGTAGGGATGACGGATTTCTTCCAAAAAGAGGCCGGGGACATCGTCTTCGTCGACCTGCCCGAGGAAGAAGACGAGGTTGAACAGGGCGAGGTCTGCGGAAAGATCCAGTCCAGGAAATGGATAGGCAAACTTGTCTCGCCGGTCTCCGGAGAAATCGCCGAGGTCAACGAAGACCTGGATGAAGATACCAGCCTGATCAATACCGACCCGTACGGCAAGGGCTGGATCCTCGTCATAGAGGCGAGTAATTTAGGTGAGGACCTGGGAAACCTGCTCCACGGGGATGCGGTCGTCACATTCATCGAGGAGGAAATCAAAAGGGCCGAAGAAGAGAAGGCAAAAGCCTAGCCCGGATCTGTTTGCCGAAAGCGGACAGACCGGAAAACCAAATACCAAAGCTCAAATGTCAAAAAAGATCTGGACAACAAAATAACAGGACATTTTAGAAGCGATACCGATGGGAGCGAGTCTCCTCTCCTAGAGTGGGAGGCATCGTGAAGTCTCTGAAGGGGTTCACGGAGTCCCGCCTTTGGCGAAATTCCGTTCCGAGGCTCCGGGTTGGTCATTTGACATTTGGCATTGATTTGACATTTGGATTTTGAAATTGGGCATTAAATCACATTAGTTAGACTGAAGACAGACCTGTTTGTGCCAGGTTTAGGATAAATACTGAAGAACCATGAACGATACTTGGCGCCTTTTCAAGGACCTGGGGACGCCTCTCTCCACTGCCGAGGGACTGGCCGTGGATGATGCTCTGCCCCGGTCCGTGAGCCATAACGGCTCACCTCCCCTGCTGCACCTCTACACTTTTGTCCCTTCCGTCATCGTAGGGAAGTACCAGGATATTGAGGCCGCCCTCAACCTGGATCGGTGCAGGGCCCGGGGCATAGAGTTCAATCGCAGGAGCACGGGAGGCGGCACTGTGATCATGGGACCGGATATTGTAGCCCTTGGATTCGGGATTAACGTGGACTATCCCGGCCTGAAGGGCGGCGTGGGCGGTGTGTTTGAAACCATGAGCCGGGTGCTTGGCAGGGCCCTTGAAAAGGTGGGCATCAATGCACGGTTCCAGCCAAAAAACGATCTGGAGGTAGGAGACAAAAAGATCGCCGGGCTCTCGGCAGCCGCAGAGACTGGAAACAGCCTCCTTTTCCACACAAGCCTCCTGGTGGACTTCGATATCCCCCTGATGATGGATATCATGAACACTCCCCTGCTAAAGCTACAGGACAAGGGATACAACTGCTTCAGCCGGCGAATGACCACGGTGCGGCGGGAAGCAGGTCGGGATAGGAACGTGAAAGAGGTCATCGATGCTATCCGGGCATCTTTTGAAGAGATCTTCGACATCCGGTTCCGTGAAGACGAACCCGATCCCTGGGAAAGGGAAACCATAGACCGTCTTGCCAAAGAACGGTACACCTGCCAATCCTGGATCTTTTCCCACAAGCACCCCCGGGCCAGGATGGGAATCGGCCGGTTGAAGACACGGGGCGGTCTCCTGGAAATCTACCTTTCTCTGGCAGGCGGTTCCATTGAACATGTGGTGATAACGGGAGATTTCTTCTCCACTCCAGGGCACATCAGCAGGCTTGAAAACGCCCTCAAATGGACCTCCGCCAGGAAAGAGCGCATAGAAAAGACCCTCTCTTCGGTGTGGGAAGACGAGATGATCTATGGCGTGGACGTTCCAACGCTTACCGCAGCCATCCTCAAGGCAAAGGACAACCAGGTGAGACTGTGAACCCGCCGGAACAGAGCCCCTCATATGCCAAGATGAGCCAGGCATCAGCCATTTCCCTCGGGCTCATGGGGGGCCGCATGTACCGCGGCGCCGTGAACAGGTGCGTCAACCTGCTCGTCCACTACCCCGAGGGGTGCACGGCCAACTGCGCCTATTGCGGCCTTGCCAGGAAACGCCCCGGATCATTCCAGGAGAAGAGTTTCATCCATGTGGAATGGCCGCTTCACGCCATGACGGACATTGTTGGCGCCATTAACCACGCACCATCCTATGTCCGAAGGACATGCATCTCCATGATCACCAATCGAAAATGCTGCTCCCATACCATAGAAATAACCAAAAGGCTGAAGAGCGAGACGGGTCTGCCGATCTCCATACTCATCAGCCCCACCATTCTCAAAAGGCAGGACCTCGTGGAGATGAAAAGGGCCGGAGCCGACAAGATCGGGGTAGCCATTGACCTGGTCACCTCGGAACTTTTTGACCGGTACCGCGGAAAGGGTGTGGCCGGGCCCCACAAATGGGGAAAATATTGGGAGATCCTGGACGACGGAATAGAGATTTTCGGACGCTCCAATGTGGGAGTTCACCTCATGGCGGGCATGGGAGAAACCGAGGAGGAGTTGGTGTCTCTCATGGACCGTACCTGGAACATGGGAGTCGTCAATCACCTCTTTTCATTCTTCGCCGAGAAAGCGTCGATCCTGGCGGACAGGCCCCAGCCTCGCTGGTCTTCGTACCTGAGGATACAGTTAGCCCGGTACCTCATCGAGGAAGGGATCGCTTCGCAGCAGGACATGGCCTTTGATACCAACGGAAGGATAAAGGCGTTCGGGATCGATTCGAGCAGACTGAAAGATATCATCTCTCTGGGAACGCCTTTCATGACGACCGGCTGCCTCGGTTCCGACGGCGAGGTCGCGTGCAACCGTCCGTTCGGAAACTGCCTTCCGGACGTGAAACAGTGGAACTACCCCTACCTGCCCAATGAAGAAGAATTGGACCTCATCAAGCTGCATATCTTTGAGATGTCTTGAGACACGACACTACCCTTGGCAGACGCGCTTGTGTTGACATTACGACGTCAATTCTTACCTTTTTAACGCTTGTCTAAATATACTGCAGTCGTGAAAACGCAGGAGGAAACGAACACATGCGATTCGATAAGTTCACCATAAAAGCACAGGAAGCCATACAGACTTCTCAACAAAGGGCCGAAAAATACGGTCACCAGCAGATTGAACCGGAGCACCTGGGGACGGCGATTCTCCAGCAGACAGAAGGCGTCATTCCTCCGCTCCTGGCAAAAATCGGCGCTGACCAGAAAGGCCTCCTCCAGGCATTCCTGCAAGCCCTCGAAAAACTGCCGAAGGTATCGGGCTCCGGGCTTTCTGAGGTCTACCTGTCTCCCCGCACAAAGGCCGTCCTGGACAAATCATTTTCCGAGGCGGAGCAGATGAAGGACGAATTTGTAAGCCTGGAGCACCTGCTCATCGCCATTGCGGATCAGAAGGACGGGGAAGCGTCGCGTATCCTTTCCCGGGCCGGCGTCACCAGAGACAGCATTCTCAAGGCTCTGGTCGACATTCGGGGCGGTCAGAGAATAACGGATCAGAATCCTGAAGACAAATACCAGGCCCTCGAAAGATTCAGCCGCGACCTCACGGCCATCGCTGCCAAAGGAAAACTTGATCCGGTCATAGGCAGGGATGAAGAAATCAGACGTATCATCCAGGTCCTTTCCAGGAGGACCAAAAACAACCCTGTCCTGATCGGCGAGCCCGGTGTCGGCAAGACCGCGATCGTGGAAGGACTTGCCCAGAGGATCATCCAGGGGGATGTTCCGGAAACACTCAAGGAAAAGCGGGTGGTGGCTCTGGACATGGGGGCCCTCATTGCGGGGGCCAAATACAGGGGTGAATTCGAGGACCGGCTCAAGGCACTGCTGAAGGAGGTCACAGACGCCCAGGGGCAGATCATCCTCTTCATAGATGAGATGCATACTCTGGTGGGAGCAGGCGCGGCCGAGGGTGCGATTGATGCCTCCAACATGCTGAAACCGGCGCTTGCAAGGGGCGAGCTCAGGTGTGTGGGAGCGACCACCATCAAGGAGTATCGAAAGTATATCGAAAAGGATGCGGCCCTTGAACGCCGGTTCCAGCCGATCATGGTGGATGAACCGTCCGTGGAAGATACCATCTCCATTCTCCGTGGTCTCAAGGAGAAATACGAGGTGCACCATGGTGTCAGGATCAAGGATTCCGCCCTTGTGGCGGCCGCGACCCTGTCGCACCGTTACATCACGGACCGGTTTCTCCCGGACAAGGCCATTGATCTCGTTGATGAGGCCACCTCCCGGCTGAGGATAGAAATAGACAGCATGCCCGCCGAGATCGATGATATCCAGCGAAAAATCACCCAGCTGGAGATCGAGAGGGAGGCGCTCAAAAAGGAAAAGGACAAGGCATCAAAAGACCGGCTCCAGAACCTTGAAAAGGAACTGAACGAACTTCGCTCAAGTACGGAGGAAATGACTGCACACTGGAAGCAGGAAAAGGAGGCCATCTCAAGAATCAGGGAAATAAAGGAGAAGCTGGAGGCAACCAGATCGGAGGCTCAACTGGCCGAACGTCAGGGCGATCTGAGCCGGGCTGCAGAACTCAAGTACGGTACCCTGATCGAACTCGAAAAGGCCCTGGAAAAGGAAAATCAGATGCTCGAGACACTTCAGCAGGGCAGAAAGATGCTGAAAGAAGAGGTGGATAGCGAGGACATAGCCGAGGTGGTGGCCAAGTGGACCGGGATTCCCGTTGCCCGTATGATGGAAGGAGAGCGGGAAAAGCTCTTGAAGATGGAAGAAAGGCTCTCCATGCGCGTGGTAGGCCAGAAAGAAGGGATCATTGCCGTATCCAATGCCGTGCGGCGTGCGCGTTCAGGGCTCCAGGACCCCAACCGGCCCATCGGATCGTTCATCTTCATGGGTCCGACCGGCGTGGGGAAGACGGAACTGGCCCGGGCACTGGCCGAATTCCTGTTCGATGACGAGCAGTACATGGTGCGCATCGATATGTCCGAATACATGGAAAAGCATTCCGTTGCCAGGCTCATCGGCGCCCCTCCCGGTTATGTGGGATACGAGGAAGGAGGGTATTTGACGGAGGCCATTCGAAGACACCCTTACTCGGTCGTCCTTTTTGACGAGATTGAAAAAGCCCACCCGGAAGTG
>Ga0315542_1002525_pt1 | contig 11086 bp, 9 predicted proteins | sample SalMarSW160120MG_FD_202541 | JGI IMG/M metagenome (GOLD analysis project Ga0315542, IMG submission 202541) | Salt marsh sediment microbial communities from the Plum Island Ecosystem LTER, Massachusetts, United States - Salt Marsh Sediment SW1601-20 ... | reverse complement strand
GTCTCCAGTCGATGCCCACCAGATTGCGAGTGGAAAGGATGATCGCCGGCTCGACCGTTCCTCCGTATCCCTGGTGGCTCCCACCACCCCACACCAGGACGGGAAGCCGGTGGTCGGATGCCACTCGAAGTACGTCGGATGTGTCAGCAGCAGTTGACGGAGCAACCACGAACGCGCCCCCTGGTGCCCCGGCCGGAGGATCGGAAAGGAGCGATGCGAGCCGCTTCTTGACAATGGCGAGTGACGTCATCAGCGGAGGGATCCGGGTGGGAGGATCTTGTTGGGGTTGCAACGGTTGTCAGGATCGAAGGCTGCCTTGATCCGGGCCTGTGCGTCGAGGTCGACCTCGCTGTAGATGAGCGGCATCAGATCCCGTTTCTCGAGTCCTATGCCGTGTTCTCCACTCAGCGTTCCTCCTGCGTCGACACACACCCTCAGGATTTCTTCCGACGCCCGCTCCACACGCTCGAGGACTCCAGGCTGGGAGGCATCGAATGCCATCATCGGATGCAGGTTGCCATCGCCGGCGTGAAACAAGTTCATCATCTTCAGTCCGTGACGGTTGGCTATCTCGTACACCCTGCCTATCACCTCAACCAACCGTGTCCTCGGAACGGCCGTGTCCTGGAGGTAGTAGTCGGGGGCCATCTGTGTCACGGCGCCAAACGCCGACTTGCGTCCGCGCCACAGCTCTGCACGAACCTTCTCGTCGCTCGCGACCTGGATCTCGAAGGCTCCGTTGTCTCGCATGATCCGTTCAACCGCGTCGAGTTCGACATCGATGGACGCGGCATGCCCCGAAACATCCGCGAGGAGGAGTCCCCCTGCTTGGGTAGGGAGGCCGGCGTGAAGGAAGTTCTCGATGGCGATCGCCATTTCGTGGTCGATCATTTCGAGTGCTGCGGGCACGATACCGAGGGCGATGATCTCGGATACCGCTGCAGCAGCGTCTTCGATCTCCTCGAACGCGGCGAGAGCAGTCCGAACGGCCTGCGGGTTGGGGGTCAGCTTCACGAGCGCCTTCGTGACAATGCCAAGGGTTCCTTCGGAGCCGACGACGACAGCTCGCAGGTCGAGTCCGATCGGATCAGGTGACGCCGACCCGATGGTGATCACTTCTCCCCCGCCGGTGACGAGCTCAACAGCGAGGACGTGGCCGATGGTGGTGCCTTCGGCGAGGCAGTGGGGGCCACCCGCTCCGGTTGCGACGTTGCCGCCGATGGTCGAGACGGTCTGCGAAGAAGGGTCCGGGGCGAAGTGCAGTCCATACTGCGCGGTGAGGGCCGAAAGATCGACGTTCACCACTCCGGGCTGGACCCACGCCGTCGCGCCAACCGGATCGACTTCGAGGATCCGGTTCATCTTGGCGAGCGTGACCATGACCGATGGGCCTGTCGGGATGATGCCTGACGCGAGCCCGGTGCCGGCACCGCGCGGAATGACCGGCAATCCGTGTTTGGCGGCGATGCGGACGACCTCGACGACTTCTTGGGTCGACTCGGGGAGCACGACAACGGTCGGATCGGCACGCTTGATCCCGGAGTCCTTGCCGTAGATGTGGCGACGCAACGGATCGGAGAACACCTGGCGCGCGCCGAGCGCAGCTTCCAAGTCCGCGACAAGGGACATGGTGCAAGGGTAGACCGTCGAAAGCGCCCCAATCCCCCGAACCCAGGGCTGTCGACAGCGAAAAACACCGCTGACAGCCCTGGGTTCGCAGAAACGGTAACGTTGCCGCATGGAGCGAATCGATCCACCGCGCCGATATCTGATGGGACCGGGCCCCTCCCCTGTCGAGCCTTCCGTGCTCGCCGCAATGGCCAAGCCCGTGCTGGGCCACCTCGACCCGGCGTTCATCACGATCATGGACGAGACCTCCGCTGCACTCCGCGAGGTGTTCCAGACCACCAACCGGCTGACGTTCCCCGTCTCCGGGACGGGATCGGCGGGGGCGGAGGCTGCGTTGGTCAACATGATCGATCCGGGCGATCGCGTGGTCGTGGGCGTCGCCGGCGTCTTCGGAGCACGTCTCGCGGAGATGGCCCGCCGTGCAGGAGGCATCATCACCGAGGTGCCGGCCCCGTGGGGTTCACCGGTCCCGACCGAGAAGCTCGCCGAAGCCGTGAAGAAGCGCGGCGCCAAGATCGTCGCGATCGTCCACGCGGAAACCTCGACGGGAATGCGGCAGCCGGTCGAAGAGATCCGCAGGGCGATCGGTGACGATCCGATCCTGGTCGTAGACGCCGTCACATCCCTCGGCGGCATTGAGGTGGACGTCGACTCGTGGGGCATCGACGTCTGCTTCTCCGGCACTCAGAAGTGTCTGAGCGTGCCTCCCGGCCTGGCGCCTATCACGTTCTCGTCGCGTGCCGAATGGAAGCTGGAGACACGGGGAACACCGGTCCAGTCGTGGTACCTCGACGCCAGGCTGTTGCGTTCGTACTGGGAAGACGTCGAGCATCGGCGCGCCTACCACCACACGGCCCCGATCTCGATGGTATACGGCCTCCACGAGGGGCTCCGCCTGGTATTGCGCGAGGGCCTTGATGCCCGATGGGCTCGTCACCATGATGCGGGACGCTTCCTTCGCAACGCGCTCTTGGAACGCGAATTCGAGATGATCGCCGAGGACGGCTACCGGTTGCCGCAGCTGACCGCCGTGCGTCTTCCCAAGGGTGTCGACGATCGGCTGCGCTCAGAGTTGCTCCACGAATTCGATATCGAGGTGGGTGGCGGATTGGGCGAGTTCGCTGGTGTGGCCTGGCGAATCGGTCTCATGGGATTGGGCGCCCGCAGGAATCATGCCCTTCGGTTGATCCAGGCGCTCGATGCACTGAGGTAGCTCACAAAGGGAGTAGTGCCTCCAGTGGCTCGCGGGCGAACCAAAGGCCAGCTGCGATGACCATCGCCGTCACGAGTGTCAAGGCGACCCCCGACCATACGCGGCGTTCTTCGAGACGACTCCATGCCCCCTCACCGAGGACGATGGCGTTCGCGAACCACCAGCCCCCGAATGTGACGTCGGCGATCTTGGAGGAAGCTGGGCCGAACCATCCAAGATGACCGGAGCCCACGACCAGCAATAGCAGCGCCGTGGCAAAGCCGGGGAGGGTCATCAGGGGGACAACCCTGACGTCGTGTGGCCGTGGCCTCTCCCTGTGCCCGGCCGACCGGATCTGGTGAAGCAGCACGAATGACCCGATCGTCACGAGCATTGCCGCACCCAGCGAAACCCAGCCCGTGACAACGCGCCACTCGTCGCCACCCAGGGTGATAGCCATGCCGGAATCCTACGACTGGGCAGTCCACACACCTAGTGGTCCGTCGCCCAAATGACTGCCGGGTCTCTGCGGCTCACAACGCCCCCGGTGGGGTCTCCGGAACTCTACGCACCTCTACGGGTGCGCCTTCGTCCTGCGTCCCGGCCGGATGACACCGTGCCCTCGCAGACACCAGACATTGATTGGACCACACACCACCAGCGCCCGTACCCTTTCGTCGGTGCCCCGAGCACTAGTAGTAGGTCGTTCGCAGAATCGGCTGGAAGAGGTCGGTTCGGTGGGCGCACACACCATCGGCGGGGCACCGAGCACAATCCGGGGGCTCGACCTCGGTGCACACACGTCGTCCGAGCGAGAACAGGAAGCCGTCCACCTGGCCGACCGTCAATTCGGCGGCGGCGCAGAGTGCTTCGATAGCGTCGTGGGCGCCAACGCGAATGGCCGCCTCGTCAGCTTCACTGATCCACCCACGGGCCACCAGCGTCTCGAGTGCCTTGGGATCGTCGATACGCACGCACCCGGTTCGCAGCATGGTGCGCATGATGTGGTAGTCGACGATGGGGGCCACGCCACTGCCTTGCGACAGTTCCAGGAACCGTTCAGGACGTCGCGACAGGATGAGCGCGAGCAGGTTCGACTTCTTCTCGAGCGGATCCTCCCCGTAGCCGGGGACCTCCGACAGTGCCGACAGGAACGTACCGAGCGGTTCCGACGAGGTGTTCGCTCTGTCGAGCAGCGCCCGGACCCCTCCCCGCTCCTCGATTGCCACACCGTACGCCTGTTGGAGCGCACGGTGCGAGCCCGCATCAGGGATCGGGCACTCTCCGTCGTCGGCTCTGCAGACCTGGTCGAAGAGAAGCGGCTCCGATGCAAGGCGGCGTGGATCCACGACGGTCGGATCGTTCGCCACCGCACGAGTGAACGCATGCCAGAGGAAGTCCGAACCCTTCCTTCGGACCCCGTCGATGGTGGCCCACATCGGACCGCCGTACCCGGCGTCCGTGCCGGTCCAGAAGCCGTACTGGTGCAGCGTTGCGACGCACAGCATCTCGACCGCATACGGCGCGCCCACCTCAGGAAACGGGCCACCGGTGAAGGTCAAGGTCGCTTCGTTCGCTTCACGGGCGAGTAGTCGCGCGACTGTCGCGATGCGGTCCGGATCGGCAGACGCGACGTGCGCCCTCGGAACAACCGAGTCCACATCGACTGACACGTCGGGCACGAGCCGATCGATGAGGGGTGCAGCACCTGGTCCCGAGATCGTGACGGCAGCCGTTGCTATCGCCCTCACGGCCGGCTCGGCATCGTCGAGAATCACCCCGGCCAGGTAGCCGCCCGCAAACGAGTCGCCGGCCCCAGTGGGATCGAACGCCTGTGCCGGTGTCACCTCGTGCCGTGTCCAGCCGTCTCCATTCCACACCCGAACCCCGTCCCGCCCTGCGGTCACGCAGACGGTCGTCGTGGATGGCAGGGCATCCTGGGCACCGTACACCTGCTCCAGTTCGGCACGGTTCATGAAAGCGACGTCGACGCGGTCGAACAGCTCCCTCACGGTTTCGGCTTCCCGCTCGGCAGCCCAGCCGAACGTTGCCGCCGAGATTCGTCCCCGGTAGCCGCGTGCCCGAAGGGCATCAACGAAAGTGAGCTGCCGGTGAGCCGAGGCAGCGAGCGGCCCGATGTGGACCCACGCCGCGTCGAGCCACCGACGGGGCACGTCGGCAGCGGAGAGAGCGGCCTCGTCTCCTCGAATGATCTCCACGTAGGTCGCGACCTCGTCGGCGTCGTAGGAGATATGGAACCCGGGGCCGGGTCCGTCGACCGGGATTAATCCACCAGGGTCGAGGCCACCCGGAACGAACGCCTTCTCGATGGGGTCAGGCAGGATCCGCGGCACCCGGGCGACGACACCGGCCCGTACCCCGCACACGCGGGCGGCGAGCGCGGTGATGAACCCTGACCCTCCTACCGTGTCGAGTGTTTCACCACGGATGTCGATGCGGTCGAGCGACGGGGTTCCGATCACAACCAGTTCTGGTGCGTGCATAGTCCGAAGCTACCAGGCCGCGAACCACGCTCCGCTCTGCGACATCTTTGTCACGATGAGGGCTTCTGGGGCTTCCGAAGCACCCAGCCAACAGAGAGATCGGCGACCCGAAGAACCACGGTGTGCGGTACCTTGTTGATGAGGGTGTCCCATGCCGAGTGGCTCATCGCATCGATGCGAGCGAAGTCAACAGCCACCAGCATCGCCACCGCAACCACAACGGCGCCTCGAACAACCGACCCCTCACAACCTACGCCCTTCCCCAGCCACCGCCGCCGGGTGTCAGGACCCGAAGCCGGTCACCTGCTCTCACCTCGATGGTGACCTTGCCAGGCAGCCGCTCGGGCGAAGCACCCTGTCGGATCAGCCAGTCCTCACCAACAGCTCCCGGCTCGCCGCCTGCGAGGCCCCAAGGTCGAACTCTCCGTCGCTCACCCATCAGCGACACCGTCGCGTCTTCGAGGAATTCGATCTCCCGTTCGATGCCCTCACCTCCGGGGAATCTTCCGGCCCCGCCACTCCCCTTTCGTAGCCGCGTCGTGACCACATGCAGTGGATAGGCTGCCTCGAGGGCTTCAATCGGCGTGTTCTTGGTGTTGGTCATGCCTGTGTGCACTCCTGACATGCCGGGAGCGCCGGGCCGCCCGCCCTGCCCTCCCCCGACGGTCTCGTAGTAGGCGAAACGGTCGTTGCCGGCGAGGATGTTGTTCATCGTCCCTTGGGATGCAGCGGGCACACGTTCGGGAGCAGCCTGGGCAAGAGCTCCGAGCAGCACATCGGCGATGCGCTGGCTGGTCTCGACGTTCCCTGCCGCAACCGCAGCAGGAGGTTCGGCATTGACGAGGGACCCGGTCGGCGCTATCAAACGCAGGGGGCGGTAGCAGCCACCGTTCGCGGGGATCGTCGGGTCGGTGGCGACACGAACCGCGTAGTACAGGCAGGAGCGCGTGACTGCCTCAACGGCGTTGATGTTGCCCTGCACTTGACCGGTGGTACCGGTGAAATCGGCGACGAGATCGTCGCCATCGAGGCGGACTTCGACCGTGATGGGAATGTCCTCGTCACGCCACTCCATCACGTCTGCAAAACGGAATGCTCCGTCCGGCAATGCCGAGAGCGCGGCACGCATCCGTCGTTCGCCATACGAAAGAAGAGCGTTGGTCACCTCGATGAACCGGTCCCTTCCCTCGTGTTCGACGAGCTGGACGACCCGAGCCGCACCCACCTCGTTGGCTCCGAGCTGCGCGGACAGGTCGCCAAGGCGTTCCGCAGGAGTCCTGGTTGCAGCGAGGAACGGCTCCAGGAACGCGTCGAGCCATCGCCCGTCTTCCACAGCCGGCATCGGTTCGACGATGTGTCCTTCCTCATCCAACCTCGTAGCGTGGGCAGGCATCGACCCGGGCGCCTCGCCGCCGACATCGGCGTGGTGAGCGCGATTCGCGACCCATCCAACGAGTTCCGTGCGCACGAACACGGGTCGAACCAGGGTCAGATCGTTGAGGTGCGTCCCACCGTGAAAGGGATCGTTGACGGCGTACTGAATCCCGGGTCTCGCCCCGAAGCGACCGAGTACCGCAGCGACCGATGCCGGCATCGATCCGAGGTGGACAGGGATATGTTCGGCTTGGGCCAGCATCTCTCCCGATGCAACAAAGACCGCCGCCGAACAGTCCGCCCGCTCCTTGATGTTGGGCGAGTAGGCGGTACGGCGGAGAACCAGTCCCATCTCGTCGGCGACCGCTGCGAGTTGGTTGCGCGCGACCTCGAGGGTGATCGGATCGACGGTCACCACTCCACCTCCAGGGCCGCGGACGGATGAACGATGCCTCGTTCCCCTGGACCGATCCACACGGTGGCTTCGGGTTCTTCCACCACGGCGGGCCCAACGATCTCTGCTCCAGATCGGAGGCCCGGCCGCCACCAAACCGTGGCCTCAACAGCTCCCTCCGCGGTGAGGACGGAGCGTGTGCCTCTCGCCGGCTCGCCCACCGGCCTCACCTCGTCGAGGTCACGCCACGCCAGCACCGGTGCACCAAGCGCCGCGGCGCGCACCGTCACTACTTCGATCGGGTCGCCCTCCCGTGCGAATCCGTTGCGTTCCCGGTGAGCCTGGTGGAATCTCGCTTCCAAGACGGCGCGTCCTTCTCCGGCCTCGTAGGGGACCGTTGTCTCGTGTGACTGGCCCCGGTATCGGACGTCCAGCAACGTTGTGACATCGACGGCTTCCAGGTTCGTCGACTCGGAGAGCCTGCGGGCGGCCTTCGTGGCGAGGTCGACGACCGCCCGGTCGATGGCGGTCTCGTCATCGATGCTCACGGAGAGGTCGACACGCGGCGGACTCAGCATCAGGCCCAATGCACTGAATACACCGGCGAATGGGGGAATGACCGTTCCGGCCATGTCGAGACGGCGCGCAAGAGCAGTCGCATGCATCCCGCCTGCTCCACCGAATGCGACCAGTGTGGCGCCACGCGGATCGGCGCCCTGTTCCACGCTGACCGCCCGGACCGCCCGTTCCATGTGAGCCTCAACGATTTCGACGATTCCGAGCGCCGTCGTGTCCACGGTCAGCGACAGCTCGGCGGCGATAGCCTCAACGGCGGCGCGGCTGCGCCGTAGATCGAGTTCCATTCCCCCTGCGAGATGCGGGGCAAGTCGCCCAATGAAGAGATCAGCATCGCTCACGGTCGGTTCGACGCCACCCCGTCCGTAGCAGGCTGGTCCTGGGTTCGCCCCTGCCGATCGTGGGCCGACTCTGAGAGCTCCACCCGGGTCGACCCATGCAATCGAACCCCCGCCGGCCCCAACCGTGTGAACCGCCACGGACGGCATGAGGCACGGGTACCCATCGATGTCACGTTGGTAGGTCGCCTCGGGTGTGCCTCCCTCGACACGGCAAACGTCGGTCGAGGTGCCTCCCATGTCGAACGAAATGAGCCGGTCACGTCCCAGCGCTCTTCCAAGTTCGGCGGAAGCGACAACGCCGCCGGCCGGCCCTGAGAGGAGGATCGCCGAAGGAAGGGCAACGGCAGATTCCAGGTCCATCAATCCGCCTGAAGACCGCATCACCAGCACGTCGCTGGCGAGTTCGGCCGCTCTGATCTTCGCCCGCAGATTGTGGAGGTACCGGCCGACGGCCGGCGACAGGTACGCATTGAGGACCGTCGTAGAGGAACGTTCGAACTCACGAAACTCCGGTGAGACCCTGCTCGAGAGGGAGACAGGCAAGTCCGGGTGCTCGTCCCGGATCCGTCGAAGGATGGCGGACTCTTCCTGCGGTTCGAGAAATGACCAGAGTAACGACACGGCCACAGCGTCGATTTCAGGCACCTCGCCAGACGGCGCGATGCGCCACTTCCTCGGTACGAGTGGCTCCGGCCGGTCGGCTCGCGAGTCATAGAGGGACGGGCGATCCTGCCGGCCGATCTCGATCACGTCGTCGAAACCCTCCGAGGTGATCAACGCCGTTCGTGCACCCTTGCGCTCGAGAAGAGCGTTGGTTGCGACAGTGGTGCCGTGCAGCAGCAGATCGGTGTGCGACATGAGGTTGCGCGCGCCGGAGACAACGCCGTCACTCTGGTCCGGTGTCGTTGAGGTCTTGCCCGTGGTGAGCCGGGTGCCGTCCCACACCGCGAAGTCGGTGAAGGTGCCACCGACATCGACACCGATCCCGTTGGCTACCATCGACTCATGGCAATCTCTATCGAGGGAACCCCCAATCCGAACGCCCTCAAGTTCAGTGTGGGGCAGGACGTGGGCGGACCCAGAACATACATCGCCGGACGTCCGATCGACGATCCGATGGCGGAGATGCTGCTCATGCTTCCGGGTGTGACCAGTGTGTTCATGACCGCCGATTTCGTGACACTCACCAAGACTCCTGACGGCGATTGGACACTCATCGCCGAACAGGCACAAAAGATCCTAGAGGGCTATTTCGACGCTACGTGATCGACGCCCAGGTCGCCTTTGAAAAACGACCGAGGTCGTCGATAGAAATGGGGAAGACAGTCGTCGGGGTTCCCGCTGCTGCCCAAACGGGATCGTTGCGTGTGAGTGAGAGGTCGGCGAACACCGGACAGTCGTGACCAAACGGAGGCGTCCCCCCAGCGGCGAATCCTGTCGCTTCGCGCACCTCGTCGAGCGACGCTCGACCTGCATGTGCTCCACCTGCAGCCGCCGCCAACTTGGTGGTGTCGAGTCGCAGATCGCCGGGAACGAGCGCGACGACCGGGGACCCGTCTACCTTGAACACGAGCGACTTGACGATCGCCGCTATCTGGCACCCGATCGCCGCGGCGGCATCTGCGGCGGTCTTGGTCCCTTCAGGGAACACGTGCACATCCACCTCGAAGCCGGCATCACGGGCCCAGGACACGAGACGTCGCGAAGCGCTCGGCAGCTCCATCAGGGCATCGTAGATCACCGGTGGGATCAAGACTCCAGATCCCACGGGGGAGCCGCGATGGGTCCCTCCTCATCGACCCACACGGCCATCGGCCACCGAACACCCGCGCTGTCCGAAACCAGCACCTCGACTCGCCATCCGGCTGCCCCTCTGCCGGCAGCGACCACCTCCGGCCCCTCACCCCACAACAGCGCTTCCTGCTCGGCCGCATCGATGATTGTCTCCGGCACGTCCTGCTCGGGCAACGGCCAGAGGGCGATTTTGCCGCTCGACGGTGACTCGATCGGCATCGGCAGATCGACGACCGCGGCCTCGCCTCCGTCGACGGCAACCGCTACAGCAACGGCCATCGGGTGCAATCGTGTCAGTGTCGACACGTCCGCCCCTTCGAGCATCCCGAAGACGACACCGACCCGGTAGAGGCCGTCGCCGAGCTGCTCGACACTGAATGGCTCAACCCACTCCACATAGGAGGTGCCTTGCTCGTCAACTCCCGGAATCGTCGCACCGGCCGGAAGCGAGGACACAACCTCGGGAGTTTCACCAGGCACGCCTCCACTATCGAAGTAGTCACGAACGAACCACACTGCTCGCGCGGCCGCGAGCTGTTCCTGCGTTCCCGGCACAAGCGCCATCAGGTCTGCTTCGGAGTAGAGGGGCGCAGCCTCCGGCAGTGTCGTAGAGGGAACAGAGATCGTCACAGGAGCCGTCAATTCCTGTACCGGAACAAACGCCCGGCTTCCTCCGAGACTCCTGGCTGCAACGACGCCGAGTGCGGCGACCGCCAGCGCCCCCGCAACAACGTATGGAACCCATCTCGGGATCTGACGGTGGGACGTTAGATCCGACCACGGGATGTGCTCGAGATGCTCGCGTAGGTCATCGTTCGGGTCCTGGTGCAGATCCATGGAAGCTCCCTGGCAGGCGACACGGCGAACGTACGTGATCGGATTCGGAGCAACAAGGGGTTTGCCCCCAGGTGGACCGGAATCTCCGCTAACGTTTATCTCCGATGAGCAATCCCGACCCCAAGCCAGGACGCTGGATCCTTCCGCTGATCATCATCGGGATGGTCGGCTTCACCTACTACTTCGTGAGCAGCCTTCCCGCGCCCACCCCTGAGGGAACAACCACCACAAAGGCGACCTCCACCTCCACCACGACCTCGACGGGCTCGTCGGTGGGGACGACGACAACCTCCACGACGTTGCCCGAAGAGATTCAAAGCTATCTCGATGACATGGCCCAGCAGAAGGCGGATCTGGACACGCTGTCCACAGACCTGCTCGCCGCCAACGCAGCATGGAACGACAAGACGAACACAGGCGCAACCTACACAGACACGAAGGCGGC
>Ga0315542_1002524_pt1 | contig 11090 bp, 15 predicted proteins | sample SalMarSW160120MG_FD_202541 | JGI IMG/M metagenome (GOLD analysis project Ga0315542, IMG submission 202541) | Salt marsh sediment microbial communities from the Plum Island Ecosystem LTER, Massachusetts, United States - Salt Marsh Sediment SW1601-20 ... | reverse complement strand
CAAGCGGAGCAGATAACGGCAACCGGCCAGGCGGATGTGATTCTGCTGGCTCGTGAAATGTTACGCCGGCCTTATTGGCCGCTCTATGCCGCCCGATGCCTGGGCGTTGATGTTCCCTGGCCGAAACAGTACGAACGTGCAAAATCGGGTTAATGAAAATTCAGGACCGGATCAAATCCATACCCAGGCCGGTTCCCTTTTGGCCAATATCCGCCATCCCAATACGGACATAGAAAGGGGGACTCTTCATGCTTGGGGCTAAAACATAAATTGTGTCCATGCATAAGCGTCTATTCTTACGGTGTCAAGATTGTCTTTAATCCTTCCATCGCCTTGCCGAAATCCTCACAATGACCGTTTTCCATGGCCTTCTGGGCTTTATGAAATGCCTTTACGGCACGGCGTAATTCCCCGGTAGGGGGCGGGGCTTGTTTCTGCCCGGGTTGCGAGGCGCCGAACAAGGCATTCACAGCTTGGTAAAGCGTCTGCCCCATCACAACCTTGTTGCCGGAGACCGCGATGACCCGCTTGAGCTGGGGAATATTCGTTCCTTCAGCAGTAAGGTAAACCGGTTTCACATAAAGGAACGCATTGTCGATAGGGATAATCACCAAATTGCCCCGTATGACCCTGGAACCTTTCTGATCCCACAGGGACAACTGCTGGGATATGGAGGTATTCTGATCGATCATGGCCTCAATCTGGATGGGCCCCAATGTGAGGCGTTCCTTGGGAAGCTGGTAGACCATCACGTGTCCATATTGGGGGAAATCGCATTTCGCCGCCATCCATGCGACCATGTTGTCCCTGCCCCGGGGCGTGAAAGGCATCATGAGGATATACTGAAGCGCCTTTGTGCCCGGAAGACGCATGAGAATATAATGGGGTTGCAAGGGAACTGACGAACCCGCGTACTTTTCGTCGGAAGAAGTCCAAAGGTCTTCCTGATTGTAAAAGACCTGAGGGTCGATCATATGATAGGTCTTGTACATGTCGGCCTGAATGATGAAAAGATCCTCGGGATATCTTAAGTGTTGTTTCAAATCTGGAGAGAGGTGTACCAACTCCTTGAAAACGCCTGGAAAGGCATGCCGGTAAGCCAGAAGTATCGGATCCTTTGGATCCATGATGTAAAACCGGACGGAGCCATCATAAGTGTCCACGATCACTTTCACCGAGTTTCTGATATAGTTGAAACGGGTGAATTTTGCCTGGTAGGGCTCTGCATAGGGAAACTTGTCGGATACGGTGTAGGCATCCTGTATCCAGTAAAGTCTTCCGTTGCTGAGCACCAGATACGGGTTCCTGTCAAGTTTAAGAAAGAGCGCAATTTTTGAGACCCGCTCTCGGATTTTCCTCCAGATCTGTATACGGCTCTCGGAACCCAGGTAGGACGTCAATAAGATGTTTATGTCAGACTCGGACCAGGCGAATAAGATCCTTTTCCAGAAGCCATCCAAGGGGATACCTCCTTTCCCTTTATAGTCGGCATAGACGTTCTCATTCCCCTTGGGGTAATCAAATTCTTTGACTTTGGTTGCCACAATACGATAGCCGGTCGTTTTTTCACCGTAATAGATTGCCGGTCGATCCACGGTCAGGCCATAGGTCGAGACCGGTGGGATATTTTCGATAATATATTGGGGGAATCCCCCTTCCGCCTCTTTTGATACAAAATTCATGACAAGACCGTAGCCATGCGTGAATTGAAGCCGTTCATTGACCCACGTGGAGGCCTTGGGGGGGGAGTTGGTTCGCCAGTTCCCTGGCGGAGAGCATTACCTGATGAAATCCCTCCTCCGTATGATAGCGATCCACATCCACCTCATAGAACTGGTAGTAAAGACGGATTTCTTGGGTCTGCCGGTATGTCCTGCAGGATCGGGCGCCAATCCCACAACCGGATATTGTCGATGGTATTCCGGTTCCTCGGAATGTCCTCAGGTGTGAGTTCCGTCAAGGACGGATAGGCCTCCTCCCGGATATGGTCCAGCTGAAAGGCTTTTCGCGTAAGGCGAATATTATGTTTCAAATATGGGGTTTCCAGCGCCAGTTCATTGGGCGCTACCTTAAATTTCTGGACCAGACCGGGTATAATGAAGATGCCGATCAAATAGAGCAGGAAATACCCGCTGACCTGGATCAACACCGTTCGAAAACGCGGGGTTTGAATAAATTGATCGACATCAGCGTAAAGAGGGCAAGGGACGCGAAGAGCATGATCCAGAGGTTTATTCTCATCACATGGTCGGCCGTATATCCGACTCCGTACACAACGCCCCGAGTGGCGTAAAGAAGTTCAAAACGGTCCAGGTAGAAGCCCCACGCCAGAGTGGCAAGGAAGAAAATAAAGAGAATGGACAAGTGACGGATGACCCTTGGCTTGGGTTGAAGGTTGGGTAACCTCTCAAACTGGAGCGTCCCCAAAGATGCGTAGGTAAACGAGAGGATCACCAGGGCGGTCAGCGCGAGACCCAACAGGCCTCCCTGAATCAATTCATAAGAAGGGAGGCGAAAAAGAAAGGGTCTAACCACAATATCTTGGTGCGCCACGAGGGCGCAAATTGCCAGCGGATGAAAGTCCCGTCCGGGAAATTGTCGGTACATCCCGGTAGCTACCCAGGCAGAGAGGTAGGGAGACCTCCTTGCTGAAGCCCTGGGGACAAATGTAAACTTTTAGGTTGCAGCAACCTGACAGGCCGTAACGCTAATGAACTTTGAGCAGGCCTCGAAAGTATAGTTGTGGAAGCCGACCCGCCCAAGATTCGGGGAAGGCCGCAGCGGGATAGGGAAGTAACCGTCAAACGCACCTATTCCAATCCACCGGGGTAATGAGGACAGCATGTCAGGAAGGTAATTTGGGCAACGTGGGAGGCCCGTCCCGGGCGCGGGGTAGCGACCCGTAACAAAGCTTTAGGCGCTGGCCTGGGCGGGAGTCGGAAAGGGGCATATTACCTGTGAGGCCGGGTAATGCCGGTGGAGGGAAGGCCCCTTACTTCTGGAACGCTTTTAAAGAAGATGAGACCAGGTGAGTGGCCTTGGCCTGAAACCACCTGAAAAGGTTCGGATTCTTCAGAGAAAGCTTTATCTTAAGGCGAAGTTGGACGGCACAAGATGCATTCGCGTGACATCCATCGGTTTCTTTGACCGATTAAACCTGCCGTACTTCGTGTGCCTTGAGGCGAATCCAGTCGGAAAGCCGTGTGCGGGAGATCCGCATGCACGGTTTGATGAGCGGGGATGGGAAACGGGGCTATACGCTACCGCGCCCGTCCTCGACTCTACTGGTCACCCACACAAATGTGCGATGCGGCATTTATTTTTAAACATGGCTTTATGGAAGAGGCTCCTGTTTTTCAAAATCTAATCCACCGGTCTCCATACCGTATGCAGGGAAATCCTTAAGAACGCTACAGCGGATTTTCCCATGACAAAATACATGATCTACCCTATTTACAAATCCCTTCCGATGGTTTTTATTTTAGAAAAAATGAACCTCTATATAGGAACTGATATGATCAATAAAGTCAAACTGTATTCTTTGAGCACCTGTGGTCATTGTAAAGCCATGAAGAAGTTCTCGGATCGATATGCGGTAAATTATGAGGCGACCGATGTGGATTTACTTCAAGAGGAGGAAAGGACCGCCGTTCTTGCGGATGTCAGGAAGATAAATCCGAAGGCCTCCTTCCCCACCGCCCTTATCGGGGATAAGGTGCTGGTCGGTTTCAGAAAAGAACAAATTATGGAGGCACTCGGACTATGAATGAGAGTGTGAAACTGCTTGAGATCTTAAAAAAGGCACAGGAACCCAAAGGTTATTACTTTAACAAGGACAAATTAAAAGTCCTTGAGCTCTTGGAGGGGCTGATTGAAAATAGACGTCGATATGGATATATGTCCTGTCCGTGCCGATTGTCCATCGGGGATAAAGAAAAGGATAAGGACATTATCTGCCCCTGTGTCTATCGGAAACCCGATGTCGAGGAGTACGGGAGTTGCTACTGTAATCTATATGTATCCAAAGCGTGGAATGAGGAAACCATTCCCCATGAATATGTTCCGGAAAGGAGACCTTCCGATAGGATCTTATAGCCGCACGAGCTTTTTCCCGGTCCCTGCTTTCCGTCCTATTTGCCGATGCCCTAATGGGTATGATGCCGATCTTGAGCGCAATCAGGACCTGAGAGTTTATTAAACGGAGATAGCCAAGATGAATCATGATGATATGCAGGCTAAAGATGATGAGAAAGAGGCGAGAGATGCCGAGAGAAAAATAAGAAAGGTTTTTGAACAGATTCCCAATGAAATTTTCCTTCTCCTCTTCACAAACCCTTCCAAAAATTAGCCCTTTAATGAAGCGGCAAGGCAAACCATCCGTTTTGTCAGGCAAATGTCCGCCAAAATCGTTCTATTGGAATATGACCTCGGGCATGAAGTGGCACATAAGTGGAAAGCCAAACACTCTCCGACCCTTCTTTTTGATCCTGAAAAATATTTCATCCGCTGGTTGGGCGCTCCGGTTGGGGAAGACGTGCGCACCTTTGTCCAGGCATTGATCATGATGGGATCCGGCAGAACGAATTTGGGGGACCAGGCGAGAAAGATCCTGGAACAGATCGATGGTCCCCGTGATCTGAAGGTCTTTGTCAGCCCTTCATGCCCCTACTGCCCTCAGCAGGCGGTCAATGCTATTATGGCCGCTATTGAAAGGCCTGAAATGGTTTCTCTGGAAATCATCGACATCCAGGCAAACCCTGAATTGGCAGGCAGATATTCGGCTCAGTGTGTGCCTCAGACCTATACCAATGAAAGACTCATTGCCCAGGGGGCGCAGCCTGAAGAGCTCTTTATGCTTTCCCTTGATAAGCTGGAACAACAAAATGTTTTTATCCCTGATGATGATGCAGAGGAAATCGAGGCAGATCTCGTCATTGTGGGCGGGGGACCAGCCGGCCTTTACGGCCGGCATTTATGCGGCGCGGAGTGGACTCAATGCCGTTATTATCGAAAAAGACACGCTTGGCGGCCAGGTCGCAACCACGCCATTTGTTGAGAATTATCCCGGCATAACCCAGACCGGCGGGAAGACACTGGTAGATCTCATGGTAAGCCATGCACTCGAATATGCCAGGATTTTTCAGGGGGAGGAGGTGACGGACATTCGGGTTGGAGATCCTATGCTGGTTACAACCAGCAGGAGGCGCTTTCGGACGAAAACGGTCCTTCTGGCAACCGGAGCTAGACATCGCCACCTTGATGTCCCGGGAGAATCTCGGCTTTCCGGTCACGGCGTCAGCTACTGCAGCACCTGTGACGGTCCCTTATTTCGAGGCAGGAAGGTCGTCATTGTGGGCGGGGGAGACAGCGCGGTCACGGAAGCCCTTCATTTAAAGAACATTGGGGTTCATGTGAGTCTTGTCCACCGCAGGGATACCCTGAGGGCCCAGGAGCATCTTGTAACCAACCTCCACCACAACCACATCCCTGTCCTGCTTAATACAGAGGTAAAGGAGATCGGTTGAAAAGACAGGGTAACCGAGGTTTTTCTTTTTGATCATAAGAAAGAGAAGACAACCAGAATGAAAACAGATGGTGTTTTTATCGCCGTAGGTTATGAACCCAGCGTCGAACTGGCACGTAAAACCGGGGTCGAAATCACGCCGGAAGGGTACATCAAACATGATGTGGGCCACCGGACCAATATCTCCGGGATCTACTCAGCTGGTGACGTGGAAGGGGGATACAAACAGATTGTTACGGCCGCGGGACAAGGCGCCGAAGCAGCCCTTTCCATCTTTGAGGACCTTATCGACCCGTACTGGAAAAAAGAAGCGTAAACCCATTCCACACCTCAACAGAAAGGCCTGTTTCCTGAAAAAGACGCCCCTGGGTGCCGGAACCCAACAATTCGATCCGCATGAACGGTTGCCTTCGAATAGATTTCGTGGGATCGGTCTCATGTGATATGAACCGTGACAGCATGTTCCCGGACACCATTGTTGCCGTAGCCCAGTACGTTCCAGTCCGCGTTCAAGGGCTGCTTACTGCCTTCATGATCCATGGCACGCGACATCAGTGTGTACGATCCCTTGTCTCTAACATTCCATACAAACTGCCATTGTCGCCAGGCATATGGCTCGGTTGGGCCAATGAACCGTGCCTGTAACCAATTTTTGCCATTGTCGACGGACACTTCCACACGCCCAACATCCAATTCTCCTGCATAGGCTGCGCCCAGGATGACGACGGGTCCTGCAGGAAGCCTTTCCTCCTGCAAGGGTTGTGTGATCATGGATTTCAGCTTCAGTTTTGTGACCACGTCGCCTGACTTCGGATCTTCACCTTTCTGGAAAATGCGATAAACATTATCCATGAAGTGTCCTTCAGAGGGATGTTCCAGGAGGGTGATCTTTTTTAGCCATTTTACACAATTGGCACCCGTCCACCCCAGGGCCAGGACACGCATGGGATAACCATGCTTCAGCGGCAAGGGTTCCCCGTTCATTTCATAGGCAAGAAGGGTGGAAGACATGGCTTTTTCGATCGGGATACTCCGGATGAATTTTATCCCTGTGGAACCGACGGGGCGTTCAAGACCCTCAAAGCTTACATGCCTTGCGGTGGGCCTCAACCCAGCTTTTTGGAGCAGGTTTTTAAGCCAGATCCCCCCGTAAAGCGCATTGCCAACGCAACCAATGGTCCAGGGATTCCCACTGGCCTTCTCCTTTAAAAGGGTGCGGCCATTCCCTGAGCATTCCAACGTGTTGGCCACCGTGGCCTTGGGCATACGAAGGATCTGATCCATGTTGCATCGTTGTTCGTTCTTCACTTCTCCCCCGATTACCAATTCCCACTCCTCAAGCGGGATAGCCTTCTCCATCATGTCCCCTTGGTTCCGATCAAAAAACACCGAATTGGCCGTAATCCAGGAACGGAGAAATTCGGGAGGTGTTTCCGCGTTCAAGGGTCTTTCCGTCATGAAGCGCATCTCTTTTTTCATGGCATGATTCTCCTTGAAAGATTGGGTGTTCAAACCATCGTTTTACAGAGTTAAGCCGCTAAGGTGTTACAAGACTTCCAGATTAAAGTGATTTTCCCAGATGCCGTGGAGATTGCACTTGATCTGCATCACTAGGGAGACCTTCTTCCCTTTCAGGTCTTCACCCAGCAGCACCGTAAACCTTGCTTTTGGCTTGAGATAACCGTGGGAACGAAAGTCGACCCTGCCGCCGGGTTCATTGTCGATATTCACCTGCAGGTATTCAATCCAGTGTGTCGGACCCATGGGATGTACAACCTCCCCGATGACCACATCTACGTCAAAAGGCTCTCCGGCCTTCACCTTCCCAGGGGCGTTAGTGACCGGTGAGTGTTTTTTTTCGAGGCCCGTCATATGGGCCGGGTCCTTTACCCTGTTGATATTTCGAAAAAGCTCCTCATTGACGGGGATCGGGAAATACTCTTTTGCCACAGCAATTCCTTTGCCCAAGAGCACCGCCGCCCCTCCGAAAAGGACGGCCTTGAGCACGTTTCTACGTTCCATATTGAAACCTCCTTTCTGAAATAACAATGTCAAACTTATCAATTTCAAGCATTGGTCCCGTGGACCGAAAGGCTTTTACACCATGAAGAACGCTCTGCCCGGGCATGAATGCGCCTTTCGGAAACGCCATCAAAATCCCGGTTATCTTCCGGATCTCACATACCGGTAGGTCATGCCAGCAGCCACCACCGCGGGGATGACGCCCAATATGATAAATATGAGATCGGCCGGCATCCGCGCCCACTCAAGCAGCCTTACCCTTTCCTGGTTCAGGTACTCAAGTCCCCTGGCATGCCAATAACCGTTTGTCAGGACATCCCAGAATTGCAGAATGCCGCCGGGAAAAAGGTTGGTCACCACCATTAAGGCAAGACCAATATTCAAGCCCCAGAATGAGACCTTGATATACTTTTCCGGCCGCTCCCATTGTTCATCGGGCATCACCTGGCGAAGTCCCAGAACAACCAGGGCCATGGCCAGCATGCCGAAGGCGCCCATCAGGGCGGAATGACCGTGGTTGGGTGTCAGCAGCGTGCCCACTTCAAAGTAGCTGACGACCGGCATATTGATCAGAAATCCGAATATGCCCGCACCGACGAAGTTCCAAAACCCTACGGCCATCAGAAAATAGAATGCCCACTTGTGGGGTATGACCAGTTCGGATTTGCCGGATTCACCTTTTGTGCCGGTGAGTTTGATGAAATCCCAGGCATCCAGGGTCAAAAGGGTGAGGGGAATCACTTCCAGGGCGGAAAAAAGGGCGGCAAAGGCCATCATGACATTGGACTGACCGGTCCAATACCAGTGGTGGGCGGTGCCGATAAGCCCACCTGCCAGAAACAGGATGGCATCCAGGTAGATAATCCTGGTGGCGGTAAGCCGGGATACCACACCCAGTTGAAAGAATGTAACCGCCACCATAACGGTGACAAAGAGTTCAAAAAAGCCTTCCACCCAGAGATGGATAATCCAAAACCGCCAGATGTCTACAACGGAAAAATTACTTGCGGACCCGAAGAAAAAGGCGGGCAGGTAGAACAGGGGAATGGTGGCCGCCGCAGCCAAAAAAAGAAAGGAGATTTCCCGACTTTCAGATCTTTTTCGAGCCGGCCGAAGGGCTCGATTAATCAGGAAAAGCCACAGGAGCAGTCCGACCACCAAAAGGGCCTGCCAGAAGCGGCCCAGATCCAGATATTCCCATCCCTGATGTCCGAATATGCTCCAGGTTTCCTTGAAAATCTGGTGAATGCCCAGGAGTTCTCCCAGGAGGCTGCCGCCCACCACCAGAATCAAGGCCCAGAATAACACATTGATGCCGATAATCTGTCCCTTGGGCTCCTCTCCCCCAAGTGTGGTGGAAAGGAGCAGCCCTCCTGCGATGTATGCGGTCGCAATCCAGAAAATCGCCAGTTGCAGATGCCAGGTGCGAAGAATATTACTCGGAAAGAGGCGGGACAGGTCAAAACCGTAGAAAGTGCCCGGATCCGCTCGAAAATGCGCAACCGCACCGCCCACAAGGGTCTGCGCGAGAAAAAGAAGCGTCACGATGAGAAAAAACTTCACGATGGCGCGTTGGCTCCGGGTGGTCTCACCTGGAAGCATTTCGGGGGATATGAGCGTGGGCTCGCTCTTCCATCCCAGGTAATCGAATTTCCCGAAGGCGAAGAGGACTGCGGCCAGGCCGCCCAGCAGCATCACAACGCTCAGGGCGCTCCAAAGGATCGCATCCCGCGTCAGGATATTGCCCACCATGGGGTCATAGGGAAAATTGTTGGTATAGGAAAAGGATTTGCCGGGCCGGTTGGCTGCTGAAGCCCAGGCGGCCCACGCAAAAAACGTTGTCAGGTTCCGCAGATCCTGTGGCTCATGGATGAATTTTTTCGGAAGCCCACCCGTTTTTGCAGGCCCCTGAAAATAACGGGTCCAATGATCGATCTGCTCCCCATAGGCGTCCTTTTCGATCCGGGTGAAAGTCAACGTATCGGTTTTTGCATCGTAGCGGTTTTGTTTCAGGAGACTTCGAGTTTCTTCATTGACCATCTCCTGTTGATGTTTATTGAGCTCTTCCCAGTCGTGTCCAAATTCTTTTTGGGAGATGGAGTGGTTGGCGGATACCGCCAATGAATGGAGATAAGCCGCGGAAAAATCGGGGCCCAGATAAGCGCCGTGTCCCCAGATGGTGCCATTTTCCATAAGCGCGTACTTGAGAAACACCGATTGTCCCGCCCGGATATCATCTCCGGTAAACAGAACCTCCCCGCTGGGCCCGATCACTTTTTCAGGAATGGGTGGGGCATTGTTATAGGCCCCGGCGGAGAGATAGGCGAGGACGGCAAGACCGACCAGGAATACCAGCAGTGCGCTGTAACGCCACCAAGAAGAAAGCTCAGAGTATTTTTCTCTTTTTCCGGCCATACGAAAATCCTCCTTCCATTTTGACGAGCATCCTTGTCCCTTTTTTTACCGGGCACCCGAGGGAAGCTAATCTCCAGGCAGCCCGACGGCTCATGTGCGATTTTTTTGAGGATCTTACCAGTCCGGTCATAACCTTTCTATGGGGTCTTGAATCTATTTGCAGGGGAATTGGGTTGTATTCTCCGTTGCAGAGAAAAGATCTGGTGGTTCCCAGGCCCTGGGTGAATAGGATATTCGTCCGCATTATCCTCAACCACAAGGCGGCACTTTTGGGGGCCGCGGGTTGTGCCCTCTCATCATGAGACATGCGTGGAGCCCGTTTTGGCGTTGTACTTATTCCTCCCACCGTCTCATAAGCCTTTCGATACTCAGCCCCTGGACCGCAACCGAGAACACGACCACCATGTACGTGGCCATGAGGATCGTACCCCTTTCCGGACCCAGAGGGAGGGAGAGGGCAAGGGCCACCGCAATGCCCCCTCTGAGGCCACCCCAGGTCAAGATTTTGATCACGTTGGCATTCGTTCTTTTTCTGATTCGCAAAAGGCTGAAGGGAATCCCCACACTGGTCAACCGTGCCAAAAGTACAACCGGGATGAGGATGAGGCCTGCCAAGAGATGTTGGCCCGTAAACTCCAGTGTCAACACCTCCATGCCGATAAGGATGAACAAAATGGCATTCAAAATCTCATCGATTAATTCCCAGAAGGTGTCCAGGTTTCTCCGTGTCGTCTCGGACATGGCAAAAGTCCGGCCATGATTGCCGATGAGGAGCCCTGCAGTCACCATGGCCAGGGGGCCTGAGATATGGATGCTGTTGGCCAGGGTGTATCCCCCTGTGACCAACCCCAGGGTGATCAGGATTTCCACCTGATAGTTGTCCACGCGCTTAAGCATTTGATACGCCAGATATCCGATGCACAGACCGAAAAGGATGCCTCCCACGGCCTCCTCAACAAAGAGGAGAACCGCCTGACCCACGCTGGCATCGTGGCTACCGGTAGCAAGTTTCAAAAGGACCATAAAGATCACTACACCCACTCCGTCGTTGAAAAGGGCCTCGCCAGCCATCTGGGTCTCAAGGGCCTTGGGTGCTTTCATGGTCTTTAGTATATTCAATACCGCAACA
>Ga0315542_1002523_pt1 | contig 11092 bp, 11 predicted proteins | sample SalMarSW160120MG_FD_202541 | JGI IMG/M metagenome (GOLD analysis project Ga0315542, IMG submission 202541) | Salt marsh sediment microbial communities from the Plum Island Ecosystem LTER, Massachusetts, United States - Salt Marsh Sediment SW1601-20 ... | reverse complement strand
ATCGATGATCCAGATGTGCTCGATGCCGAATTGACGATACTCGGCAGCCTTTTCCTGCATGGCCCGCAGCGTGTCTTCGGGCGAGAGAATTTCCACGGCGATCAGGGGTGGTTGAGTTACGTAGCGTTCGAATTTGTCTTTGGCGCGCATTACCAGAACATCGGGGATACGAAATCTCATCGCCTGTGTCTGTGTGCGCAGCTCGGGAAAAACTTCGACGCCCCATTCTGCTCGTTTGATGGCAAAAAGCACGGTAAGGTACCGCTGGATGATGGAGTGCTCTTTCTCGCCCAAATTCCGTTCCTCGATTCGCCCATCCACGAACTCGCGGTCGGGGCTCCAGCTTGTGCGCAGATACTCGCGCACCGTCCAAAGCTCCTCCATGTTGGGCGCTGTCGCCATGGGGTCATTATCCTCCAACCCTGGTTGAAATCCAATGGATAGCAGCAATCCACGCTTTTGGGGACATCGGCTTTCTCAAGCCACGGTGATGGCTGCCACCTCATATTCTTCAACGCGCGGGACGGTGAAACGCAGTACGCGGTCTTCCAGGCTGAAGTGGACGCTCTGGCCGGCGTGAAGAAGATCGACCGATTTCACGCGTACATCCGAAGGCAGCTTTATGCTCACCGTCTGTGGGCCTATGGGGTGGATGGACTCTAGCCAGCCGTGCACCGCGTTGGGGTTGGTGTAGTTGAGCAGGTGGACGGCGTAGCCGGGGCTGGTTTCCCAGCATAGCATTTCAATGAAGCCGGGGCCTTCGACGTGGACGATGGATTCGTCGCGGGTGAGCCAGCGGATGGTGTTGTGCAGCAGGCGTAGCAGATCGCTGTTGCCGGTGAGCCAGTAGGTGCGCTCGATGTCGCCGGGGAAGTAAGCGATGCGGCTTGAGCCGGTCTCGCGCACTACGACGGCGGGCTTGTCAGTGTGCGAGACGGGCGGATAGGCCAGCTCGGGGGGATAGCGGACGAAGCCGGGAACGACGGTGAGCAGGGGATCGGGTACGGACTCAAGGGGAATGCGATTCTCGGCGCCGGCAAGCCAGTTGGTGTTGGTAAAGCCTTCGAGAATGGGGTGCGGATTGGCGGCATCGGGTTGCTGGATGCGGGCGTAGTACGCATTGCCGTTGGTGCCGATGACGTCGCCGGCTTTGTGGATGCCGAGCAGATCGGCGAAGCCGAAGTCGGAGCGCGGTTTGAGGTTCTCGTCGTAGAGGCTGGTTTCAAAGCTGGCGAGGATCGATCCGCCTGAACGGACGTAGTCACGAATCTGCTGGCACTGGCGATCACTGAGCATGGCGATGTTGGGCAGCAGGAGCGCGCTGTAGCCCTTGAGGCGTTCGGGTTCGAGGCGGTCTTCGTGAACAAGGTCAAAGGCGAAACGGCCGCGTAGGAGCGCGTCGTAGATACCCTGAGTGGTTTCATGCATGTAAGCGTGGCGGTTGTGCACGGTGGAGGGGCCGGGATAGAGAAGCTGCGTGCTCTGGCCCATCACTACGCCGATGTTGGCGATGGAACGGCGGCCCTTGAGATGGCTGTCGTGTTGCGCGGTCCAGCGGAAGTAGTCGGCGCCGGTTTTCTGCCAGCGGCGGTCTTCGCAGAAGCCGTCTTCAGAGCCGACGAAGTGCATGTAGGGCGCCATGCCGCTGGCGATGGATTCGCTGAGCCAGATGCGGGTTTCTGCGGGGTCCTTGGAGCTGTTGCGCCAGGTTACAGTGCCGGTGGAGTAGGCGCCAGTGACGTTGGTGGCGAATTTTCCGTCCATGACGGCGGTGCAGACACGGCCCTGCAGGCTGGCTTCCCAGATGGCCGGAGTGGAGAAGGAGCGGCCCTGATTGTCAGCCTGGAACCACTGGGCAATGGCGCCGATGCGATTCAGATCAGGGGCACAGCGCACATTGCTGCCGAGGTTGGAGAAAAAGAAGTTTTCAGGCCGTTTCTCTTTGGCGATGGCGTCGTACTTTCGCCAGAGTTCAAGGACGCGGTCATTGAAGACGCGCCAGTAGGCCGGTGTGCCGGAGGGCGGCAGTTTGCTGCAGATGGCGCAATGGCAGTCAGGCAGGCTGCCGAGGGGCGGCCAGCCATTGGTGTAAAAGCAGTCGATGTCGTAACGCGAGTTGATCTCGCGCATGATGGCCGGCACGTAGTCGTCCATGTAGCTGGAAAACATGCAGGTCTTGAAGAGCTTCGGCTCCTGGGTGTTGTGCTGCACGCTGCCGTCTTTGAAGCGCATGGCCCACTCGGGGTGAGCGGCGAGCGCGTCAGGCCAGTTGAGGTCGGGACTCATACGCGCTACGGCACGCATACCGCGCTTTTTGGCAGCAGTCACGCACTCGCCGAAGAAATCGCGGCCATGAAGGAATTTTCCCCACTTGTGGAATTTCACTTTCGATGGGTAGAACGCAAGAATGCCGGTGACGCTGATAAAGACGATGTCGGCCTTGGCGGCGTGCCAGTAATCGGCCCACTCCTCAATGTTCATCACCGCGGGGTCGTGTTCGGTCATGTTGCTTTGGGCCACGCGGCGGATTTTGCGCTGCCAGGGCTCGGCGGCCGCGTCAACAGGCGCCAGGCGCGACGGGAGAGGGATCAGCCTGGGAACCGGTCCGCCGGCGATGGCGCCTGCGGCCAGTTCCGCGGAGAGTGCCTGGGACGGGTGGATGGCGCTGAGCGCGGCGGAGACAGGTACGACCGCAGCGCCGGTTTTGAGGAAAGTGCGGCGATTGAGCATGAGGGCCCCCTGGATTTTGTCTGCGAGGGAAGTCTAATGCCCGATGCATGTGTGAGGCCAGTCCAACGCGTCCGGCTGACAAACTGCGCAGTGGATTACCCGCTTACACGCGAGCTGGCTGCAGGACTGCTTGCGGCGATGTGATTTGATTCGAAGGGGATAGGGATACAGGAAGTTTGGGGAGGTTTTGCTATGCCGGGTTATTCGCCTTCGATTCCGGGTTCCTCGTCCGTGTCTCCTTCGACGGAGATGCGGAGGGAGCGGAGGAAATCGCGGTCCTGGCGGGTAAAGGAGCCGGGAGCGGCATCGGTTTCGCCTTCAGCGTCGTCCAAATCGGCATCCTTTTCCTCAACTTCATTGAGGCCGATCGTGGCTTCAAGCATGAGCAGCACATCAAAGCCGTGCTTGCGGATATCCTGAACCACTCCGGCGATCTGTTCGCTCTCGATGACCGACTCATGGATGGCTTCGCCGAGTTGTTGAATGAGTTCTCTCAAACGAGATGTCACCAATTCCTCCAACAGCGGCGCCCAGCGCGAAAGTGGATAGCGCGGGGTTGCGGCTAAGGATTCCTCTACCTTATATCCGTACTTGCCCGGGTGCAACTCAGAAAGCTGAGGCAAGGCGAGAAAAAGCGCCCGGCAGCGCGCCGCTGCTACCATCATAAACGGGATGAGACCGAAGACCATAGGCCGCACCCTGGGTATCGGATTGCGCGTGGCGGGCCGAGTGGCCGGCGAGCGCATGGCGGGCGCGCAGGCAGGCAGACAGGCTCAAGCACACCAGCAGGTTGCGAATAACGGCGCCACCGGGCAGGGGAACGGGCAAGCAGCACGGCCTTCCAAGGCCAACCTGGGCCGCGGGATTGGTGCGTTTTTGCGTCCGTTCGGCAAGGTGGGGCGCGCCGTCTGGCTGGAAGTCATGGGCGTTTTCTTCCTTTTGCCCGTGGTGATCTTTGCGAGGTTCGTGTGGCGTGACCGGGCGAGCTGGAGCCATGGCCCGCAGCATAGCGAGTTCATCGTTTCCTGCGTGATTGTGGTGATATTCCTCTATCTGGGAATTACTTCGTTCATGCGCGCGTGGAAGAAATAGGCGGCCGCCTGCGGCAAACCGTCAGCGATTTCGCTTGCCCGCCCGGACGAGCGCTATAGCGACGAAGACCACGATAACGATTACCAGGATTACGAGTCCGAGACCGGCTCCGTAGCCGAAGCCGCCGACGGCAGGGGTAGTTCCGCCGGTTTGTACCAGTGCCATAAGGTGAGACGGCAACGCGGACATCAATTCCCTCCGAGGACGGGCCGAAAGACGCAACTGCCGTAATTGTAGAGCGGTTGAGGGATGAGGAGAGTTGCTTGCCAGATTTGCGGAGTTATTTTTTCAGCCTGGCTAGCATGTGTCAGAAGGAGGACTGCAGGATTCTTTGGACTTTTTGCGGGGCCGCGAGAGCCCGGGAGCGATGGCGTAATTCAATTGGACAAGGACGATGGCGGCAATGCTGACCCAGGTGTTGATGAAGCACAGCAAGGCGCCACCGAGGTAAAGCGACTGGGCGATGAAGACCCGTTTGCAGATGCTGGCACGCACGTCTTCCGGCGTGTCGTCCTTGATCAGGTTGACGCGCGAGGCATACTTCCAGCTCCAGTAGAGCATGACGCCGGGGATGAAGATGTTGAGCCAGTAGACGCCGAGCGCCAGGCGGTAGGTGATGAACGCGGCCAGCAGGCGGGTGGAGAGCGGCAGCAGAGTGATGGCGAAGAGGAAGCCAAGATGGATCCATGTGAGGTCGCGGGTGCCCTGGGCGATGTGGGTTAACTGCGTCTGTTGGCCGGCCCAGAAGATGCCCAAGGTGAGGAAACTCATGCCGTAGGTGATCCACTGCGGGCCCATGGCGCCGAGCGCGGCCAGCAGCTGACCTTCGCCGTGGATTTGGGCGGGCGAAGGGATGTGGAGGTCGAGGACGAGCAACGTCATGGCTACGGCGAAGATGCCGTCGCTCAAAGCGGAGAGACGGTCAAGGTTACGGCCTTGGATACGGTTGTAGAGGGTGGGCATGGGAAGCCTTTTCCACCAAGATACTCGTTCCGGGGCGATTGCTCGTTGAATTTTGTCGTTTTCAAAGAACGGCTTACCCGGCGACAGGCAAACCATGCACGAGGGAGGCTACCAGCTTGCCTTCCGTATTAACGGCGACGATGTTCGCCGGCTGGCCGGGGGCGATGGCGCCCGTTTCTGCCGCGGCTCCGAGCATCGCTGCCGGATTTGAGGTGAGGGCGCGGAGTGCCTGATCGACCGGGGCTCCGGTGAATGCGACCAGATTGGCCAGGGCGCGATCGAGGGTGAGCACGCTGCCGGCTAGGACACCGCGGGCCATGGCGCGGCCATTGGCCACCTGGACGGCGAATCCGCCAAGCTTATACTCGCCGTCGGGCATGCCTGCGGCGCTCATGGCATCGGTGACCAGAATGGCGTGGTCAGGGCCCTTGGCGCGCCACCAGAGTTGGACCATCTCCGGGGCGGTGTGAATGCCGTCGCAGATGAGCTCGGAGAAATGGGTGTTTTCAGTGAGCACGACGCCGAGGATTCCTGGCTCGTGATGATCGAGTGCGCGCATGGCGTTGAAGGTGTGAGTGGCGCTTACGGCTCCGGCGGCGATGGCGGCGCGCGTTTCGGCTGCGGTGGCATTGGAGTGGCCAAGGGAGACGCGAACGCCGCGGCTGACGGCATGGGCGGTCAATTCCACAGCACCGGGCAGTTCGGGAGCCAGCGTGATGAGGCGGACATGGCCTTCGGCTGCGTCGAAGAGGCGGTCGAAGGTGGCGATATCGGGGGCGAGCAGGTGCTCGGCGGGCTGCACGCCGCGCTTTTCATGGGAGAGGAATGGGCCTTCGAGATGAATGCCGGTGGGGTGCGCGATGCCTTCGCGTGGCGGTTGAGCGAGGAGTTTGGCCAGGCCGGATACGGCCCTGAGCGTGGCATCGAGCGGTGCGGTTACGGTGGTGGCGAGGAAGCTGCCGGTGCCGCGCGAGGCGAGAAAGCCTCCGATGGCGGTGAGCGCTTCGGGTGTCGCCTCCATGGAGTCGTGGCCGGCAGCGCCGTGGATGTGCACGTCAAAGAATGCCGGCGCCAGCGTTGCGCCGGGATAGTCGAGCACCTGGGCGCCGGTGGGCAGAGGGCGTGCATCGCGTGTGGAGACGGAGGCGATGCGGCCATTCTCAAGCTCAATGACGGGGTGATCCAGCAGCCGTGTGCCGTCGTAGAGTCTTTGCGCGGTGAGGAATCTGGGCATCGTTTGGATGATAGCGGAAGAGGCGTGTTCCGGCGGAACGGGGCCGGGATTGTTTTTGCGATGCACGGTTTGCGATGCGTCGCGCGGCTGCGGCTTATGCGCGAATGACCTTGATGCCCTGGCTTTCAAACGGGGCAAGGTTTTTGCGGGGTGCGCCGGCGTTGGTGATGAGGACGTGGATTTCACTGGCGGGGCAGATGAAGGCCGGGCTCACCGTGCCCAGCTTGCTGGAATCAGCCACTACGATCACTTCTTTGGCCTGTTTGAGCATTTTGCGGTAGACGAGCGCCTCGTCAGTCTCCAGGGTGGTTGCGCCGCGCTCGGCGTCGAGGCCGGTGACGCTGAGGAAGACCTTGTCCATGTAAACATCGTCGAGAAAAGTGAGGGCGGCATTGCCGGTGAGCGAGAAGGACCAGGCCCAGGGGACAACGCCTCCGGTGAGATAAGTGCGGATGCCGGGCTGGTTGCAGAGCTCCATGCCGATGTTGATGGCGTTGGTGATGACCTGGATCTTTTCGCGGTGACGCAGGCTGCGGCCGATGTGCGTGGTGGTGGTGCCGGCGCCGATGCCCACGGTCTCATTGGGCTGGATCAAATCGGCGGCGGCGGCCCCGATGCGCCGTTTTTCCGCCTCGAATCGCTGCTCGCGGGCCAGAAAAGAGCTGTCGAAGCGAAACGGCTCATAGAGAAGGGGCTCAACGAGCGTGGCTCCCCCGTGCGTGCGGCGAATCAGGCCCCGGTTTTCCATTTTCGCCAGGTCGCGGCGGATGCTGGGGGCCGAGGAGCCGGCAGCGGCGACGATCTCCTCAATGCTCGCCGTGCCTACCCTGAGGAGAAACTTCATAATCTGTTCGGATCGAGGCGTGAGTCTATCTGCCATGTCGCCCCTGATTCTACATGGCTTGCGGATTCAATTTTGTAAAATTGCGCTGGTTTTTCTCATAGAATTGCGCTCTTGGTGCGCTGAATCCTCAATGAATTGATCGAATTAGCGCCGTATGATCGAGCGGCATAGCCAGGCTGGAGGCTTTCCCCTTCCTGCCCGCAGTGTGGTAGCGTGGCTTCGCGGTTTTTTCCGCTTGCGAAACGCGGTCTATTTGAGGCGGGCTGAAAGCCAGTACAACCTTCCACAGGAAAAGAGATGACTTTCGACCTGGAAACCCGCGTTGTGCACAAGCTGCGCAGGCGGATCCTTCCCTTTGCGATGCTGCTCTATTTCGTGAGCTTTCTGGATCGCGTGAATGTGGGCTTTGCCGCCTTCAGCATGAACAAGGCCATTGGATTGACACCGGCAGAGTTCGGCTTTGGCGGCGGTATCTTCTTTGTCGGCTACATCCTGTTTCAGGTGCCGTCGAACATGATCCTGCACCGCGTGGGAGCGCGTCGGTGGATCTCGCGGGTGGTGGTGGTTTGGGGACTGGTTTCTGCCGCTTCGGCGTTTGTGGTGGGGCCGTACAGCTTTTACACCGCGCGCTTTCTACTGGGGGTGGCGGAGGCAGGGTTCTTTCCGGGGCTGGTGCTTTATCTGAGTCTCTGGTTTCCGACGCGCCACAGGGCTTTGGCGGTGGCGGCGTTCATGGCTGCGGCCCCGCTCTCCGAGGCGATTGGCTCGCCGATTTCAGGGGCGCTGATGGAGTTGCCGCGCATTGCCGGGCTGAGCGACTGGCAGTGGCTGTTCATTCTTGAGGCGCTGCCGGCGGTCGTGCTGGGTATTTTGGCGTTGAAGGTGCTCACCGACCGTCCGGAAGAGGCGGCGTGGCTCGAGGCGGAAGAGCGCGACTGGCTGACGGCGAAGCTCAAGGAAGAAAGCGCGGCAAGCAAGCCGAAGTCCGGCAGTGCGGCGGCAGCGTGGGCGGCTCTTCGCGATCCGCGCGTGATTGTGCTGGCAATTGTGTATTCGGGCACGTCAGCCGGCTTGTACGCCGTGGGGCTGTGGGCGCCGCTGATCATCAAGCAGTTTGGCTTTTCGCCGATGGCGGTGGGCTGGATTAATGCCGTGCCCAGCCTGGTGGCGGCTGTGGGCATGATTTTCTGGGCGCGCAGCTCAGACCGCAAGCTGGAGCGGACATGGCATGTAGCGATTCCGTGCCTGCTGGCCTGCGGAGGACTGGTGTGGGCGGGACTGGCGCAGGCGGCGATTCCCGCCGTGCTGGCGCTGACGGTTGTGAACTTTGGCAGCAACGCATCGAAAGGGCCGCTTTGGGCGGTGCCTACGCTGTTTCTCTCCGGCGCCAGCGCCGCGGCAGGGATTGCATGGATCAATTCGCTGGGGAATATCGGCGGGTTTGTTGGGCCGATTGTGATTGGCTGGATCAAAGAGCACTGGGGGAGCTACGCAGGCGGGCTGGATGCGGTGGGCGCCATGCTGGCGCTGTCAGCCGTGTTGATGGTGGCGATGAGCTGGCAGGTGAGCCGCCGGACGGCAAAGGCGCAGGCAGGCGGGAGCGGGATGACGGATTGAACCGCGGCTGTGGGACGCGGCATTTGTGGATTGCCGAGGAAATTCCTAGTCCGACACCAGGGCGTTAGCGTGCGCGGCAATGAGTTCAACCGCATCAGCCGCGCTGGGAACCGCGCGCAGCAGGTCGCGGTATTTGGCTTTCAAGAAACCGGCATTGACAGCGGAATCGAGGAAGGTGAGCAGGCCGTCCCAATAGTTTGCCGTGTTGACGAGAATGCAGGGCTTGGCGTGCAGGCGCAATTGCGCCCAGGTCACGGCTTCGAGCACCTCTTCCAGCGTGCCGTAGCCGCCGGGCAGGGCGATGAAAGCATCTGCCAGCTCAGCCATGCGCGCTTTGCGCTCGTGCATGGTGGGCACCGTTTCGAGGGCCGTGAGGCGGGTGTGAGCGATCTCTTTTTCATTGAGCAGGTGGGGCAGAACGCCGATGACCTCGGCTCCGCCGGCCAATGCCGCATCGGCTACGGCGCCCATCAGGCCGATGCCAGCACCGCCGTATACCAGGCCGATGCCTGCCGCGGCGAGCGCAGCGCCCAGTGTCCGGGCCTCGGCCGCGAAGGCAGGGTTATTCCCGTTCGACGATCCGCAGTAGACCGCTACGCGGAGACGGTGGTTGCCTGACGTTGTCATTGTGTATTCAGGATAGCGCGACGCGGCGGGGTCCGTTTTTTGCGTCCCGGTGCGGCGTTTCATTCTGCTTGCGCGAGGTAGGCGGCCGGGGACAGGATGGCAATTCCGCGGAAGTGATGAAGGGCGAGCAGGTCTTCGTCGCCGGTTACGATGGCGTCGGCGAGGCCGTGTACTGCTACCTCAAGGAATTTGTCGTCGCGGGGATCGCGGCAGGCGCGGATGGGTGAAGGGATCATGACAATTTCCGCAATGGCGCGAACGCGTTCAAGGTATGGTTCAAGGCTCCCGGGGAGAATGTACCGCGCGAACTTTTCCCTCATCAGCACGACTCTCAGTTCTGCGAAAGTCGCTGCGGAAAGCAATGTCGTAGTTTCAAGCCAGGCGCGGTCCACGGCTCTTCCCGCAAGGGAATTCTCGCGAAGCGCGCGGCTGACATAAACATTTGTATCGATCACAACGCGTGCGATCATTCTTCGCCGGCCAGAAGCTTATCGAGCAGTTCGTCGGTCATTCCCCGAGACTCGGCGTAGCGGCCCATTTCATTGCTCATCTGGATCAACTCGCGCGCGCGGAGCTTGCGAGTTTCCTCGAACTCTTCGGATGAGAGCATCACTGCGATTTCACGGTCGTGACGGCGAATGCGCACGGGGCCGCGCTGTGCCGCATCGAGGAGCGCGGCAAAGTTCTGCTTGGCTTCAGTTGCGGAGACAGTTTTCATGACCTCAGTATAGCCAAAATGGACAAAATAGACAAAATAATTAAAATATACATTTTGTCTATTTTAGACAATTTTCAGGAAAAAATGAACGGCATTCCAGGTGCGATTGCGGGCGAAGACGGGCCTCATTGGCTGGTTCACGCCCGTCATACCCGGAACGGTAAACTGACCATAAGAACCTTGAGGCTTGGAATTCGACATCGTGCATTCGCTGCTGACCAATTTGAATCCCGAACAACGCGCCGCGGTTGAGACGACTGATGGACCTTTGCTGATTCTGGCGGGGGCCGGGTCGGGCAAGACGCGCGTGATTACGAGCCGCATTGCCTATCTGATTCAGGAAAAGGGAGTTGCGCCGGATTCGATTCTGGCGGTTACCTTTACCAACAAGGCCGCCGGGGAGATGGCGGAACGGGTGGAGCACATGCTGGGCCACTCGACTGTGGCCAAGCCGCTGATCTCTACTTTTCATTCGCTTTGCGTGCGGATTTTGCGGCGCGACATCGAGGCGCTGAAGGTGGGTGGGCAGGGGCTGACGCGCAGCTTCGCCATCTACGACGAGAACGATCAGCAGGGGATTGTGAAGCAGGTGATGCGGCGCATGGGGTTGGATACGAAACAACTGACGCCGCGTACGGTGCTGGGGCGCATTTCGTGGGCGAAGAACCACATGGTGGATCCGCAGGAGTACTACCTGGGATCGAAGGATCCGAACAGCGAGCGCGTGGCTCATATTTACAAGAGCTATCAGGCCGAGTTGTTCAAGAACAATGCGCTGGACTTCGACGATCTGCTGCTGGAGGCGGCGCGGCTGCTGAAGGTGTCGGGCGAGGTGCGGGAGCGCTATCGGCGGCGCTACCGCTACCTGCTGGTGGACGAGTACCAGGACACGAACCGGCCGCAGTATGAGCTGATGAAGCTGCTGGCGGGCGAGCATAAGAATGTGTGCGCGGTGGGCGATGAGGACCAGAGTATTTACTCCTGGCGCGGCGCGGATATCCGCAACATTCTGGAGTTTGAGAAGGACTTCCCCGACGCGAAGATTATCCGGCTGGAGCAGAACTACCGTTCGACGCAGGTGATTCTGGAGGCGGCCGGCGCGGTGGTGGAGAACAACCTGAAGCGCAAGGGGAAGAAGCTCTGGACCGACCGGCAGGGCGGGTCTCGGATTGGCTACTACGAGGCGCCGGATGGAGAGAACGAGGCGCTTTTTATTGCCGACCGGATTCAGAAGTTTCTGGATACGCCGCCATCGCCGGAAGAGGTG
>Ga0315542_1002521_pt1 | contig 11092 bp, 9 predicted proteins | sample SalMarSW160120MG_FD_202541 | JGI IMG/M metagenome (GOLD analysis project Ga0315542, IMG submission 202541) | Salt marsh sediment microbial communities from the Plum Island Ecosystem LTER, Massachusetts, United States - Salt Marsh Sediment SW1601-20 ... | reverse complement strand
TCCACCTCATCCACAGGAATGGCATCCCAGTGGATCGAACCGCTGTCGCCGCTGATGAAGGGGTGCCCGTCGATCATGAGCAGCACCCGGCTGCCTGCCGACCAGTTGAAACCGGTGGAACCTCTCAAATCGATTTGGCCCCTGATAATACCGAATCCGGGTGTATTCTGCAGCACCTCATCCAACTGCGCGACGCTTCTCAGTTCAATATCGCGCATCGTAATCACATCGATCGATGTCGGAGCATTTTCAATGGGCTGTTTCCGTTTGGTGGCAGTCACGACCATGGTCGGTTGCTGAAGCACGGTAGGTTCCAGCTCAAAATGGAGGTCTGTTTTTGCACCTGCTATGGCCCGCACTGATTTTTTTGAAGATTTTTTATATCCCATCATGGAAGCTTCCACTTCATAGATTCCGGGAGGCAGGTTCACGATCAGGAAGGTCCCATTCGCATCTGCGGAAGTACCGAGAAGAGTGGTTTTTACTATGATGTTAGCGCCGAATAGCGGAGATTTTGTGTTTGCGTCGATAACTGTGCCGGAAATAGAACCTGTGACACTATTGTCCGCGTGAATTCGCATTGGCATCATCATACACACAAAGAGAAGAACAGGCAGAAAATGTCTGCGAATGATTTTAGCTGCTTCCGTAATCATTTTTTTCATCCGTCATTAAAAAAAAGGAACGTTTCGATACACATTGTCGAATGCGGCTTCCATATCGATATTTTCTGTTATGTAATTTCTCACCACCGTTACCGGCGAGGGTTCTTCCTGTGTTTCATAATAGGCCCCGAGTTCTTTTACGCCGAGAAGATGATTTTCAATTTCCGGAAACCAGGCCACAAGTATCCATCCATATTCGCCGGGCTCCAGCATCAGCCTGTAATCGTAATGATCAATGTATCGGGGAATCGTGTCGCTGAAAGTGACGAGATGTGCCAAAACAAAAGAGAACACTTCATCCGGATTCTCGATTCCCTTCGGATATTCCTCCAGCACGGCGATGCGCACTTCTTTGGTTGAGTCCGGCCACGCGCCGGTGAAAGTAATTCTGCCGCTGATTCCGCTGTCCGAAACACTTTCAGCCGATGGACTGAGCCCATGTCCCTTGTAACAGGAAAGAAACAGGATAAACAATCCTAATACATTGGATAAGACAAATATTTTTAATTTCACTTTTTTGCTTTTTTGGTTGTTTTTGAGGTTGTCTTTTTTACTGTTTTCTTATTCTTGAAAATGGCCGAGCCAATGATGCCGCCGATTGTAGCGAATATTGAATTGACAATCAGACTGAAGCTCAGGCCAAAAACAACAAATAACGGAGCGATCTTACCGGCTGAATCGAATTCATCCAAAACCTCTTCGAATTCGGACGGGAGATCATTTCCTGATTCGATGATGCTTCTCAATATTTCCTGACCGGTATTGAGTCCCAGAAATGCCATAAAAAAATAGTTTAACAATGTTCCGAAAAGAGCCCCAAAAAGTCCTGAAAGAAGGCCAATGATGGCCCCTTCTCCCGCCGTAAAAACGTGGGAAGAAGGAAGTTCCCGCCAATAGAGATAAGTTCCGAAAAGACCTCCGCCGATAATCCACATACAACAAAGACAATTACCCATATTAATAATGGGAATCGAGGACAGAACTCCGATGGTCAATCCACCGATCAGAGAGGGTGTCAGTTTGCCCGGTGTTTCTTTCATGCTAATACCTCGCTTTTTTATTCGGGGTTTTAATGAGATCAAATAGTGCCGGGATGATAAAAAATGCTACTGTTCCGCCGATAATGATGCCGGAGATACTTCTGGGGATTAGCCCGACATGGAGGAGGCCGATTTTAGAAAGAATAAATTCCAATCCGGCAGGCAGGGCAGCCCAGAAAAGCCATTTCCAGGAAGGAAGAGCATGGTTTTCCCATTTTTTTAAAAAAGGATACAGGATCGTACCCAGCAGAAAGCCGAAATAGATTCCTGTACATCGCGCGCAGACAGCAAACGGATGGCCGAACAGGTGAAATGAGCGTTCAGCCATTTGATGACAGGTGGCGCCAAAAAACAGCCAAATCAGAGCGCCGGCTTTTTTACCCGTCACGTTTGAATCGCACAGGATCGGTGTAACAACAAAGAGAAAGCACCATACCATTGTAAGCGTTAGTATGAAGCCATAGGTGATTTTATGCTGTGCAAGCACTTTCTGCCGGATTGAATATTGTAGCGGTTCTTTTTTCATATTGTGTGTAATATGATAACAATATTATTAAAAGTCAATCATTTTATTGATAAAATCAATCCAGTGGAACTCTTTTGAATTCAGAACGTTATTATATCAGATTCTAGTAGAAATTTAAATATTTTGAAATAGGGTTCTGATTCCCGGACTGCATTTAACAGCGTGCATCTTTGGATAACACAGCGGATGGAACCCTATTTCTTTTTCCACCCAGTTGCTTCAGTCCTCGAAACATGCTTGACATTGATTTCTCTGAAAAGTATATTCTTATTATCCTGGAAATAGCAATAATCAGATTTTTTCGAATTGAATTGTTTCAATTAAACCTTTTTTTTCGGTCTTAATTTTAAATTTTGAGTAAAGTTTTGACATTTTTGTTTAAGCCTACTTAATTCAGAAAGTAAAAATCAAAATGCAAAATGGCAATTCAAAAATAAAAATGAAAAGAATGTTTTTATATTCACATTATGAGATTGCAGGGATAGAGAAATAATCCAAAACATAATTTCATGTTTTAATAGGTCATTTTAATGTTTGATTTTTAATATTTAATATTTGGAAATAACTTCTTTTCGGTTTGCACATTCTCGGCTGGAACGGACCGGGAGAGTGAATCTTTGTTGGTTTTCATGACAGAGGTTTTATAGAAGTATATCCTTAGTTTTTTTATATCTATTTAAATTTTGATTTTGTATACGTTAAAAAGGAGGGGTATGTGCTTGAGAAAATCAATCCTGCCGAGACTGCTGCATGGAGTAAACTAAAAGCCCATTATCAGATTCTTAAAAACCAGCATATGAAGGAATTGTTTCAGAAAGATCCGAAACGGTTCGGCCGGTTTTCACTTCAATTCGAAGATATTCTAATTGATTTCTCAAAGAATATTATCACAGATCAGACTTTTGAATTCTTTGTCGAATTGGCAGAAGAGCTCAAGCTTAAAGAAGCTGTCGAAACGATGTTTACCGGGGGAATCATCAATGAGACTGAGCACCGGCCGGTGCTTCACACGGCTTTGCGTAATCGATACAATGTGCCGGTTCTGGTGGATGGTGAAGATGTCATGCCTGAAATCAACCGCGTCCTGGAGAAAATGAAGCTTTTTACCGATCAGCTCGCTACGGGAATCCGGCTGGGATATACCGGACAAAAAATTACGGATATTGTCAATATCGGCATCGGGGGTTCGGATCTCGGTCCGGTCATGGTTACCGAAGCTTTGATGCCTTACAGAATTCCCGGTCTCAATTTGCATTTTATTTCGAATATCGATGGCACCAATGTTACCCGTGTGCTTGACAAAATCAAGCCGGAAACGACTCTGTTTCTTATTGCTTCGAAGACATTCACGACACAAGAGACCATGACCAATGCGTTGACAGTCAGAAAATGGTTTCTTCGGTCGGCAAAGGACGAACGTCACATTAAAAAACATTTTGCAGCCATATCCACAAATACAAAGAAAGTCGTCGAATTTGGCATTGATCCAGAGAATATGTTCGAATTTTGGGACTGGGTCGGCGGACGGTTTTCACTCTGGTCGGCCATCGGTTTGAGCATTGCCTGCAGTATCGGATTTGACCATTTTACAGAACTGCTTGACGGGGCCAATGCGATGGACAGCCACTTCCGGCTTACTCCTTTTGACAAGAATATTCCGGCCATACTGGCGTTTATCAGCATTTGGTACAACAATTTTTTCGGTGCAGAGACAGAAGCAGTTCTTCCCTACGATCAATCCATGCACCGTTTCCCCGCTTATCTTCAGCAGAGCAATATGGAGAGCAATGGAAAATCCGTTGACCGGAACGGCCGGACGGTCGATTATCAAACCGGCCCGGTGATTTGGGGCGAACCGGGAACCAATGGCCAGCATGCTTTTTATCAGCTGATTCATCAGGGGACGAAACTGATTCCCTGTGATTTTCTGGCTCCGGCACAGAGCCATAATCCGATCGGCGACCATCATGAAAAACTGCTCTCCAACTTTTTCGCACAGACCGAAGCTCTGATGAACGGTAAATCCGAAAAAATGGTCATCGAAGAACTAATATTCGAGGGAAAAACCAAAGAGGAAATACAAAAATTAATGCCGTTTAAAGTGTTCAAAGGGAATCAACCAACCAACTCGATTCTGTTCCGAAAACTCACTCCAAGAACACTGGGTTCACTGATCGCCATGTATGAGCATAAAATTTTTGTGCAGGGGATCATCTGGAATATTTTTAGTTTCGACCAGTGGGGTGTGGAACTTGGGAAGCAGCTGGCCAAAGGGATTCTTCCCGAGTTGGAAGACGAGTATCCCGTCGCTTCGCATGATTCCTCGACAAACGGATTGATTAACCGCTATAAAAAGTGGAGAAAAAATTAAAAAAACCGGGGGAGGGGAAAAATGATTTTCGATATATTAAGAAAAAGAAGAAGTATTCGAAAGTATAAAAATAGACCCATCGAAAATAAAAAAATGGATATCCTGATCGAAACACTTGTACGTTCACCCTCATCCAGAAACTTGAATCCGTGGGAATTTATCATCGTTACAAATAAAATTTTATTGGACCAGCTTTCAAAATCGAAGCGTCACGGTTCCGAATTTATAAAAGGTGCGCCGCTCGGCATAGTCGTTTGCGGCGATCCCGAAAAATCAGATGTCTGGGTTGAAGATTGTTCGATTGCTTCTATCCTTGTTCAGGTTGTTGCGGAATCTCTGCATCTTGGGTCCTGTTGGATTCAAATCCGTAAAAGGATGCATTCAGATTCAATGTCGTCCGAGTCCTATGTGCGAAAAGTTCTCGACATTCCCGTACGATTGAAAGTCGAATCCATTATCGCTATCGGTTATCCCGATGAAGAAAAGATTCCTCACGATAGAGAATTACTCGATTTTAACCAGATTTCCTACGACTATTACAACTGTAAAAAGCATGACTAATCTATCTTTTTCCCCGGATAACCTGATATGCGGAAGTTCGGAAATATGGAAATATTTAAAAGAATTCTTGTCTGTTTTGCTATATTTTTCATCCCCATACAAGCCCTTTCCGATGATTTGAAATGGCCGGTTGGAGAAGAATTGACCTATAAAGTCAGATGGTCCATTTTCCGGCTGGGGACATTGCGATTGAAGGTTGATGACACGCTTCGCATTCATGATGATCTTGTTTATCATGTCCGGTTTATCATTGATTCCAATCCGCTGCTTTTTTTTGTCAATCATCATTCTGTTTTTGAAAGTTATTTTAGTGATCATTTCAATGGTTATCTTTTCCGGTTCAGCGAAAAGATAGACGGAATACCATATGATGCGGAATACCGATTCGATTATTCTGACAGTCTGATTGTTGTCGAATTGAAAAACGGAAGAGACTCCACGAATCAAATTCAAAAAAATATTCCTTTTGATAAAACTGTTTATGACGGAACCGCGCTTCTCTATTATTTACGTTCCCATGCCGGGGAAATGAAAACCGATACGATTCAATATCTTTCCACTGATAATATTGAAAAGGCCGTTATTCGATTTAATCACCGCCTGCATCCGGTGTCAGTTTCTTCACTGAACAAAACTCTTTCATGTTATTATCTGGATGGGCGCATTTTTACAAAAACCGTGGCTGATCTTACAGGATATTTCCAGGCCTGGATTTCCGCGGACCGGCAGCACGTGCCGATTACGGCCAGATTGAAGGTGTTCATCGGATATGTGACGATCGAACTGGAAGAATGGAAAATGTGGCAACCGTTGTAAATATTTCGTATATTATAATCCATTTTTAAAACGGTTTTTATTTATGATCATTGTTTTCCCTGACAGATTGGAGATCGAAAGTGGAATACGAAAAGGATAGTTTGGAAGAGAATTATCTGAAACTTTTAAAAAAGATTGGTGAAAATCCCAAAAGAGAGGGGTTGACAAAAACACCGTATCGTGCAGCCCGGGCCATGCATTTTTTGACCCGCGGCTATCAGCAAACCCTCGAAGCAGTTGTGAATAATGCCATATTCAAGACAGATTCGAGTGATATGATCATTCTTAAAAATATTGAAATCTATTCCCTTTGTGAGCACCACATGCTTCCATTTTTCGGGAAGTGCCACATAGGATATATCCCGCAGGAAAAGATTATCGGCGTTTCAAAGCTGGCCCGGATTGCCGATATGTTTGCACGAAGACTGCAGATTCAGGAACGCCTGACGCGTCAGATTGCGAATGCGATTCATGACGTGCTTGATCCTTTTGGCGTGGGTGTGATTGTCGAAGCCCAGCATTTGTGCACGATGATGCGGGGTGTCGAAAAACAGAATTCAGTGATGGAGACTTCTGCGATGCTGGGTTGCTTTGAAAAACGCCAATCTACGAGAATGGAGTTTTTGAATTTGATTCGTTCTTGATTTTTATAAATTAAGGATAGTTCAATTACGAATTAGATTTTAGCAAAAATTCAAATATTCATTGATTTTTAAAATTCCAAATAACAAAACTCAAAGCCCAAACAAATCACAAATGCCAAATATCAAAAATATTCATTTGGATTTTTTGATTTGGTATTTAATTGTCATTTGGATTTTGATATTTGGTATTTTTTAATCATAAAAATAGATTTTTTCAAAAGCTCAACTACTGATTAGCTCACCAGCTTTTTAAGTCACATAAGGCAATTTATCCGATTTCTTTGATTCCCGCTTTGAAAATCTTTAATCCGTCTTCCGAACCCAGATAGGTATGAATGGCTCTTTCCGGATGGGGCATCAGTCCAAGAATGTGCCCCGAAGGATCTGTGATGCCTGCCCGTCCGCCGGGAGAACCGTTCGGATTCGCCGGGTATGCGTCTGTGCCTTCCGGAGAACCGTACCGCAATGCCGTCTGCTTTTCATCGAAATTATCCGGCAGGAGAAGCCGACCTTCTCCGTGCGCCACGGGCATGCGGATGATTTGATCCGCCAGCCCCGATGTCCAGATGCAGGGATTTTTAACCACGTGCACATCGACCCAGCGGCTTTCGAAAAACGCCGACCGGTTTCTGTCCAAAAGGGCATTCGGATGGCCGATTTCCCCGGTTCCGGGGAGTAGCCCCGTATTAACCAATACCTGAAATCCGTTGCATATCCCGATGATCGGAATCGATTTTTCCTTGGCCTCGAGAAGCTGGTCCCGGAGCCGATAAATCAGATCGATGGCAAAGATGCGGCCTGCCGCGAGATGGTCTCCGAACGAGAACCCGCCGGGAAGGGCAAGCATGTCGCAGTCCGTCAATTTGACTTTGTGTGAAATGAGATCGGCAGTGAGATGGCAGAGCAACGCGTCGGCGCCGGCCAGACGAAATGCATCCATCGTCTCATGGTGGCAGTTTGTACCCGGCGAATATAAAACGTGAACTCTGGGACGCATCATCGAACCACCTTTCTGAACGGGCTTTCCCAAACTTCGATCAGTTCATTCATCGGAAGGTGGATGGTTTCTCTCCCTGTGTTCAGAAGGATATCCGGATTGTTCACGATGGTTCCAACCGGAACGGCATTGAATTTTTCAATCATTTCCTTTTCTTTCTTTTCGTTTGTTTCCACGAGGATCGAACCGACCATTTCGGCGAACAGTCCAATTTCGGGCTGCTGCAGATCGAGCGACTGGCTAAGACAGGATAAGTCGATCCGGCATCCCAATCCGCTGCCGAGTGCCATTTCGAAAAGCCTCCGGATCAGACCGCCTTCTCCCAGAGCCGAAGCCGAGAGAATCCATCCTGATTCCTGTGCGGTTCGAATCATTTTCCAGAGACTCTGAATCGTTTCGACGGAAGGATCGGGAAGTTCGGTTCCCCTCCGATTTATCGTGTCGAGATAAACCGATCCGCCCAGTTCAGATGAGACCGGGCCGATCAGGCAGAGCCGGTTTCCGGTGTTTGTCCAGGGCTTCGGGATCAATTTTCGGATATCGGGCATACGTCCCAGCGCCAGGATACAGAGCGTGGGGGGCACATTTAGCCGGTTTCCTTTTTCATCGATAAATGTGCCGCTGGAACTGTCCTTCCCGCTGATGAAGGGAATTTTCAGTTTTCGAGACAGATTCGCGCATGCAAAAACCATTTCTTTAAGAGACCATGCGACTTCGGGAGAAATTTTCGGCGTATAAAAATTATCGCATAACATGATGTCATTCGAATGGAATCCCGCAGAAACGAGTTTGGATACGGCTTCAATGATTGCGAGTTTCGCATAACCGGAAGAATCAACTTCGCCATAGAATGGGTTGAAGGAGATGGCCGTTCCGGCCCCGAATCGTTTTCTCCGGACTGGCGCCGATACCCAGATATCATTTGGCATGCGACCGCTTTGGCCTCCGTACGGTCCTGTAATCACTGTTCCCTGGACTGTATTGTCAAACCGGGTACCCGCAGAGGATTGATCGCAGATGTTCAAATGACCGAGAACAGCGTGTATGGCCGAGATCCATTGTTTCTCATTTTGAAGCGGCGGCGGCGGTTCGTATCTTTGTTGAATTTTCGGCTTTATAATTTTAATTTCTGGCAGCGGGCATCCTTTTCGTAAATCCTTAAACTTTAGATCGACGACAGTCTCTCCGGTTAATTCCGGGGATTCCGGAAGATTTTCCGGATCGTCAGTTACGGAGCTGTCATAAATCACCTGACATCGGCCCGTGTTTGTGAATTTGCCCACAACTGCCGAGGAAACTTCGAATTGCTCGAGAATGGAAAGCGCTTCTTTGATTTTATCCGGGGGGACACAGAGAAGCATCCGCTCCTGGCTCTCCGAGATCCAGATTTCCCAGGGATGCATGCCTTCCGTTTTTAACGGAACTTTGGCGAGATTGATCCAGATACCGGTATCGGATCCCATTTCTCCGGCTGCCGATGAGAGCCCTGCCGCTCCCAGATCCGTAACAGCGCGGAGGCAATTGCTGTCCCTCAATACCGGAATGGCCTCCATGAATTTCCGTTCTTCGATCGGATGGCCGATCTGAACATGGGAAGCGTCCACGGTTGAGGTTTTTTCCGTCATCGAACCGGAACTTACCGTGGCGCCGTGCAGTCCGTCTCTTCCGGTGGGACCTCCGATCAGAACGGCAATGTCACTCGGAAGCGGATGGCCTTTGGGAGCGCGGCCGGCCGGAATGATGCCGATAGAGTGCCCCAGGGCGAAGCATTTTCCCGTATATCCGGGATGGAACCGGTATACCGGAAACATCATTGGGATGCCCATGGGATTACAGTAGTCTGCGGTTCCCCGGATTGATTCCAGTAAAATGGTTTTCGGATGAAGCACTCCCTGCGGGATCGATTTCCAGTCCATGCGGGGATTCCCCAGCCCCATAATCGTGCTGCCGCCGATGGGCCAGGCGCCCTGCCCGCATCCGAGTGTGTCCCGTATCACGCCGCCGTGCTTGGTCATGATGCCGCCGTAGGGGCTGACAGCGGAAGGGGAGTTATGGGTTTCCCCTTTTAGCGTCAGGGCCATCCCGTCATAAAAATCCATCACGCCCGCGTTGTCTTCAAAGGAAGAGAGCACGAGCGGGTGGTCGATCCCGCGTGTTGCGTCCATGAGGGCCTGAAGCAGTCCGAGACTTTTCCACGTTGTGTGAAAGCAGTGATCAGACCAGGTCTGGGCAAACATTTCGACTTCGGCGTCGGTAAGGGGGCGGTGCATCGACCGGGAAATTTTTTGGAGGGTCTCCATCTGATCCGCATTGAGAAAAAGGCGGCGCGTTTCGCTGAGATGAAGCAGTTCGTTTTTATCCAGATTTTCGAGTTCGATTCTTTCTACCGGCCCCGTTTCCCCCTGAGGCCGGAGAGAATCCCATTCCATGTTATCGGGGATGATCATTTGAACCTGTGCATTGTAAAGATATCGTCTTACGATTTCCTCGGCAGCGGTGCTGTCGATTCCGTGGAACTGGTACCGGTGCGCCAGACGTGCCCAGACGAGATCGTTGACACTTAGAGAACGGGCGCCTCTCAATATTGAAGGAAGTTCCGGATCGGTAACAGCCCGCTGGTAACCCACTTCGATGACAGGGCCTTCCGATTGGTCCAGGCAGGAGACCGAATGGATCGATTCCGTGGCCGGATGAGAAAACAGGATTTTCAGGGTCATTGCTTTTTCGGGGGTAATTCCTTCGAGCCGGTACACCCTTTCAATGGTAAGACCAGTCAGCTGATCGAATCCCTCGCTTTTTAATCGCTCAAACAGAATTTCGGCTTCCGGGTCGGTTCCCGTTCTCTTTGTATAGAGAGTGGATATCAATGGGTTCTCCTTTTGTGGGAAGAATAAAATTAAGATATATACTAAGGTTGAATGAGGAAAATGTCAAGGACAAAATACAATTTTTTGCAAATACTTTTCTTTTACCTGACATGAAATTATACATGCACGGTTAAAATCATTCAATCGTTAATAAGTGAAACAATTTTTCATGTTGTATTCAAATTACATTCTTTTCTTTAGAAGAAAAGAATTCCCGTAAAGACTTATTATCTGTAACTTAATGAGGATTTGATTTAATATTTATAAACATAGTTCAAATATTTTGTCATTCCCGCATTATTTTAAGAGGTAATCCACTTATGCCCATACCCCTGGATTCCTGCTGGAGTTTATCCCGTACTTGATATGGGGCCGGAATGATGTGAATATTTGACTTTTGTATGGTTTGGGATGTATTTCTTTATCACTTAAAAGGCTTTTAAGTTGATTAAATAAATTGTTTTAACCGGACACCAGTGGCATGATAGTTGTACTATCTGATTTGGATGATTGTATGTGATATTTGAGGATACATTTTTAAATCCTTAATTTATAACCTTTTCAGAATGCAATCCAGCGAAGAAGGTGGAAAGAATGAAGATCAC